>Ga0163215_100066_pt1 | contig 352940 bp, 330 predicted proteins | sample SynspAceP_FD_185934 | JGI IMG/M metagenome (GOLD analysis project Ga0163215, IMG submission 185934) | Saline lake microbial communities from Ace Lake in Antarctica - Synechococcus sp. Ace-P (Hybrid Assembly) | ecosystem: Environmental > Aquatic > Non-marine Saline and Alkaline > Saline | place... | reverse complement strand
GTGTCACCGAGGGTAAGTCGACGAAAGAAATTCAACGATGTTTAAAACGATATATTGCTAGAGAATTGTTCCCAATAATGGTGTCAGATCTGTCATGTTTAACTTAGTGTTGACATAGGAGCGTCAATGCGGTTGCAGAAAGCTTCTTCGGGAGTTTAAAACAAGAGCGTGTGCAGTGGCAAAACTACCAAACACGAAGTGAAGCGCAACAGAACATCCTGAATTACATTACGATGTTCTATAACAGCCACAGGCTGCATTCATATCTTGGGTATCAAAGCCCAAATCAATATGAGCAGAATATGGCTGTATTACAAAAAGCTGCTTAACTGGTGTGTCCGAATTATGTTGACCACGTCAACATGATGGTGAACAGTTTGTTAGGTTCATAGCCGAAGAAAAAGATTTTAAAGGGATTGGTGATTCTAAAGCTAGAGAGCTTTGGAATAAATTTAAAGTAAATGTTTTTAGAATTTTAGAACAGAAAGATTTAACGAGTTTGCATAAGGTACTAACCCCAAAATCAGCACAGTACTTGATTGAGGGGTTTGAAAAGTATTCAAATTTAAAATATTCAACGTGGTTTGCTGAAAAGAGAATACCGCCACAAATACAGCAAAAATTATTTAAATACCATAAAAACAAATCAGTTGACTCTATTACCGAAAATCCATACAGATTAGTAACCTTTGGCATGTCATTTCAAAAGGTAGATGAAATAGCGCAAGCTAAATTTAACGTTGAAGTTAACGACAATCGTAGGTTGGTCGGTGCTGTAGAGCATACATTAAAAAAACATAGTAGCCGTGGTGGACATACACTATCAACCCATCAGGATATTTTTACCTATCTCATAGACTTATTGAAAAATAAAGAATTAGCAGCAACAGCATTAAAAATTGCGAATCAATATAAATCATACTTTATTGATAAACGCACTGGTTGTTACCATCACACCCCATTACTAATAATGGAAAAAGTTGTTGCCAAACGATTATTGACGTTGAAAAGTAAATCAGTAAAAAATTCTTTTGAAATGGATTCAGCTTTTTTTGAAGCCTGTAAAGATCTACCTTATAGATTGACTGAGAAACAAACTGATGCTGTTTTGTCTTCTATTTCAGAAGCGGTGTCATGTATTACAGGAGGGGCTGGTACGGGGAAAACAACAGTCTTACGAACAGTTTTAAAAGCTTATAATTATTTAAATTTTAAAATTAAAGCAATAGCATTATCAGGAAGAGCAGCGATGCGGCTGCATCAAAGTATTGGCTTTCCTACGTCAACAATAGCAACTTTTTTACGAGAAGAGCCTATTGATGATGATAATTACATAGTAGTGATTGATGAAGCAAGTATGCTTGATTTGTCAACAATGTATAAAATAGTTGCTCACACTAACCCTAATGTGCGATTTCTTTTTGTTGGTGATTATAATCAATTACCACCGATTGGTGCAGGGCTTATTTTAGCTGATGTAGTTAAATCGTCAGTTATTACTAATACCGAACTAGATGTTGTTCAACGCCAAGATGCAACAACAGGTATTCCAGAATACTCAAACATCGTTAAAAATGGCAGCATGCCAAGTAAATTAAGTGTGGGGCATATTCACTTTCATGAGGTTAGTTTAGATGATGTAGCTAGTAAATGTGTTCTGTTATATCAACAAAAACCTTGTGGTAGTCAGATTGTTGCAGCAACTAAAAAGCTTACCAGCGAAATAAATTTAATTTGCCAATCAAAAGTAAATGCTAATAGTGAGCGACTTCGGTTTACCCAATATGGAGATATGTTCCAAATGGATCTTTATCTGCATGACCCTGTGCTGTTTACTCAAAACAATTATGATGCTGGCGTTCAAAATGGTTCTCTAGGTAAACTAATATCAGTAGAGCAATCAAAAAATAATTATGGTGTTGTTAAACTTGATGATACGGATGAAGAAATTGAAATAACAAAGCCATTATTAGACTCATTACAGGCTGGTTATTGTATTACCCTACACAAAGCACAAGGTTCTCAGTTTAAGCGTGTAATTATTGCTCTGAGTAAAGCTCGGATGCTGGATAGAGCATGGCTGTATACCGCAATAACTCGATCAGAAGATGAATTGCATATTGTTGGTACAAAAGAACGGTTTGAGCAAGCAGTGAGTAGTTTAAGCGCACATCATATTAGACAAACATACCTCAGCACTTTACTAAGTGACAATGTTTAGCCAGAAAAACTGGTTACTTGAGATTATTGTAAAGACCACTCTAAAGGTAGACTTACTTGCAGAGTAGTTCAATATTTAGTCTTTCCTCAATCAAAAAATGACAGAAAAAATATTTTTAATTTTTTTTAATCAGTAAATGTCTTCTTTAAACAGTTACTTATGATAATCACGATTATCACTAGATAAATCATTTTATATTTCATTCTATAATTTTTCATTTTTATACTTTTCTTACATTTCATAGACTTAAACAAGACACTTTTAAAATAATATATACAAACATATATTATGATAAAATCCTTTTAAATCAATATGTTGGTTGTTTGTGTTGTTGGCTTTTTGCTTAGATGTATGCTTTAATAACTATTGTCGTTATTGTTCGATTAACATGACATATCAATAGCTAAGATTATTTATTAGCACAAAATTTAAAACAGGAAAATTCTATGATCACAAATAAATGACATCAAGCTTCATTCATTAGCAGACTCGAAGAACTAGACTTTAGAGGTTTTGCTCATATTGAGCGATGGGAACTTCTGCTTTGGTTTAGTAAGCAAAAAATCACTAGTGCTTTATTTAGAGATATTCAAAAGTTTTGGTTTGAAAAATTCATTTTAACAACTGACTCTAGAAGTAAAAAAAGTCAAAATTTACTGCAAGTGATTAAAGCCGATGAAAAATCAGCCCAACATTTTATGTTCGTGGTTGAAGATCGACTAACTCACATTTCAATTTATTAATAAAGCCAAATTTATTTTGTTATCAATTATTTTTAAAAAATAGGTAAATTATGATTTGTACAAATATGCAGCTTTTTAAACAATTTAAATCAGCTATGACAGTTTTAAGTTTTGATGTACAACAAGATGTCATCAAAGCAGGGCTTAATAAAAGCATTCTTTATTCTGAATTTGAAATGTCTTTAGCAATGATTGAGCTAATTTACTCATGTATTTGTGATGAAAGTCATGCTGGAGTTAGGGATAAAGTTGTACTCAACGTTCTTAAGTCCCAAGTATCTAGCCACATCACAGCAGATAATGTTAATGAACATGCAAAGGTTACTTCGGTCGTTTGGACGTAAAGAGCACATGACAAAAATTGATATTGCTCGCCTTGAAGAGTTTTCACTACTGATATTTGCCAAGTATAGCGAGACTAAACAATGTTTACATTGAATGACGAAGATCTAAATGCGGAAGCGCATGAGCTTAGTGATATTGAAATTATGTTTGAATTCATAAAACTAAGAGAGCTTGCTGACGAACACTTATCAGCATCAATGCGCTTTGCTTCAATAGAAGAAAAATTGAATCATTGTCACTATGAAGATGCATTTTATAAGCTTGCTGATATTTGTTGTGCTTTGAAAAGTCTATCTGCTCTAAAGTCATGTGAGTTTTATGCATTACGCAGTTTGTTAAAAGCTTTAGAGCTTAAGGCTTCTAGTGATTAAGTAAGAATACTCGTTTATAGGAGGTTTTTCATGAAGAACGATAAATACGAGCAAATATTGAAAGTATTAGAATCAAATGATACTCGCTGTACTGATGATAAAAACGATAGAGAAGCATTAGCAATTGCTTTGGCGAAAGAGTTTTTTTCAGACTTTAGTATCTCTAATGAAGGAGACAATGCTTAATTGCATTAATTCAATAGATATTCAATACTTGATACTTGACCTTTGATTTTATTGCATGGATATTTCATGGAAGAACATGCTGTAATCCCTTCGACACTATATGTCGATCTTGATGGTACATTTACAAAGTCTGATTTACTTTTTGAAAGCTTTGTCATTGCTATAAAAAATAACCCTTTAGTCTTATTTTTATGTTTTTTCTGGCTGCTAAAAGGAAGAGCTTATTTAAAGCATCAGTTATCTCAACGTGCAGATGTAAACACTAAACTTCTTCCATTAAATAGTGAGTTTTATACCTTTTTATCAGAAGAAAAAACTAAAGGACGAAAAATTGTACTTGCAACTGCCAGTAACGAAAAATTCGCAAAAAGAATTTGCAACGAGTCCGACTTATTTGATTCATATATAAGTAGCGATATAAATTCTAACCTAAAAGGAAAAACCAAGCTTTTGCTCATACAGTCCAAAAATGAAAAGTTTTCTTATGCTGGAAACTCTAAAGAAGATTTTATAATTTTTGAAAAATGTGAAGAAAGTTACTTGGTCAACCCTACTAAAAAAGCTAGGAAATTAGCAGTACAATCACCTACATCAAGAACATTTGATGACTCATATGTATCTAAATCAGTTTGGATTAAACAGCTTAGGGTTCATCAATGGCTAAAAAACCTACTGATTTTAGTACCTTTAATAGTTTCTGGTAAATTCATGGATGGTGATTCAATTCTCTTATCTGTACTTGGATTTATCAGTTTTAGTTGTTTGGCATCTGCCACTTATATTATCAATGATTTACTTGATTTAGAGTCTGATCGAAGTCATATAAGAAAAAAGAGTCGCCCTTTAGCTGCGGGTACAATCAGCTTAGTTAATGGAAAAATAGCTGCCATAATTCTGTTTATATTGGCTTTCTCTATAGCTTCATCTTTAAACGATTTATTTAATTTGGTATTAATTCTTTATTTAGTTTTAACCTTGACCTATTCACTTAAAGTAAAGCAGTATATTGGTATGGATGTTATAGCTTTAGCATCCCTTTATACCGTGCGTATAATTGCTGGTGCGGTTATTCTCGGTGTCACCATGTCTTTTTGGCTTTTATCATTCTCAATGTTTGTCTTTTTAAGTTTGGCGATTATTAAGAGGTGTGCTGAATTAAAGTCATTAGAAGAAACAACAAAGGTAAGAACCACTGGCAGAGATTACCATGTGGAAGACTATATGGTGCTTATGAGTATAGGAACATCCTCTGCTATGCTTTCTATTTTGATGTTTTGTTTTTATGTTAACAGCAATGTTCTTGCTGATCAGTATCAGCAACCAACCTTGCTGTGGCTGATTCTACCTGCGCTTTGTTATTGGATGATGAGAATGTGGATAAAAACTCATCGAGGAGAAATGCATGATGACCCTATTGTTTTTTCTTTAAAAGATAAAGGAAGCATTATAACAATTGGATTTATGGGATTAATTGCTTTAATGGCGCAGGTATTATGACAACATTGACACTTTCTTTTATTCTTATTAGTGTGCTTCTTTCTGTAGTAGCTCAAATACTACTTAAAAATGGAATGTCTAATAGCTCAGTACAAGCTGCGCTAAACTCTGATGCGTTAACCGCTGGTATTACAATTTTTACCAATATTTCTGTTGTTGCAGGTATTGCCGCTTACGTTTCTAGTGCAGGCATTTGGTTGCTTGTTCTATCGAAAATAGATGTAAGTAAAGCGTACCCGTTTGTAGGCATAGGCTTTATTGGAACTATGATGTTTGCTTATTGGTTTCTAAATGAACCATTAACAGTTACCAAAGTGGCTGGCACCTTACTGGTTCTTGCTGGTGTATTATTAATCTCTCGATAAATGGATGTTTAAAGTGGTAGTTGATAGAAATTTTAAGTTTGTTTTATTATTTAGTTTTATATATTGCTTGTTATGTTACTCCCTTGCGATTCACTGGTACGAGAAAGATTATTTTTCAGTCTATGATATATTTTTCGATACAGATGCGAGTTCTAATCTCTCATCAATGTCACATGGTTGGGGTCGTCATGCAATAACCCACGCCTTTTTAGAGATATTTTCTATTCCGATTAGAATTATTGAAATGATTTATTCTAATTTGTTTGTGGTTACAGATAGGCTTGAATTTAGGGAGTTAATCGCATTAAGTATCTGTCCAATATTTTCATCGTTAACATTAATTTATTTTTATAGAATATTGCTCCTATTAAATATAAAAACGTTAGACGCAAATATTTTTACATTAATATTTGCAGTTAGTTTTACTAATGTTATATTTGCCATCGTTCCAGAGACGTATGCTATTTCTTGCTTTTTCATTTCTTATTTGATCTTCTATTTTTTCAAAAATGAGAGAGAGAGAAGCACAGGTCACATTGCTGTTTGGTTTATTCTTGCTATTTCTTTATCAGGTATAACCATCACAAATATATGCATTTTTTTTCTTGTATTCATTATTCACCTTTTAAAAAACGAACAATTGAGCTGGTTTGATGCTATCAAAAAAGCCTCTCTCTATTCTATTATTGCATTATTATTTGTAATATCATTTTATAAATTAAGTCATCTAGTATTAGATATTAAAACTGGCGGTGAAGTTAGTGTGAAGTGGGTGGAAACATATTTAACTTCATCCTTTTGGGGATTTCAAAGAAACACAATTAACTTATTTAGTGCTTCAATTAATAGCTTTTCAGCAACCTACCCTACTATAACAGTTAACGATAAGTGTGGCGATTTCACATGTAACGCCATATCCTTTACTCGTGGTAAATCTGACTTTTTACTATTAAGTTGTGTTGCTCTAATTTGGGGAGCTGTTGCATTTTATTCTAGAAAGTTTGTATTTGAAAAAAGATGGCAAAACCTCTATCTAATTTGTAGTCTTATTGTCGCTTTTAATTTTGCTTTACATATTCTATTTGGTAGAGAAATGTTTATGTATACGCAGCATTGGATAACACCTTTACTTTTACTATTAGTCCCTATTATTCAGAATAAACGTCTTATTTCCATCAGTTTATTAGTGTTGTTAGTTATTGTGAATGTTAATTTCTTGTTAGATGTAGAGCAATTGGTAGCGTTGAAATGAGCTTAAAATCTAATGATGGCTATTATTATGGCTTAGATCTCATTCGTTTTTTCTCTGCATTAATAGTCGCTATTTTTCATTTGACCTGGAAGACCGAAGAGACAGCAATATTTGCTCACTTTGGGTGGATTGGTGTTCAGATTTTTTTTGTATTATCAGGTTTTGTTATAGCCAACTCAGCAAATAACACGACAGTTGTAAGGTTTATTCGTTCTCGTTTTCTGCGTTTATATCCTGCGGCAATGATTTGTGCAGTGATTAGCTGTATTGTTGTCTCTCAAAACGCTGGATTATTCGAATATAACCAATTTATTCGTTCTTTTTTCTTATTGCCTTCAGGGCCATATTTAGCTACAGCTTATTGGACCCTACCAATAGAGTTAGCATTTTATACGTTAATTGCATTTCTAATGTTCTCGTTCAACGTCAAAAGCATAAAGCTAATTGCTCCATATTTAGCTATTGCTAGTTCATCATATATTCTTTTCTATTCCTTACACACTTGGCATATATTGAATCTCCCGTATTTAGAGTTTGGTTATGGTATAAAAAATACAACCTTACTTAGGCATGGTGTTTTTTTCTCTATAGGGATATATTTTTGGCTTTCAAGTGTAGGGGGGCTTCAAAGGAAGGATATAAAGTATATTGTACTTTCTTTTATTGCAGGTTCCTTTGAGGTAGCTTCTAGAAGTAATGAGATATTTCAAAAAATAAATTCTTTAGAACTTTCAATATTATCTGGTATTTCCATACCTATATTGTAAGCGTCCGACCAATTACACCTAGTCTAACGTAACATTCCATGGCATTAGACTTTCTGCGTTGCAGTCTGGCTCGATAGATTTTTCTAGCACATGCATAAGATAATCGAAGGGGATTAGTCCGTTAGCCTTAGCGGTCTGGATAACGCTATACAGCACCGCACTGGCGTTTGCGCCGGCCGCGGTTTGACTAAATAACCAATTTTTTCGACCAATCACGAAGGGTTTTACTGCCCGCTCACTTCTATTATTATCCAGATTTAGACGACCATCTTCTGTATAACGAATGAGTTTTTCCCATTGATTCAGGGTATATTTGACGGCTTTACCCGTGCCGCTATCAGGCGCAAGTTGCGTTGCCGATTTGTCTAGCCATGTCTTGAATTGGTCGAGTAAAGGCTTACTTTTCTCCTGTCTAATGGCATAGCGCTGCTCAACCGTCATGTCTTTAATTAGGGTTTCCACACGGTACAGCTTTTGAATATGGTTAATCGCCCAATCCGCTTTGGTGACCTTCTTACTGCCTTTAACCTGATGTTTTTGCGCTTCAATAAACTTACGCCGGGCATGTGCCATGCACCCTACGAGTCTGGCTTGTGTGGCATGATATGAAGCGTGACCATCTACTTGTAAGTAGCCGTTGTAACCCCGCAAGAAGTCTATGGGGCATTGCCCGCGGCGCGTAGGCTGATACTCGTAGAGCACAATATTGCGCGTATTATCTTCTTTGATATTCCCTTTGGGTGAATCAGCCCCTGAGTTATACACCCACATCTGCGATTTTTGATTATCATCCGCAACGACCTTGAGTGGCGTCTCATCTGCTCGCATCACGCCTTGCCCAAGTAATATGTTGTGCCAAGGCTCATATAATAATTGGCTCAAGGTCGCGGCTATCTTAATCACCCAGTCAGACATCGTTTTTCGACTCAGTTCAATCTCAATTTGCGCAAAGATTTGCTCTTGACGATAAAGCGGTAAACCGAATTGATATTTACTCGTGATTATTTGGCTGACTAAGCTAGGTGTCGCATAGCTTTTAGGCATTACGCTGTTAGGTACAGGCGCTTGTTTGATAGGGTTTGACGTGCCTTGTTTCTCACACAACCGGCAACCATACTTAGGACGGTGATGCTCGATGACTCTGGCGCTAGCCGGGATGAACTCGAGCTTTTCGGTGACATCTGTACCAATACAATGCAATTCGCTTTGGCAACAGGCGCATATCTTATCGCTAGGGGCGATGTCATGCACAATCACTTCACGGGGTAAGTCTTTAGGAAGCTGACGAGGCGCTGCGCGTTTGCGTTTTACCTTAGGCTCAACATCTTGTACATTATTGGGCTCATCTTCTTCAAGCTCAGCAATCTCTTCCGCCTCATTGAACAGTTCATGTTGCCCAGGCTGTTTCTCACTACTTGCACCAAACATGTTATCTTGCGCCAGCGCATACAGTTCTTCTAAGAACAGATTGCGTTGACTTAGCGCATCAATTAGTTGGTCTTTTTCAGATGCAGACAAGCCTTGCTCTGCGTGCTTCTTTTGGAGCAAGGCGATGTCTTTTTTGCGCTGTTCTACTGTCGTTTTCATCGCCTGCATTTTACAGTAATACGACGCTAAAGGGTTGTTTTTGTGTAGATTAAAAGGTGATCAATAATCCGTACTTATGATCGAATGTTATAAGCCGACGCTTGTATAAAACAAGGGTTTATGCCCTTCAATGGCAAAGCCGCCAAGCAAGCTTTGCAACTGCTGCTCATTAAGCATAACGCTCGCTGCAGAGGACTTTGGCCATTTGAACATGTCTTTTTCGAGGCGTTTATGCCACAAGGCAAACCCAGTGCTATCCCAGTACAACACTTTTATTTTGTTGCGGGCCTTGTTGGTAAATACAAACAGTGCGCCCGATAATACTGACACATCAAGCTGCTGCTCCACAATCATAGACAATCCGTTAATCGCTTTACGGAAGTCTACGGGCGTGGGACATAAATAGATATCGGGCGGCTCGACAAACATCCTCATGCGGCTAAGCCTTTTAATAAAGCCGCTAGCCAAAGAGGGTCGCATTGCGATGAAAGCGATACTTGGGCATGATGCGTCTGCACGACAACTGAGGTGGGTGCGCTAATAACCTTCGCTTTTATCAGCTTTGGCTCAACCTCGGCGGTGGCTAACAGTCGTTTTTTATTCTGAGGTTTGGAGAGGCCCCTGGCATGCCGCTGATAGTAAAAGGTTTGAATGGGGATATTGTGTTCGCGACAGAAGTCAGAATTTGATAGGCTCGACGCTGCTCTGGCATCCATTATGGCTTGCCAGTCATCTTTTGTACGTGTGGTCATTTAAGGTTTCCTGTTATCAAAACCTTAGTGTCTGAATTATAGATGGGTTACGCTATGCGTAATTGCTCGGACGGTTACCCTATATTAATTTTTTATGGGATGTGCTTGTTAATGTTCATTTCTATAAAATCCAGTTTTCGTATACCATTAAACAAGATGACAGGAAACATTCTAAGAACTCTAGGTTTAACAACATACCCATTCTATCTATTGCATGAGAATGTAGGGAATAGAGTAAAGTTTATCCTAATAAATCATTTTGATATTAATAGCCTAGCCTCTGCATTTTTTGGGCTGACTTCAGCTTTAATAGTTTCAGTTATTATTGCAATTAAAATAGAGCCAATTTTCAGAGGTAATATTGTCAACATGCTTAATGGCAAAAATACCCTTGCATCAAAGTAAATCAGGTGATTTATGGGCGAAGCATAGCCAAGGTAATTGTTTGTTCATTATGGCAGTTAAGAAAGATGATAAAGGACAAAATGTTCTTCAACAACATTCGTCAAGCTATTGGTTAATCCTCATTGAATTGGCGAATAGAACATATACTGCTTATGACATATTTATTAAAGGTGAACACTAATGAAAACATGTACAAGTAAAAGGGAAAAGGAATTCTCTTTCGAGGAGATTCATGACCATTACAATTCAACAGAACCTCAACTTCAAGCACATGCTGATAACATGGCTATAGATGAACTTAAGTCTTTCGTTATGTCAGTGATGGGCATTTGTCCATTATGTGAGAAAGTCTCTAGACGAGTAGATATAAATATTGGTAAGTATGGAGAGTGCTTTAGCTGCCCTGAAGATTAACCCCCCTTTATTTGGTGGCAGGAATAGTTGTCATTATTTAACCTCTATGAGTTTAATTCCCCGCAGCTTCCAATGGGGTTGTTGGCTTTTTTGTAGGGAATGTATAAAATTCTCATAAGTGACGAAAGAAATCTTTTGTAAATTTAAAACATGATATTAGTGCTAAATTGCCTTTAAATTTACACTTGTTTTTGCTTTGTAAATTTAAGGTTTTTCATTATCTAGCTGAAGCGTAGCGTTCTAGATTGATTTACTCACTCACTGACTGACTGATTGTTGTTTTTTACGGAATCTACCATTTTGAGGAATACATAAATAAAAATTGTAGATTTAAAATCTTAAAGGCTTGTTTTAACAAGCCTTTTTTATTTTATTTAAAGAACATGTTGAAAATAAAAGTATAAAAATAAAGCGCATATTTTAAGATAAATCTATTAAACCCAGCATTTTTGCTGGGTTTTTTATAAAGCGATAAGTTACCGAAACTTTCACTAGTTAAGGTTTTTTCCTTCCGATGCTTGAAAGGTCAAACTATCTCCTCCTAGTCGTGTTACCAATGATACAAAATGAAGAGTTAGTGCGCATACTTGAATCCCAAACATTCTCGCCGCTTCTTCGTTGGTCAAATTTTTACAACCTTGCCAAATCTGGCGTTTTAGAGGAATTAATCGCAAAAACCAATTGAGCATTAAATGATATTAATAACTCTATCTGAGTAACTTAAAGTTGAGTTTATTTCCTATCTATTTGTTTTGGTAACTAGTTTTATGATTACAAACCCAATAAAATCAATACCTGTGGCAACGGTTTGCAACACAGTGTATGATTTTATACTTATAAAAAAAATTAAAATCGATTTTATGAAAATCAAAATATTGATCACAATACTTATTTTACTTACGCCTCAAATTAGCCAAGCTAAAAACCAATGGTCAACCGGCATAGGTTATCAGTATGGCGGCCTTTTAGGCGGTCAATATGGATACATTGACGGCGACAATAAATATTTTATATCACTGGGACTTGTCGGTGGTGCAATAGGTTATGAGCGTGTTGTCAGTGAAAATAGCAAACACACTGTAGGCATAATGACCGGTGCAGCCGAGGAAGTTGCGCAAGATGGCTTTTTATTGCTCATTTATAATTACCACTTTTCTACATTGCAAGATAATGGCTGGCTAGCAGGCATTAATATTGGCATTCGAAGGGAAGATGACAGTGGTTTATTTGCTCAAAAATCTGACATTGGAACATATAGTTCATTAGGTATTACTGTCGCTTACAAATTTTAAAATATATCGGCTTGATATAACATCGGCAATAATGCTTAAGTCACGATTTTCAACCTAAACTCTTAACCTAACTTCTTCTTATTCTGCCTCCAATAGGCATCATATAGAAAATCTTACTCAATCCAAGGAATGTTTATCTATGTCGTTTGGCTCTTTAGGCTTGTGTGATGAGCTTTTGAAAACAATTGCACAACAAGGTTATACAACACCGTCACCGATACAAATTGAAGCTATTCCAATGGTACTTAGTCAGCGTGATGTTATGGCGGTAGCACACACAGGCACGGGCAAAACGGCAGGCTTCACGCTGCCTATGCTGCAGCTATTGTCTGGTGGTCCCAGCCCGCAGGCTCTATGTGTGCGTGCGTTAGTTATTGCCCCCACCCGAGAACTCGCGGCTCAGGTTGCACAGAGCGTGCAAAACTACAGTCTATATATGAATATTCGCTCTGGTGTGGTCTTTGGTGGTGTGAGAATTGAGCAGCAGATAGCGCAGCTGCAAGGTGGTTTGGATGTGCTTGTTGCTACGCCTGGTCGTTTAATTGATCTATATAATCAACAGGCGATTAACTTTGAACGACTAGAGATGCTGGTCTTGGATGAGGCTGACCGCATGTTGGATCTGGGCTTTATCGACGACATCCGTCGCATCCAAATGCTGCTGCCGGCCAAGCGTCAAACCTTAATGTTTTCAGCGACGTTTTCTAAACAGATCAAGTCGCTAGCTAAAGGTATGTTACATAATCCAATTTTAATTGAAGTGGCCGCTGCAAAAAATGCTGTCGACAAGATTCAGCAGAAACTGCATCCGGTAGACAAAGAGCGTAAGAGTGAGGTGTTAATTCATCTAATTAAACAGAACAATTGGCATCAAGTTTTAGTCTTTACTCGCACCAAACTTGGCGCGGATAGTCTAGTCGTGCAACTGGGGAAAGCCGGTATTAATGCCGAATCAATCCATTCCAATAGAACCCAGCATGCAAGAACCCGCGCCTTAGCTGGTTTTAGAAGCGGTAGCGTTGTCGTGTTGGTCGCCACTGACATCGCGTCGCGGGGCATTGATGTAAATCAACTACCTTGCGTGGTCAACTTTGAGCTCCCTTATGTACCAGAAGATTATTTGCACCGCATCGGTCGTACCGGTCGTGCTGGCACCTTTGGTTTAGCTGTTTCATTGTTCAGTGAGGATGAATCTAAGCAATTACAGTCTATTGAACGTGTTATTGGTCGTAAATTTGAGTATGAAATCATCCCAGGTTTTGCACCCAGAGAAAAAGCACCGGTAATCTCATCGGATGATGATGAATATGGTAATTTTGAAGCAGATCCTAATCCTCGACGCAGAGGTAAATCGCAGGGGCGTGGAAGAAATCGAAGGTAAAGCAGCTATGTTTAATTGATTGCTTTTTTATGCTTTTGTTTGCCCTAATATTGCCTCCTAATCGAGCGGCTTTTGCAGCCATCGGCATTTCATTTGAGCCTAAACCAAATGCAACCCAGTTTGCTCCTGAGGGTAAATTATCAACCATGGCTTTCATGCTAGTGGTATTACACCTAGCTTTTGCAATCAAGCGATACTGACAATCTTTTATTTGAAGCTGGGAAAGGTGCTAACTCAGTCCGATATTGGCGAACATATATGCGGTCAATATGGCTCTATTACTGCCGAAAATAGGTGCTAAGAGACTTGTTCGCTAGCTCCTTTTCCTCGTGAAATGCGAAGCTCCGGATCGCCCTGTATTTGTTCTATTAGCCAAGTTTCGAAGATTTGAATTTTTTTCTGTTCGAATTTCTCCTGACGATAAACAAAATACCAATCACTATGATGTTTAACACGCATTCCAGGAAAGGGTTCAATCAACAGCCCTGAGGAAAGTTCTTTGTTGACATAGGGTTGCATACCAAGCGCGACTCCCATACCTTGTAAAGCCGTAGAAATTGAATGGTCATAGCTATCAAATTGCAGTCCTGCGTCTGGATCGACAGAAGAACAGCCAACCTCACTTAACCACATGTACCAGTCTCTTTCGGAAGGATAAACCTGCAATATAGTGAAATCATTTAACTGTTCGGGTCGCTCGAGGCGGTCTTTTCCTTTAAGTATATTAGGGCTGCATACAGGAAAAACATCGCTAGAAAATAAATATGAATAGTGCAAGCCATTCGCTGCTCTGTTACCAATCATCACACAGGCATCAACATCACTTTTATCAAAATCAACATCGAACTGTGAGGTGTTTAATCTAACACTTATATTCGGGTACTTGCTTTGAAAGTCGGGTAATCTTGGTATCAGCCAGCGAATTGCTAATGTTGAATATAATTGAATCGTTAATACATCTGATCGTGTTGGTTTTAAAATTAAGTCGGTTCCCTCTGCAATTTTATCAAAAGCATCGCGAAGAATAGGGTAATACTGTTTGCCAATTTTAGTTAGTTCCACTGAACGTGTTTTTCGAATGAATAATTCAACATTAAGTACATGTTCTAGTTTCTTTACTTGATGACTTATCGCCGAAACAGATACAAATAGTTCATCGGCTGCATTTCTAAATGAACCATGCCTAGCGGCCGCTTCGAAACTTTTTAAAGAATTTAAAGGTGGGATTTTTTTACGCAAATTAATACCCTATCGACCTTGTGAGTTCAATTACAGTTGAATTAATTTCAACCATGAACAAATAAAATTAGTTTGTCAGAGCAAATTATGCATGTCAATATAATGTTAAAAATGGGGACCATGATGACTCAATATGAAGACCATAACACGCAGAGCACAAATGATATTCGGGTTGCCGTTCAGCATGCACAAGAAATGTTGCAACACAAGGCTTTCGCTTCTGCAGAGCAACAAGGTCGAGAAATTCTAAAACTATTTCCTAATGAACCCAATGCACTTTTTATCGTTGGTCTAGCGCTTAAAGGCCTAGAACGCTTTAGTGAAGCACAAAAAACCTTACAAGTATTAGTTAAACAGACTCCTAATTTTGCATTAGCTCACCAAGAGCTTGGCTTTACACTGCATGCTTTGAAACAAATAAAACTGGCAATAGCATCGTTGACCGATGCCGTTAACGTTGACGCTAATTTAATTCATAGTTGGAGACTTCTATCTGAATTGCTGCTAGCGACAGGTGAGAGCAAAGCCTCGGAACAAGCTTATAATAGTTACTTACGTTTTTCCGCCAAGCATCCTCTTTTAGGAGAAGCGCTGCAAGCTTTCATTGATGGCAAATTAGCATTAAGTGAGCGCTATTGTCGCGATTATCTAAAGCAATCCCCCGATGATGTCAGTGCCTTGAGGTTACTCGCTGAGATAGCAATCAAATTAGGCGTATTCGAAGATGCTGAACAGTTGCTTGTACATTGTTTAGGCTTAGCACCTGATTACCATCTTGCCCGTTTAAACTACGCGCATGTTTTAAATAAACAAGAAAAAAGCCAACAAGCATTATTAGAAATAGAAACCTTGGAAAAGTACCAGCCCAATGTACCGCCACAGCAAATACTCAAAGCTGCTATTTTGGTCAGGCTAGGGCAGTTCGAAGAAGCAATAGCGCTGTATGATATGTTAATTCAGACCTTGCCTGAACAAGCAAATCTTTATACCAGCAGAGGACACGCACTCAAAACAATTGGAGAACAAGAGGCGGCTATCGCTTCGTATAGGCAAGCCATCGCCTGCGCACCTAGTTACGGAGAAGCTTATTGGAGTTTGGCTAATCTAAAGACTTTTGCTTTTGAACAGTTTGAAATACAACTAATGAAAAAACAAATGGAGATAAAACAGCTCCCTTCATTGGATCGAATCAATATATGTTTTGCATTAGGAAAAGCGTTCGAGGACAACAAAGCGTTTGCACAATCATTTCATTATTATAAATTGGGCAATCAATTCAAACAAAGTATTGAACGCTATGATGCAGACGAAACGAGCGACCTAATTGAACGCACGATCACCACATGCCAACCCCCCATTTTTGACAATAACTGTGAGCAAGGTTGCAGTAAAGCTGATCCGATATTTATAGTTGGACTGCCTCGTTCTGGTTCTACGTTGCTAGAGCAAATATTAGCAAGTCATTCAATGGTGGATGGAACTAAGGAGTTGCCAGATATTATTGCGATGGTTCGAAAATTAAGTGACCGTAAAAAACGTAATGAAATAGCTAAGTATCCCGAAATTATAGCTAAACTCTCTGCACAGCAGCGCCTTGCTCTGGGTGAAGAATACATAAGCAAAACGCAGATACACCGGGGTAATGCCCCTTTTTTCATCGATAAAATGCCCAATAATTTTGCTCATATCGGATTAATTAAACTTATATTACCTAACGCAAAAATCATTGACGCACGTCGTCAGCCAATGTCCGCGTGCTTTAGTGGCTTTAAACAATTGTTTTCTACCGGGCAGGCTTTTAGTTATGATTTAGAAAACATTGCTCGCTATTATCAAGATTATCTCCACTTAATGGATCACTGGCACAACGTTCTCCCTGATCAAGTGCTCACTGTATCTTATGAAGATGTAGTTAACGATTTTGAAAATCAAGTTAGGCAAGTGCTAGATTTTTGTGGCTTGCCTTTTGAGCCGAACTGTCTTGAATTTTATAATAATTCTCGTGCGGTCAACACCGCTAGCTCTGAACAAGTTCGACAACCTATCAATACAAAAGGGCTCGATGCATGGAAGCCTTTTGAAGAGTTTCTTACCCCATTACAAAGCAAATTGTCATCAATATTATGATCAGTCGCAGGCCATGTGTTTTTTTAGAGTAAAATAAAGTGCATGTGAAAAGAATGAATAATGCGCCTTCTATTATTAAACTTGGTTCAAAAAAATACACCTATTAATTTATGGTGTTAATCTATAATTAGATTTTAAAATAAAAATATTATTCATATAATTCAGTTGGTTAATTTAATTTAAAGATGTTTTTTTATTTTGGGTTACTGACTAAATATATTTATATGGTTTATTTTTATTCAACTATAGGAGAGATATAATCGTTTGTTCAGAATACAGCTCTATTGATACTATCAAATCATTGTTAAGAGTATGTTAAATACTTGTTAACTGTTCAAGGTGATATTGCGGGTCTAAGTTCTATTTTTCGGGCTTTATGACTTGTTTGATTTACATATTATAAAAGGGACACACAATGATTGATAAGCAGTTAAAAAATAAAACGAGGTCTACCCGACTAAACCCCATAATTACGGCAATACGTAACGCCATTAACGACAAAAATTTTCAAAGTATTGCTTTGTCAGCGCTAATGGTTGGCGGCATAGCAGCAATACCAGGCGCCAGTGCACAAGACGTAAATGGAGCTCAGGCAGAAATTGATAGTCAAGAGTCGTCTCAGGGAATCGAGAAAATAATAGTTACTTCACGTAAACGCGTTGAAAATCTTCAAGACACCCCCTTAAGTATCACCGCATTGGGATCTACTAAGTTAGATGAATTAGGAATCGAAAACTTCGATGACTACGCATTGATGTTACCGAGCCTCTCTTATCAATCAGCTGGACCCGGTTTGTCACAAGTCTACATGCGTGGCGCATCAGATGGTGGCGATGGAAATGCGACAGGTTCTCAACCAGGTGTTGCTATCTATTTAGATGAACAACCGGTAACTGCTATTGGGCGAAACCTTGATTTACATATTTATGACATCGAACGGGTGGAAGCACTTGCCGGACCGCAAAGTACGTTATTTGGAGCAAGTTCGCAGTCGGGCACTATCAGGATCATTACCAATAAACCTCAAATGGATATTTTTGAAGGTGGTTTTGATGTTAGTTACGGGACTACGAAGAGTGGCGATCCCAGCCACTCATTAGAGGGATTTGTTAATCTTCCAGTCAGTGATAATGCTGCAATCCGCTTGGTTGCTTGGACCAAAAAAGATGGCGGCTATATCGATAATGTTGCAGGCACTAGGACTTATGGACTGTTCACTGATGGTGGAAATTTCTCAACAGTCGAAGAGAATAATGATGATTTGGTAAAAGAAAACTTCAATGAATTAACCAATAGCGGAGCTAGAGTTGCCTTAAAAGTAAATCTTAACGACAATTGGACCGCAACAGCGAGTTACCTAACTCAAAAGCAGGAGACTGAAGGTGTATGGTTTCAAGATTCTGAAAATCCTAGTGGTGAAGTTAACGACTTAGAGGTTCAGCGTTTTTTCCCTGATGCAATGGATGATGAATTTAGTCAAGCAGCACTGACTATAGAGGGTGATTTGGGTTCTTCTAGTCTTGTTTATGCGGGCTCATTTATGGACCGAGATGTTCAATATTTTAATGATTACTCGGACTATGCAGATTATTTCTCTACTAGTTGGATCCAATATTATGGCTGTGAATATTATGGTACTGCAGATGCAGACTGCTCAAGTATGGCTATTTTTTACAACGATGATAATAAATATAAACGTAATACTCATGAACTGCGTTTGCAATCAACAGACAATGACCCGCTGCAATACATTGTTGGTTTATATTACGAAGATGCAAGTCATGATTACCGTCAGGAATGGCAAATGAATGGGATGGCTCAAGGTGCCGACTTTAGACAGTTTGGAGTTTCTAACCTTTGGTATTTAACGGATCAAAAACGGGCAGATAAGCAGTCGGCATTATTTGGGGAAGTTAGCTATGCATTTACAGATCAACTCACCACAACATTTGGTGCTAGGTGGTTTAAAAATGAAAGTACATTAGAGGGTGTGTCCGGATACGGACTTATTGCTCCGGGCAATCCGATAATTAACGTTGATAGCAAAGATGATGACAGCGATAGTATTTTTAAATTTAATCTAACCTATAAACTAGATGATAAAAAAATGGTCTACCTTACTTGGTCAGAGGGTTATCGCCCCGGTGGCATAAACCGAGATGAGACCGACATAGTGCCGCGCATCTATAAACCTGACATTGTCACTAATACCGAGCTTGGCTGGAAAACCATGTGGATGGATAATAATCTGCGTTGGAATGGCGCTGTTTACCATATGCAATGGGATGAAATGCAGTTCACGCGCTATGATTCGTCGTATGGTTCTCCGGTTGGTTTAACGATAAACGCGAGTGAATCGAAAATTGTCGGTATTGAGTCAGATGTTACCTACTTACTGACACCGGACTGGACTGTAACGGCCGCATTTAATTTTAATCAAGCTGAGTTAGCCGCCGATTTATTGGTAGGAAGTAACTTATCACCTAACGGCACTGAACTTCCAAATGTACCTGATTTTAAAGGGAATCTGACCAGTCGTTATAACTTTGTTATTGGTGAATATAACAGCTTTGCACAAGTCGTTTATTCTTATGTCGGTGAGACATATAGTGATATCTACAAGTACAAGACCAGTGATTTAAACCTAGATCGACGTGACATTAACGATAGCTATAGCATTGTTAATTTATCTGCGGGAATAAATATGGACGGCTGGGGAGTTAATCTGTATGTGGATAATTTGACTGATGAACGTGCTGAGTTGTCGCGCGGTGGTGCAAGTTACGATAGTACGGTAACTGTAAACAGACCTCGAAATATAGGTATTCGGTATCATATGTTCTTTGAATAAATATTTTCTTGCGTGTCTTTGCTAGTTTAATAAATCGAGCATGACACGCACATTTCTCTTTTAAATTTAAGTATTTACCTTCGTAATATAAGGACACATAATGTCAGTTGTTATTAACGGGTTGGGCCCGGAGCATGTTGTGCTCGTTACCGCTGGAGCCAGCGGTATTGGCCGAAAGATAGCCGAAAAATTTTTGGGATATGGTTGCAAAGTGCATGTTTGCGACATTGATGAGAAAGTCATCGCCGACTTTCTTGAAGCAAATCCTAGCGCGTCAGCCTCGGTAGCAGATGTCGCAAATGTTGTTCAAGTTAAACAAATGTTTGCTGACTTAATGGCTAATTATGACCATTTGGACGTCTTGGTAAATAACGCGGGTATCGCTGGCCCTACAGCATTTGTTGAAGACATTGATCCAGACGATTGGGCGCGCACCATTAATGTTGATTTGAATGGACAGTTTCATTGTACTAAGTTCGCTGTTCCATTACTTAAGGCAAATGGCGCTGGCAGCATTATAAATATTTCATCTAACGCTGGTCTTTTCGGTTTCCCGATGCGCTCGCCCTACGCAGCATCTAAATGGGCGCTTATCGGTTTAACAAAAACTTGGGCTATGGAGTTAGGTCCGCATAATATCCGCGTAAATGCGCTATGCCCAGGCAGTGTTAAAGGAGAACGAATTGATAATGTTATTCGTCTTGACGCCGAAAAACGTGGCGTTGCACCTGATGTGGTGAGAAATATCTACGCAGAGCAAAGTTCACTGCGGCTTTTTGTCAGCGCGGATGATATTGCCAATATGGCAGTGTTTTTAAGTTCTGAATTGGGCGCTAGTCTCTCTGGGCAGGCTATTGCAATTGATGGCCATACCGAAAATTTATCTAGCAAATTTTAAATATGATGCGCGGCTGTATTTAATCTATATTGATGATGTAAATACAGCGCTGCGCGATGCAGTTCGATGAGGTTAAAAATTGGAGACAACAATGAAAGCAGCTTGGTTTGAAAAATTCGGTGCACCTGCAGATACAATCATAATAGGTGAACAACCAAAGCCTGTGGCTGGTGATGGTGAGGTATTAGTAAAATTAAAAACGACAGGCGTTAATCCTTCAGATGTTAAAAAGCGCATTGGCGCTTTTCCTAATCTATTAGATAACGGTCATGTCATTCCGCATAGTGATGGCGCGGGTATAATTGAAGCTGTAGGCAAAGGGGTATCTGAAAGTAGGATCGGAGAACGAGTGTGGGTTTATCAGGCGCAGTATGCTCGCCTTTTAGGAACAGCGGCTGAATATGTCGCAATTGATGCATCTCGAGCAGCCACTTTGCCGAGTAATACATCATTTGAAATAGGTGCTTGTTTAGGTATACCTGCAATGACTGCCCATCGAGTTGTCTCATCAGATGGTTCTGTTAAAGGACAAACTGTTTTAATTACCGGCGGAGCAGGTCGGGTTGGCTACTACGCTATTCAATGGGCTAAACTCGCAGGAGCAAAAGTCATTACAACGGCAAGTAACCCAATAGATGAAGCTACTTGTATTCAAGCAGGTGCTGATTTAGTGGTCAATCATCGTGAAGCTAACTGGGGTGATAAAGTTCAAGAAGTGAATGGTGGTGAAAAAGTGGATCGGGTTATTGATGTCGAGTTTGGCTTTAACTTACCCGAAGTACTTAAGTGTATCCGCACTAGTGGTGTTATTGCGACTTACGGAAACACCCAGATAAAAGAACCAAAATTACCTTTTTTCCAAATGATGTTTATGGATCTAACTATACGTATGACTATAGTTTACGCAATGCCAGAGGCAGCTAAACGGCAAGCTATTAACGATATCTACAAGGCATTAGCCGAAGGGAGTTTGCAACACAGAGTGACCCATGTACTACCTTTTAAACAAATGGCAAAAAGTCATGAGTTAATAGAGGAAAGTGGATTACGTGGATGCGTTGTCGTTGATATAGAAGCGTAAATTATAGTTTTAAGGGGCCCTACTTGTCATGAATACATCGCTACTCTATAAAAAATTTATGTGTTTTCTTCGGTGGGGCCTATTTACTTCTCTTTCCTTTACTATTGCTGGTCAGGTTTGCCGTGCAAGTGAACCCATATCGGTTGAAGTAACCGCCGGCAATGAAATATTGATTGGTCAGTATACTGATCAAACAAAAAAGATAGCCTCTTTTAAGGGCATTCCATACGCTGCGCCGCCAGTCAATGTGCTGCGTTGGCAAGCACCTGAAAAACCACAACCGAGATCAGGCAAACAGCTAGCGACTAGCTTTGCCAATGCTTGCTTTCAAGACAACTACAATACTCTATGGTATCAGCAGGTAGGTAAAGCGTTTGGTGCCGGCCCTGAGCTGTTCACTGATCCAAACTTTAGTGAAGATTGCCTTTATCTAAATATTTGGACACCATCGTTGAGTAAAGATAAAAAATTACCTGTGATGGTTTGGATACATGGCGGCAGTAATAAAGCTGGCTGGTCGTACGAACAAAATTATATCGGTGCTAAACTTGCGCAACAAGGCCAGGTTATAGTCGTTAGTATCGGCTATCGTCTAGGTGTGTTTGGCTTTTTCTCTCACCCTGAATTAATCCAAAACAATGCGCCTGCAAATTTTGCTTTGTTAGATCAAATCGAAGCGTTAACGTGGATCAACAAGAACGTCGATCAATTTGCTGGGGACAGTTCAAATATCACCCTCTTTGGCGAATCAGCAGGCGCTGCTAATATTGGTAACTTAATTTTATCACCCTTAGCAGATGGTCTTTTTCAACGTGCAATAAGCCAAAGTGGTGGATTCCAATTGTGGAACAATATTGAATTAAAAAACCAACAAGTATTTGGTCATGAGTTAGCTAATTCTCTCGACATGACTGACAGTTCACTGGCAACGCTAAAAAAAGTGTCTGCAAAACTTCTTTTTAATAAAGCAAAACAAGATTTTCCAGAGTATTACTACGGTGCTTCCGTCGACGGTCACGTTCTCCCGGATACAGCCTTAAATTTACTTTTCAGCCGAAAGCTGCAAGTCGATCTGCTGATCGGTAGCAACCAGGACGAATGGTTAATGTATTTGGATAATTCTCCTGAAAAATTGACGCAAATGATAAATTCCTACCCCAAAGAAATCCGAGACCTATTGAAAGAACGAGCACAACAAGAACAAAGTATTGTACATGGACATGATCAAGCATCCACCCTAATCGATATGGTTTGTCCGGGCTATGCATATGCACAGCAAATAGTTAAATCAGATAAACGGGCTTATATTTATCGCTTTAAACGTGTTCGAACAGGTCAAGGTGGAGATCAACTGCAGGCCTATCACGGCGCAGAAATACCTTATGTTTTTGATAGTCATGACGACTGGCTAACAACCAACAAAGACGACGAAGCGCTGACAAAGGCAATGATAAGCTATTGGACTAATTTTGCAAAAAATGGCGATCCTAACGATCCAAAATCTACTGATCTGCCTGCCTGGCCTCAATTTGATGAAAATGATCCTAAAGTGTTAGCATTATCAGCGCAAATAACTGCAATTGCGGCACCTGACTTTTCAAATTGCCAGAAAATATTTCCCGTCTTGAAGCAAAGCTTAAAAAAACAAAAATAATAAAGGAGAATTAAGTTGAAGCAACGAATTGATAAACCAGGTTTTATCGCAACGATTGCTGTCATGTTGTTGATGACGGTACCGTTGATGATGGCACCTGAACTATCCTCAAAAATTATGCAACAAGCTTATGAGTACATAGGCAATAACTTTGGTTTTCTATATGTATTCCTTGCCGCGACAATATTGCCTTTGCTTCTTTGGTTAGCTTTTGGCAAATATGGCAGCATAAAACTCGGCGATGCAGCGGATAAACCTGAATATAATAATTTTGCATGGAGTGGCATGTTATTTTGTGCCGGCGTGGGCGCTGGATTGCTATATTGGGCGACGATTGAATGGGCTTTTTATTATCAAACCCCACCATTTGGTGCTGAACCCATGTCAACAGAAGCGGCTAAATGGGCATCATCGTATGGATTATTTCACTGGGGGATAAGCGCATGGGCCTTTTATTGTCTGCCTACTTTGGCGATTGCTTACCCTTATTATGTTAAAAAAATTCCAATGCTGAAGTTTAGTATTAGCTGTCATCACGTGTTAGGAGGCAAAGAAAATTCTTTTGCTGGTCGTTTTATCGATTTTCTTTTTCGCGTAGCGCTAATTGGTGGAGCAGGTTCATCTTTAGGTTTCTCAACGCCTTTGATTGCTGAAGGTATAGCCAGATTAATTGGTATAGAGTCAAATTTTGCGCTGGAGGTCGTTGTGGTCTGCGTGTGTGTCGCCATTTTTGCAACAAGTGTTTATTTTGGTTTAGAAAAAGGGATGAAACGATTGAGTTCAGCCAATGTTTGGTTGTCATTCTTGTTGCTGGCGTTTCTTCTATTTGCAGGCCCAACAGTATTTATATTCAAAGCGAGCATAAGTGGTCTAGGCACTGTTTTACAAAACTTCATTCAAATGAATACTTGGGTAGACCCTTTTACAGAATCTCATTTTGTTGAAAACTGGACTGTTTTTTATTGGGCTTGGTGGGTTGCTTTCGGTCCATTTGTAGGGATTTTTGTGACCCGGATATCAAAAGGAAGAACCATGAAAGAAGTCATCGTTGGTATGCTAACCTTTGGTACTATCGGTGGTTCACTGTTTTATATGATTTTTGGTAATTTCTCATTATATCAACAACTTTCAGGTAATTTGGATGTGATAACGCTAATGAATGAAAGTGGTATACCCGAAGCCATTATTACCGTGTTTGAACAATTACCTCTATCTAATATTGTTATTGGTTTATTCTGTGTTGTTTGTATCATTTTTGTAGCAACAACTTATGATGCTGCTTCTTATGTTCTTGCCAGTAGCGCTACTGCTGAACTGCCTGTTGGGGAGGATCCTCATCGTCTGCATCGGACATTTTGGGCACTAGCATTGGCTATATTGCCTATTTGCTTAATGTATGTCGGCGGCCTCAAAGTTGCACAAACTGCAGTGTTAGTTGTGTCATTACCTATTTTATTTGTATATATGCTAATGACTTACTCGTTTTTGAGTTCATTGAAACAAGATTATGGGTCTACATAATCCGGAGTAAAGTTAGGCCAATTTAATGTCTACCAATAGCTCCATGTTAACTGCAGCTATTCTTCTTCCTATTATCGAGTATCTCCTATGAAAGCTCCGTCAAAAGCGTTATTGATATCACCGTCTTTATCTGTTCCTAAATTGGGTATTATTGCGGCTCCTGGTTGGATCGATCCAACAGGTCGAGAATTTTCTAGTTTGTGCCACCAAGCGATTGATATAGCTCAAACAATTATGCCTCCAGTAGGTTTTGATTATAGCTTTGAACAAATAGAACAAGTAGAACCCCATCTTGAATCTGCAGCCCAGTTATTGAAAGAGGCGGGCAGTGAAGTGATCATTCAGGTTGGCCCCGCTTTTGCGTACTTTAATGATTATACATCAACAGGCGCCAGAGCATTACAACAGCGTTTAACTGATGCTTGTGGGTGCCAGGTTATCCTCAATGGTGTCGCTGTGCTTGATGCTATCCAAGATTTAGATTGCAAGCGCGTAGTTTTGGCCTGTCCTTATTACGATGAGCAATGGAAATCACGTTTTTTAACATTTTTACAATCAGTAGAGTTAGTTATTGAAGGCTGTCAAACCTTCACTGAACAAGGTTTGTTTGCATCACAACAAGAGGTTGACGCTCGCCATTATCATTTTAGTGAAGAAGAAATAAAACAAAGTATTCGCCTCGCCCACGCATCTGCACCGAATGCTGAGATGGTTTTAGTTGGCGGCGCCGGCGTTAGATTCTTAAACATCATAGAGGAGCTAGAACAGGAATTTGGTGTGCCAGTATTATCTGCAGATGTTGCATTACATTGGGCGACCGCAAAAGCTCTCAATATTGAAATTACAGATAAAAAACTTGGCAGGTTACTGCGAAAACTTAACTAACCTGCAGCTCCTATGCGTGAAGCTCTCAAACTTTAGGTGAATATTAATTTTGTTCCCGTAGGTTGTATTATATTTGGTTTTTCGTGCTTCCGAATTGAGCGAATTATAGTTTAGTGTTAAAACTGTTATCCATGGTGTTGTCGCATCATTTACCGTCATCTTAACAAGACAATGACGCTTTCCGCCCCTTGCTTGGCAATTTATTGTAAATAAATAGGTTTAACTGCGTATGTCAGCAATGTCAAAATACGTGAAATAGGAAGTTTTAACCGGACTTTTGCGTCTTTTACTGCCGTATTCCAAGGATCATGTGTAAATAAAACCGCTAATGCGACAAATGCCGTCGCGAAAGAAGATGCAACATCGATAAGTTGCTCAGATCCCCTGTTTTTTATGCGAGAAGCAACACTCCAAATCAATAAAATATCATGTTTTATACTGATTTCTTAACCTATTTTCCTCATTTTTTCTTTCTATATGATGATTTCTGTCCGATTTTAAAATTCAAAATTGAGTATAAATATCCTTAAATTTTATCTTTGAAGTCATTTATGGTGGGACTTTGGCTAATATTCGCGCGAGTTGTATACCGAATGATACGTATGAGTCGCGCAACATGTTGTTCGTATTTACATACCTAACCCTTAAATTCAATCACATATACTCAATTTGTAATTAAAGCACTTGAAAAGGTTAAGAGAATTTTTTCGACGTCGATAGATCTATCAGACCGTTAATACGCAACTTGTATTTAACAACATACTTATCGACGTTAGAACAACTCATTGATCACGTTCCACAATAGCTTCAATAACCAATAGGCACGAATAACTTATGCGTCTGAGTTGGCGACAACTTATCAAATCAAAACTAAGAGGGAAGTCATCGTACTTTTCTATCGGCATCGCTTTTTCTGGCGAGAGTGTGCTTCTGTGCGCTCTACAGAAGCAGGGCGATGAGTTGCAGTGGGTGTTAGATGCAAGCTTTAGTCATTCAAATTGGCAAGGGCAACTGGCCGACTATGTTCAGCGTCACAAATTAGTTAATACAGATTGCTATGTGTCGCTAACATCACATTGGTATCAATTGTTACAAATTGAGAAACCAAAGGTGCCTGAAAGTGAAGTTTATGCTGCACTTAATTGGCCACTAAAAGACTTATTGCCGCCTAATACTGAATACGTTTATGATTATTTAAATCCACCTGCGCAAGTCGCTGGACAATCAAAGCTCAGCGTCGTCGCTATTCCTCACAAAGATATAGACAGCATTAGCCGGGGTATTTACGACGCAAATTTGACCCTGAAAAGTATTTTAATTGAAGAAACTGCTACGGTTGATTTGACCCCAATATCAGATGATGCAGTTATTAGTTTGGTGCAAGAGCATGGCGAAGAAATCGTTTTAAACATTGTTAAGAATGGAGAGCTATACTTTACTCGTCGTCTTAAGGGATTTGAAAATTTAGGTAGCTATAGTGAACATGAACTTTTAATGGGTATCACTGAATCTCTTTGTGTACAAATCCAACGTTCCATGGACTATTTCGAGAGCCAACTAAGACAATCACCGGTACGAAAAGTACTGCTTAAATTAGACACGACGTTATCAGAGACGCTCGCGATTCAGATTCAAGAGAACATGGGACTCCCCGTTCATCCTTTCGAACCTGAAATAATGTGTGGGTCAGGCTTTAATTTCAAAATGGCAAGCTTTTCTTGTTTAGGTGCTGCATCCGTTAAGCAATCATTAATAGTCCAGCAAAACAAACTCGCAAAACAAGACGATGCTAATAGCGCCAGTCCAAAAAGTGCAGAGGTGTTGTCATGAACACACGCATAAACCTTTATCGTGACGAATTCAAACCTCAATTTATATGGATTTCCGCCACCAACACAATCATTTTCGGTGTCATAGCTTTACTAATTATGACTGCTACATATTTTGCTTTTTGGCAAGACCAGCAATCACGTATGCAAGAATTATCACAGGTGAAAAATAGCATAAAAGTCAAACAGGGGCAGCTTGACGACGCTACAAAACAGCTGATGTTGCTACAAAAAAAACCTGTGTTGTTGGCTAAGTTAGATACCCAAAAAATGAGACTCTCTACCGCTAAACACCTTGCAGATAAGCTAAAAAGTTTAAGTAAACTTCAGGAAAAACCGTTCTCTAATGCATTAACCTCTTTTGCTGAGGTCGACAATAGCAATGTATGGATAACCTCATTCAAAGTTAACGATACTGACATCGTAATAGAGGGCAATATTAAGCAGCCCGACGCGCTGCCTATTTGGCTTAAATCAATCGGCAAAACTGAGTTCTTTAATAATCGTGATTTTCGCGCCGCGACCGTTTTTAGAATAGACGAACAACTGAGCTTTAAGATTGAAAGTAAAGTGTCACACGAATCAGCAACGCAAGGGGAAACCAATGAGTAATTCTATGGATAACCTCGAGATGAAATTCAATACCATTTCGGTTCGCGAACAAAAATTACTGTTTTATGCAGTTCCTTTTGTTATTTGTTTTGTGTTCATTTTAGGATTACTCGAACCTGCTATTGTGCAAACCATTGAGACCCGAAACCAAATAAGAGAGCACAAGCTTCGCTTAGTTGATGCGTCTAACAGCCTTGACTTAGTTCAAATTCAACTCAGTCTTGACCCCGACATGGAAACAAAAAATCAAATTGCGGGCGTTAACGAACAAATCTTGATACTAGAAAAGCTGTTTGCTAACGAGTTAGAACAACTGGTTCCTCCTTACGCAATGCCTTTGGTACTAGAACAATTATTTGCAAGAGCGAAAAAACTCAGATTAATGAGCATGTCTTCTATACCTCCGAGCAATATTTTTGGAGATGGTATAAAGGTCAATGGTTCTAAAAGTATGATTGAGAATGCCATTGGCCCTGAATTATTTAAACATGGCTTAAAGATTAGGTTTGAAGGTTCGTTTTTTGATACCCGTGATTTTTTAATTTCTGCTGAACAAATGGGGTGGAAATTACATTGGCGAGAAATTCAGTTTGTAGTGAATGATTACCCACAAGCACAGGTTGACATTGAGTTGTTTACGTTAAGTCGAAGTAAGGCGTATATCAATGTTAATTAATAAATCAAGTAGGTTTTGCGTGCGCCTTGCGTTAGTGATTGCGCTATTTGGTATTGCGTTGAGTGTGCAAGCAAAAACATTAAGCGATCCGACACGCCCGCCGGGTAAAAGCGCGCGTGTTGCTGATTCTGACGAGTCAAAAACTAACACGTCAATTAATGTCACGGCCGTGTTCAAAAAGAATCTAGTATTTTATGCTGTGATCAATAATAACTGGTTGGAAAAAGGTGAAAAAGTAGGCGCGTGGCGTGTGACTGAAATCACTAATACCGGCGTATTTTTGAAGAATGAGAATGAACCGGAGGCGAAGCCTCTAAGGTTTTTGATAAATGAAAAAAGTGATTTTAAGAAGCAGACAAATAATGAATAATTTACGAATCTGCAAAGCATTAAGTCTTTGTTTTATTACGATTTCACTCGCCGGTTGTCAAGCGGCGAGTACTAGTCATGTTGAAAAGTCACTAGCGAAGGAGCTTGATGCTCAGATGCAAGTGCCAGAACCACAAACTGCACCTGAATTAGAGGCCGCGGTATCTGACTACTTGCTTGCGGGTGAAATTACCAAACCCAGTGATACTTTATTTTCAGCAGATAAATACGACATCAATGCCAGACAAATTGATGCAGTTAGCTTTTTTTCTGGATTAGTCAAAGACACCCCTTTCTCGGTCGCTATTCACCCAGGAGTAACTGGTTTTATCTCACTTGATTTAAAACAAGTTGATCTTGAGACCATTTTTGACCTTGTTTCTGATCTTTATGGTTTTCACATTGACCGCACTGGCAATATTTATAAGGTGTTTCCAGCGGGCATGCGCACCGAAACGTTCTCCGTGAACTATTTATTGATGAAGCGCGACGGCAGTACACAAACGAGTATTATTTCTGGTGGTGTGTCTGAGAATGCCAGTAACAACAATAATAACGGCGTTAACAACAATGGCTCGAACAATTTCAGTGGAAATTCTCAGGTAAGTAATAACCAGGGTGGGAGCAACTCTCGGGGTTCTAATGGCTCCAATGGTACTTCCATTAACACCCGTACTGAAACTGATTTTTGGGGAAACCTCGAAACCAGTTTGAAAGAAATGTTAGGTAACCAAGAAGGACGCTCCGTACTCGTCTCTCCACAAGCGGGCTTAGTTACCGTGCGAGGTTTGCCATCTGAATTAAAAACCATCGGTAACTTCCTTAGTATTTCTGAAGAAAGTTTACAGCGCCAAGTCATTATTGAAGCGCGTATATTGGAAGTGATATTAGACGATGAATATCAACAAGGTATTAACTGGACGCAAGTGCTGTCGACTGCTGGTAGCTCTGACCTCGCATTTAATACTTCAGGTGGGAGTTTTGGAAATGAGATATCAGCCTCATTGGGTGGTATTACGAGTTTATCTTTCTTGAATAAAGACTTCAGTGGCGTGCTTAACTTGTTAGATACACAAGGCAATGTGCAAGTACTTTCTAGCCCACGTGTTACTGCAATTAATAACCAAAAAGCAGTGATAAAAGTAGGTAATGACGAGTACTTCGTTACCGACGTGTCTACCTCAAATACGATTACATCGAGTTCAACATCAATCACACCTGATATCGGTTTAACCCCTTTCTTTAGTGGTATTGCGCTTGATGTAACACCACAGATTGATGCGAATGGCGGTATTTTATTGCACATTCATCCTTCGGTTATTGAAACACAAGAACAAGAAAAAGTGATTACACTAAACGAAGAGCAATACATTTTGCCTTTGGCGCAGAGCACTATTCGCGAATCAGACACAATTATTCGCGCAATGTCGGGTGAAATTGTGGTCATCGGTGGCTTGATGCAGTCGATTATCACAACAGAAAATTCACAGACACCAGTACTGGGCGATATTCCAATTTTGGGCAATTTGTTCAAAAGTAAACGTGAGAAAGAAACCAAAAAAGAGCTCATTATTTTGCTGAAGCCGACAGTGGTTGGTAAAAATACTATGCGTCAGCAAATTGAAACCAGTCGCGCACAAATGGCCGATTGGTTGTACGTGGAATAATCATGTATTTATATCACTTTGGTATCAGAGAAATGCCTTTTACGCTCACGCCAAATACCAGTTATTACTTTGGTTTGCCGAGCCACAAAGAAGCAATTGAAGTGTTGTCTACGGCGCTGAAAAGTGGCGAAGGCTTCATTAAGGTCACTGGCGAAGTAGGAGCGGGTAAAACGCTAATTTGCAGAAAGCTCCTCAACGAACTCCCTGATGGATTTGTTACTGCATATATTCCAAATCCCTATTTGTCACCGGCAGAATTGCGTCGTTCGGTAGCGGCGGAATTGAACGTTGAATTGCCCGAGGGAACGGATCAACAAGAGTTCACTCAGTTGATCCAGCAACGTCTTGTCGAAATTCATAAACAACACAAAAATGCAGTCCTCATTATTGATGAAGCGCAAGCTTTACCTGATGAAAGTATAGAAGCACTTCGTTTAATGACGAACTTAGAAACAGAATCACAAAAATTGTTGCAAGTTGTTTTGTTTGGACAACCTGAATTGGACGATAAGCTAAAGCAGCCTAAACTGCGTCAGTTACTGCAACGCATCACATTTTCCTATAAGTTAAAATTGATGGATGCTGATCAGTTATATCAATATGTTCGCCATAGAATGGCCGTTGCTGGGTATCGAGTGGAAGGCTTGTTTAATGAAGCTTGTTGCAAGTTAATGCACAAAGCTAGTGGCGGTACTCCAAGAATAGTCAACGTGTTGTGTCATAAATCACTCATGTTAGCGTATGGCGAAGGCGTCCAAAAAATAACAGTGCAGCATGTTCAAGCTGCTATTGATGACACTGAAGCGGCGCATTCCATTCACAGGAAAAGCTTATGGGCGTGGTTGCCAACATCACTTTTTATTGCCGCCTCCTTTTTGATTTTAGTGCTCACCAATCTTCATTCGAATTTTGATTTGCTAGGTTTAGGTTGGATTAAATGAGTGTTGTAAACAAAATGCTCAAGGACCTTGAGCAACGCGACAAACAATCAGTCTATGAAGCGGACTATGTGCCTATTGAATCGCAAAGCACAAGTTCACGAAAGTTTTTAGTTGGCGTTGCTGTTCTAGCTATCGTCGTCGGCGCAATAAGTTGGCTAGTAATGCCAAAACAAAGCGTTGCAGAAAAGACTTTTCCAACAATTAAAGTACCCTCAAATTTAACCATTCTGCCAACCAATGAGTCAACAGTTGATGGGGCTGAGCAACTTTTAGAAGACATACCTGATAGTTTGCAAAAGGAAATTGTATTGAGTGAACTAGATCAGGCGACGCTGACTAGTTTAGAAAGTGCAAAGCAAGCGTCAGCAGCTACCGCAATTGCACAGGCTAAATTAGCAGAAGTTAACCGCGAGCTAGACCAACAAGCACAGATGCCGAGCGAAAAACCCGTATTTAATGTGACTTCAAGCAATAAGAGTGCGTCGACTCACCGGATGTTTGAACAGCGCATACAGTTATCGCTCAAAAATGGTGATACCGCTGCAGCTCTTAAAGACCTCAGTAGCCTTATTGCATTGGAGCCACGAAACGCTAGCGCTCGAAAACGTCTGGCCAGTCTCGAGTTTGCGCAAGGCAATCCAAAGAGGGCCGCATTTTTATTAGAGCAAGGTATTAAGTTATCACCCAATGATAGCAGTATGCGATTAATGTTGGCGCGTCTGTTGTTTCGTGAAAATAGAAATGCGCAAGCATTGTCATTGCTTAATGAACACCCTAAAAGCGTCATTACAGACAACGAATTACTTAGGTTTCGTGCAGCACTTGCTGAAAAACAGAAAGATTACGCAACGTCTCTACAAGATTATGCCGTTTTGCTGCAACGCCAGCCTGGCAATGCACGTTGGATGCTTGGCTTAGCCATTAGTCAAGACAAGCAAAAAATGCATGAAGAAGCCGTTATTACTTACAGAAAAGTCAAATCATCAAATCAGCTATCAACACAGGTTGTTAGTTTTGTTGATGGGCGCTTAGCCGCTTTGGCGGGGTCATAAAATATGAAAATTAGATTAGGTGACTTGTTAGTCCAAAACAACTTAGTTAATGATGAACAACTGAAAACAGCGCTGTCAGAACAACGTCAATCGGGACGTAAGTTAGGTGCAACGTTGATTGCACTAAATATGGTGACCGAAGACCAATTACTTGAGTTGTTATCCAAGCATTTAAATGTGGCATTGATTAATATCGATGATTATCGTGTCGATCCCGAAGCCGTTAAGTTGCTTCCTGAAATTCAAGCGCGTCGATACCGTGCATTAGTACTCGATGATAAAGGCGATAAATTACTGGTAGGTATGAGTGACCCAGGCGATATAAACGCGGTGGATGACCTTACTAACCGCCTACCTAAACCGATTGAGATAGCAGTTGTTAGCGAAACTCAGTTATTTGCAGCTTACGAAAACTTTTATCGTAAAACTGAAGAAATTGCCTCATTCGCACAAGAATTAGCCGAAGAGTATGACGACTCACAAGACTTTGAGCTGAATATTGGTGTTGACGGCGAACAAGATACGGCGGTCGCTAAATTACTACATTCTATATTTGAAGATGCCGTTCTAGCGAAAGCGTCGGATATACATATTGAACCTGAAGAAAAGCAACTGCGTATCCGCCAGCGTGTCGATGGGCAATTACAAGAAACTGTTATCCCCGAGCGCAATATTGCCGCAGCATTAGTATTGAGACTAAAGCTTATGTCTGGCCTAGATATCTCAGAGAAGCGTTTACCGCAAGATGGTCGCGCACAGATAAAAATAAAAGGTCGTGTTATTGATATTCGTGTTTCTACTATGCCTGTGCAAAACGGTGAGTCGGTGGTAATGCGTTTACTCGATCAATCACAGGGCATATTAACGCTTGAACAAACGGGTATGCCACCGAGTATCGTTAAGCGCTACAGAAAGTTATTAAAACGACCGCATGGCATGATTTTGGTAACGGGTCCTACGGGCTCAGGTAAAACTACTACGCTATATGGGTCGCTGAACGAGCTGAATAAGCCCGAATCAAAAATCATTACGGTTGAAGATCCAGTTGAATATCGATTACCACGAATTAACCAAGTTCAAGTTAATTACAAAATTGACTTAACTTTTTCGCATGTCCTCAGAACGACGCTTCGCCAAGACCCAGACATAATTATGGTAGGTGAGATGCGTGACAAAGAAACCGTCGAGATTGGGCTTCGTGGCGCATTAACGGGCCACTTAGTGCTGTCTACTCTGCACACAAATGACAGCATCAGCAGTGCTATTCGTTTACTCGACATGGGGGCTCCTGGTTATTTAGTTGCCAGTTCATTGCGAGGAATTATCGCGCAGCGACTTGTGCGACGTATTTGTGACAACTGCAGTGTGGATGAAAAAGTCTCCAGTGAAGCTAATTTTTGGCTCAAAACTCTCAACGAAGACATATCTAATACGAACTTTAAAAAGGGTGCTGGTTGTCAAAAATGTAACCACAGCGGTTATCGTGGTCGTGTCGGTGTATTTGAGTTACTCGAAATGACGGAAGCTATGATGAATGCCTTAAAAAATAACGATACAAGCGCTTTCTCTGATGCAGCTCGCCTTAGCCCTGACTATAAACCGTTGGCTCACTCGGCATTACTATACGCCAAAGAAGGGATCACTAGTATTGATGAAGTATTGAAACTGGTTGAAATGGTTGGTGACGCCAAGGATGATGAAACAACAGAGCATACTATAGAAGATGACGTTCCTAAGACATTAATTCCGCAACCTGAAAAAGTACCGTCGAAAATGACGAGTGCTTTGCAGGGGGGGTTAAGTAACTTAGGTTTGTCATTAGAGGATGATAACTAGTGGCCTCTTTTGCTTACAAAGGACGCGAGCCAAGCGGAGTCCTGGTTGACGGTACGATTGATGCGAATGATGCTGCGACAGCCGCTAAAATATTGATGACCAGAAATATTATTCCTGTTGATATAACCACGTTATCGATCAAGTTGAATAAAAAACAAGAATCCAGTGATTTGGGGTTCTTGGTTCCGCAAGTCAGTGTAGATGATTTAGTTATCTTTGCTCGTCAAATGTATTCATTGGCAAAAGCCGGTATACCTGTTATCCGTGCCGTCACTGGATTAGCTAATACAAACTCAAAACGCATGCGCCATGCCCTTAATGATGTCATTGACCAATTAGAGCGAGGACGAAATTTATCATCCGCACTGGCGCAACATCCAGCTATCTTCAATCAACTTTTTGTTAGTGTTGTGCACGTAGGCGAAAATACAGGTCGTTTAGATGACGCTTTTTTGCAACTTGCTGAATACCTGCAAAGAGACCAAGAAACCCGCAAACAAATAAAGGCAGCAACACGTTATCCCATGTTTGTCGTATTTGCCTTGGTCATTGCCCTCATTGTCATGAATATTTTCGTTATTCCTGTGTTTGCAGGGATGTTTGAAAAATTCGATGCAGAATTGCCTGGTATGACTTTGTTTTTAATAGGAATGTCTGATTTCTTTATTACCAAGTGGTGGGTCCTTATTGCACTTTTTTTGGTATGTTTTTTCATAACAAGGCGTTATCTTGATACTAAACAAGGGCGCTATAAATGGGATAAATTAAAACTGCAGATTCCATTGGTGGGTTCAATTATAGAACGGTCCTTGTTAGGTCGATTTGCTCGCAGTTTTTCTATGATGCTTAGAGCTGGTGTGCCATTAACGACAGCATTGAATTTAGTATCTGATGCGGTCAGCAATAGTTACATGAGCAAAGCTATTATTGGTATGCGAGAGCGTATCGAAAAAGGTGAAAATTTATCTCGTGCAGCTTTAGCTAGCAGTTTATTTACACCATTAGTTATGCAGATGATTAATGTGGGTGAAGAAACCGGTCGCGTTGACGAGCTGTTGAAAGAAGTCGCTGAGTTTTATGAGCGTGAGGTTGAATATGACTTGAAGAGTCTAACTTCAAAAATAGAGCCAATTTTGATAGCTATTGTTGCAGCTATGGTGCTGGTGCTGGCCTTAGGCATATTTACACCAATGTGGGACATGATGAGCGTGGTGCAAGGCAAATAATGTCTAGCAAGCTGTTTCGCTTCATCACGGTGTTTATCGTCATTATGTTGATTGCAACGGGCTTGTACAAAAGTCTGTTAGGTAACAACAGTGAAGCATGGGAAAGAGTTGGTTTTGAAAATGTCAAAACGTCGATGCAAAAAGGCTTAGTTCTAATGCATTGGCAGTGGGAATATGCAGGTCGGCCAGTTTCGATTTTGTACGAAACACGGCAGGGTCAGCGCGTTGGCCGTATTGAGATTGACAAAAATGGTTGGCCTGATGTGGCGCAATCAACAGAAGCTTGCAAGGCTTTTTTAAATGTATTTGCAGGCTCAGCAGTAGTTGAAGTAGGTGGTTTAGAACTTGATGTTAATGTTGAGAAACAGTTGGATATTGACGTTACGTTTTTAGCCAAACAGGATACTAATGACTCTGGCGAACTAGTCGATATATGTCGATATAGCCGAAAAGGTCAAAAATTTGAATATCATCTTGGAACAGGAAATCTGTTTTAAGTACTAATTGAATAAAATTGCGGGAGGCATCATGGCAACGGGAAATAGTATGAAACAACGCGGATTTACGCTAATAGAACTGGTTATTGTTGTTGTCATTCTTGGACTTCTGGCGGCAACGGCGATACCGCGCTTCTTGGATGTGCCAAAAGATGCTGAAGATGCAACTGTTGAAGGTGTTGCTGGTGGATTTGCAACAAGCGTTGGTTTGGTTCGTGCACAATGGGAAATTGAAGGACGACCGCAAGACAATAACGGTAATAATTTAAGCTTTGTGACTATCGAAGGAATTTTGATTGGTGTCGACAGCGATACCGGTTATCCAACGGGTCAATTAAATAATGATACAAGTACAGAAGATGACGACATGACACGCATTGACTGTGAAAGTATCTTTAACTTAATTATGCAAAGTGCACCGACGATAACGTCAACCTGGAGTACGCAGGCAGTAAAAGATTTTCGATACTTCACAAATGTGAATGAAAATGCGGGTTCAGGGGGAAATGATGTTTGTCATTATTATCTGACTCAAACTGTAAAGAACGACACTAACGAGCCGATTACTACAAATGCGGGCAACGGCTTTGTTTACGACCCAAGGATTGGTCAAGTGATTGTATTTAGTAACAACTAATTGAATAGGTATTACTCCATATTGTAATAACGTTTTAACTTTTAAATTTAATAAACACACCCATTTCGAAGGAATTATTATGAACAACCAAATGAGTACGCAAAAAGGCTTCACGTTAATCGAACTAATCATCGTTATCGTAATCCTCGGTATATTAGCTGTTACAGCTGCGCCACGTTTTATTGACTTGCAGTCTGATGCAAAAATATCAACTATTAACGGCGCTAAAGCAGCCCTGCAGGGTAGTTCGCAGTTAGTTTATGCTAAAGCGGCAATTGCGGGTCAGCAAAATGACGCGACAGCGACAACCTCACTAAGTCTTTCACCATCGGTAACTATTGATACTGTCTTCGGTTATCCCGATGGCGCGTTAGTTACTGCTACAAATATCGTTAATATCTTAGATTTGAGTACGGGTGATTTTACGGTTGTTGCTGGTGGCGATGACGATCCGGTTTTAACTGATCAATTTACTATTTATTTCACCGGTCAGGATGTTGACGATGCCTGTTATCTTCGCTACACCAGTCCTGCTGCAGTAAATACCTCACCAGCTATCGCGGTTGTTACGACAGGTTGTTAAGACCTGATTTAAAGCTGACTGAACATGTTATGGCGCTTATCGGTTCCTAAGTACACAAATGCTCAAGGTGGGTTTACCCTCCTTGAGCTTATTGTTGTGATGGTTATTCTTGGTATTTTAGCTGTCTTTGCTGTACCCAGATTCAGCGGTGCAACTGGCTATTCAGAATATACTTATCAAAACCGGCTTGTATCCGTATTACGCAATATGCAAATTCGGTCAATGCAGGATTCACGTCCTTTGTTTTGTCACCGAATTAATTTTGTTAATACCAGTGCCGAAGTTGCTTTTGGTCCCGCTTCAAGCAATTATGTCTCGGGCAATGAATCGAATACTTGTGCAAGTTCGATTGATTACAGTGCTCCAGACTATTTAAGAACCTCCTCTACCGAAATTATAGACGCAAACGTTTCAATGACTGCAGTTGATGGTTCAACCACTATTAGTATTCTTGATTTTGATTCTTTCGGGGCGCCACAAACAACCGTATCCAATTGCAGCAATGGTTGCAGCGTGACTTTCACTGGCGTGAGTGCTGCGCAAGTGTGTATTGAGTCTGAGGGCTTTATTCATGCGTGTTAATATGACTAAGCAAACGCAGCCTGCGCACGGTCAATTTATGCGAGTTCAGCGCGGTTTTACTTTGATTGAACTTGTTGTTGGCATTGTTATTTTTGCGGTTGCTATGGTGTTGGTGGTCAGTGTTTTACAACCGCAAGTAAAAAAGGGTATAGACCCTATTTGGCAAGTACGAGCAGCGTCACTTGGGCAATCGCTAAGTAATGAAATTTTAGCTAAACCTTTTGATCAAAATTCGAATCAAGTTGGCGGTATGCTGCGTTGTAACGAAAGCGTATCAGAACCTGCAGTGCCTTGCACAACTAGTAACGATCTTGGACCTGATTCCGGTGAAAACCGTGGGTCATTCAATGACGTTGATGATTACCATGGCCTTAGTGTCACGGGTGCAGATATTTTAAATTCATTAGGCTTAACTACTAACGTCGATGGTGTCAATATTTATGCTGGCTTTAGTGCTCAAGTTACTGTGTTCTATGATCAAAACCTCGATGGTATAAATGACGATGACGTAAACCAAGATGGTAGTTTGGATACTGGCACATTGGTTGCTAATAAAAAGCTGGTGACCGTCAGTGTTATAACGCCAGGTGGGGAGCGCATTACGATGGCAAGCATAAAGGGTAATTTTTAATGCTTAATCCAACGTCTACGCTTACCTATAAACGCGGGTTTACCTTGATTGAATTAGTTATGGTCTTAGTCGTACTATCGATTGTTTCAGTCGGTATAACCGGCTTTATTCGTTCATCGACCCAAATATTTATTGATGCTAGTGAACGCGAACGTTTGTTGCGAGAAGGCAGCTTCGCGGTTGAACGAATTAATCGAGAAATTTCGGCGGCATTGCCTAATTCAATTCGGCTCACGGGTAACGCGGGGGTCCATTGTTTGGAGTTTGTGCCAATTAGATGGAGCACGTTTTACCTAACCTTACCGTTGACGCCAAGTAGCGACCGTGAAATCGATATTGTCGAAATGCAAGATATTGATGGTAATGTGTTTGTTCCTGCTTCAGGCAGCGATTATGCATTGGTTTATCCAACAAGCACGGATGACGTGTATTTAAATACAAGCAATCAGCGTCAGCTAGTTACCGCTTGTAGCGATGATGGTGATGGCGATTGTGCAACTAGCGATGATACTGACGGTGTTGTGCAACTCACACTCGATGGTGCATTTTCCCAAGCGAGTCCTGCAAGACGCATTTACATTACTAATTCAGCGGTTAATTACTGCGTAAGAAATAATGCTATCTATCGCCATGAGTCAGCTATTTCGCCAACACAAACAATTTTTACCAATGGTGGTGTGCTGATGGCAGAAAATCTGGCTAATCGACTAAGCGCAAACCCTAATTCAGCTGACACTAATAGTAAAAATCCATTCAGAATTGTCGACGCTTCTTTGCGTCGAAATGCGTACACACAAACCCAATTTATTTTTACCCGAGACGGCGAAAATATAACTTTTACACAGGAGATACATGTTCCCAATGTCCCTTAGTAAAAGTACACATAATACCCATGCTATACATTTAACAACTGGCACAACAAGCAGGTATGGTTCGCCTGCACGTCAAGGTGGCAGTATGATTGTCATGGCATTGTTTGCCATTATCGTTTTGGCGTTACTAGCCGCAACACTAATAAATATGATCAATACCTCGTCAAATTCAGTGTTATATGAAGTCTATGGTGTGCGCGCTAAAAATGCAGCACAGGCAGGTATTCAAGAATTGGCAATGGCCTCATTTCCGCTAGGAACGGGTCCGCAACTATGCAATCAAGTTATTGCTAGTCCGGCAAGTTTTAGCTCAATTTCTGGTTTCCAAGCATGTGCCTTTAGTGCACGATGCACCACCGAAGATATCAGTTTTAACGGTGAAGACTATCGTTACTATCGCTTCTCAAGCACTGGAAGCTGCGAATTTAATAACATTGTTGTGAGTCGAACATTGTCAGTTGACGCGATGCAGGAGAATTAAATAATGAAAAGTAGATTGAAGTCGAGCTTACAATGCTTAAAGGTAGTCGCAACTAGTCTACTTTTCTTAGCCTCGACAAATGCATTAGCAACGAGTTGTCTTGATGTTTTTCCAACAGTATTGTCATCTTCTTCAAATAAGGGAAAAGTTGAGTTCGAGCAAGAGGTCGATGTCATTGGAACTAATGGTAGTCTTGATATTGAAGTTAAACAAGATGATACGTCCAGTGGTAATCCTAGCTGCATTTCGCAAAAATGCATAGACTCAAATAACCGTGCTGAAGCATTTTCATTACCAAATTTTCAGAACTCTAACTCAAATCAAGACCACACCGTAAATAATGGTAATACTCTCAGTTTACCGCAAGGCTCTTACGACAAAATTACTGTGAATTTCGAAGCTACTGTGCGTTTTACGCAAAATGGCGAAGTTACTTTTATTGATGAACTAAAAGCAGATAATACTGATACAACCATAATTTTTGAAGAAGGCGTTTACTGGATCAAAAAATTTGCAGTAGGCTTCAGAACGAAAATCATCATTAATGGAAACGACAAAGTAACCATCTTAATTAAAGACAAGTCGAAATTTGATCAATCAGAGGTTTCTTTTAATGTAAACGGCACACCGGACCAATTGGTATTAATTGCATATGATGAAGTAAAGTTTGGCTATAAAGCTGACTTTAAAGGGTTCGTTTATGGCGACAAAAAGATCGAACTTCAAAATCAAAACGCGTTCGAGGGGGCAATAAATGCATCCGATATTAAGTTAAGGTATCAAGCAGCGATTACCTATGCACCCGATAGTATAGGGTCTGCTAACTTTAACGGCTTTTGCACTGCAAGTCCGACGTCTGGGTTGAGCGGTAACTTGGCTGTTGATAATACTTTTGAGGCTTATATTTCGACTGATGATTCTGTCCAAGGGGATTTACTTAGCTCAGGAAATAATTGGCAAACGACGTACACGTTGCTAAGTCAGTTAACTCCGGAGCAGGATTATTATTTACATATCAAAGCTACAAATACGGGTGGACCTTCCGGTTTTCTGGGCGATTTTGAAATTACGGGTACAGAGCATACATTTTCAAATGGTCTTACTACGCTGAACACTAACACGACTGACTGGATTGTGAGCACCAGCGGTTGGAACAATTATCAGACGCCAACATCTTATGGAACGAACGCTTCTGCGCCCTGGTCGGTAAGAGATAATATTGATGCAAGTGCCGAATGGATTTGGTCATCAAACAACCAAACCGATAACACGACTTACTTTTCAACTCGCATTACAGTGCCACCAATAACCCCGTTAATCGATTATCGTTTTGATGAATGCAGCTATAACGGAGTGGCTGGAGATGTTGTTGATCAAACTGGTAATTTTAATGGCGGGTCTAACGGTGTTCCAGCCCCAATAGTCGATTCAGTAATAAATAAATCGCTCGATTTAAGCGCAGATAATACCAATGATTGGGTTAACGTGCCCAGCGATATAGTTGACGGTTTAGATGATTTTTCAGTGGCGGTATGGCTTAAAACGTCGGTAGCTAAGCCGCAACAAGAAATACTGCACGCACTTGGAAGTGACGCTAGTGACGATGAGTTAGAAATTTTCTTAAAAAATAGTAATGTTGTTTTCGTAAAAGTAAGGAACAACAGTGACGAGCTAACGAGTAATATACAATTAACTGATGGCAATTGGCATCACCTAGTGATCACTAGAGTTGCTCAAAATATATGCTTATTTATCGATGGTGCAGAACAAGAATGTAGTAATGGCGTTAGCTCTGGAATATTGTCAGTCACCGATGCTAGTGCAGTGGTTATCGGGCAAGAGCAGGACAATTTTGGCGGTAGTTTTAGTATCGCTCAGAATTTTGTCGGGCAATTAGATGAATTTAAAATTTTCGATATGAAACTGTCGAATACGAGTATCGATAACATTTACCAAAATGAATTAGTGGGTAACAACTTTGATGCGAGTGCGCGCGATGCGTTGCAGTGCGAATATATTTGTGGCCTGAATCCGGGTCAGTTAAACGCCGTTGGCATTAAAATTGACAATGCTGGGAATAAATCTCGGATAAGCACAACAACTGAAGCGCTAAATATTCATGCGGCATGGCTGAATGCTGGTTCACCGGCATCTGGTTTAATAGACGCTGGCACATATAATGTATCTGCAAGTGGTTCAAGCACCGTTGATCGCATCGACTTTGGTGGTCTAAGTCCAGATTATGCTGGCACATTACCTTATCCTGGTAATAGTGCTGGAGTTAATGGCTCAGATTTTTTAGTGCATACCGCAGGAACGCTCAGTTTACCTGCTGGCGCCTACACCATTTTTGTTAAAAGTGATGATGGTTTTAGTTTTACTATGGATACACTCTCTGGTGACGTTGTTTCATTCAATAAGTTTGGCTCCTCAAACAGCGGTGCTAGCAATGAGTTACGGTATGAAACAACAACTGGCAATTCAAATACCGGCGGATCTTTCACCTTAACTAAAGATTCTTCATTTGACATAGCGGCTGTATTTTTTGAACGTGCCGGTGACAACTATTTAGAAATTTCCATTGCAAATGAAATTCGTACTAATTCTGCACCCTCTGGCTATGAAATTCTGCGTCATGGTGCTATTAACGATAAGGTAAAGTTTGGAACATGCGCAGCTCCAATCCCGTTAGTAGAATATCGCTTCGAGGAACTTATTTGGAATGGTAGCTCGGGTGAAATTATCGACAACACGGGTAATGGTTATAATGCGCAGGTTTTTAGTAACTCTGCACCTGAAACCGCCTCGCCAGCCCTAACCGGTAATCCTGGTACCTGCGGTTATGCCAGCCAAAATAATGGATCTATTCAAATAACAGGATTGCCACTAGATACGTCTACGGCTGGCGTAAAAACCACTGTTACATTTTGGATGAATTGGGATGGTTCGGATAATGTTATGCCTCTCGGTTGGAATTTACATGACATATGGTTGCGCGATGGAAGCATCGGATTTAATACCTTTAGTGACGATATTTACGGTATTTCAAGCGCAGGTTTGGAAAATGGATGGCATCACGTCGCAGTAGAATTTACTAACGGCAGTGTTACCAGTAATCGTATGTATATCGATGGTGTTGAGCAGGCCTTAAGTCAACGAAGAAAGTCTCCAGACAACGCCAAGGCTTTCGTTAATTCACAAATGCGAGTTGGCGGTGTCTCCAATTCAACGGACTACAATTTTCATGGCCTACTAGACGAGTTTAGGGTATTTGAACGTGCGTTAACCACCGCCGAAGTCGCCACCATCATGGCTGAAACTCATACTTGTGCTGAACCTGCTGTTCACCATTATGAGATTGTTCATGATGGTGAAGGCTTAACCTGTGATACCGAAACGGTTACGCTCCGGGCATGCCAGGATGCTAGCTGTTCCACCGTGAGCGCCCAACCAGTTACGCTTGATTTTCTTGCTGATGGTGCCGTCATTAGTTCGCCCACTTTTACCGGTAGCACCCCGGTTAGTTTTAACAATACCGATGTTGAAACTATCACCTTTTCACTCTCAAATACCTCAATTACAGCTTCTAACCCATTAGTGTGTGACGATGGTAGCGGCAATTCTTGTGATATGCTGTTTACCAATGCGGGATTCAGATTTCTGTATGGTGCGGGTAATAGCACAACCTTGCCCAATCAAATCGCAGGCTCCGTATTTGCCGACGCATTAAAAATTCAGGCTGTGGAGGATACTGACGGTGTTTGTACCGGTTTATTTGACGGCAATAAGAACGTGAATTTATCCCAGGAAAATATCCAACCAGGTGGTGTCAGCGGTCTCAGTTTTACTGTCGATGGCAATACTATTGCGAAACACTCAAGTGTGACTAGTACCACACTGAGTTTTGGTGCAGACAGTATTGCGATCATACCAACACCAATATATAACGATGCAGGACAAATTCGTTTACAAGCCAATTATAATCTGGGCGGCGTGACACTATCGGGCAGCAGTAATCCGTTCTGGGTCAGTCCAGCCGAACTTGTTATTAGCGCAAAATCAGGTTCAACGAACCTAGATGGTGCCTCGGCTTCAGCGGCTCAAACTTATGCAGCTGGAGAGAGCTTTTCTCTAACCGTGACCGCTTATAATGCGGCCACTCCTTCTGCTATAACGGCGAACTATTCACCTGGGCAAATACAACTAATGCTGACTCGCACAGGACCTACATTGAGTGATAGTGTCGACGGTAATCTAAGCTATAGAGTCGCCACTACCATAGCATCTAACATCAGCCCGACATTCGAAAATGTGACTCTCACCGACTTTTCTTTGGGAGTGTCTACTTATAACGCAGCGCAATATTCAGAGGTAGGTTTGCTCAACCTAGATGTTCAAGACAGCAATTATGCTAGCGCTAATATTGTTATTCCGGCTGCGGCAATTAATATTGGTCGCTTTATCCCCGACTACTTTGCTCAAACAGTAGCAGATGATGGGTATTTTATCGCGACATGCAATACATCAGCAGTCTACACGGCGTATAGCGGTCAAATGGACGAAGCTACTAATAGTATTGGTGCAATTTCATACTTAAGCAATCCGATCTTGGCAATTACCGCCTACAATAAACAAGGTAATATTACCCAAAACTATTATGAGGATAGTCAAGGTAGCAGCAATGATTACATGAAACTGAGCGCCTCGAATATTAACCTGACTGCACCGACCTCAGATCAAGTAGCGGTAGGTGTTGATAGTAACAAACTAGGGTTAACTGCCAATATGAATACGGGAACGTTAAGTCAAACTAATTTAACCGCTTTATCTAGTGGTGTTGCATTACCCAAGGGTGTACTACACTACAAATTGTCAGATGCTGATCACTTTTTCTATCACCGTTCTGCCAACGCATTAGTCGCCCCATTTACGTCAGATATCGATTTTGCTATCGCTACTATCATAGATGCTGACAACGTAGGTGTAACGACGACTGTTGATGCATCACCAACAGGTGTTGACATTCGATTTGGTCGCTTGCTGCTCGAAAATAGCTTTGGACCTGAAACCTCAAATTTTCCTCAACAGATGCAAATTGAACATTTTGATGGCACTACTTTTGTGTCTACCTCCGATGATAATTGCGCTAGTTATGATGAAGGAAATATTTCACTGACGAATATTAGTTTAAATCCAGCACTGACCAATGTGCTTGGAGGAACCGGCACTTTCATTAGCGGTAAAACCCATAAAATTGAATTACAAGCTCCTGGTTCTGGAAATCAAGGACAAATAGGAGTGTCATACGATGCCTATGATTGGTTTAAATATGATTGGGATAATGATGGCGCATATGATAATAGTCCTTCAAGTGTCGCTACGTTTGGTATTTTCCGAGGAAACGACAGAACCATCTATTGGCGCGAAGTGTTTAATGACTAATTTTACTACGCATTACTTGCCCTTATCACAAGGCGTTGGTAAAATTAAAGAATTAGCCCTATAATCCAGTTCTAACCGCACGCTAGTTCTTTTTTCGAACGGAATTCGCGGGCCCACAAAACAACAAAAATAACGCAAAGGCATTCCATGTTTAAAAAGATTCGAGGCATGTTCTCAAACGACCTTTCGATCGACTTAGGTACAGCGAATACGCTGATCTATATAAAGGATCAAGGCATCGTCCTCAACGAACCCTCCGTAGTTGCCATCAGGCAAGAACGCGCAGGTGGTCCTAAGAGTGTGGCTGCCGTCGGTAGAGAAGCCAAGCAAATGCTTGGTAGAACACCGGGAAATATTAAAGCTATTAGGCCAATGAAAGACGGTGTTATTGCCGATTTTTACGTCACTGAAAAAATGCTCCAGCATTTTATTAAACAAGTTCATGACAATAACTTCCTTAGACCAAGCCCTAGAGTTCTGGTCTGTGTGCCTTGCGGTTCTACGCAAGTTGAGCGTCGTGCGATTCGTGAATCAGCGCTTGGTGCTGGTGCTCGCGAAGTTTATTTAATTGACGAACCTATGGCTGCTGCTATTGGTGCTGGATTACCCGTTTCTGAAGCAACCGGTTCAATGGTTGTCGATATTGGTGGTGGTACAACTGAAGTGGCTATCATCTCGTTAAATGGTGTGGTGTATTCTTCATCAGTAAGAATTGGCGGTGATAAATTTGACGAAGCCATCATTAATTACATTCGCAGAAACTTTGGCTCACTCATTGGTGAAGCGACGGCAGAGCGAATTAAGCATGAGATTGGCACTGCATACCCAGGTGAAGAGGTAAGAGAGATTGAAGTTCGCGGTCGTAACCTTGCTGAAGGTGTGCCTCGTGGCTTTATTCTTAACAGCAACGAAATATTAGAAGCTTTACAAGAGCCATTATCGGGTATCGTGAGTGCTGTTATGGTTGCCTTAGAGCAGTCTCCGCCTGAACTAGCGTCGGATATTTCCGAACGTGGCATGGTGTTGACTGGCGGCGGAGCATTGTTAAAAGATCTCGACCGTTTATTAATGGAAGAAACGGGTATTCCAGTTGTTATTGCTGATGATCCATTAACCTGTGTCGCTCGTGGTGGTGGTAAAGCATTCGACATGATTGATTTACATGGTGGCGACTTATTTAGCTATGAATAAGGGTTGGCGTTAGCCTTTATTTTAATATGAATCAAGTGTTTGCTCGTGGTCCAAGTTTATTTGTTAGGTTAGCTATTATTTTAGTGCTATCGGTTGGTGCTATGATAGTAGATACCAAAGTGGCTAACTTTGCTACGGCAAGGACTTATTTGAATTCAATGGTAAGTCCGCTGCAGTATATTGCGAACTTGCCAGGCGCAATGCTCAGTTGGAGTGCCGATCGTTTTAGTTCGCGCCAAACACTCCTGAAAAATAATGAAAAATTAACCAATCAAGTTACCTTGATGAGCGAGCAACTGCAGCGCTTTCGCATATTAGAACAAGAAAATAAAAATTTACGCAAACTCCTCGATGCCCCAGTGCGCGACAGTATGCACAAAATGATTACTGAACTTATGGCAGTCGATACCAACCCCTATAGTCATCAGATTGTGATTAATAAAGGGGGGTTAGATGGTGTTTTTTTAGGCCAGTCGGTGTTAGATGACAGCGGCATTGTTGGCCAAATATCCGAAGTAGGTACCACCAATAGTAGGGTCTTATTAATATCTGATGTTACGCATGCCATCCCGGTTAGAATTGAGCGTAACAATGTGCGTTTTATTGCGGTAGGTGATGGTAGTTTAGATTCGATGCAACTCCAGCATGTACCTCACAGCGCAGATATTGAAGAGGGCGATATACTCGTCTCCTCTGGGCTCGGTGAGGTTTTCCCTGAAGGCTATCCGGTTGGCACAATAAGTAAAATTATACGCAACGAAAGTAGACCTTTTGCAGAAGTCACGGCAACACCATTTGCAAAACTAGACCGTATAAAATATCTGTTGCTCCTTTGGCCTCAAGAAATGGCACCAGCAGGCGCGATTGCGCCAGATACTATATTAACAACTGATGCAGTGCCGCCGGATGAGACTGAGGAAAAGCAATGAAGTTAGGTCAGACACTTATCCCAACAAGCATTATTGTAGCTTTTATTCTGCAAATCATGCCCATGCCTGCATCCATTGACGTTTATCGACCCGATTGGTTGCTATTGCTTTTATGTTATTGGACCATGGCACTACCTAACCGAATTGGTATTGGCGCAACTGCGATTTGCGGAGTAGTTTTAGATATTCTTTATGGCACTTCTTTGGGGGTGCATAGCTTCGCAATGGTTATTCCCGTTTATTTAGTTGCTGCCAACTATCAGCGTTTTAGAAACTACAGTGTGGTTCAGCAGGCCATCATGATTTTCATCTTGTCGATGCTCTATCACATGCTTGTTTACTGGTTACAATACTGGTTAACCGGTGTGCAGTTCAGGTTCGAGTTTTTGTGGCCGGTTGTTACTTCTGTATTTCTATGGCCTTGGCTGTTCTGGTTTTTAAGACGTTACCGCAGATTACTCCGAGTCACCTAATATGCTTAATGCGCGTGGCTTACCCAAAGTCATTCTAGCGTCAGCCTCTAGCCGCCGCCATGAACTTCTTTCGCATATTCTCAGCGATTTCAAGATCCAAACAGCCGATATTGACGAAAGCCCGCAATTGGGAGAATTACCAGAGGATCTTGTTCGCCGACTAGCTAATTCCAAAGCATATGCCATATGGCTTAAAAACCCAGAAGCGATAGTTATCGGAGCCGATACTATTGTTACGTATGGCGCTGAAATTTTTGGTAAACCGATAAACCAAAATGATAGTATGGCGATCTTAAATAAGTTGTCTGAACAACGTCATATAGTCATGACGGGCGTGGCTATGTTCAGTGCAAATAAAAAAATATCGAAAGTAGTGAAAACTGAAGTCGAATTTACCTGTCTATCTAATCAGCAAATACAAGCATATTGGCGAACGGGTGAACCCCAAGACAAGGCAGGTAGCTATGCGATTCAAGGCATAGGTGGTAAATTCGTCAAACAAATTAATGGTAGTTATAGCAACGTTGTTGGACTGCCTCTAGTTGAAACACAATTAATGTTAGCAGAAATGGGAATACATGAATGAGCGCCGAGCTGTTAATTAATGTGACGCCATCTGAATCCAGAGTGGCCTTAATCGAGAATGGCATTCTGCAAGAAATTCATATCGAAAGGCACACGAAAAAAGGTTTAGTAGGAAATATTTATCGCGGCAAAGTCAGCCGAGTATTACCTGGAATGCAAGCCGCCTTTATCGATATAGGCTTGGATAAGGCTGCATTTTTACATGCCTCAGACATTGCAGAGCATGATGAAATTGCGGTTGAGGTATCCGAAACTGCAATAGAAAAGAAAGACATAAGAGAATTAGTCAGAGATGGCCAAGACATTGTTGTGCAAGTAGTCAAAGATCCTCTTGGTACCAAAGGTGCGCGCCTCACCACAGACATAACTTTACCCTCGCGTTATTTAGTTTTTATGCCTAATGTGACGCATGTAGGAATTTCACAACGTATTGAAGATGAATCAGAACGTGAGCGATTAAAGAGCTTAGTCGAATCATTGTGTGATGAAAATGGCGGCTTTATTTTACGCACGGCAGCAGAAGGTGTTTCTGAAACAGAACTGCATCAAGATGCCGATTTTTTGCGTCGTTTGTGGGCGAAAATTCAATCGCGTCTCAAACTAAAGAAAACTCAAGTGCTATATGAAGATTTACCTTTAGCACGGCGCGTACTGCGAGATTTTGTTGGTACAGAATTAGACCGTATTCGAATTGATTCAAAGCTATCCTTTACGGAATTACAACAGTTCACCAAAGACTACGTCCCTGAACTTAGCAGTAAGCTTGAATACTATACCGGCGAGCGACCAATTTTCGATTTATATGATGTTGAAAATGAGGCACAACGCATATTGGAAAGGCGAGTCGACCTTAAATCTGGCGGCTATTTGATTATCGATCAAACCGAAGCTATGACGACGATTGATATTAATACGGGGGCTTTTGTTGGCCATCGCAATTTAGAAGAAACCATTTTTAATACCAATATTGAAGCGACCTTATCTATCGCTAGACAACTGCGTTTGCGCAACTTAGGTGGCATGATCCTCATCGATTTTATCGACATGATGGAACAAGATCACAAAAGGCGTGTCCTACATAGTCTAGAAGGTGCAATGAGCAAAGACCGAGCGAAGTCGAATATTCATGGTTTCACTGCTTTGGGTTTAATAGAAATGACCCGCAAACGCACCAGAGAAAGCCTAGAGCATATCTTGTGTGGTGAATGTCCGGCATGTAAAGGACGCGGCAGCATCAAAACGGTAGAAACTATTTGTTTTGAAATTATGCGTGAAATTGTCAGAGTGAATCGTGCTTATGAAGCGGATAAATTCGTCGTTTATGCATCGTCTATTGTCGCTGATGCGCTTCTAGGCGAAGAATCTCATATGTTGGCCGAATTGGAAGTGTTCGTGTCTAAGCAAATCAAAGTACAGACGGAGTTGTTGTATCATCAAGACAAATTTGATGTGGTAATGATGTGAATAAACTTGCAAGTGTAGCAACTTATATTGTCCGTAAACTTTGGACCCTTATCGCGATTACGCTAGTTGTATTCGCACTATTGATGAGCCTGTTACGCTACTCTTTGCCGTTATTAAATGACAAAAAACAATTTTTTGAAGAATACGCTCAAACAGAATATGGCGTGGGTCTGCAAATTGAAGGAATTTCGGCTTCTTGGCAGGGATCCGGTCCTGCGCTCGTGCTTGAGGGGGTGATTCTTGAACGCAGTGATAATTCTCCTATACAGCTCAACATTCAAAATGTTTATGTTGAAATTGATTTTTGGGACTCGTTTTTAACTCAGCAAATATCATCAAAAAGCTTTAGTTTGGATGGCTTGTCACTAGATATTGATTTGCAGCAAATTCAGACTTCAAGCAACACGTTCCCCATATTAGACGCCTTAGAAGGACTATTCTTAGAACAGCTACAAACCTTTTCATTGGTCAATAGCGAAGTAACAATTAGTGGTGCAAACAATCGCCAATCTTTCAATATCGCTAATTTGTCATGGATAAATAAAGGAGAACGCCACCAAGGTTCTGGCCTTATCACTGTATCTGAGATTGCCTCTAATTCAGCCGTTTTCGTTATTGATCTCAAAGGTCGAGCAGATAATTTCGATGGGACTATTTATGCAAAGGCCGATGAACTAGATGTATCACCCTGGATCAATGAGTTTTCTGTGTTGGAAAGCGAATTACTTGAAGGCAGAGCTAACTTTGAGTTTTGGGCCGATATTAATCGTAAAACGATTACGAAAATTTACGGTAATATAAAACCCACAAGATTTATTTGGACTCAAGATGAGGTTGACCTATCGAGTGGCATAGAATCAGGTGTGTTTGTCGCTCAGCCAGTGGACAATAAATGGCTGTTTAACGTTAATGATCTCGTTGTCTCCGTGTATGACAAAACGCTAACGACGAATTGGCAAGGCTCAATCTCCAAGCAGGGTGAATTGCAAGTTCAAGCCGCAGATAGTTTTGCTGTAAGCCCTCTGTTGCCAATTGTTGGCTTGTTCAGTAGCAGCTTGCTCGAACAGTTACGCGCACTTAACCCAACTAGTACAGTCTCAAACTTAGCTATTCAAAAAAGACCCACAGGTATTGCTGCACACTTCAAACTTAATGATATTCAGTGGGAGTCGAGTGAGCAAGTACCGGGTATGTCGGGTATAAACGCTGAGTTTTCATGGCAAAAAAATATTGGCGCGATTCGCATACAAGGCAATGACCTTGAGTTTATGTCTGACAATATTTTTCCGCAGAACTTAACTATCGATACTCTTGATTTACCGATTCAATTTTATCAAACCGATGATAGTTGGGTTGTTTCTTCAACATCCGGCGCCATTGTACTTCCGGAAACTTCTATTAAGCCGACTTTTGAGTATCAAGTTGATGATTCTTTTTTATCGTTAGCTGTGGATATTGGAGAATTGGATGCGTCGCACATTCGCCGCTTCTTGCCATTGGAACCTTATCTTGGTGAAGGGGTTAGTCGGTATCTCAATAATGCGTTTTATGCTCAGGGCAAAATAGTTGATGCTCAATTACTTTGGTTTGGTGAGCTGAGTCAATTTCCGTTTAAACAAAACCAAGGCATCTTTCAAGCGAACGTAGCGATACAAAATGCTGATTTTTCTTTTAACAGCAATTGGCCAAGCATCAATGGCTTGGATCTTAATTTAACTTTTGAAAACTTGGGCTTATCAATGCAAAGCTCAGCAGCGACTATTGCAAACATAAAAGTAACTGACCTAAAAGCTCACATTCCAATTTTGATGGGCGGCGCTGAGCTTATTATTGAAGCAACAGCGATGGGCTCAGGACATGATGTTTCTCAATTGCTCGCAAATAGTAGTCTGTCTGATGGCCTAGGAAAAATATTAACTACCGATATTCTAGTAAACAACGATTTATCCACTAGCCTATCCTTATACATTCCTCTTGACGCTCCACAGCAGACATCGGCAAGCGGTATGGTGACCTTGTCAGACAACTTTGTACAAATTCCAAGTTTGTTATTAGAGCTAGAAAACGTGGATGGGCGGATAATATTCGATAATGATAAAGTGGAGTTTTCTGGTTTACAGGCTAATTTACTTGGACAGCCGGTCACTGCCGACTTCAACGGTGCTAACAGCGATAGTGAATATCGTTTCGATGTAGCGGTTGCTGGAGATTGGGATCTAACACCTTTAGTTCCGTTGATAAGCAGTGAACTTGGCGCATATGTTAAGGGAAGAGGAACATGGAGTTCATCTATTAATGTTGCGATTGGGAAAGACGATTTTTCATATTTAGCCACACTGTTCACCAAATTAGATCAGGTAAGCTCTATTCTACCTGCGCCTTTTGATAAAACCGAAGACGATAAAAAAACTATCATACTGGAAGCCAATGGCAATCCACAAGTGTCTAATATTAAACTCGCATTTGGCGAACAGGTGCACTTCGATGGTATTTTACCGCATAAAGAGCTGCAATTTAGTCGAGCACATTTAGCTATTGGTGAAACAGATTTTGTTGGCCGAGGTGTGGGTTTTAGTATTAGTGCAAATTTGCCACAAATAAATTTAGCCACTTGGTATCAAAGTATTTCAGCATTAGTGTCGGGTACTTCGACTATTGCATCAACAGACCGTAAACCGATATTCGAGTCACCTCAACGTATATTTATTGAAACCGATAATTTAATTTTTGGCGGCCAAGCCCTCACCGATGTTAATGTGACCGTTAAAACCAAGAATAACGATTGGATACTTGATGTTTTGTCCGATGAAGCTAAAGCACAAATAACATTTCACAATCGCTGGCTAGAGGAAGGAATTGAGATAGATGCTGACTTCGTTCGATTTGACACCTGGGTGGAACGGGACAATCAGTCAAGACCTGAAATAGAGCCTCAATCGTTGCCTCGCATTAGAGTTAATTGCAAAGACTGTCAGGTATTTGGTAATTGGCTAGGCGAAATAAAATTTGAAAGTTTCCCGAATGATGATGGTTTGAGAATTGATGACATTCAAATCAATGGTCCAAACGGTAATATTCGCGCAAATGGTCAGTGGTATAAACGCAACGGGGATCACTACACCTTCATTAATGGTGATTTAAAAAGTGATGATTTTGGTGAGTTTTTAAAAGATTTTCAATTCGATTCTGGCATCAAAGACAGTGAAGCAATAATGGATTTTGCGTTTACTTGGAAGGCGTCACCATTCGATTTTTCATTTGATTACTTAGATGGTGAAATGCAATGGGAATTATCTGATGGTTATATCACTGAACTCAGTGATAAAGGGTCGCGCATATTCACACTGTTGAGTTTAGATTCATTGGTTCGAAAACTAAGCTTAGATTTCAGAGATGTTTTTGCTAAAGGTTTCTTTTACGATGAGATGCGGGGCAGTGTGCAAATAACCGAAGGGAAAGCGGATACGCGCGATACCAAGATAGATGGTGGTGCGGGTGAGATGGAAATTTATGGTTACACCGATTTAGTCGCCAGAGAGCTTAATTACAATGTGAATTTCACCCCAAATGTAACAGGTAACCTGCCAGTATTGGTTTACTTTATGGTCAACCCACCGACAGCCCTAGCTGCATTGGCACTAGACCAAGTGCTAACCTCGGCGAAAGTGATTTCCAACGTGAATTACAGTATTACAGGTACATTAGAGGAGCCTATATTAATTGAAACGGGGCGAGAAAGTACTGATGTTGCTCTCCCTGCAAGACGCGACGAATTACCTGAGCTATATAATAATTTTATTCCTCCAACTGAAGAAGACACTCTGATGATGGAAGTGAAAGACGGAGCTGAGTGATGACTGATCTTGTTGCAATTCAAATAACGTCGACACCGAACATTGAACATAATCTTACGCTAATTGAAGGGCAATTAACGCAGCTTGCAGATAAACCGCAGTTGGTCGTTCTACCTGAATGTTTTGCGCTTTTTGGAGCCTGCGATAAGACCCAATTCGAGATTGCCGAAACTTTAGATAATGGTCCAATACAGAGTGCTTTGTCGGTGTTAGCAAAGCGCTACAATAAGTGGATTGTCGCCGGCACCTTGCCAATTAAACGGTTAACCAATGCCGCAAATGTTAATCACACACAAAAATTCTATGCGGCGAGTCTGGTTTATAACAATGAAGGTGTGCGTGTTAGCCGCTATGATAAAATTCATTTATTTGATGTCAACATTAACGACAATACAGGCCACTACGAAGAATCAGCGACAACCATAGCGGGTGAAAATATCGTCACTTTCGAGAGCCCTTGGGGCACCGTAGGACAAATAATTTGTTACGACCTGCGTTTTCCTGAGCTAATTCAAAAGATGCCGCAGCTGGACGTACTAGTCGTGCCCAGTGCATTCACTCGCCGCACCGGTGAGGCTCACTGGCATCCTCTGTTGCAAGCTAGGAGTATCGAAAATCAGTGTTATGTAGTAGCATCTGACCAAACCGGCGTACATAGTAACGGCCGCGAAACCTATGGAAATAGTTGTATCTATTCTCCGTGGGGAGAATTACTGGCTAATCTACCCTCTAGCGAAGGTTGGGTTGGCGCTAAATATGACAAAGGGTTATTGGCTAATATTCGCAAGGAAATGCCAATACAACAACATAAACATAATAGGAAACCATTTTGAGCCAATCGGTCGAACACAATCTTCTTACCGCCTCAGGGATTGACAAAAATAGGCTCTCTTCATTATTAGAAGACGTATTTTCTCATCAAACTAATTTTGCTGATTTATACTTTCAGTCTTCTCAACATGAAAGCTGGGTATTAGAAGATGGCATTGTTAAAGACGGTAGTTACAATATAGAACGCGGTGTTGGTGTTCGTGTTATATCGGGTGAAAAAACCGGTTTTGCATACTCCGATGAAATTTCAAGTCGTGCCCTAGAGGACGCATGTAAAGCAGCTAGAGGCATAGCACCTGCTGGTGGCATTCAAAAAATCGATGGATTCACTGCCGCGGATATTAAGTCTTTATATACTGAAAAAAATCCAATTTTGAGCATGCAGGATAGTGCTAAAATTAGTCTTTTACAAACCATTGATCGCTATATCAGGCAAGCTGCACCCCATGCAACTCAGGTGGTTGTGAGCCTAAGTGGTGTTTATGAAGAAGTACTAGTTGCCGCCACTGATGGTACTTTTGCAACCGACATCAGGCCCCTTATTCGGCTAAATTGTTCTGTGTTACTTGAAAAAGAGGGTAAACGCGAGCGTGGAAGTTCAGGGGCCGGTGGACGTCGCACTTATGATTATTTTGAAAGTATGGGTATAACTAACAAACCTTTGTATGAACAGGTCGCCGATGAGGCAATACATATGGCCGAAGTTAATTTAGCTGCGGTTCCTGCTCCTGCCGGATTAATGCCAGTTGTCCTTGGCAGTGGTTGGCCAGGTGTACTGTTGCACGAAGCGGTCGGTCATGGGCTTGAAGGAGACTTTAATCGTAAGGGTGCTTCAACCTTTAGTGGTCGTGTTGGCGAACAGGTAGCGTCCAAAGGCGTTACTGTTATTGATGATGGCACGATGGCAGATCGCCGTGGATCATTATCTGTAGATGATGAAGGTGTAAAGACTCAACGTAATGTGCTAATTGAAGATGGCGTGCTTAAGGGGTACATGCAAGACAAGCACAACGCGTCGTTAATGGGCGTGAACCCTACAGGTAATGGGCGACGCGAAAGCTATGCACATTTACCAATGCCGCGCATGACAAATACCTATATGCTTGCTGGTGAGCATAGCCCTGATGATATCATTGCATCAGTTGAGAAGGGCGTTTATGCACCCAATTTCGGTGGTGGTCAGGTTGACATTACGTCGGGTAAGTTTGTGTTCTCTACTTCTGAAGCTTATCTCATTGAAAATGGCAAAATAACGACCCCAATAAAAGGTGCTACGCTAATTGGTAATGGACCTGAAGTGATGCAAAAAATTTCGATGATAGGAAATGACCTAACGTTGGATATGGGTATTGGTGTTTGTGGTAAAGACGGACAATCATTACCCGTTGGTGTCGGGCAACCTACGCTCAAAGTGGACGAACTTACAGTTGGTGGAACAGCCTAAGTAACTCGCTTCAACATACAGGACTAAGAGTCACTTCTTAGTCCCAGCTTCTTGCCTAATAGTTTTCCCTTAAGCATTCTTATTATCGCTAATTTGTTGGTCTCTGGTTGGTTTGGAGCTCGGTTAAGTAAATGCGCATAATCATGCTCGGTTAGCGTTATTTCAGCTGCATGGGCCATTAAGACCGAATTAGGCTGCAATGCTTGGAGCTTCAATAATGACCTTTTATAAAGCTCAGGTATATAAATTGGAAAAGGCGGAGACAGCTTGTTTTTTACTTTGACAATTAGATCGGCAACATAAATCCGTTTGCTCGGTGTATGCATCACTGATAGATCTCTATCGGTATGTCCTGGAGTTTCGAATACTTGCCAATCATCGAAGCCTGGTATTGTTTGTTCGTCACTCAACGTAATGTCGGGATGTAAATGCGGATGATACCAAATATTTTTTTTTGGCCTTTTCATCTTACCTGCCACCCAAAACGCGAGCATAATATCGACCACATGTGCAAGTCTTCCTTTTGCGCCGTGATACCACTGTTTGTTGCGTTTACAGCTGACAATTTTGCACCCGGTTATCTTCCTTAGATAATGAGCACATCCAGCGTGGTCAGGATGCATGTGAGTTACAACCACTACTTTTAGGTCAGTTAGTGGGCGTTTGAGTTCTGCTGCGAAAAAAGACTGTATTGTTTTAAAGTCGGCTTTAGAGCAACCGTCAAGTAACATGCACTTATCGGTGTACTCAACTAGGAATATATTTTGTATAAACCCTTTTAATACATGAATCTTCATTGTAAAACACACTCGATTAACTCATTAGACCAGTCTTATACTACTCCTATATCTTGCTGCTCACTAATTTCTTTGGTGATAATTATCAATTAGTGAGAGCGGTGTTTTGAGATCAAGCTATTTTTTTTTCTTGGCAGAGGATAATTCCACAACGTCGGCTGTTTCGACTTCAAGAATACCGTCTACTTCACCACCTTTCATTATCTTCATTATTGACTCTTTATTTTTAGATAATAGAATACCTAACTCTTCAGAGATTGCTTCATTAAGCTCAATGCCTTTTGCTGCTAAATAAGCGCTGAGATTGTCGGCAACCTCTAACATTTTATCGTACTTATCTGCCTCTTTTTTATCGGTTGTCACCAATTTCTCAACTCCTTTATGCTGAACCACATACTGGGTGATAACTGCCATACTGGCCTCCAAGATTTTTTAATAAATAACACTGTGCGTACACTATACATTAATCACTGTATAAATAAACAGTTTAATGACTGCGTTGCTTACTGGGTTTAGTTGTACAAACCTTTTATTGAACATCACCGAAAAACGTCGACATGCTTAATTGCAGTGTAGTTCATAAATAGTCATCAATGTAATTGAACTATTAATTAGTTTACACAGAATAATAACTGATATTATAACTTATGGTTTACGTTTTTAGCATGCGTTAAGTAACAAGTTGGATTTGCCAACAGACTTGAGCAATTAGCAAAAGACCGATGGGAGTCGTCTATCAAATTTCAGTTTACTCAGGTTAAAGGTATCATTTTTGATTTGGACGATACGTTGGTGAAAACCAGCTTGGACTTCGCTGCAATAAAGCGTGCTATAGGGTGTCCTGCAAAAGAAGATATTCTTACATTTATTGACAATTTATCTTGTTCTAAACAACAAGGCGAGGCAAGTAGAATTGTTCTTGAACATGAACTACATGATGCACAAACATCGGTTTGGTTGCCGGGCGCTGAAGCTTTTGTTGAAGTTGCGCGACAACATGCACTGCCGCTCGCTATTGTTACCCGTAATTGCAGGCAAGCAACTCAGCTTAAACTTAGTAAGAATAATATTGCTATCGACATTGTGATAACTCGCGAAGATGCGCCCGCTAAACCAGATCCGACAGCGTTGTTGAGTATTGCTGATTCTTGGCAGATTGCAACCAACCAAATTGCCTATTTGGGTGACTACATCTATGATATTCAAGCTGCGCACAACGCTGATATGCAGGCTTGGTTATATAGGCACCAATCAGGGGTTAGCGACTATAAAACATGTTTGTCTTACATTGCTAAGATGTAAGGTCTATGTTTTCAGTTTGAAGTTCATAGTTTGATGTTCTATGTTCTAAATCCAAAAATCCAAAAATCCAAAAATCCAAACCTAAGGCTTGATTTACGGAAAAAGCCATTTTAGTAAATGTATTATACAAAATCGTAAACCCAAAAATGAGAGCTATCAGTGCGTAATCGTGCTATTGATTGTATACACTCCTTGTGATCAGTTGTTTATAGTGTGGAAAATTAGCAATATGTCTTAAGGAAGAAGCTAATCGTTAGCACAGGGAGCTTTTGTGTTTACACAACAAATCAATCACTTCAACGGGTATATCTACTCAGTTATCGGTTTTGCCATAGTTGGCATTACTTTATTGTCATTCACTATCGTGTCCTACCTTGCTTATAAAAAACTACTATTGAAATACAAATGTCTAGCCATAGAGTTTGAAACTTTAAACGTTCGTAAAAGGGAAATATTAGAGACTCTCAACTTTCAGCAACTCAGTGTGACAAATATTGGTGTAACTATTCAGTCGGTAATTAATGAGGAGTTTGAACAACAAAGTAGCTCGGTGTTTTATGGCAACGAAGATGGTGAGCGCAGAGAATCAAAGAAACATAATTGGCTTAAAGTATCGGAATTAGCCGAGCGACTTGCCTACTTCACATTACGAAATCAGAAAAGAGAGGGGGGTGATATTGCGCTTAGTACTAAATTGGTACTGGCTGATAACGCAATGATGCTAAATTCGATCCTGGGTGTAAAGGAGCAACAACTGGACGTTACACAACAAGGACATAGTATGCTTCTTATGCCTAAAGGGACACTAGATAAAATAGTGAGAGGCATCATACTGCACGCCTCAAAAGCAGCTGATGCAAAAACAACGTTGAGCTTACGTTGTGATAGTTGTGCCAATCGTTTTAATTTTAGTGTGACGGCTTGGGGTGAAGGAATAAGTAGCAAAGAAATTCACAATATTAATTTGTCCGTGCGCACCAATCCGCGGTTCCACCATGCTAAACGAGCGCAAGATAATGAGGGTGACTTAAATTTGGCCAGCATTCACCGGCTTATCACTCAGTTTGGTGGCTCAGTAAAACTAGTTAGTGCGCGCAATTATACCACCATTATTTACGTATCGCTGCCAGCAACCTTTGATGTTATGCCATCAAATAATAGCGAACTTGCTGGTGTGCCAGAATCGGGCGAACTAGCCCAACCTTGCAGTCTGGATCGTGTTGAGCGTGGTAAACAAAAAGTCCTGATTATTGATCAAAACGACACCAGTCAAATGATAACGCACAGAGCATTACAATCAAATTATCAATGTTTTGTCTGCAAAACACCTTTGGAATCGATGCAACTGATACAAGACTTACAGCCAGCGCTTATTTTGCTGGACCAAATTTTACCTGATATGGACCCTTTGGAATTACTAAAACTTATTCGAGAGAATCCACAGACCGAGAATATACCTATAGTAATTAGCTGTGGTATTGCGGCACATAGTTTCAAGTTGTCTGCACTGAGGTTGGGGGCAAATTGCATTATCGAGAAACCATTAAGACCAACTGAATTACAGTTAACCGTTGCTGGTTTAATGGAGCAGCAACAGCGAGTTGCCGAAGCGGTAGGTGAGAAGCTTTCTGAATATCACCGTCAGCAACTTGATGTTCCTCAAGCTGCAACTTTTGATAACGAGAAAGATAAAAATTTCATTGTCCGTTTTAATGAAGTAATGGTCAATAATTTCGCCAATGAAGAGTTTACGCGTGAAATGGCGGCTCATCACATGAGTATATGTTTACGCACATTAAATAGAAGGCTCAATGAATATTATGCGCATAACTTCAAAGAACATTTAAAAAAATATAGATTAGAGAAAGGAAAAAACCTATTGAACAAAGGTTTGAGCATTAATGAAGCGTCGTTTAAAGTAGGGTTTAGTTCAGCTTCGTATTTTAGTACGTGTTTTAAAGCAGAGTATGGTTTTGCGCCATCGAAATTGGTGACGCAATATGCTTAACAGTTTATGTAAACTAATGACCACCTAATATTTGTACTTGCGCAATATCAGTATCGCCTTTCAGTACTTTCAGAATCGCGTCTTGAGTTAGCGTTCTCATACCATCCCTCGCCGCTTGTGCTTTCATTTCCGGAACCGAAGCTTCTTTGTAAACCATGCCTCTTAATTCAGTCGACATACCAAGTAATTCGTGAACACCGGTTCTGCCTTTGTAACCTGTGCCGCCGCAAGTATCGCAACCAGCGCCCCGATTAAGCTCGATATCAGTATCAAAGTCTATTTCCAGTTCATCTAGGTAGCTTTCACCATATTGGCGACGAATAAATGCTTTGTCATCGTCACTCGCATTGTAGGTTTCTTTGCAATCAGGACAAATTGTTCTGATTAAACGCTGCGCTAATATACCCACACAAGCGTCGGCAAAGTTTACTGGGTCTAAGCCTAGATCAAGCAATCGTGTAATGGTTTCAGGTGCGGAGTTCGTATGCAGGGTAGACAACACCAAATGGCCGGTCAATGAGGCTTCAATACCAGCGTGCGCTGTTTCTTTATCACGCATCTCACCAATCAGTATTATGTCTGGGTCGGCGCGTAAGAATGCTCTTAGCGCATTGGCAAAGGTAAAGCCAATTTTCGGCACAACTTGCACTTGTTGTAATCCAGGCTGCGTAATCTCCACCGGATCTTCGGCAGTCCAAATCTTTTTATCTGGTGTATTTAGGTAGCCAAGTACGGCATGTAGGGTCGTTGTTTTTCCAGAACCAGTCGGCCCCACAACGAGCAGAATACCGTGAGGATTTTTAATCATTTGTTCCAACATGCCCATATTGCGCGGTGACAAATTCATCTTACCAATAGGCATTGCTCCACCGGTTGCCAATATACGCATAACAACACCTTCACCAGCAACTGTCGGGATTGTAGCGACACGCACTTCAATCGGTTGGCCAGACATCTTAAAAGTTAACTTACCATCTTGAGGAACGCGTTTTTCTGCGATATTCATGCTTGCCATGATTTTAATTCGCGCAATTACCGCATTGTGGTGAGATGCCGGTACTTGATTGATGTCACGGATAACACCATCAACGCGCATTCTTACCCGAGTGGGTGCGCCTTTCTCTGGGTCAACGTGGATATCCGAAGCGTTTAATCTTTTGGCATCGTGCAACACTCGGCTAACCAGTCGAACTACCGCAGGGGCGTCGTCTGCAAGATCATCTCCCAGATCTTCAATTTCTTCACCGCTAGTACCAATTTCATCAAGAATTTCGTCAAGATCACCAGGCCCAGAGCCGCCTACATTTGCGCCGAGGTATTGCAGAATATGGGTTGGAAGACCAACCGCAATTTCATAACTATCGATGCCTAAGGCATTTTCGATTTCCATTAATAGGGTCGCGTTGTTTGGCTCTGCCATTAACACAATCGGGCTGTCATTTGCATCCGATACGACTGCGACATGATTGCGCTTCAAATAGGACAGGTTGAGTCTGCTATCACTTTGATATAAATGATACTTGTCGGGCATATATCCAATATAAGGTACTTGATAGTGCACCGATATGGCGTTGCCGATTTCATCTTCTGCAATGCGATGCTCTGATATAAGACGTTGTATAACTTGTTTAGTAGTTGCTTGGTTTTCTGAGAGCTCGTCGATAGTTTTCTGTGACGTGAGTCCTCTATGGATTAAATATTCGAATTGATGTTTAGTACCACCTAATTCATAACGAAATTTATCACCTAATATTTGTGCAACTTTGACCGCAATTTCGACGTCTTCTTCGTTGAATGGCGAATCGTTTTTATTAATAATTTGCATGACTCCCATTAACACATCGGCATTAATGACGGGAACACATAATATATTCTGGGTTTTAAAAGTGCCTGACTTATCGAACTGTCCAGCAAACCGAAGTCGAGGATGCACGGAAGCTAGTTGCTCAGCGTTGTAAGGATCGTCAATAACCAGAGGGCGTTGAGCCAAAGCGACATAACCAGCAATAGAAAGTGGACTTATAGGTACCTTAATTTGTCGCGTTTCTTTGCCTGTTTTAAAACGAGCAACGAGGTCTTGATGCTGGCGTCTACGTTGAAACAAGCTCATACGTTGCGCGCCGAAAATCTGCAGTATAATAGGCTCGACTTGAGCATACGCATCCATAAGGGTCGGATGCGCGTCCAGCTGGGCTCGCAGGTTGTCTATGGCTGGTTGATGCAGCGTACTTTCAATCATATAAAATCTTTATTCCTCTTTGGATCAGTATCATAGAATGATACGGCTTGCAGACCCAGACTACATTTGAATACATACGTATACCTAAGCTATCGGCAACGCCGTTAAAAATCGTCAGTTTTTCTTAATTTGAAGTGAATGTGCAACACTTTTGCGCAATTAGCGCCTACTATAATCAAAATAAAGTATGAATTGTAGACGACTAGTCGGACAGTTCCTTAGAGGCTTCACCTAATAAAGAGGCTTCACCTAATAAAGAGGCTTCACCTACAAACCATTATGGTATTGCACATTGGTTGATTGTGGCACTAGCGCATTTAAGTTGGCTTCCACAGCAACATCGCCGCTAAGGAGCTGTTCAAACTGAGCAATTAATTGGATTTTGTCGGGAGACCTTTTATCGCCTGCGCCTATGTTGGTTAAATCAATCATAAAACCATCAAACAGGTGGGCTAGGTCGTTAATAATTTCCATATTCATAAACTGGTCTTGATTATAAATACTTGGATAACCGGCTTTTTGTTTGTCGATGGCAAACGAATCACCCTTAAGATTGGTGATGCTGGTAGATTTGTCGCAAGACAACATACAGCCATTATCGATTCGCGGTTTCTCACAGCCAACGCTTTGTTGGAAGAAGCATTGGCGGCTCGTCATCAATAAAATAGGGTGATAAATACTGTACATCATTTTAAAGTTTTTAGGGCGCGCAATAGTTTGAATTTGTTGCCTGTTAATCTCGTTAGAAATGAACGCACCACTGCAGTTAAATGTTTCTTGCATAGCTAATAGTGCATACGAATTGGTGGTATTTAAGAATGGCCCTGCAATCCACTCAATGCCCAACTCAAACGCGCGGCATGCAATACCGGTGTTGTTAGTCACAATTAGTTTAGGTTTTACTTGTTCCAGAATGGTTAGTGCCACATCGTAGTCTTTACCAATTAAGACAGGTGGAAACCATGGAATTAACCTCGGATTTTCGGCTAGGTAATTAACATACTCGGTGCAGCCACGTTTATAAGCATCGGGTAATTTAAAGTAAATGTCAGCGTGGGTAACTTCAGCCAAGTGTGCGTCGCTTTTGTCACAAATTAGTAACGATAACTTAGGTGGCATATTGAGATCTGTTTTTGGATTTTTCTCAAGTTTTGGCAACACTACTTCGGACAGAACTTCTTTGCCATTATTTAATATAAGGGCTAATTCGTTTTTAAGTGATGTAAGCGAACTAAATGCCAAACTCATGTTTGGCCCTAGTGCCTCGGCATCAACTATCTTTAATATATATTCAGCGTTGTTGAAGCTTTTAAAGCGCTTATTAAGCGCAGCTTGGTCTATGTTAGCCTCGTTGCTGTTAATTAAGAGTTGCTTTGATTGCACGGTTATTGTTGTTGTATTACTAGGAGCGCCAGGCAAAATTCCATCTTCTTCAACCATAGCGGTTATTGTTAATGGTAAACCAACTTCGCCACTAAAGTGCAAACTTAACGATGTTTTCTCAATGTTTAGGTGTTTTATTTTGTCAAAAACAGTCGCATTTATCACATCTCTTTCTTGTTGAAGCTCTTGTTTGGCATCATAAATTTGGACAACGGATATCGCATTTTTGGCAGCCAAGACATGATTGGTTGAGTTGTCTCGTGGGTTTTCAATAAACATCGATTGATTTAAATCGCCACGTAAAAAAGCATTAGTTAAGTCACGATTAAACACTTTATACAGGCGCTCGCCATCTTGGGTTAATTCGCCCGTTTCTATATATCCATCAATTTGTTTTCGGAAACTGTCCACTACAGTGTGAACATAACTTGCACCTTTAATTCGTCCTTCAATTTTAAATGAATGAACGCCTGCATCAATCAATGCTGGCAGGTCGAAAAAGGCTGAGTTGTCTTTAATATTGAGTGGGAAATTGTTACCGGTTGCCGTTGTTTCGTATTCTTCTCTGCACGCTTGGCTGCAACGACCGCGGTTTCCTGAATTGCCCACACTGGCTGAGCTTGAATAACATAAACCGGAGAATGCGACACAAAGTGAGCCATGCACAAAAACTTCAGTTAGTATGTCGTGCTGCTTCGCTACAGCTGCTATGTCGGTAATTTCACGTAGGTTTAATTCTCTCGATAAATTAATACGTGATGCCCCTAATTGCTTGAGAAACGGGATCTGACCCACATTGTGCGTAGTCATTTGCGTTGAAGCGTGTATGTCTAGCGTTGGGAAATATTTTTTAATCAAATAAAACATACCAATATCTTGAACAATAACGCCGTCTAAGGTGGTGTTAGCTAGTTTGCTTAGCAACTTAGCCATGGTTTTGAATTCCCGCTCTAAAATGACGATATTTAAAGTCAAAAATATTTCGCAATCATATTGATGGGCTAAACGAATTACGCCTACAAGTTCATCAAATGAGATATTGGACGCACGGTTGCGCGCATTAAAGCTATCTAAACCACAATAAACCGCATCAGCACCTGCGATAATTGCTGCCTTAATTGCTTCTACATCGCCACCCGGCGCTAATAATTCAATATTTGAACTCATTTTTATCACTTCTAACCAATATTACGCAGCATTAACTTAACCGGGATTTTACCTGTATATTTGCTCTCTTTATACCGATAAAGTGAGTTGATGCTAGAATATTGTGATTAACTAGTGATATCGGTAAAAATTAAACCCAACATGACGATAATTTAAATGACCTTACCTATTTTATATTCTCTGCGGCACTGCCCTTTTGCGATGCGTGCCAGGCTAGCAATCTTTAAGTCAAGACAAGCGGTTGAATTGCGTGATGTTAAGCTAACTAATAAACCAGCAGCAATGTTGATTGCTTCACCTAAAGGCACAGTGCCTATTTTAGTCGTATCAGCGGCACTGATTATAGATGAAAGCCTAGATGTGATGCTCTGGAGCTTAGGTAAAAGTGACCCCGATAATTTATTGTCTAATCTGCCTGAGGTATTAACATTTGTGAACCTGTATGACAGGGAATTCAAGCCCTGTATAGAGCGTTACAAAGCGGCTAAACGTTATCATGAAGCTAATTTAGACGAGTGCAGGCAGGCCTGCGAATTACATATCCACGCTTTGGAACAACGTCTTAGTGAACATGCTTATATTTTTGGCGAGCACGAAACCCTAGCCGACATCGCAATACTCCCGTTTATCCGCCAGTTTGCGAAAGTTGAACGTAAGTGGTATGTGCAGTCGTCTTATGTGAATGTCAAAAGATGGTTAAATAAATACTTACAGAGCAGCATGTTTAATAAAGTGATGACCCAATATCCAGTATGGCAAGAGGGGAACGAGGTGGTTGTATTTTGTGCAGAGTAGTTACTGTTTACTATTGATTTGATTTTTATAGCCGTAAATAGACTACTTATAGAACAGACGTTGCAGACGAACCAAGATAGGTATGATGCGCTCGTTATAACCACTACTCAACACAATGCTAACAAATAGAACATTAATTAAAAGCGAGTATAAAAAAAGGGCCGCTAAAAGCGGCCCTTGTCATTTTATAGCTATTAGTAACTATTTACTGGAAAGAGTACTTCACACGTAGGAAGTAACCCTGTCCAAACATACGGTAAGTTGACGGATCAGTTTTTCCGTTAAAACCAGTATCGATGAACGGAGGAGCTTCATCAGTAATGTTAGTAATACCAGCTGTTAGCGTAATGCTTTCATCATAAGTATAGTTAGCAACGATATCAGAGTAGTACTGTGATGGAATTTGCTGCACATAATCTAAACCAAATGCATTACCACCTTCCAAACCACTGATATATTCACCTAAGTAACTTACAGACCATTCATCCATTGTCCACTGAAGATTGATATTAGCTTTATCTTCTGCGAATGCTGAACCATTAAAACGGCCAATGAAGTCATCTACTGGGTTACCAGCAAACTGAACTTGCTCGCGTTCTAGGAGGTGAGTCCATAAAAGTGACGCATTTAAGTTACCAAATTCACTCGGGTAGCTCCACTTAAACTCAGTATCAATACCTGCTGCAGTTTCTTCAGAAACGTTCAATTGAGCGTCAATAATGTTGTTAACTGAATAATCAGCGTTACGCGTAATCAAAGCACATGCTGCGTCGTTACCTGCGATATAACAATCATCAAGGGTAAATTGAACACCTAATGAACTAATACCTTCTTCTAGTGAAATCTTCCAGTAATCAGCAATCACTGTAAAGTCGTGGTCACCAAATGACGGATTCCAAACAACACCTACAGTAAATGTATCGCCTGTTTCTGGTTTAAGGTTAGGGTTACCACCAACACGTGCCAATACTTGGCTGTCGGTTTGAACGCCTGCTTGAGCACAACCAGATGCAATTGCAGCACCACCTACAGATACACATGGATCACTGTATGTTGGGAAGCTATCTACCTGACCACCAAACAAATCGTTGATGCTAGGCGCTCTAAATACAGTACCGTAAGTACTTCTAAGCTTAAGTTCTTTAAGCGCTGAGAATTCTATACCAATTTGGTAAGTAGTATCACTACCAAATGCATCCCAGTCATCATAACGAAGGCCGCCTTTTATTGCTAACTTCTGCTCGCCATTATCATAAACTGGAGCATAAAATTCGCCGAAAACTGCGTTGTTAACGAGTGAACCAGTGGTACTTGCACCCACGTTACCAGTAACAGCCCCAATTGTTTTAGCTGAATCAAGTATTACTGCAAGATCCTGTTTCCAGTAGCTATAACCTAGCGACCAGCCTAAAGCTCCACCTGGCAGCTCCATTGCTACGCCTGTTATATCGGCGCCTGCAGTACGTTGGTCTTCAGTAATTGAATCAATCGTATCTAGTGATACATAATCTAGCATTTCTTGCGTTAATGTAGTTACAACTGGGTTACCACCTGCATCAACAACACCACCACCAAATAGGTTAAGTGGCACACAACCCTGTATTAAAGTACCTGGATTGTTCACGTCTTGATAACATTCAGGAGAGCCGTTGCCATCTAAATCAGCTGACGGGCCTAAAGCATTAAACAAACGAGAGCCGGCAAACTGACCGAAATCTTGCCCTGTGTTGCTGCGATGACCTTCGTTTACAAACACTTCCCAGCTCATGTCATCACCGAACTCACCTTCAAGTCCTGCAGTCCATTGGTACTGAGTCACTGTTTGTTCGAAACGTCTGTTAGTCTCAATCATACGACGACGAGGATTAACTACTGGTTCGTAAACCAAAGAAGTTCCGTTAGCAGTGTTGTAAGCATCAACCGCACGACGCAGGTAATAGTTATCTTGTGAGATACCAGTGAAACCGACAGTGTCTCCTGTTGCTGGATCATCATAGAAACCGTTATACATTGGGTCACCACCAGTGAATGGTAATGGAGCCAACTCTTGTGCTGAAGAACGCTGGTTACCGCGGAATTCTGCATTAAAACGAACATTGTCAGTTAGTTCAAAATGAGCTTCAGCAAAAATGTTTGTACGAGTATAAGGAGTCTGAAGGTAGTTAACCGGAGCATAGTTATATGTACGACCATCATGCGGTATCATCAAACCAACTTCGTTTGGTGAAGAAGCAGGGTCACCAATAAGGAATGTACCTTGGCTATAGAATGGTAGACGACTCTCAGGAATACGTGATGAACCCACTGGGTAACAACCGCCTGTTGGAGTTCCATCATATGGCGCAGCAACTTGAGCTTCACAACCACCTGGATATATGTAGAAAGAGTTCTGCATAAAGTCCCACGGAGTATCACGTTGGAATGCTTCAGTTTGTTCTACTCTTTCAGCACCAAATACGAAGTTACCCGTATCGAATTCTTTACCAGCAATGATAGAGAATGATTGCTGATCGCCGCCGTTAGTGTTGTTCCACTCAGATGTTTGAGCTGAAAGTTCAACGCCGTCGAAATCACGACGAGTTACGATGTTAACAACACCAGCAACCGCATCTGCACCATAAACGGCAGAAGCACCATCCTTTAGGATTTCAACTTGCTTGATCATCGTTGAAGGGATAGCTTGGAAATCACCACCATCAACAACGCGCTTACCGTTCACTAGCGTTAGTGTACGAGCTGTACCCAAACCACGAAGGTCGACTAAAACTGAACCGTTACCGCCATTGTTTGTTGTTGTACCGATTGGTGAACCAGACATTGAAGGAATGCTTTGTAGAAAAGCTCCGACGTCAGTAAGACCAGAAGCTTCTAACTCAGTACGACCTATGATCGTAACTGGGCTTGCACTTTCAAGGTCGGTACGTTTAATACGAGAACCTGTAACCGATATCTTTTCGATGGTATCTTCAGCGCCATCATCAGTTTCTTGTGCATGAGCGACTGTCGTGCTTAGTGCTGATACTGCACCAAACATTATCGCAAGACGAACTGACTTCGCCAACTTAGAATTTGTAAACATGTATGTCTCCCTAGACCACTGGTTTTATAATTATAATTATTTACTTTTATGCCGCTTTTGCGACTATTAATTTGCGAGATAGTGAATCTCTTCCATGATAATAAACTCATCCGATGCCCAAGGTCAACTGGTTGGGCAACATTACCAAAATTTAATTGAACTTTTTCGTAAGTCATGGTGTCCCTGCTGTGGCTCAGCGCTAATACTGTCCATTTAGGATACTTAATCAGTAGAGCGCGGCTAACTGTTCAATACTTCGTCAGTCGGTGTTAACACCAGCTTGGTTAAGAAAGTGTTTTAGAGGGGCCAGCTCATCGGCAAAGTGTTTCCATTTATTGACGGAGCGGGTATGCATTTTTTCACGAACTTGCAGAGTGCTTGCCGTCGCACTAGATGTGGGGTTTTTTTCAAACTCTAAACAGGCCGGTTCAAATTCCAGTCCGAGTTTTGACAGTAGGTCTTTGGTGCTAGTCTCTTGCGCTGCTACCAGCGATTCGTAATCAACCTCAATGAGTCGGTCGCCAAGAATAGAGCCCCAGTGCTTTCGCAAGTTATCTTGAGCTACATAATACGGTCCTAAATCGTCGAGAGAATATGCGAACTTAAAAAATGATTGCTTAAACATGGCAAAACACGCGTCCATCGGATTTCGTTTCAAGTAGATAATACGAGCATCAGGAAATGCTTTTGCTATGAAACCGACGTAAAGATAATTATACGGATACTTGTCGATGAACATGGGTCGATCCGACAAACGATAGTCAACTGAAGCCATATAATGTTGTGCTATAAGGCGAATGTCCTTAGTCGCCGCATTTTGGATGATTGTTTCATCGACTTCACTTATTCCACCGGCCCCACTCACGTGTCGAATAGCCATTTGCATAAAGAAGGTTTCATCCGCGCTTTCAATCTGTGTATGGGATGACAATATACGTTCGACCAGTGTTGTGCCGGTTCGTGGTAGACCGACCACAAAAATCGGTGTTTTAGCCGAGGTTTTGACAGACTTTGTGGCTGTGCCAGTTGCTAACCAATCAAGGCTACATGTTTTTATGACGCTGTTAACGAGCCGGATATCGTCGTTGACGTTATAATTAGCGACACTTAATACCGCCTCACCCGCTTTTTTGTAATATTCAAAAGACGCTTTCCAACGCCCTAAGTCTTCTAATTCTTTTCCCAAGGCATAATACATAAAGATATTTTTGTCAGGAGGCGCCGGCGTGCTTTTAAGTATTTCTTGCATTTGCTTCACATGCTTTGCATCTTTTGCTGTTTCTAGCTTTGACAGCTCGTAGTGATTTTTCTGATGTTGGGGATATTTTTTCGACAGACTGCGATAGATAACTTTTGCTTCTTTTACTTTACCCAAAAGAACACAGCAGGCAGCAAAATTGGCTCTGAACATATCAATATCTGGTTGAAGCAAATTAGCCTTTTGATATAGTGGCCAGGCTCTGGTGTGTAACCCAAGGCCAGAGAATGTATTTGCTGCCATATCCAAATAGAGTGGGCTGTTGCTCAATTGTTGCTCATAATGATGAAGTAAATCATACGCTTCACTATGCTGTAGCAACAATAAATAGATCTGCGCGAGCTCAATCGCCGCATCATAGCGATGCGGGGCAAGGGTCAGTGCCTGAGTAAAAGCGTCGACCGCCGGAGTAAAACGTCCAGCCGCTTTCTCTGCTAAGCCGCTAAGAAAATAGCCTTCAGGCTCATTCTTATCTAGGTTCTTGATTTGTTGGGCAAGCGCATACACGTTTGCCCAGTCTCTGCGTTGTACTAAAAACCTAGCTTGTTGGCTTAGCTGCGAAATATGCACGTGCATGGTCAAACTATTCTTGTCTACTTAACATTAATACCCGCATTTTCTAAATATTCTTTCAATGGATTCAGTTCATCACCAAAACGTTGCCACTTATTAATAGAACGAGAATGCGCTTTCTCTCTAATTTGCACAGAACTTGCCGTGGCGCTTGGCGCTTCGTTTTTATCAAAATCAAGGCAAGACTGCTCGAAATCCAGCCCCAACTTTTCTAGCAACATGCGAGTTTGATTCTCGGGGTCTGTTACTAGCGACTCATACTCGACTTCTATCAGACGGTCTTGTAATGCTTCGCGCCAATGATTGCGCAATCGATCGTAGGCGACATAATATTGGCCTAAACCATCGAGCGAATAAGAAAATTTATATGCCCATGTAAATATCTGCTTGTACATGGAGAAGCATGCATCCATCGGATTGCGACCAAGATGGATTATTCGTGCGTCTGGCCAAGCTTTCGCAATAAAGCCGAGAAACAAAAAGTTGAAAGGTAGCTTATCTATAAAGAAAGGCTCATTTCCAAGTCGGTAATTAACACTATCAATATAGCCCTTGGCGATAACCTCAGGATCTGTTGATGCGAGTGCTTCTATCATCTCAGCATTCATATTCTCGATGCTTTGCACACCACTTTCTCTTCGTAACACCATTTGCATAAATTGTGTTTCGCCAATCGTCTCTACTTGAGAATGGCTTGAAATAATTCGTTCAGTCAGTGTGGTTCCGGTGCGAGGTAAGCCAACAATAAAAATAGGTGACTTTTTATTAAGCGATTTTTTGCTATTAGATTTGTTGGTTTTTACAGCCCCTTTGTTCAACCAGTCGGCATCACAAACTTGTATGATTTTATCGATTAAAGCAATGTCATTGGCTATTTCATATTTGGCTACACTACATACAGCATCACCGCCTTTTTTATAATAACTGTATGATTCTTGCCAGCGTTCAAGATCTTCAAGCTCTTTACCTAATGCATAATACATAAAAATATTGCGGTCGCTGGCAGCGTCAGAGCTTTTTAAAATGTCTTGCATCTGTTCTATATGCGTTGAATCCTTTGCTTTGCCTAAGCGAGCCAACTGATAATGGTTGCGTTGATGATTTGGGAAACGTTTTAGTAATGTCGTATAGATTTCTTGCGCTTCATCAATCTTACCAAGAAAGACACCGCAAGCTGCGAGGTTGGCTTGAAACAAATCGACACCCGGCTGTATTTCATTGGCTTTTTTATATAAAGGCCAAGCTTTTTGCGGCATTCCGATTTCAGTATAGACCGTGCCGGCCAAATCGAGATACATAGAACTGTTGCCCAATTTATCTTCATATTTGGCGACTAGATCCGCCGCTTCTCCATTGCGTCGAGCTATTGAGTATTGATTAGCCAGTTCAATAGCAGCGTCATATCTCCTTTCATCCAGTTCGAGTGAACGCTCGAAAGCCTGCGCAGCCAAGGCAGGGCGACTTGACACTCTTTCCACTAATCCGGTCAAGAAATAACCTTCTGGATTTTTACTGTCCTGCGCAAGGATAGAATTAGCACAAGCTACGACGGTTGCCCAATCTTGGCGTCGCACTGCTGCTCTAGCGCGTTCACTCAACTGCGATAAATTATTAGTCATTTTTGAAATTTACAACTTACATTGTTTTCATAAAGCTTAAGATTATTGCAGTAATTTCTACTAAAAGCATTAACTTTGTGGTTAAAGACCAAGATCGAAAATTTAATGGATTACACATATAACGCTATTTTGTAGTAGGGAATGTTGGTTGCTCTACTCGCGTTTTTTCTAAGCAGTATGGGCACCATGATGCTCTTGTATTTTTTTGTCAAAGCAGTTTGCACAGCATAATGCTACACTGGATTTTTTGTTAAAACAGTGTGGACACCATGAATAAGATTACGCCTAATAACGCTCAGGTAAGTAATAGTTGGGATACATATTGGCAAGGAACAAGTGACGTAGATGCTTTTAATAGTGGTGGTGTTAGTCACCCTGCAATTAGGGCATTCTGGTTAGCGTTCTTTAATGGCGCTAAGCAACGTTTTAATACTTCTAAAATTTTAGATATCGCTAGTGGTAATGGTGCGGTTTTAGAGTGCGCACTAGATGCTTTTGAGCAAATACCAACCGACCTCACATCATTAGATATTTCGGAAGCTGCAATTAAGAATATTCACACTCGCTTCCCAAGCGTTAAAGGTATCGTTTCAAGTGCCAGTTCAATTCCTGTAGAAAGTGCTAGTTTTGATATCGTGACCAGCCAATACGGCATTGAATATGCCGGTTATGATGCCATTCTTGAAGCCGCTAGGTTGGTAGCTGATCAGGGGCAATTAGCCCTTCTAATGCATTGTGAATCAGGTCATATTCATCTTGAGTGCCAACAAAGTTTGGACGCTATTGAACGCACCCAAAAATCTGATTTTGTACAATTAGCAACCGACATGTTTGAAGCTGGCTTCAAGTCGGTACGGGGAGCAGATCGACAACCTTACGAGCAAGCAGCAAAAAAAATGGCTCCTGCTATTAATCAGCTTGAAGAAATTATGCGGGAATATGGCGCTAACGTAGCCGGTGATACAATTTGTCGTTTATATAACGATGTTGACCAAATTCACCAAAAAATCCAACATTATGAACCTACCGATGTTTTAATCTGGCTAAATAAAATGGGTGGCGAATTGGAGGCTTATGCGCAGAGAATGTCTTCAATGAGCGCATCGGTGATCACTGGCACGCAGTTTGACCAGCTTAAAGATGACTTGCAAAAGCGAGGGTTCACGCTTGATATTGCCGATAAGTTATTTGTCCCTGGAAATGAAATGCCAATGGCTTGGGTTCTAGTCGCAACAAAAAAATAGAACGGTATTTTTACGTTTAATAAAATCCGTGATAATGAGTGAAATTCGACCATGGAAGAGTAATCAACGCATCCATGGTAAGCCCGATAGTCAAACTATTCACATTAAACACTTGTCTTTTCCCTCAATCTCTGTATGATTTGCGCCCACTGTCTCTACGGGCGCTTTTTAAGTTCCTTATAGCAGACATTGTTTAGTGGGACGAATAACTAGGTCTATAAGCTGATGCTTCTTTAGTTATGCGCCACGCAGCAAGCGAATTGATTGCATCGGTATTATTTTACTGAGACAAACTAAAAGCAAGCAGCACACTAACATATGAACAGGACCTCAATTGGAGGTCAATGGTTTACGCACATCTTTTCATCCACGCTTTTTTTAGAAGGCAACAGGAGTGAAAAGGTGATTTATTTTGTTCTTTCGATTGGAGCTTTATCGATGCCAAATCAAAGAATTCGTATTCGCTTAAAAGCGTTTGATCACAAGTTGATCGATCAGTCTACAGCAGAGATTGTTGAAACCGCGAAACGCACTGGCGCACAAGTATCGGGTCCTATTCCTTTACCAACACGCAAAGAGCGCTACACGGTTCTAACTTCTCCGCACGTTAATAAAGACGCACGAGATCAGTACGAAATCCGCACACACAAACGTTTAGTAGATATCATTGAGCCAACTGATAAAACAGTTGATGCTTTGATGAGATTGGACTTGGCTGCCGGCGTTGATGTTCAAATCAGCCTGGGCTAACAAGAGAGGGAAATAACAATGTCGATTGGTCTTATCGGTCGTAAAGTGGGCATGACTCGTATCTTCACAGAAGATGGCGTATCTATCCCTGTAACTGTTATTGAAGCGACCCCTAACCGTGTTACTCAGTTACGTACTGAGGAAACTGACGGTTATCGTGCACTACAAGTAACCGCTGGCACTAAAAAAGCTAACCGCGTTAATAAAGCTTCTGCAGGACATTTTGCAAAAGCTGGCGTGGAAGCAGGCCGTGGCTTGTGGGAATTCCGCCTAAACGAAAGTGAAGGTGGTGATATTGAAGTAGGCAGTGAAATCACTGTTGCAATCTTCAATGACACGAAGAAAGTCGATGTAGCAGGTACATCTAAAGGTAAAGGTTTTGCCGGTGTAATTAAGCGTTGGAATTTTAGTCATCAACGCATGACACACGGTAACTCACTATCTCACCGTGCTCCAGGTTCAATTGGTCAAAACCAATCACCTGGTAAAGTATTTAAAGGCAAGAAGATGGCCGGTCAGCTTGGTAACAAGCGAATCACCACTCAGTCTTTAGAACTAGTTCGCGTAGATGCTGAAAACAACCTTTTATTAATTAAAGGTGCCGTACCTGGCGCAACTGGCAGTGACGTCATCGTCTTGCCAGCTGGCAAAGCGTAACGTCTGGGAGTAATCTGATGGAATTAACATTGAAAGACGCGAAAGGCGCTCTTGAAGTATCCGACACTACCTTTGGACGTGAATTCAACGAAGCACTTGTACATCAAGTGGTTGTTGCATTCGGTGCAGGTGCTCGTCAGGGTACTAAAGCGCAGAAGACTCGCGCTGAAGTACGTGGTGGTGGTAAGAAGCCATGGCGTCAAAAAGGAACAGGCCGAGCTCGAGCTGGTACTATCCGAAGCCCAATTTGGGTTGGTGGTGGTCGTGCATTCGCAGCTAAGCCGCGTGACTTTGACCAAAAAGTTAACAAAAAGATGTACCGTGGTGCGATTCAAAGCATCTTATCTGAATTGGTACGTCAAGAACGCTTAATTGTTGTTGAAAAATTTGGTGTAGAAACACCAAAAACGAAAGAACTTTTAGCGAAATTGAATGAATACGGTTTAACTGATGTATTGATTGTTACCCCTGAAGTAGATGAGAACTTGTTCTTAGCTTCACGTAACCTTTATAAAGTTGACGTTCGTGACGTTCAAGGAATTGACCCAGTAAGCTTAATCGCATTTGATAAAGTGTTGATTACAGCTGAAGCAGTAAAACAACTTGAGGAGGCATTAGCATGAACGAAGAACGTTTATTAAAAGTGCTTTTAGCACCTCACGTTTCAGAAAAGTCTACAATGGCTGCTGAAGCAAGCAACACAGTTGTTTTCAAAGTTCTTAAAGACGCGAACAAAGCAGAGATTAAAGCTGCAGTTGAAAAATTGTTTGAAGTTGAAGTGAACTCTGTTCGTACCCTAGTATGCAAAGGTAAAACTAAGCGTCATGGGCAGTCTTTTGGCAAACGCAGTGACTGGAAAAAAGCATATGTTATGCTTAAAGAAGGTCAGGATATCGACTTTGTCGGTGCTACTGAGTAAGAAGGGGATTAGAAATGCCATTATTGAAAGCTAAACCAACTTCTGCAGGTCGTCGTCACGTTGTTCAGGTTATTAATCCTGATTTGCATAAAGGTGCTCCACATGCTCCTTTATTAGATAAATTAAGCAAATCTGGTGGCCGTAATAACAATGGTCGTATTACTGTTCGTCATATTGGTGGTGGTCATAAGCAACACTACCGAATCATTGACTTCAAACGTAATAAAGACGGTATTCCAGCGAAAATTGAGCGTTTAGAATATGATCCAAATCGTTCGTCTAATATCGCTTTGGTATTATACGCAGATGGTGAACGTCGTTATATTTTAGCACCGAAAGGCGCTAAAACAGGCGATGCTATCCAGTCTGGTGCTGATGCACCGATTAAAGCAGGTAATGCAATGCCAATGCGCAACATGCCTGTCGGTTCAACAGTACATGCGATTGAAATGAAGCCAGGCAAAGGTGCACAAATTGCACGTTCTGCTGGTCAATATGCACAAATTCTTGCCCGTGATGGCGCGTACATAACATTGCGTCTTCGTTCTGGTGAGGTACGTAAAGTATTATCTGATTGCCGTGCTACTATCGGTGAAGTAGGTAACGCTGAGCATATGCTTCGTTCACTAGGTAAGGCCGGTGCTACTCGCTGGCGTGGTGTTAGACCAACAGTTCGTGGTGTTGCCATGAACCCGGTTGATCACCCGCACGGTGGTGGTGAAGGTCGTACATCTGGTGGTCGTCATCCAGTTTCGCCTTGGGGTGTACCTACTAAAGGTAAGAAGACCCGAAGTAATAAGCGTACCGATAAACTTATCGTACGTCGTCGTAATAAATAACAGCGAGGATTCACCATGCCACGTTCTCTCAAGAAAGGTCCTTTTATTGACCTGCACTTGCTGAAGAAGGTAGAAGCTGCAGTGGAAAAGGGCGAAAAGAAACCAATTAAGACTTGGTCTCGTCGCTCTATGATCATCCCAGATATGATTGGGTTGACCATTGCGGTTCATAACGGTCGCCAGCACGTACCTGTTTTCGTCAGTGACGAAATGGTTGGCCATAAGTTGGGCGAGTTTGCACCAACGCGTACTTTTCGCGGCCATGTCGCAGATAAGAAAGCCAAGAGATAAGGGGAATAAAATGGAAGCATTAGCTAAACACCGTTTTGCTCGTACGTCACCTCAAAAGGCACGCTTGGTAGCAGATCAAATCCGCGGGTTACACGTTGAAAAAGCTTTAGAAGTTTTAACGTATAGTCCAAAGAAAAGCGCTGCGCTGGTCAAGAAAGTTCTTGAATCAGCAATCGCCAACGCTGAAAACAACGAAGGTGCAGATATTGACGAGTTGTCAGTATTTAAAATCTTTGTTGACGAAGGCCCGACTATGAAGCGAATCAAAACACGTGCCAAAGGCCGTGCTGATCGTATCTTTAAGCGTAGCAGTCACATTACTGTGGTTGTGGCAGATAACTAGGAGTAGATTATGGGACAGAAGGTTCATCCTACCGGTATACGCCTGGGTATCAGCAAACCATGGACGTCTACTTGGTACGCTAATACAGCAGAGTATGCAGATAACTTGTTTAACGACCACCAGGTCCGTCAATATTTGACGAAACAGTTAAAGAGCGCGTCACTTTCGAAGATCGTTATCGAACGTCCGGCTAAGAGTATTCGTGTGACTATTCACACTGCTCGTCCGGGTGTTGTTATCGGTAAGAAGGGAGAAGACGTAGAGAAGCTTCGCAATCATGTTTCTAAGTTAGCCGGTGTGCCAGCTCAGATCAATATTGCAGAAGTTCGTAAACCCGAGCTAGATGCGCAGCTTGTTGCTGACAGCATTTCAAGCCAGCTTGAACGTCGTGTTATGTTCCGTCGCGCTATGAAGCGTGCCGTACAAAATGCAATGCGTTTAGGTGCACTTGGTATCAAAGTTCAAGTAAGTGGCCGTTTAGGTGGTGCAGAAATTGCACGTGCTGAATGGTATCGTGAAGGTCGCGTACCTTTACACACTTTCCGTGCTGACATCGACTATGCAACGTCTGAAGCAGCAACGACTTACGGTATCATTGGCGTGAAAGTCTGGATCTTTAAAGGTGAAGTATTAGGCGGATTGCCTCTTACACAAGAGCAACCAGCTCCTGCACCTAAGAAGAAAGGCCGCAACGCTAAACGAGAGGGCTAAATCATGTTACAACCAAAGCGTACGAAATTTCGTAAAATGCATAAAGGTCGTAACCGTGGTCTTGCTATTGCCGGAGGCAAAGTAAGCTTCGGGACTTATGCTTTAAAAGCTGTCGCGCGTGGTCGAATGACCGCACGTCAAATTGAAGCAGCTCGTCGTGCTATGACTCGTCACGTTAAACGTCAAGGTAAAATTTGGATTCGAGTTTTCCCTGACAAGCCAATTACACAGAAGCCTTTGGAAGTTCGTCAAGGTAAAGGTAAAGGTAACGTAGAGTACTGGGTATGCCAAATTCAACCAGGACGCGTGTTATATGAAATGGAAGGTGTTCCAGAATCAATAGCTCGTGAAGCGTTTGCATTGGCTGCGTCGAAATTGCCATTTAAAACAACCTTTGTAACTCGGACGGTGATGTAATGAAAGCTACTGAACTTAAACAGAAAAGTGTAGAGGAGTTGAACGTAGAGTTGATTAGTTTGTTCCGTGAACAATTTAATCTTCGCATGCAACATTCTACTGGCCAGCTTGAAAAGACTGACCAATTAAGAACAGTACGTCGCAGCATCGCACGTGTTAAAACTATTTTAACTCAAAAGGCTGACGCGTAATGACTGAACAGAAGATTCGTACAGTACAAGGCCGTGTAACTAGTAACAAAATGGATAAAACCATTACTGTTATGGTTGAGAGAACTGTTAAGCACCCAATTTACGGGAAGTTTATCAAGCGCTCAACTAAGCTGCACGCCCACGATGAAGCTAACGTGTGTAATGAAGGCGATGTAGTAACTATTACTGAATGTCGTCCTCTCTCTAAGTCTAAGACTTGGATGTTAGTTGAAGTTGTGACCAAAGCTTAATTAAAAGCAAATTGAAACAGGCGCTACCTTTCGAGGTCAGCGCCTTTTTTTGTTATTTCAACTAATTACTTGACCTTAGACATTACTCTTAGGTTTATACTGTCATTATTAAAGGACGAGTTTTGTCCAATTATATCCGCGTTAGAAAACGACATCTAATATGTTTGTATCCAACAATTGTATTTTAATACCTGTAATTGGTCATATATATGGATCAACAACGTTTCTCGCGTTAACCTACCTACTGCGTTATTGTAATCACACCAAGGTATCCAGTGAATCCCAATCAAACCCAAGCCACCTCGTTCCCTGGGCAATATAAATATGCTCAAAAGCTGTTGCTAGCTGATTCAAAGGCGGGAGTGAACGACTGCATAGTTAAACCATTTAACCAAGAGCAACTGGGTTCGGTATTAATGCGTAATTTATGAATACACCCTATACACATCATTGGTATCATTTTATATGGCGTTGGTGCTACAACCTCGTGCTCATTTTACTGTTACCGCTGGGAGTACTCAAACTGCTCCTAAAATCTGATACAACAAAAGGGCAGCGAAACCGCAATCGCGAACGTTTTGGTTTTATAGGAAAGCCAACACAGCAAGGGATTTTAGTGCATTGCGTATCAGTCGGTGAGGTGAATGCAGCAAAGAACATTGTGCTGCGTTTACAACAGCTTCATCCTGCACTTACCATCACCATATCAACGACATCGTCAACCGGCGCTAAGCAAGCGCGTGCAGTTTTTGCGGACCGTGTTCAACACTTGTATTTACCCATTGATCTACCCGTGTGTATGTGGATTTTCTTTCATAAATTGCAGCCTAAACTGGTACTGGTTACCGAAGTTGAAATTTGGCCTAATATGCTTCATCAGTGCTTTTGCCGTGATATTCCCGCGGTGTTGATTAACGGCAGAATGACCAATGAGTCGGTTAAAAACTATCAGCGTTTGGCCTTTTTATTTAGACCGAGTCTGCGCAAATTTTCGCATATTTGCACACAAGGTCAACAAGACTTCGATAATTTTTTGAAGCTAGGTGTTTATAAACCAAACTTGACCTTAACTAACAATATGAAGTTTGATCTTGAATCAGACTCAGAGGATGAAATTAAAGCCCTATCTTTAAAACAACAACTTGGACTCACTGATCAATCTGTTTTTGTTGCAGGCAGCACGCATGATCTCGAAGAAACCATTTGTTTGGATGCGTTTAAAAAATTACGCAAAACCCACCCTAATGCCGTTCTTATTATTGTCCCTCGTCATCCTCATCGTTTTGAAAAGGTCGCCCAACTTTGCCAAGCCACCGGTTACCTAGTGGTCAAATTTAGTGACATAACGGAAAAGCCTCTACAAGACACGCCAGACATTTTGCTTGTCGATGCAATGGGAATGCTGAAGGCGTGTTATCAACTGGCTTCTTGTGCTTTCGTGGGCGGGAGTTTTGCGCACAAAGGTGGACATAATGCACTTGAGCCTGCTTTATACGGGGTTCCGACCATGATGGGCCCTAGTATTTTTAATAATCCGGTTATTTGTGATGCGTTAGCAAGCGCTGGCGGATTGAAGATATTATCCGCCCCAGAACAAATCGCTGATACGGCATTGGAGTGGTTGAATGACAAGGATGTGGCACATCGAATAGGTTTATCAAATAAACAGGTGATAGAGCAAAATAGAGGCGCTATTGAGCAAACATTAGCCGTAATAGGTGAGGTTTTCCAATAAAAAAAGGAGCATATACGATGCTCCTTTGATGGTTTAACGTTGTGTGACGTTAATTATTCAGTTGAGATTACTGGAAAGCCTCTGTCACGCATCAGCGCTTCTACTTTTGCATCTCTACCTCTGAACTTACGATAAGCTTCCTCTGGGTCCATTGCGTTGCGCACAGAGAATAAATATTTCACTAGTCTAGCACCTACTTCTTTATCATAAAAACCACCCGGTGCTTCAGCAAATGCCTCGGCTGCATCAGAAGCAAGCACTTCTGCCCACATGTAACCGTAATATGCTGCGGCATAACCTTCTCCCGAAAATACATGGCCGAACTGGGTTGTTCTATGACGCATTACAACTTCTTTAGGCATACCTAATCGTGTTAGCTCGTCGCGCTCAAAACTGTCTGGATCGATTTTAGCTGGATCCGTCGTGTGGTAAAGTAAATCCATAATCGCGGAGGACATATATTCTGTCGTTTTGAAGCCTTCATTAAACGTAGATGCATTCTTAATTTTTGTTACCAAGTCTTGTGGAATTGGCTCGCCTGTTTTGTAATGAACCAAGTAGTTGTTAATGACTTCATCAGTTAACAACCAACGCTCAAGTAACTGTGATTGAAATTCCGTGTAGTCGCGCACGCCAGAGTTTGAACTTGGGTAAGCTACATTAGCGGACAAGAAGTGTAGGGCATGTCCAAATTCGTGGAAATAGGTTTCAGCGTCATCCCATGAAATCAGCGTAGGTTCGCCTTCAGCACCTTTCACGAAGTTTGAGTTATTTGAAGACAATACAGTTTGCTTGCCATCAAATGTCGTATAGCTGCGATAAGTTGTTGCCCAAGCTCCTGAACGCTTACCTTGCCTAGCGAATGGGTCGAGGTACCATAAGCCGATGTGTTCGCCGCTGGTCTTGTCGGTCACCTCCCATACTTTTACATCAGCGTTGAATACAGGAACTTTACCATCTGCTACTGGGGTAAATTCAAAATTGAATAATTCGCCAGCCACAAAAAACATAGCTTCACGCAGTTTATCCAGCTGTAAATATTGTTTTACTTCATCAGAATTTAGCGCATATTTATCTTTGCGTACTTTTTCCGCATAAAAACGATAATCCCAAGGCTCTATAGCAATACTGGCACCTTCAGCATCTGCGATAGCTTGCATGTCAGCTACTTCTTCTTTCACTCTTGCAATAGCTGCGGGCCATACTTTTTCCATTAGGTCCATTGCGCGCTCTGGCGTTTTTGCCATGCGATCCTCCAAACGCCACTGTGCATAATTATCGTAACCTAACAATTTAATGCGTTCATGGCGTAAAGTAAGAATTTTCTTAACCAGTTCACTATTATCGAACTCATCGCCATTGTTGCCGCGACTATAGTAAGTGTTCCAGACTTTTTTTCGCAGTGCTCTATCTTCAGAATAAGTTAGGAACGGATCCATTGAAGAGCGTGTGTTAGTAATTGCATACTTACCTTTATTATCACGTAAATCTGCCATTCCTGCCGCTGCATTAACAAACGATTCAGGTAAACCTGCGAGTTGTTCTTGGTTTAAATACAGTACATAGTTTTCTTCATCTGCAAGGATATTGTTTGAAAACTGAGTATACATTGATGCAAGTTCTTGATTGATGTCGGCATAACGCTTTTTATCTTCGTCATTCAATGTTGCGCCATTTCTCGCAAACCCGTTATACGTCATCCAGGTGATACGTTGTTCTTCGCTTGTTAGTGACTTCAATTCATCACTTTTATAAACAGCTTGAACGCGTTCAAAAAGGCGTTTGTTTTGTGTGATTTTTGAAGAAAAAGCAGAAATAACTGGCGCCATTTCTTGTTGAATTTTTCTAAATTCTGGAGTGGAGTTGTTTGAACTCCAGATACCATAATAAGTGAATACACGACCTAGCTCACGGCCCGCGCGCTCCATTTCAACGATTGTGTTTTGAAAAGTAGGCGGCTCTGGATTAGTCGCTATCTTATCTATTTCAGCTAAATTGAGTTCCATGCCCTTTTCTAATGCAGGTTTTAAGTCGGTCAACGACATCTTATCAAAAGCAGGAACACCGCTATGTGGTCCGGTGAATTCAGCAAGAAGCACATTGTTGATGCTTTGCTCTGTTTTAGTCTCAGCTACAATTTGTTCCGATTCGCTAGGTTTGTCAGAACAAGCAGCCATCGATAGTGCAAGGGCCAGCGCAGAAAGCGTTAATACCGCCTTTTTCATATCGTTATCCTTTTAATTATTATTATTGTCATTTTGTATTTAGTTTTATATTTTTTATGCCAAGATAAAGCTAGCTGCAATATTAGGCATTCCTTATGCATTTGGCAAGTTCGAGCTATATACTTTTGGTTAACTTATTGTAAACCTTCTGTCAAAATGACTTCACCAATTCACTTGTCTTTACTGTAAACTAAGCTAATGAGTTAATGAGTTAAAGAGTGCACTAGGTAACAGCATGGATTCTTTAATCAAAGCTACCCTTTACTCACAAATAAACATTCGTTACTAACCATATTCACATAAGTAATAAAGGAAATTAAATGAAAACTTTAAGCGCAGCGGTCTCCCTCTCCTGTCTTTTGCTAGTTTCATCTTGCGCTACCTACGACCCTTACACGGGTGATCAAGAAGTCAGTAAAGCAGGCAAAGGCGCAGGTATTGGTGCAGGTGTGGCTGCTGTTGTCGCATATTTAGCAAACAAAGACAAAGATGCCGGAAAACGTAATGAAAGAATACTCAAAGCGGCTGCTGGTGGAGCAGTGGTTGGAGGCAGTATTGGTTATTATATGGATGTGCAAGAAGCCAAGCTAAGAGAGCAATTACGCGGTTCTGGCGTGAGTGTTGAGCGCGACGGCGACAATATTAACCTGATCATGCCCGGTAATATTACGTTCGCTTCAGGCAACGCTAATATTGCTCAAGGTTTTCTCTCTGTTCTAGATTCAGTCGTTTTAGTATTAACTGAGTTTAACAAAACATTAGTCGTTGTTAGTGGACATACGGATAACACCGGTTCGGATTCTTTGAATCAAAATTTATCAGAAAAACGTGCACAGTCAGTTTCTGATTATTTTTATACCAGCGGTATTATTAGAGATAGATTGGAGGTTATTGGATTTGGTGAAACTCAACCTATAGCTAGCAACGAAACTGAAGAAGGCAAGAAGCAGAATAGAAGAGTTGAAATTTCGCTTATCCCAATCACTCAACCTTAATCAGCTTAGTTTCCTACAACCACATACCAATCTCGATATCGCATTGAGGTTGGTGTGCAACAAAATTTAACTGACTAATTGAAAATATACTCTGCTACATTGATAACTGATAAACACATATATTGACCGCACTAGCTAAATTTAGTGAGTCAATACTGCCATTCCCCGGAATAGTATAAGGCTCGGCATTAAAAGCGGATAATGCCTCAAATGGCACGCCGCGCGCCTCATTTCCAAATAAGTAACAATCGTAATTAGCGAACTCGGTGGTGTTAACACGGCTGCCTTGTAAGTCCAAATAAGCAAATTTTTTAAAACGGGTTGGTAGATCGTTGAGCTCAACTTCTAGCTCAATGGCTACATGAAAAATAGCGCCCATACTGGCACGAACTACTTTTGGGTTGAATGGGTCAACACTATTGGGGCTTAGCAATAAACGGAAATTGCCAAACCAAGCGAGGCTTCTTAAGATAGTGCCTAAATTACCAGGGTCCTGCACTTCATGCAGATAAATAAAGCGTTGCTGTTGTTCATGAGTGCCATGCTCAGAAAGACGCTGCTCACCTATTAATTCGTTACAGTGCGGAAGTGGCACACAGGCTATTATCCCTTGAGGCGTTTTGGTATCGCTCAGTTGTGCCATTTGTTTTTTGCTAATAGTCAAAATGCTAAATTGTGTATTTAACTGACTTGCCCATTGTTGGTATTCTGCAGTTACATACAGTGTCACATCTTGTAAACTAGATTGTTTTAATGAGGTTTTTTTAAACTCAGCTTTTTGTAACTCAAGAACTAGATGCTCGCCCTCGACTAAATAATAACCTAGTTGTGCACGATACTTTTTTTGATGCAGTTTTTTAACATCATCCAGTTTCATATAACGTTGCCTTTAGTTTTTTGTTGTCGTTGTACAAAGCGCAAAACTGATATAGGAATACGAGTCATATTATTTTCTCGCTACTGTTTCTGTACAAGAAAATAGCAATAATTCAGTGTCTATAATTGTAGCGGTTTGAGATATTTAAGTCAGGTAAAAAAAGGCCAATTTTACGAAAGTGAGATAATTCGACATAAAAAAACAATTTAAAACCACAAGGAATTTGCAAATCTCCTTTGCAAGCTTACAATAAGTGTCGTTCTAGCGACACTAATAGTATATTCACTTTATGGCCCGATCAAAAACCAGTAAACAATGGATGGACGAACACGTCAATGATCCTTACGTAAAAAAAGCGAAAATTGACGGTTATCGTTCTCGTGCCAGCTATAAAATTATTGAAATTAATGAAAAAGATAAGATAATTCGCCCTGGTAACATAGTCATGGATTTAGGCTCTGCACCGGGTGGTTGGTCGCAAGTTGTAGCGAAATTGGTCGGTGACTCAGGTCGCGTTATTGCTTCCGATATACTGCCGATGGATGGCATATTAGGAGTTTCATTTATTCAAGGTGATTTCACTGAAGCCGCGGTTTACGATCAAATTCTAAGTATGTTAAACGATGATAAAGTGGACGTAGTTGTCTCTGACATGTCACCGAACCTTAGTGGCGTGAATACCACGGACCAATATTCTTCAATATATCTGGTAGAGTTAGCTCTTGATATGGCTCGAAATGTACTAAAACCTGGCGGCAGCTTTTGTGCAAAAGTGTTCCAAGGAGTGGGTTATGAAGAGTACGCAAAAGAGGTGAGAAAGTCGTTTGATAAAGTGATCGTTCGCAAACCAGCTGCGTCTCGTGCGCGCTCCCGTGAAGTGTATATAGTGGGCAAAGGCTTTAAGGGCTAACGCTCAAGCAATGGTAGCTTGTTTTTAATACCGTTCCATTTGTCGGCATCATTGGGCGGCGCTTTGAGTTCTATAATATTTGGCCATTCTTGACACAATTGTGCATTAATTTCTAAGAATTCAGCCTGCTCTTGTGGAAGTTTAGTGTCTTGATAAATCGCATCAGCGGGACACTCTGGTACGCAGAGGTCGCAATCGATACAAATTACAGGATCGATAACCAAAAAATTGGGTCCTTCAAAAAAAGCATCAACGGGACAAACGGCAACACAATCTGTGTATTTACATTTAATGCAATTGTCGGTTACTACAAAGGTCATGGCGGCTTAACTATTAAATCATTCTACGTTGTGACAAGTTTAAAGTAGCAGTGTTAAAACACAAGTTTCTTTATGATATTGTCCGACGTAGGTTGTCATTTTAGCTATCTACACAGGACTATCTATACAAGTCTAACTGTTTTAAAATATCTCGCCCTGACAGAAAGGCTGTCCGGCGTTATAAAGAGTAAGTATATTATGCTGCGTTTAACCGATATTAAATTACCCCTCAATCATGATGAACAGGCACTTGAGCTTGCGATTTTAAGCAAACTTAACATTTCCAAGAGTCAGTTACTGTCATTTGAACTATTCAAACGGGGTTATGACGCACGCAATAATAAAAACATTCAGCTCATTTACACGCTCGACATTAATGTAGATAAACAAGAAGAGTTATTAGCAAAGTTTGCCCGAGATCCACATGTGCGCGAAACACCCGACATGCGTTATAAGTTTGTTGCTCAAGCCCCTGCAAAGCTTATGCATAGGCCGGTTGTTATTGGCCTTGGGCCATGTGGGTTATTTGCCGCGTTAATTTTGGCGCAAATGGGTTTCAAACCTATTGTGTTAGAACGAGGGAAGGCGGTGCGCGAAAGAACTAAAGACACATTTGGTTTTTGGCGCAAACAAGAACTCAATCCTGAATCAAATGTACAATTTGGTGAAGGTGGAGCGGGTACATTTTCAGATGGTAAACTGTACAGTCAAGTTAAGGATCGCAAGCATTACGGTCGTAAAGTACTACATGAATTTGTCGCCGCTGGCGCACCAGAAGAAATCATGTATGTGAGTAAGCCTCATATTGGGACCTTTAAGCTAGTTAATATGGTGGAAAAAATGCGCGAGCAGATTATTGCGCTAGGAGGGGAGTTCCGCTTTAGCACACGGGTTGAAAAATTAGATTTAGAACCTGATAATGAAAACTATAAGATCAAAGGATTATATTTGTCCGGCGGTGATTATATCACCTGTAAACAGGTCGTTTTAGCCATTGGCCACAGTGCTCGTGACACCTTCACTGCACTCTACGAGCAAGGTGTCTATATTGAAGCTAAGCCATTTTCGATAGGCTTTCGAATTGAACATGAGCAAAGTATGATTGACCGCAGCCGCTTTGGCGATAACGTCGGCAATCCAATTTTGGGTGCGGCCGACTACAAGCTAGTACATCATTGTAAAAATGGTAGAACGGTTTATAGTTTTTGCATGTGCCCTGGGGGCACCGTGGTAGCCGCAGCATCCGAGCCTGGTAGAGTTGTCACCAATGGGATGAGTCAATACTCTCGACACGAACGAAATGCGAATAGTGCTATTGTTGTTGGGGTTACGCCGGAAGAAGATTTCCCAGGTGACCCTTTAGCTGGAATTGAATTACAGCGCAGGTTGGAAGCATTGGCGTTTACCGTTGGTGGCGAAAATTATCACGCACCCGCGCAATTAATTGGCGACTTTTTAACGGGCAAACCCAGTGCCGAAGTTGGGATGGTTAAACCGTCGTATACACCAGGCATTACGCTAACTGATTTAAGTAAAGTGGTCCCTGATTATGTTACTCAAGCTATTCGTGAAGCCATCCCCGCTTTTGATCGTCAAATAAAGGGTTTTGCTAAAGCTGACGGCTTATTAACTGGGGTTGAAACTCGCACATCTTCACCTATTTGCATTAAGCGCGGTGCAGACTATCAAAGTGTGAATGTACAAGGTTTGTATCCTGCAGGCGAGGGAGCGGGCTATGCTGGAGGTATATGGTCAGCCGGAATAGATGGAATACGCGTGGCCGAAGCGGTAGCTTTAGCTATTGTAAGTGAAGCTTAGCTAAAAAATTAAGTTGAGAGCTTGACCCGAGTATCTGATCCCAGCGCAGTAAGATTTAGTGTTGATTCAGTCTAAGTAATCCAATTGCTAATATCTACACAAAGCTCCTACACAGGCATATAAACTAAATTGCCTTGCAACACGTAGTGTATGAGCAGACAACGCAACTTAACCAAAGGGCGAACTGATTGCCCATAATCCTGAGCTATAGAAATATTTATGCACCTCATTTTTTTTGATTTAGACGGCACCCTATTAAACGATGCATCTGAAATATCACCGTATACCAAAGAAACGCTTATACTGCTAAAAGAAAATAACATAGCCTATACGGTAGCGACCGGACGCACGATGCTCTCGGCACGGGGTATTGTTGATGGTCATGATTTTGATTTACCTCAAATTTATAATAATGGTGTTACAGTCTGGGATCCTAAAATTAAACAACTTACTCTCGAAAATCTGCTTAACAATACTGAAATCTCAACTATTATTGATTTAGCGCTTTCACACAACGTAACCCCTTTTGTTAACGCCATTGATCAGCATCAGCACTTTATTTTTCATGCTGAGACACGTCACGATGTTGAGAAAGACCTCGTTAATAAATATTTTTCGCGAACTAACGCTAAACTTCTCCCTTTAGAGGCGCTACCTATTGATAGTCAAGTTACCAATATTAGTATGATTGGTTTTGCTGATACGATTAATGAAATGTGGCTAGAACTCAATACACACCCAAATTTAATTGCCTACTCCGGACCCACTACACAAGGAAATAAATTCAGATGGATGGATATTCATCATTGCCGCGCTAGCAAGGGCAATGCAGTTACTAATTTAAAAAAACAATTAGGAGCCAGTAATATTATTTGTTTTGGCGACAGTGATAACGATTTAAGTATGTTTGCCCTAGCTGATGAAAGTTATGCCCCAGACAATGCAAACGCCGAAATCAAAAAAGCGGCGAGTGCTGTCATTGGACACAATCACAAGGATGGGATAGCGCACTTTTTGCGCGAACGCTTCTCGTTGTAATTGCGCAATATTTATAAAATTTAAGAGCGTCACGTGCTGTTATTGTTTGCATAAAATATTTAAATACCTCATTTGCGCAGATGCTCCTTACTCAATAGATTTTCAAACGTGGTACTTTATTTGAAAATCTTCGTATCAATTCCATACCACAACGTAAACCCAATTTTCTACACACAAGGTCAACGGTTTTTTGTTTAGCACTGAATGTAGAAGAAAAGCGTAATTTAAGGAGTTAAAGTGAAATCACTACTAGCACTATTTGCATCAATTTTTATGGCGGGATGTTCTGTGGTCGGCCAAAGTAATGTAGATACTGCACCTTATACTCTTTTAAAATCCGACGAGGTTGAAAATATTGAAGTTCGCAATTATGCCTCAATGGTGCTTGTTTCAACGCGCATGTCTGGCTCAAGCGGTAATAGTGCGTTTAGAAAATTGTTTAAATACATTGGCGGCGAAAATGAGGGGGCAACTGAAATTGCTATGACGGCTCCGGTTATGATGAATGATAAAAAGATGACAAAAAAAGGCACAGAAATTTCGATGACTGCGCCTGTTTTTATGAATGAAAACGCAGACACTTCATTAATGTCATTCGTCATGCCTAATAATTTCACGCTCGAAACAACGCCGAAACCAACCAACCCAGAAGTTCAGGTGAGCGAACTTAAAGATTACAAAGTCGCCGCTATTCAGTTTAGTGGCACACTAAGTGACAGTAATGTAGAAAAATACACAAAAATTCTGTCAACTTGGATTGCTAATAATGGCTATACCGCTGCAAGCAAGCCGGTAAAAGCGGGCTATAATGGACCTTTCACTCTACCTATGATGCGCCGAAATGAAGTGCTGATTGAGGTAAAATAAGCACTCCCCATAAAACCGATAGTTCCTGTCTAGGCAAATACCAAGGTCTTGTTTTGATGAATAATAACGCGGTCTTGCAAGTGATATCGGATACCATTAGCTAAGGCATTTACTTCACACCGTTTACCCTTTCTTACCATATCTTGGGCTGAGTCACTGTGACTAATACGCAATACTTCTTGTTCGATTATTGGTCCCTCATCTAGGTCTGAAGTTACGTAATGACACGTAGCACCAATTAGCTTTACTCCTCTCTCGTATGCTTGCTGATAAGGTTTTGCGCCAGCAAAAGAGGGCAAAAAACTATGGTGAATATTGATCGCTTTCCCAGCGAGCTTTTGGCATAAATAATTTGGCACAATTTGCATGAATCGGGCAAGTACTGTTAAGTCGATTTGATAATATTCAAGTAAATTTTCTACTTCTTTAAACGCTTTTTCTTTGTCTGAAAAGTCAATAAAGTGAAATGGAACTTTATACCAGTCAGCATATTCCCGCATGGTTTCATGATTCGCTATAATACATGGGATATTGCACTGCAGCTCGCCTGTGTGCCAACGATGCAGCACATCCATTAAGCAATGCGACTCTCTACTTGCTAACAGAGCAACGTTCATGTTTTTTTCTGAATCGTTAAGTTTCCAGCGCATCTCATAACGTTCGGCTACTTTACTAAATGCGTTTACAAAATGTTCATGATCCACTGCAATCGACTTAGCGTCTATTTCGTGACGCATAAAAAAGCGGTTGAGCTGTAAGTCGGTGTGATGACTCGCCTCAAGAATGTTCGCGCCATGCTCAGAGAGGAATTGCGACACAGCAGCCACTAGTCCAGTTTGGTCGGGACAATCGATAACAAGACGATAAGTAGATTGCAAAGCTCGTTTTCCTTTTGTGTAGATCAGGTTATATTATGAATATAAAGTATACCGTGAGTGCTTTTTAATTGGTAAGGTATTTTCGGTCTGCATTTTGCTTATTCGAAATATATGGCAGATTTTATTGTGATCTATATCAATTGACACATGGCTAAATATAGGAGATAGACTAAAGTCGCATTATTGTCATACGTATATTGTATTTAAACTATTGAGCAATGTTGGTGAAGTATTTTAGTTAACAGTTAAGTCACGTAATAGGGAATTGATATGACCAGAGTAGCGTTAGTCACAGGTGGAACTCGTGGAATTGGTGAAGCGATTTGTAAGAAGCTTTCTGAAAAAGGGTATAAGGTCGTCGCTAACTACGGCGGCGATGATGTTAAAGCCGCTGAATTTAGCGCACGAACCGGTATTCCAGTAGCAAAATTTGATGTATCAAATTTTGCTAAAACGGCTGCGGGGATTGCTAAAATTGAAAGCGAATATGGGCCTGTTGAAATTTTAGTCAATAACGCGGGTATTACTAGAGATGGCACAATGCATCGAATGAGTTTTGAGCAATGGGATGCTGTTATTCAAACTAACTTAGCTTCTTGCTTCAATACTTGTCGCGCGGTAATCGATGGCATGCGTAGCAGGGAATTTGGGCGTATTATTAATGTCGGCTCGGTAAATGGTCAAGCAGGTCAATATGGACAAGTTAACTATGCTGCGGCTAAGTCGGGTATCCATGGTTTTACTAAGGCACTTGCGTTGGAAGGTGCAAGCAAAGGTATCACTGTGAACGCTATTGCGCCTGGTTATGTCGATACAGATATGGTGCGAGCGGTACCTCCAGAAGTTTTAGCCAAAATTATCAAAACCATCCCAGTTGGCCGTTTAGGTAAACCTGAAGATATTGCCAACAGTGTGGTTTTTTTAGTAGACGATGAATCAAGCTTTATTACCGGTTCTACTTTGTCTATTAATGGTGGCCAACACATGTATTAAACTGGTGCATATGCACTAGTAAGATGCGTTAGGCTGTGCAATTATCTGCTTTAACGTTATTGATATGCTGCGGTAATTGCACATATAGCAAAAATTATTGGGAGGCCACTTGGCCTCCTTTTTTATGTTGAACAAGCAGCGTGTCGCTCTAATTCAACATCTTTGACGTAATGTTGGTAGTTCACTAGCGTTTCTCACTGCAAAACTTAGTGTACCTAATTTAAAACGCAAGTATCGCGTTAAACGTTGCTGTTGATGGGAATCCATCTGCAATCATGTTATTACGACTTTGAAATTCACGAATTCCAGTTCTAGTTGCAGGGCCAATAATACCGTCTGCACCGCCAACATCTATGTTCATACTATTTAACTTACGTTGCATTTGAGCCATTTGGCTAATACTGTACTTGGGTAATTCAGGTAAGGGCTTGCTTAATTTATCATTACCCAAAATACGGTTAGCGAGTTGACCTACAGCAATCCCATAAAATTCAGAATTATTCCAACGTAAAATGACATTAAAGTTGTGGTAGGCTAAAAATGCTGGTCCCTCATGGCCTGCAGGCACAATTAACTTTGATGGAATATCAGATTGACCGACTGTGTTGCCATTAGTTCTCGTAATCTGTAAATCTGCCCAATGGCTAATCGGCTTTCTCTCATTGCTAATACTGGCGTAGTCGAACCCCTCAGGCAGCGTTACCTCGCGGCCCCATCTCAGACCGGGTTTCCAGCCTAGTTTGTTTAAAAAGTTGGCCGCCGATGCGAGTGCATCTTTTTCACTGTTCCATAGGTCTATTTTGCTGTCACCGTCGCCGTCAATTGCATACGTCGTATAAGCGGTCGGCATAAACTGTGTATGGCCCATCGCGCCTGCCCACGAGCCAATCATTTGCTCTTTGGTCAGCGACTCCCGATCCATGAGTTTTAACGCAAGCATTAGTTCGCTAGTAAAATAGTCGCTGCGACGCGGGTCACAGGCTAATGTCGCTAATGAGTCAAGTGTCGACATTTTGCCTTTGTAATTACCAAAATTAGTTTCAAGCCCCCAAAAAGCGAGTAAATAATGGCCTGGAATACCATATTTCCTGGTTAACTCAGTTAAAAACTCTTTCTTCTCAGTTAACGCTTCGCGGCCTTTTTCTATGCGCCATTGATTAACTCTTGCAGTGTAGTAACTTGGAAATGTTTGTACAAACTCAGGCTGATTACGATCGTACTCTAAGACCTCAGGAATTTGCATTAAATTTGGAATTTCAGATGCTATACGAGTTTCCAAAACGCCTTGCTGTGATGCAATTTTTGCGAGCGAGACTTTGCATTCAGCAAAACTTGGCTGCTTTTCGGCTGATGGTTCAACTATTGTTTGTGCATATGACAGTGTTGAAAATGAGATTGCGATTGAAAGCGCAGGCAAATAAGTAAACACGCGATAAGTTTGCATCTCTAATGACCTATTGATTTGAGAAAATGGTCGAAACATAATATTGGTTATTCCCTAATGCTAAAAATATGATTCCTTTTGGCTACATCAAACTCAGATTATATGTAGTTCACTAGAGTATTACTCATACTGGCTATCAAATACACAAAAAGTGCGATAGTTCGCACTTTTTGGTTTCTGTTACACCGTCAACAGACTAGATACTTACACGCAATTTAAGAATATTTATCAATAAACTCAGTAACTAATGGGCGAATGTTCTTACGATACATCGAACCGCTAAATATTCCGTAGTGACCAGCACCCGGTTGAGTATGATGTTTGCGCATATTTTTCGGTATGTTTTGACAAATATCTTGCGCTGCTTCAGTTTGTCCTATACCACAAATATCATCTTCCGCACCTTCAACTGTAAGTAACGGAGTGTTAGTAATCGCATTAAAGTCGACAGGCTTTCCTGCATATGTGATGGTTCTGTTAGCTAATTCGTTATTTTTGAATACACGCTCTATTGTTTCTAGATAGAACTCAGCGGGCATATCTAAAACCGACAAGTATTCATCATAAAATGCTCTGAAGCGATCGGTATCTTCTGTCTCGCCAATTAATAAATTCTGGAAATACTCTTGATGCTTCTTAACGTGAGTTTCCTTATTCATTGAAATAAACCCGCCTAGCTGCATAAATCCGGGATAGACCTTACGGCCCTCGCCAGGATATCCTGAAGGAACTGTCTGAATAGCAATATTTTCAAACCAGCTCATTGGGCGTTCGTGTGAAAATTCATTCACGCGAGTCGGGTTTTTACTGATATCGATCGGCCCCGCCATCAGAGTCAATGACTTGGGTATATTTGGATTTTTGTCTTCAGCCATTACCGCCGTCGCGATTAATGCTTGAACCGTAGGTTGGCAGATAGCGACCAAATGCGTTTGAGGGCCTAAATTGTTCATGAACTCAATTAAATAGGTAACATAACAATCGAATGAGAAGGGACCTTCTTCTAATGGTACTTCACGTGCGTCTAACCAGTCAGTAATATACACTTCGTGGTTAGGTAGCAGCGCTTCAACAGTGCCTTTCAATAGGGTTGAATGGTGTCCAGATAGCGGTGCGACTAGCAATACTTTATCTTTATCAGTTTGTCCTGCTTTGTTAAAATGAATTAGGTTGCAAAAAGGTTTGCCTAATATAATTTCTTCTTTAACAGCAACTGCTTTGCCTTTTACATCTACCGAGGTGATATGAAAACCCAACTTATCATAACGCTGTGTGAGTCGCATCGCTGATTCAAGACTGGCGCTTGCAATACGGCCGCTCCAAGTATGCGAATATGGGTTGCTGGGATGTGAAATAAGCTCATTAAGGAAATAAAACCCCTCGCTCATTAATTGTCCGCTTTTTGCAAAATAATCATATGCTTGATACTTCATGATGTCTCCTAATACTTCGATACCAGCAACGGAATTAGGCAAATGCTGGATAATTGCTTTACTATTTCTTGTTAGGTAAAAAAAACTCCAACCGCTGAGATACTGTGATCTTGGTGATTGGAGTTATTTTATATTTTTATACAAACCGAATAGACTTGCACAGACAACGTTGTATTACTTAGCTGCAGCAGCTGCAGTCATTTTAGCTGTCATGTCTTCACTTAAGCCTTTGATCATTTCACCAGCTTTAGCTTGAGCACCAGAAACTAGAGTATAAGTTTCTTTTGCTGATTCAGTTACCGTTGCTTGCAAACCTTCCAAATACGCTTTTTGCGCTTCAGCTAGGCTAGTTACGTCTTTTTGCTTACTTACCGTTTCAGCAAATGAAACGCCACCGCTTAAAAGCGTTGAGAAAAGTGCATTTTGCTTTTCAGCAAGAGCTTGAAGAATAGACATATTCAATGTCGCTAATTCAGTAACAGGCTTCATCGACTCTTTAAGTTGTTCGTTTACTTGATCTAACATGATGTATCTCCAATATTTAAGAATAAAATTTAATTAAGCTTTTGTTACTGGTGCTGATTTATTATCAGCTACCGCGGTAACGTCAGTCGTTTTTGTTTTTGCTGGCGCTTTAACTTCTTCAGCACTCAGCATTGCAATTGGTTTCGCCGCAGATTTAGGCGCTGGCTGTTCTTTTTTTGCCATTTTTGTATCTGGCTTTTTAGCCACCGCTTTCAACGTTTGCTTCGTTTTGTTAGCCGTTTTGGCTGATACATTAATTGGCGTTTTTGCCGCCGTTGTTGTTTCAGTTGGAACAGACGCCGTTTTAACGCTTGCTGTTTTTACTGCTGCCGGCGCTTTAACAACGGGGGCTGCTTTAACAACGGGTGCTGCTTTAACAACGGGTGCTGCTTTAATAACAGGCGTTGCCTTCACAACGGCGTTTTGAACCGTCTCTTTCGCTACTTCACTTGCTGTTTCATAACCTGACTTTAATGTGTCAGTATACTTTTGTGAAACAGAACTGATGGTCTCATACGTATTCGCAGATGTGCTAGTTACGCGTTTTCTTAACGATTCTGCATAAACTGCTTGAGCTGCCAATACGTCTTTTATTTCTGTCTGTTTAGCAATGCTTTGCATTAATTTAACACTGTCATCAACTAAGCCAGAGAAAAATTGGGATTGTTGTTTTGTTACAGCTTCTATTGCCTTAACGTTAGCAGCAAGTAACTCACTAGCTGGCAGTGATGAATTTTTCATTTGTTCTGAAAATTGCCCAAACATACTCGTTTCTCCCTTCTATTCAATTAAATTTTGCTGCGCTGCAACAACTCTTATGTTCAAATAATAGTCGAACTACAGAGAAGATCAAGTATTATTTTGCTGCAATGCAACATTTATTTGGTGTCAATTGAAGAAGTTGAGTTAGGGAAGGGGTAACTAATTGTTTTAAATATCTTTTTTGTTTTGAGGGTTTGTATTCCAAGCTGACATGTTTTGCTCCATAATTTTTGAAAACATGCCGATTGGACTGTTGTCGACCATGTTTTTCATCAATCCTTGTACTTTATCTTGCTGTGCTATGAACTGCACGATGCTTTGTTCGAGATACTGCCTAACAAATACTTCCATATCACTGTCGTAAAACCGAATAAGTTGTTTCAGCAAAACATCAGTTAACAGCGATTGTTGTTCGTTTGCTTCCGACTCACTAATAATTTGCAAAAGTACCGACTTCGTAATGTCCGCTTCTGTTTTTGAATCCACTATTTTGAATTCCGTACGATCATTGATCAGTATTTTAATGAAATCTAAATTGATGTACTTACTCTGTGAGCTATCGTACAAACGGCGATTCGGATATTTTTTGATGACGACCAAGGTAACCTCTGAGAATTAGTGAACGGTAAGTTGCTAAGTAAAATAAAAAAGGCTCGTTAAAGAGCCTTCTTAGGTTAGCCTAGTTTACCAAAAATTGCATGGATTTGAGGTAATGTTGTTTGCTTATTCATCCAAGCGCTTGAGCACATAGTCTCCTGGTGCGTCCATAATTGGAGGATGGTGTTTACTTTTACCCGGCTGTAGCGCCTTAATTTTGGTGCCTGCAGTTGATTGCATCCACTGATGCCAATTTGGCCACCAAGAACCCTTGTGTTCTGATGCTCCTTCCAACCAGTCTTGCGCGGAATCAGGCAGTTCGTCATTTATCCAATGCGGGTATTTGCCTCCTTCTGTCGGATTAATGACCCCCGCTAAATGTCCTGAGCCAGCTAATACAAAACGACAATCGCCTGAAACAATTTTGGTTCCTTCATAAGCACCTTGCCATAGTACGATGTGGTCGGCAATGGTGGATAAAAAGTAGGTTGGCATATCTATATTGCCCAAATCGATAGGTATACCATCAATAACCACGGCCCCCGGAACTTTTAACTTATTGTCCCAATAGGTGGTGCGCAGATACTGCTTAAAGCAAGCGGCTGGAATATTGGTTGCGTCGCTGTTCCAATACAGGATATCAAATGGGGCAGGGTCTTTACCTTTGAGGTAGTTTTCGATGAAAAACGACCAAAATAAACTATTTTCACGCAGTAGACTGAAGCTCATGCCTATAATCCGCCCATCGAGAACGCCATTTGACTCAGCGTTTTGTTCAATAATTGGCAGCATGTCTTCCGATAAGTAATTGCCAACTTCACCCGGTTCACTAAAGTCTAATAGTGTAGTTAAGAAGGTAAGCGACGCAATAGACTCATCGCCAGTCGCTCTTAAATAGGCTGCGGTCATTGCCAACAAAGTACCACCAACACAAAAACCGGTAAGATTAACTTTCTTTTGTTTAGTTATCGCTTTGATCTGTTCAATAGCCGCTATGGGGCCTTTGTGCATGTAATCTGTGAAATCGTAATCTGCTAATTCGGACGTCGGGTTAACCCAAGAAATCATAAATACGCAATAGCCCGAATTTAGCAACCCGCGAACCATCGACTTCTTTTCGTCCAAATCAAGAACATAATATTTGTTGATGAACGGCGGCGTTATCAAAACTGGTATTTGATAGTGCTGCTCTTGAATAGGTGTATAGTGAATCAGCTGGAATAGTTCGTTTTGAAAAACGACTTTTCCGGGGGTGTTCGCCAAATTTTCACCTATTGTAAACGCACTACTGTCACTTTGGCGCATTTTAAAAGCTTCCAAAGGACTTTTTTCTAAATCCTCAAGAAAATTTTGCATACCTTTCACTAAGTTCTCGCCTTTACTTTTAATAACTTCCTCGCAAACCTCTGGATTGGTTAAGACAAAGTTTGTGGGCGCTAGCGAATTAACATATTGGCGAGTAAAAAATTTCGCTTGCTTAGCTGCTTTTTCGTCACTGAATTCGATGGCATCAATCATATTACTGAGCATGTCTGAATTCGCTAAATAGGATTCTTTTATATAATGGAATACCGGATTCTGCTCCCAATCACTGTGCGAGAATCGGCGGTCATCGGATTTAGCTTTAGGCTTTGTGACTTCTGCATCAGCCACTTCAGCATTTGCAGCCAGATTCTGCCCCATCATTGCTTTAGAGGCGAGTTGCCATAAATCGGCTTGTTTTTGCATATATTGCATTTGCTGTTGAATGAGTTTATTGGAATCAACCTTAACATCACCGTTTAGCAGTGAGGCTAATTTTTGCGGGTCGAACATGCTGGGTGCTGCTGCTCCTGCGCCCTCTGCTGTTTTATTTGTTCTGGTTAACACCTCTTGAGCCAAAGCATTAAACACCGTCGCATATTTTTCAATATATGCTAAAACTTCATTCTCATCCGTACCCATTTTATTCTCCGTTGTGAGGTGCTAACTGCAGTTATTCGTCGTTAAGAATAACACTATTCTTAAATTACTCAGGTTTACTCTGGCCTTTCAAAAAAACTTCCATCATTTTTTAATAAACCGAACATTTCGTGAGCCTCCGCAGAGCTTAAGTCCAATTCAATTTTGACTTTTATAAGGTTTTCTCCAATATAGCGTAATACAAACAAATAGGTTGTTTAAATACCAGCTCACACTACGTATTTATTGCTGGTGAACTTTTAGCCTATGTTGCAGCCTAATCAATGTCTATAGTTTTCGACTATTGTAGTAGGTATTATTTAATATTAGTTTGCGTTACATCACTTTTTGATACCTAACATGCCTCAAATTAAGATGGTTGGCATCTTGAGACGCTCCAGTTAGCGATAATTTACAATTACAATGTGGCATTTTATCACTAGACTAGGCTACTCTATAAAGCACTGACTTAGAAAACAGTGATTTACAATGAACTGCGTTAAAATGCGCTAATTTAGAAAGCACTGATTTAGAATAAACTGTCTTAAAATGCGCTAATTTAGAAAGCACTGATTTAAAATAAACTGTCTTAAAATGCGCTAATTTAGAACACAATGGTTTACATTTACTGCTTTAGAAAGCGCTGATACACAGAGAGCAATAACATCAAGAGAACAACAACGCTTTGAAGATAAAAGAAATACCTCTATTACCATTTCGGTGGTTAAAACGTCATTTTTGGAAGCTTTTTATTGTCGGATTGGCAGCTTCTGTATCCTATGTTATTTACGTAGACGCACAAGTAAAACAAAGATTTGAAGGCAACAAGTGGCAGGTGCCCGCGCAGATTTTTGCGCGCCCTATGACTCTGCAAGTTAAACAAGAAATCACTATTGATGAAGTCAAAGATGAACTGAGTTTGCTGGGTTACCGCAAAGTTCCAGCAGCTCATTCCACGGGTGAGTACCAGATTTACTCAAACCAGCTGCGTATTCAACGTCGCGCTTTTCATTTTCCTAATGGTTTTGAACCTGAACGAGATATACGTATTAGCTGGCAAGGATCGCGTATTACTAAGATTGAATACCTGATAGGTCGAGGTCTCAATCCCACCGCGAAATCAGTTGCGCTAACACGATTAGAACCTTGGTTAGTGTCCCGTTTAGTAAGTGGGCTTGAAGAAGACCGCATGCTAGTCGGTAGTAATGATATTCCTAAATTATTACAGAAAGCATTGGTCATTGTTGAAGACCGCGACTTTTACCAACATCACGGTATTGCTCCCACATCCATAATTCGAGCTTTGTTTGCGAACATCATTGCAGGCAAAACAGTGCAAGGCGGCAGTACGTTAACCCAGCAATTGGCTAAAAACTTTTTTCTTACCCGTGAACGCTCTTATACTCGAAAAGCCAAAGAAGCCGTTATGGCGGTAGTTATTGACGCTAGATACCCTAAAGATGAGATTATTAATGCCTATATCAACGAGGTCTTTCTCGGCCAAAATGGCGCGGTTGCTGTGCATGGTTTTGGTTTAGCCAGTCACTTCTATTTTGATAAGCCATTGGCTGAACTCAATGTTCCTGAAATAGCCACGCTAATCGGCTTAGTTAAAGGCCCTTCATATTATTCACCAAATAAGTATCCAGACCGAGCATTGGAACGTCGCAATGTGGTATTGCGTTTGTTGTTTGAAGCTAATGAAATCGACAGTAGCGATTATGCCGACTTTGTTGCTGCGCCATTAAATACATCAAGTAGTGAAAGTTTGGCAAGTGGCCAGCATCCAGCATTTATGGACAAAGTACGCGACGAACTCAACAAGGTGATTAGTCGTCGTTCAGAACAATTGTCCGGTGTTAAATTATATACAACCTTAGATATAAACGTGCAGCGCCGAGCGGAAGCTGCGCTAAAAGAGCAAGTGACGAGTATTTCACAAAAGCGTAAACAACCGAAATTAGAAGCTGCAATGGTTGTATCTGATGTTAAAAGCGGTGAGATTAGGGCAATAGTGGGCGGTAAGGAAACCGCGTTTAGCGGATTTAATCGTGCGTTAAATGCATATAGACCTATTGGCTCATTGGTAAAGCCAGCCGTTTATTTGTCAGCCCTAGAAGACCCTGAGCATTATAATTTAGCGACAATGCTTGAAGATACTCCAGTAAAAATGCGCAGTACTGGTGGAAAGTATTGGGAACCGTTAAACGCTGACAAAGAATTTCGTGGCAAAGTAGCATTAATTGAAGCATTAATTAAATCGTATAATGTGCCAAGTGTTAAATTAGGCATGGCCGTTGGTTTAGATCAAGTGGCTTACACTATCAACCGACTCGGGGTTAATAAAGATATAACACAAGTTCCCGCTCTCACCTTAGGTGCTATCGATTTATCCGTGTTGCAGGTGAATCAAATGTACCAAACCATCGCTAATAACGGTGTGTTGAATGAACTGCACAGTTTAACCGCCGTGACATCAAACGAAAACGAAGTACTTTATTTACGTGACGTAGCAAGTGAAATTAGGGCCGATGAGTCGGCAACTTATTTAATTAATTATGCGTTGCATAAAGTCACACTTGAAGGCACTGCTCGTGATGTAAGGAAAGCCTTTCCGAATATTAATATGGCAGGTAAAACGGGCACAACTAATGATTATCGAGATAGTTGGTTTGCGGGTTTTGATAGAAATTTAGTTACTGCCGTGTGGATGGGATCGGATGACAATTCACCAATTAATTTGTCTGGTGCAAGTGGTGCAATGCGGGTATTTATTGCCTTTCAGAAAAAACAATCACCTAAAAATTTATCGCGACGTTTTCCTGAAGGTTTAGGCATTGCGCACTTCGACGCACATACCGGTGAACTCTCAACCCCAGGTTGTGGAGATATTCTAAGTGTACCAGCAATTCTTAGCGCGTTACCTGCACAATTCAACGCCTGTGATGGTCAACCTACAATTAAAACGCAAGCCAAAAAGAAGCCAAAAACACTGTGGGAGAAATTGTTTGGGAACTAAGTTGCTGAATAAGCACTATTGGTTTTCTTTTGGGGCGCTTTGGCTTAATTAAGCATCCAGACCTTTTCCGTGAAAATAATAACCTCGGTCCTAGCAATTTAATGTCACTGCCCATGCGCAAGAAATCACTATCCCTATATTTTGCTTTCTATACTAAGTGCGTCCTTTTGGGGCGAATCTTTCAATTTGCACCATTGTGGTGCTGTGTATTTTATCTTTTTCCCCTCGAATGACTCTATCTATATGATTTAAATAGTATTTAACTGTTGGCATTGGTCTTGAATAAGCAAACGTAACTTTCCCATTTCTTTTTGAATAACGCAGGAGCACACTATGAAATTAGTCACCGCAATCATTAAGCCTTTTAAGCTAGATGATGTTCGTGAAGCCATCTCTGATATCGGAATCGACGGTTTAACCGTGACCGAAGTGAAGGGATTTGGTCGTCAAAAAGGTCACACGGAGTTATACCGTGGCGCTGAATACCAAGTTGATTTTTTACCAAAAGTTAAGCTTGAAATTGCCATAAACGATGATCAAGTTGAGCGTTTGGTTGAAGCCATTGTGGGAGCAGCTAAAACAGGCAAAATTGGTGACGGAAAAGTATTCGTCTATGACTTAGAACAAGCTGTGCGTATTCGTACTGGCGAAGCAGACGCTGACGCTCTTTAAGTCGCGTAGTTAGATAATCGGAGAAAAAAAATGGAAATCACATTCGAACTTGGGTATGCACTAGATACCTTTTACTTTCTAATCTGTGGCGCATTAGTAATGTGGATGGCCGCCGGTTTCACAATGTTAGAAGCGGGTCTTGTGCGCGCTAAAAACACAACTGAAATTTTAACCAAGAACGTCGCGTTATATTCAATCGCTTGTATTATGTATATGGTTTGCGGTTATAGCATTATGTATGGTGGTGGCGATTTCGTACTTTTCTTAGACGGAATTACTGCTGACGGTGCAACCGGAGTAGCAGAAGATGCAGCAACATACGCACCTTCAGCCGACTTCTTCTTCCAAGTCGTATTTGTAGCAACGGCTATGTCAATTGTATCTGGTGCCGTTGCTGAGCGCATGAAATTATGGTCATTTTTAGTCTTTGCTGTTGTATTAACTGCGTTTATTTATCCGATGGAAGGCAGTTGGACTTGGGGTGGCGAGGCGGTATTTGGTTTGTACACATTAGCTGATTTTGGTTTCTCAGACTTTGCAGGTTCAGGAATCGTGCATATGGCAGGCGCATCAGCCGCATTAGCGGGTGTTATTGTACTTGGCGCTCGTAAAGGTAAGTACGGTCCGGATGGCAAAGTGAATGCTATTCCAGGTGCAAACCTACCAATGGCGGCGCTAGGTACATTCATTTTATGGATGGGTTGGTTTGGCTTCAACGGTGGTTCAGTATTAGCAACTGCAAGCGTTGAAAGTGCCAACAGTGTCGCAGTTGTCTTCATGAATACTAACATGGCCGCTGCGGGTGGGTTGGTTGCCGCATTGCTACTTGCAAGATTATTATTTGGTAAAGCTGACTTAACGATGGCATTAAATGGTGCACTGGCTGGACTCGTTGCAATTACGGCTGAACCTTCTACACCAACACCATTGATAGCAACGGCTATCGGCGCATGTGGTGGGTTAATTGTAGTCGGTAGTATCCTTGCATTAGATAAGCTTAAAATCGATGATCCAGTGGGCGCGATTTCAGTTCACGGTGTTGTTGGTTTATTCGGTCTACTAGTGGTTCCGTTGACGAATCCTGCGGCGAAGTTCGGTGGCCAAATTTTAGGTGCCGCGACTATCTTTATATGGGTATTTGGAGCAAGTCTAATCGTTTGGCTGGCGATAAAAGCGGTCATGGGTGTAAGAGTTACCGACGAAGAAGAGTTTGAAGGCGTTGATATGAGTGAGTGTGGATTAGAAGCTTACCCAGACTTCACAACCAGTCGTCAATAATTTAATTCGTCAGAGCTTAAAGAGCTAGCAAGGGACCGCTCGCTCTATCAGGGAAATTCAAGGAAGATGCAGGGAAGCAAAAGTTGGCGTAAAAATAACTATAAATACGCGCCACCTATTAATGTCAGGATTGACATATAGCCTCGATTTATCGGGGCTTTTTTGCGTCTGTAATAGCCCCTTGAATATTTCAGGTTAATTTGATTGTTAGTGCTAAAAGATATATACAAGCGCCATAAAAAAACTTTAGCTTATATTAAATTTAAAAAAATTCATGCTCTTCATTCTTGTACCCACCTTAATTATAGCTGTTATTGCCTTATTCACTGATACCGCAGCCGCTGGATTACGCCTGTTGAACTCAGGGGTTTCGTTTACCAATTCGTATAACATTACTCGTGATATTCCTTATGGAGGTAAGCCTTGGTAAAAGTTAGATATTTATCGAGATCAAAATGCCGACGAGAATACTCCCGTCATCGTATTCTTTTTTGGAGGAGGTTGGTCTTGGGGCGATAAAAAATATTTTGAATTTGTCGCGGACAGTTTTGTAAGAAAAGGTTATACGGTTGTTATCCCCAATTACGTACTTTATCCACAAGGTAAGTTTCCGCAGTTTGTTGAAGATGGCGCTCAGGCGAGAGTCGACCTTTCATAAAAGGGGCTAATATGCATTAGCTGATTACCGTTGCGTTTAGCCCCTTTTTTTATCGTTAATTGGTCGACAACCTAAGGCTAACCGGGCAGTGATCTGAACCATGTATATCGTTGTGGATTTCAGCATCGCTAATCTGCTCTTTTAGTTTTTTGGATACTAAAAAGTAATCAATTCTCCAACCTACATTACGCTCCCTAGCACCCGCTCGATAACTCCACCAACTGTACTTTACTGTGTCGGGGTTTAAGTAGCGAAAAGTATCCACATAACCTGCTGCAACGAGGCTGTCTATTCCGTCTATTTCTTTTTGTGTATAACCCGCGCTCTTATTGTAATTAGGTTTTGGTCGAGCTATGTCAATGTCATGATGGGCCACGTTTAAATCGCCACAAACCACTACTGGTTTTAATGTTTCGAGTTGTTTAACGTAATGTAGAAAATCAGCATCCCATTGTGTGCGATAAGACAAGCGCTTTAATTCGTTGCCTGAATTAGGTGTGTATACGGTTACCAAGTAAAATTCATTAAATTCTGCACACAAGACGCGACCTTCTTGATCGTGGTCCTCGATACCAATGTCACTTGTTACACAGAGGGGTTTAACTCGGGTGATTATACTGGTGCCCGAATAACCTTTCTTTACCGCTGAGTTTGTGAATACATGATAGCCCTTTAGACCGCTCAAGGCCTCAATCACTTGTTCATCTTGTGCTTTAGTTTCCTGTAAACACAGAACGTCACAATCTAGCGACGCTAAAGACCCTAAAAAGTCTTTTTTAATTGCGGCTCGAACACCATTAACGTTCCAAGATACTAATTTCATTAAGTTCTCCAAAACTGCTACTTCATTTTTGTTGGGTGGGTATTGTATAGATTAACAACTGAATGCCAAGTGATGTTGCTTGGGATTCTCCTTTAAAGCAAACTCAAACTTAAAAGCAAAGTGGCGACCCAATAATCGGAGATACTTTAATGAACAAATTTTTATACAGTTTGTTGCAAATAGCCGTAAATTCCTTTTCGCACTCAACCCAAATCAGCGTTACACTATGCTTAATAGATCTGGTTAAATATCAGATATTAAACATTAAACATTAATATTAAATATAACAACTAAAGAGTGCTACATGCTTAAGTCGATCAAATCTACCCTTGTTCTGTTTTCTACTATTTCAATCATCTTGCTTGCGGGTCATGTTAGTGCGTACGACCGCATAACGGGTGAAACTTTTGCTAGTCGCTCTGAAGTCATTGCACAAAATGGTATGGCGGCAACCAGTCAGCCATTGGCCACGCAAGTTGCCTTGGATATATTAAAAAGTGGTGGTAACGCTATTGATGCAGCCATTGCTGCGAATGCGATGTTAGGTTTAGTTGAACCAACAGGTAGCGGTATCGGTGGCGACTTATTTGCTATTGTTTGGGATGCCGAGTCCAAAAAGTTATATGGGCTAAACGCATCAGGACGCTCGCCAAAAGGCCTTACTCGTGACTATTTTGCTCAGCAGGGCTTAGACAAAATTCCGGCTTTTGGGCCATTACCTGTCTCTGTGCCTGGTGCAGTCGATGGTTGGTTTATGTTAAATGAGCGATTTGGCTCCAAGCCAATGCAGGAACTACTCGCTCCTTCAATAGCTTATGCGCGCAATGGGTTTCCTGTGTCAGAAGTTATTGCTTACTATCTTAAAATGAATCAAAAGCGCATAGGGCACTACCCAGGCTTTGAGGAAACCTTCACCATTAATGGAAAAACCCCGAAGAAAGGTCAGATATTCAAAAATCCAAATCTGGCTGCTACCTACGAAAAGTTAGCAACGGGCGGCCGCGATGCATTTTACAAAGGCGATATTGCGCGCACCATCAGCGGGTTCATGCAAAGTCAAAATGGATTACTCAGTTATCAGGATATGGCATCACACACCTCAGATTGGGTTGAGCCGGTATCGACTAATTACCGTGGTTACGACGTATGGGAATTACCACCGAATGGTCAAGGGATTGCTGCTTTGCAAATCCTCAACGTCTTGGAGTTATACGATATTGAAAGTATGGGACGAGATAGTGCTGAGTTTGTACATACTTTTGTTGAAGCCAAAAAGTTAGCATTTGAAGACCGAGCTAAATTCTATGCTGACCCTGACTTTAACCAAATTCCCGTGGATTGGTTGATTTCCAAAGAATATGCGGAAAAACGCCAAAAACTGATTAATCCTAATGAATCGGCAAAGCGAGTGGATGCGGGTAAACATGACGGCGACACCATTTATCTGACCGTTGCTGATAGCCAAGGCAATATGGTGTCATTAATTCAAAGCAATTATCGAGGCATGGGTTCAGGTATGATCCCAACCGATTTGGGCTTTGTTTTGCAAAACCGTGGTGAAATGTTTTCGCTTGATAAAGACCACTTTAATTCCTTAGAGCCGGGTAAGCGTCCGTTTCATACAATTATTCCCGCGTTTGTAACTCGCAATAACAAACCACTGATGAGCTTTGGTGTAATGGGCGGGGGAACGCAACCACAAATGCATGCTCAAATTATTATTAATATGATTGATTTTGGTATGAATTTACAAGAAGCCGGTGACGCACCGCGTATACTGCATACAGGCTCTAGCTCACCCGAGGGAGATATTATGACCGACGGTGGCTATATTAGTTTGGAATCTGGATTTTCAGCAAAAACGCGTCGCGATTTGCTTGAAAAGGGACATACGATAAAAGATGTATCGGGCGCTTTTGGCGGTTATCAAGCAATCATGCTAGACGATAAAAACAAAGTGTATTATGGTGCTTCTGAAACTAGAAAAGACGGTCAAGCCGCAGGATACTAATTAATGAGTCAACCGCAAAAGGGTATTTGCGCAGAGCCAAATTTGCATGCTCAATATTTACTGTTCAATGTTGTCGATGACGACTTTCCGGCAATGCGCGAAAAGCTATCGCGCTTACTTGATTTATTTGAGCATTTTGATGATGAACATTACGAAGCAATGGTGTCCGGTGTCATTGCTATCGGTTCAAGTTTTTGGTCTGAAATATATCCGCACAGTTCGCCGCAAGAATTAATCAGTTTTCCTGACATGCAAAGTGACGATCGTTGCGCGCCAGTCCTTCCGTGTGACTTGTTTATTCAAATTAGAGCCGACCGTCTCGATATCTGTCACGCTGTTGGTATTGAAGTACTTGATTTGCTGCGTGTACACGTCGAACTAGTAGAACAAGTTAGCGCTTTTCGGTATCTTGATGGTCGTGATTTAACTGGCTTTCTGGATGGCGAAGACAATCCCAGAGGCATGAAAAAGTTTGATATTGCCGTGGTTGGCGACAATGATCCTGAATACAAAGGCGGCAGTTATCTTCATATTCAGCGATACCGTCACGATATGAGTCGTTGGAATGCGCTGTCATTGCGCAGGCAAGAAGGCGTAATGGGGAAAACTAAAGAGCATAATTTACCTTTAGTGGACAGCGGACGCTCATCCCATAGTTTTCGTACTAAACTGACGGGCCCTAATGGCGAGTATCCTAGTTTATTAAAACAAAGCATGCCTTATGGCGACATGCTAATGCAGGGCCTATTTTTTATTAGCTGTGCAAATAGCAGTAAGTCATTCAGAGACTTGCTGCACAGTCGAATTTTTGGTGATGAAATGGGGCATTATGATCGCCTTCTCGATTATTCAAATGCTGAAACAGGAGCGGCTTTTTTTGCACCTTCAATCCAATTCATCAAACGTCATGCAAAAGAATACGATGATGGGAAAATTTCTTTTTGAGCGACGTATTGAATGAGATTAGGATGGATCCCTCGAATCAACAAGCGCCGGCTGTCCTGGTTGAATCCCTCGTATTTTCGTACGTTAGCGACAAGCCGATTATCGATATTAATAAATGGCGTTTAAATAAATCAGAACATGTATTCTTGTACGGTCCATCCGGTTGCGGTAAGAGTACTTTGTTGAACTTGCTTTCAGGTATTTTGGCTCCGCAGCAAGGCACTGTTAGTATTTTAAATACAGATATTACAACCTTGAAACCCAGCAAACGTGATCGCTTCAGAGCTCAACATATTGGCGTCGTTTTTCAACAATTTAATTTGATTCCTTATTTGAGTGTGCTCGATAATATTCGCCTCGCGATGTATTTTGCAAATGGTGACGTTGACAAAGAAAGTGCTAACGAGGAAAACGCTAATGCGCAAAGCACTTATAACAACAGTACTCATATAAAAAATGCGACTAAACAAGAACGTATAGTCTCAATGTTACAGGCCTTACAATTACCCAAAGATTGCATACAGCAAAAAGCCAGTGAATTGAGCGTAGGGCAACAACAACGGGTCGCCATAGCCCGCGCACTAATCAACAAGCCGGATGTATTGATTGTTGATGAACCCACGTCAGCTCTCGATGCATCAGCTAAAAATGCCTTTATGAAGGTGCTTGTTGAAACTGTAACAAGTTCCAACGCCGCATTGATATTTGTTAGTCATGACCAGTCATTAGCCTCTCATTTTAAGCGCGTTGAATCATTGACTGACATAAACGATAGAGTTGCTTTAGTGCCACAATTGGATAGTAAAGCATGATTTTTAGCGTTGCCAAACAAAGTTTATGGCACCGAAGAGTGTCGGTATTGTTGACGTTTTTAGCTTTATTGGTCAGCGTTTCTTTGCTAGTGTCCATTGAGCATATCCGTAAAGAAGCGAAAAGCAGCTTTTACCGAACGGTTTCAGGTGTTGACTTGATTGTAGGAGCCCGAACAGGGCAAATCAATTTGTTGTTAAGTTCAGTATTCAGAGTGGGGGCAAATGCCAATTCGGTGAGTTGGAAAAGTTATCAGCGCATTGTTTCGAATCCACAGGTAGAGTGGGCTATCCCGCTGTCATTAGGTGATTCGCATAAAGGTTTTGCAGTCATTGGCACAACCAATGATTATTTTGAGCATTATCGCTATGGTGACAGGCGCCAACTGAGCTTTCAAGCGGGTGGACATTTTAACATTGACAGCGCTAATAATAGTCTGAATAACAGCGCAAAAATAGCATCAATGACGACTCATTTCGATGTTGTTTTAGGTGCAGATGCAGCCAAACAATTGAATTATAAAGTAGGCGACCAGATCATCATTTCTCATGGCGTGGGTAAAGTAAGTTTTAGCCATCATGCTGATCATCCTTTCACCATTGTAGGTATTTTACGTTTTACCGGCACACCGGTTGATCAAGGCGTGCATGTTGGGCTGAACGCGATAGAGTCGATCCATGCACAACCTAAAACGAGTTTGTCTCAAAACGCACCTTCTCAAACTAGTTTGAAAAAGCTTCAACATATTAAACATACCGTTGATGAACATGAACATGAACATGAACATGAACATGAACATGAACTTCCACAACCCACTCAAGTATCGGCTTTTATGCTAGGTCTTAAGTCACGTATTGCTGTGCTGCAAGTTCAACGGCAGGTAAATCAGGACAAACTCGAACCGCTGTCAGCTATTATTCCAGGTGTTGCTTTAGGTGAGCTTTGGCGTTTAGTTGGTGCAGTCGAAAACGTATTACGTATTATTTCAGCAGCTGTACTGATTGCCAGTCTGTTGGGCTTAAGCACCATGTTGCTAGCCTCTTTACGGGAGCGTAGGGCTGAAATTAGTGTGTTAAGAATTATGGGCGCAAAGCCTAGCTTTGTATTCTGGTTATTGCAGCTAGAGGCGCTCAGCATAGCATTAGCAGCATGTATCATGGCGGTACTGTCAGTCACGGGCTTGATCTTTCTCAGCAATGACTGGTTGTTGGCAGAATATGGTCTGTCGCTAAGTCCAAATATTCTTTCTATACATACTCTGTGGGTAATTGGCGCCGTGCTAATCGCGACATTTGTGATTGCGTTAATACCTAGCATCGGTGCCTACCGAAATGCACGTACGCTAAACTAACTTAAATAATCACTTCAAAGCTTGTGCTTATCTATTCTTAAAAAGTACTAATAAATACGCGTTATCGGGCGATAAACTATAATAGTAATAAGACGTTTAGTCTTTTGTACCTTTTATGTATTCTAGAGAGTGTTATGTCTAATCTAATGTCATCAGTGGATCAACGCACGCAATTAGTCGGTGAGAATCGCCTAGAATTGTTGATGTTCAAATTGGGTTCGCGGCACACGTTCGCTCTCAATGTATTCAAAGTTAGAGAAGTAATTACCGTTCCTCCCTTAAATCAAATGCCCGGTTCTCACCATCATATTAAGGGGGTAACAAATTATAGGGGCGAATCGATCCCGATTATCGATTTACGGACTGCCATCCACTTGGGCAATAATAAAGCTGAATATGAGCCTCAAAACGTTATCATTACCGAATATAATAGAAGCGTTCAAGGGTTCCTAATTGGACAAATAATGAATATTGTAAATACCTCATGGAGTGATATTCAGCCACCGCCAACTTCCGCAGGCAAGAATAACTATTTAACCGCGTTCACAAGAGTAGAAAACGATGGCGAAATGGAGCTTGTCGAAATCATTGATGTTGAAAAAGTACTCTCTGAGATCATTCATTACGATACCTCAATTTCAGAGGGGCTCTTAGACTCTGATGTAAAAGAAAGTCTTATTGGTCAGAAAGTACTGGTGGTTGACGACTCAGCAACCGCTTTATGGCAAATCCGCGAAACACTAACACAGTTAGGTATCGAAATTATTGAAGAAAAAGACGGACTCAGAGCGCTCAATCTTTTGAAAAGTTGGGCAGACGAAGGCAAAATCGTCACGGATGAAATTTTAATGATGTTTACTGATGCCGAAATGCCACAAATGGATGGTTACCGACTGACTGCAGCAGTTCGAAAAGATGAAAGAATGTCTTCTCTATTTATTGCTCTGAATACCTCATTAAGTGGCAGTTTTAATGCAGCTATGGTCGAGAAAGTTGGTTGCAATAGATTTATCTCTAAATTCCAACCCGATTTATTAGTCGAAGTAGTGCAAGAACGAATGAGAGAAGTAATAAAGGACAAGCTCGTAAAATGAGCATTTTAGGTTATCCAAACTGTTCACAATAGTATGCTTATAACGAGTATCTTGTTGCTCGCTGGTATCTTAAGTAAAGGATCACTGGGCTTTTGCTCGAATATGAAATAACCTACAATCTATAATTAACGTTTAGGTTACCCATTTTTATGAAGTCAGCCACGATAATAGCCATTTTTTTTAGCTTTTCATTTTGCTTCTCGGTATTAGCCGCGACAGTTGTTAAGCCAGCACCTTTAGTTTCTATCCCAACCCATAACAGTTTTTTCAATAGCATTGCCGCCCTATGTGGCAAAGCATTTGAGGGTAAAGTTGTGTTTGACAATGATCCCAGTCCCGCATTTCAACGCAAACTAGTAATGCATGTTAGAAAGTGCTCAGACACCCAGTTACAAATTCCATTTCATCTTGGCAGTGATGCTTCGCGCACGTGGATTATTACCAAAACCGGCAGTGGTTTGAATTTGAAGCATGATCATAGAAACGAAGATGGTAGCGATGACACGTCAACCATGTATGGCGGGCATACAGTTGATGCAGGTTATGATCAGGCTCAGTCTTTTCCAGCAGACCAGTATTCGAAAGAATTATTTGCCCAAGCCGGTAATCCTCAGTCGAATGGCAACACATGGCAAATGTTTATTTATCCTGAAAAGTTTACTTACAGAATGGTGCGAGAGGGAAGGGAGTTTCGTGTTGATTTTGACTTAACTAACCCTATTGAAGCGCCAGCGGCACCTTGGGGATATGCTGACTAAATAAACTATTTTCGCAATCACATGAATATGTCGTTCTTCCACATGCGAAAGTAATAGTTCATCAACAAGGTTTTGCTGGCACACAATATCTGTGGGTCACGATACCTAGTTTGGCTTTTGTAAATCATAGATTAAGAGGCAGTTACGTCGACTTCCTAGTATGGAACCCAGTCCATAATTAAGTGAATGCGGTCTGCATCGCTATTGTTCTCGACAGAGTGGACCGTGGCATTATTTATTTCGATGAGTTCACCGACGGGCAAATTTACTGATTCTCCACCGACACTAAACCAGACATCCTTGTTACTGGTGATGGGTAAATGCACGCGGTGGCAGTTCAACAAAGAAGGTACTCGGTCAATGTGGGGTGTAATAGTGCCGCCAGCGCTTAACTTGGCAAACAGTACTCGCACAAAATAGCCCTGACTTTTATAAAACTCCGGAAAACGTTGAAATAAAGGTTCAAGATCAGACTTGAATGTGTCGAACCAAGGGAGATAAGTTGGTTTTGAATGACGGAAGTCGTTATCGTGCATGAGCATTATTGCTTGCGTGTCACGATGTGGTTCATACATATTATGTCGTCCGGATTCGGCCCACTGCTGTTCGCTGCATTGCGCTAATTTTTGTCTAATTGAACTAACATCAACCGCGGCTCCAAGGCTCAGGAAATTGCCCTTTTTACCGAGCAGTTTCTTGAATGAGAAATGAATGTTTGAAGTCATAGGAAGCACATTGTTTGAGTCGTCTAAAACTGCTTCAAAGTGGTAACCATAGCGCTCAATCAGAGTGCTATCTTTTGCGCTCACCAATTGCCTCAGTTCATCACTATAGTAATTGCTATAATGACTATGTTTAGAACTATTAGTGTGTCCGATGCTGGCGAATTGCGACTTCATTTGCTCCGATTGCGGAACATTGAGGTTGGTCATGATCTTGATAAAATCTTCTTCTAGATTCTCAAAGTAACCGATATGCAGTCGCTCATTATCGAGGTCGCCATGCATGCGTTCAAATAACCATGAGTAATAGCCGAGTCCGCTTTGCGCTAATTCATCAATACTGGTGCACGTTAAGCCGACTCCTCGATTACCTTCAAGTGTTTCTGGAAGAAGGGCTTTTAAAGCCGTTCGATACTGTGCATATGGATAAAGGTAAATATATTTGTGATTATCATTGATTAAGAATATATATTTATTACTAATGTGGCTGAATATTATCAGGACGTTTTGCAGAAGTCGACTAAGATAACTGCTTCGCTTTACGATATCTTTAAGCTTTATGCTCTACTGGTAAATTTAACCTCAGCGGTATTTACTTTTATCTTTTCACCAGTTGAAATATATTCAGGCACTTGCACGGTTAAACCGGTGGATAATACCGCTGGTTTTGTGCGAGCACTAGCAGACGCGCCTTTGATCGAAGGATCGGTTTCAGTAATAACTAAATCAACTGAGGCCGGTAATTCAATACCCACTGGTTTATCATCTACGATTAACACCTGCAAACCGGTTGTTTCTTCGGTAATAAACAAAAGCTCATCGCTAATGGTTTCTTTATCTATTGAATAAGGGGTGTAATCTTCATTATCCATAAAGACATACTCGTCGCCATCGTTGTATGAAAACATCACCTTTTTCTTACTGAATTCGGCAGTATTTATCATCTCATCCGCTTTGAAACTTTCATCTGCTTTAGCACCGGTAGCGACTTCATATAAACGCATTCTATATAAACTTGCGCCCGCTCTGCCGCTCGGTGTGAGCTTTGCGATGTCTTTTACAAAATATACTTTTCCATTGAGTTCAATGGCGGCATTTTTCTTTATTTCACTGGCTTTTGGCATACTGCTTCTCGTTAGTATCGGTAATAAAATTCTGGTTTGTTTAAAAATACAAACGTCTAGGCTGATGATATACCATTTGTGCATGTCATGTCTGCTATTGATAGCTATGCCGGGTTTTATCAGCGTTTAGTCGCGGCCCAGTTGCAGTGCGCCATCCCAATGTTCAGGTACGCCATGTAATATGAGTTGTTCAGTCCATTTAATGTGATGCTTGAGGATGGGATCTTTTGGACTCAACTTTTTTGCTTCACGGAATACATCGAGTGCTTCGCGCAGGTTTCCATCAATTCGCAAGTCCAAACCTTGTTGAATGGCGCCCGCCATCGCTAAGCGTTTTTCTTGCAATTCATCGGACAAATGCGACAGTACTTCAACAAGCTTTAAAGGTTCGGTGCGACCTTTTACTTTAACCCAGTCGATAGTGCGAGAAGCAAAAGCGTATTCTGCGGTTGCTACTAATTGGTCGGTCACAATAATATCGACGTTATACACCGGTGCCAATGTTTCAAGGCGTTGTGCAATATTGACACTATCGCCAATAACCGTTGTATCCATTCTATCGTCCGAGCCTACGGTCCCGATAATAACCGGACCGAAGTGAATGCCAATACCTATATTAACAGCACTATAGCCACTTTTTTCACGATGCTGGTTATATAAAAATAATGCACGTCTAAGACCAATCGCGGCCCGAATTGCATCTTGTGCTTTGTCACAATCGGAGCCTTCCGGATTATCGAACAGCGCCATAATGGCATCACCAATAAATTTGTCGATAAAGCCTTTGTTATCATGAATAGGTGCATTCATTCGCAAGAAATACGAATTGAGAAAATTCATTAATTCCTGCGGACTCATTTTTTCAGAGAGACCCGTAAAGCCGCGAATATCGCAAAATAAAATGGCGACGTTGTCTTCATCGGCATAACCGAGTTCGATTGACTGGCCTTGTTTATAAATATGTTCTACAAATTGACGAGGAACAAATTTCTGGAAGTTTTGGTTAAGATGCATCGCTTGGTCAGCCTTTTGCTGATAAGAATGCTTCTCTGAGCCGGTATATTGGACAAGTTTACTTTTTATACGTTTAGCCTTGCGCAGGGTAACTAACCAGAGCGCAGTACTTATAATCGCATAAATTGATAAACCAATAATCCAAAAGAGCACGGACTTAACTTCCTTTTACTTACTTCGCAGTAATTTGTTTGAATGCCCTGTCTGCGGCTTCAATCGTTGCTTCAACAACATCAATACTATGCATTTTAGAAACAAAACCTGCTTCGTAAGACGCGGGTGCGAAATAAACACCTTCGTTAAGCATTGCATGGTAGAACTGGTTGAATTGTGCCGTATTGCAATTGATTGCTTGCTTGTAATTAGTGACACGTTCAACGTCCGTGAAAAATAATCCAAACATACTACCAGCGACATTTATACTCATAGGTATATTATTTCTATGTGCAGTATCTCTTATGCCTTCAGCTAATATTTTAGTATTTTCAAAAATACTGTCGTAAAAACCTGGCTCAGCTAATTGCGACAATGCTGCAAGGCCTGCTGCCATTGCAATTGGGTTACCTGATAATGTGCCCGCTTGATATATAGGACCCGTTGGGGCAATGTGCGTAAGGATCTTCTTTTTACCGCCAAAAGCACCTACTGGCATGCCTCCACCGATGACTTTACCAAGACAAGTAAGATCAGGTTCTACGCCGTAACGTTCTTGAGCACCGCCTAAAGAGACCCTAAATCCGGTCATCACTTCATCAAAAATTAATAATGCGCCATAGTGGTCACAAATACTGCGTAAGCCTTCAAGAAAGCCTTCAACAGGTGGTATGCAGTTCATGTTGCCCGCCACAGGTTCAACAATAATGCAGGATATATCGTCGCCATGTTGATCAAATGCGGCTTGCACCGAGTCAAGGTTATTAAAGTCGACGGTTAAAGTGTGCTTAGCAAAGTCGTCGGGTACACCGGGAGAACTAGGTACGCCTAAAGTAAGCGCACCAGATCCGGCTTTTACTAAGAGGGAGTCAGCGTGGCCGTGGTAACACCCTTCAAATTTCAATATTTTGTCTCTGGAGGTGTAGCCGCGAGCGAGACGTATTGCGCTCATGGTGGCTTCGGTACCTGAATTTACCATACGTACCATTTCCATTGATGGTACTAATTTATTAACTAACTCAGCCATGATAATTTCGGCTTCGGTTGGTGCGCCATAACTCAAACCGAATTCAGACGCATCAATAACTGCTTGTCTGACTTTGGCGTTATTGTGACCAAGTACCATCGGACCCCAAGAGTTGATGTAATCAATATAACGATTGCCATCGACGTCCCACATATACGGGCCATCGGCCTTATTGATAAATCGAGGAGTACCACCTACAGCTTTAAATGCACGAACGGGTGAATTTACGCCGCCTGGAATAGTAATTTGAGCTCTTGCGAAAAGTTTTTCAGATTGAGTTGTCATAGTTAGCTTTGGCCTTTATTGCTGTACCAATGTACGGGTCTATCAAAATCGGAGACTTTGTCTTCAACGCCTAATGTCAGGGCAAATAATGCCATTCTGACTAATACGCCGTTATCAGTTTGTCTAAAAATCGCCAGATTAGGATTAAGATTTAAATCGTTATCAAGTTCGTTTGCTTCCGCTCTGGAATCTCTGGGGAGCGGATGCATGATGACAGTTTTTGATTGGAAATGTTTCGTATATATTTGTTGGTTCAAACGAAACTTTCCGCGATATTTGTTGGCTTCCTCTTGCGAGGGGAAACGCTCTTCTTGAATACGGGTTTGATAACAAATATCTGCATTGAAACTGCCCTCTAGTTGCTGAGTTATGGTTAGCTTGTGACCCGCGTTTGTGATCATATCGCAAATATAAGCAGGCATGCTTAGTTCTTGCGGCGAAATAAACGTAAAATGTAGATCCTTGTATAAGCATAAGAGCTTAGATAGAGAGTGTACGGTGCGACCATATTTAAGATCTCCAATCATGGCAATGTTTAAGCCATCAATTCTTTCACCGTGCGATTTTCTCTCTTTTTCGATGGTGTATAAATCGAGTAGAGCTTGAGTAGGATGCTCGTTAGTGCCATCGCCACCATTTATAACCGGTACTCGACTACCTTCGGCAAATTCGGCTACAGAGCCTTCTTGAGGGTGGCGCATGGCGATTATATCGGAATACCCGCTAAGCACTCTAGCGGTGTCATACAAAGACTCACCCTTTGCAAGTGCCGAGTTGCTCATACCTGTAGTTTCTCGAACTTCGCCTCCGAGTAAGTTAAATGCGGTGCCAAAGCTGACACGGGTTCTTGTGCTAGGTTCGAAGAATAAGTTACCCAATATCGCACCTTCAAGAACTTGTGTACGTTTTTTGCGAAGCGCGTAAGGTAACATGCTGTCAGCCACCAAAAAGACTTTCTCAATGGCTTCTCGGTCAAATTGCGCGACACTTAAAACATGATTACCAGTAAATTGAGTCATCAAAAGGGGCCCTTTATTGGTTAAATATTTACTGTTGCGGAGTTTATCAAAAAAATACCGATTAAAGCGCTAAATTTTCATAAAAAGCATAGAAAAGCGTATCAATTATCGCACAAGTTAATAACAATTCTATAGTGGTCTATTACTTGAACAATTCGGCAATTTTTAGCGTTTTGTCAACGACCCTGCGTGCATAGGCTTCTAGATCTTCTGGTTTCTGCTCATAAGCCAATCCGAGCATACTAAGCATGTGATAATTGCCTTTCAAAAGATTAAAAAAATCGGTAGAAAGTTCTTTAGCGTTACATTCTAATAAACGACTTTCGGGATGTTTTATTAACAAGTCTTTTACCAGATTGACGCTATGTAGTGGTCCTGCGTCATAAAATAATTGTGCTAGATGCAAATTATTCTTTGATTCGCCGATAACCACAGAGTACATGGCGATGACTCGTTTATCGTTGAGAAGTTGAATAAAGCTAGAGGCAATTGAGTAGAGAATATCGCTAAGCGGATTAGAATCAATACAAATTGCCGCTTTCTCGATACGGTATTCCTCACATTTAGTTTCAATAACTGCATTGTACAACACGTCTTTATTTTGAAAATGTGAATAAACGGTTTGCTTGGAAACACCACTTTGTTTAGCAACCGCATCCATTGAGGTACGATCGTAACCTTGCAGCAAAAAAAGCTCTCCAGCGTGGTGTAAAATTTGCTGGCGTTTTTCGCTGCTCTTGGGTCGTCCGACCATTCTGGCTTGGCTTTGTTCTGATGAAGTTTTAGCAGTTGTCGATGAAGTCGTCATAAGTTTCTTAAAATCTTGTGAATTATTCTACAATTGCGATAAAAGTAGGCTGATTTAACTCTAATTTAGCATACAATTAGTAATCAAACTAGACGGTCTAGTATTTATGCTTTAGCATAAGCCAAGATTAATAGTAGCGAAGATATTCGGCTACTAATATTAACTAGAAATAACTATTCTCACTGCAGTTAAAATGGGTGACGTTAAGTGTATAGGCATCAATAAATGACATTTTCTTTAGTACTGGATTCAAACACATGAGCTCTAATAAAGGTCCCGCTGAACATAATATTTCAAGTTCAGATTTATCCGCAGAACAAACATCAGCTTTATATATAAATACACAAAAACAAGCAAGTGTGAGCAAGTTGCCACTCTTAATTCTTTGCTTAGGCAGCCTACTATTGCTAATTGTATTGATTTTATTCTCGGGGGATAAAACGGCAATTGCATTTGCAGATGAGAAATCGATGGTTATTGAGAATGCAAAAGTAAACGTACAAGTACTTTCTATCCAATCAGCTTACACTAAACAGCGAAAAGTGTATGGCTTAATTGAATCTGCGCAACAAGCTAATCTGGCGTTTGAACTTTCCGGCGTGATTGACCAAACACTCGTCGCAGAAGGCGAAAGAGTGATAAAAGGTCAGGTTTTAGCAACGCTTAATAAACAAAGACTATTCGCCCAAAAGAAAGAATTAGATGCTGTACTGCTAAGAACAAAAGCAGACGCAAAACTAGCTAGTTTATCGGCAATGCGAACCGCTGAATTAGTCAAAAAACGCCTAGAACCAGAACAGCGATTAGATGAAGCCAATGCCGCTTTAGATGCTGCAAACGCGCTTGTAAATGAAGTAACGGCAAGACATGAAAGCCTTGATGTCGAACTTCAAAAGTCGTCGTTGGTTGCACCATTTGACGGTCAACTTGTCAGCAAACTATTAGATTCTGGAACGGTTGTAAACGCAGGGCAGCCGGTTTTTTCTCTAATGGCAGAACTCGATTTAGATGCCAGAATAGGTTTGCCAAGCCGATCTCCTTTGGCATTGGATTTAGGTGAGCACTATGCACTAAGCTACGAGGGTGAAGCACTACCAGCAATCTTAATCTCATTAGCAAAGCAACGAAATAGAGCAACCCGTGCGGTAGATGCCCTATTTAAGATAAATCCACAAGCAGCGCAAAAACGCTATCTTATGCCAGGCGATCTAGTGTCATTGTCTGTCGATGTTGAAATTAAAAAACAAGGTGCATGGATCCCTATTAACGCCCTATCTAATGGCGTTAGAGGCTTGTGGACTTTGTTTGTAATTGACCAATCAGGTGGTTCTCAAACTATTCAGGCACGCAGTGTTTATGTCGAATATATGGAGCAAGAGCGTGCATTTGTAACGGGCGCTATTGCACAAGGTGACTTGCTAGTTGTATCGGGATTGCATCGATTAACGCCTAATCAGGTAGTACACAATATCCAAGTGATCAACACGGCGAGAAACTAGATCATGTCGAATGATCAGCATAATTCACCTTGGTATACGACTTTCTTTCGTCGTGGACACTTGCTTGCTCTAAGTATTATCATTATTTTAGTTGCCGGTTTGTCGGCAGTGACTAGTTTGCCTCGTCTAGAAGACCCTCGTATCGACTTGCGCAATGTTATCATTCTTACATCTTATCCTGGTGCGTCAGCTGAGAGAGTTGAAGCGCTAGTCTCAGATGTGCTTGAAGATGAACTACGTGAGTTGTATGAAATTAAGGAAATTAAGTCTACATCAAAAGCCGGTTTCTCCAGCGTACTGGTTGAATTACAAGATTGGGTAGACAGCTCGAGTAATCAGCAAATATTCTCAAAAATAAGGGATAGCCTTGAGAATGCTTCATCACGACTACCTGTTGGCGCGAGTAAGCCAATTTTAGAAGATAAGCGTGGAGCAACTGCGTTTACAATGCTAGTTTCCATCGATGCAGCTATTCCAGAGACTACCTCATTGTCAGTTTCAGGAAGGCTCGCTAGCGAACTAGTAGACAGGTTGCGCAATGTGCCAGGTACAGAACTTGTGCGCTTGTATGGTAACCCTATAGAAGAGGTTGTGGTTGCGCTCGACCCTCAAGCCCTTGCTTCGGTAGGTTTGAGTATTGGTCAGGTTAGTGAGCGCATACGTACAGCAGACTCTAAGTTACCTGCTGGGATCCTGAGAACAGAACAAAAAAACATTCGAGTGCAAGTAGCAGAACCACTGGAAAGCTTGGACATTATAGCGAATATTCCGCTCGTTGCCGCCGACGGGAGTTATTTGCGTTTAGCTGATATCGCGACTATCGAGCAGTCTTGGCAGACACCGGAGCGCGAGTTTGCGATTGTCGATGGGCAGCGCACGATATTCGTTGCCGCTCGCATGCAAACTACAGTGCGGGTCGACCACTGGACAGAAGGTGTTAAAGCGAAAATTGCAAATTTCAATAACGAGTTTGATGGTACTGCAAGAGCTAACATCGTATTTGAACAAAATGAGTATACCCAAGCGAGATTAACCGAACTGACTGAGAATTTATTACTCGGATCAGTGGTTGTGATGCTAGTTATTTTGGTGTTTATGGGAGCTAAAGCCAGTTTTATAGTTGGCCTTGCGCTACCTTTATGTGCTGCGTTTGCAATTTTCTCCCTGAGTTTCTTTGACCAACAAATCCATCAAATGTCTATATTTGGCATCATTATCGCGATTGGCCTACTGATTGATAATGCGATAGTTATTACAGACGAAATTAGGATCAATCTTCTTGACCTGAGCATAACTAGATTACAAGCACTTGAAAAATCAGTGACGCATTTGTTTGCTCCTCTATTGGCGTCAACTTTAACCACGGTACTCGGTTTTATGCCGATTTTTTTACTAACTGGCAATATTGGCGACTTTATCGGTGCAATTGCTATTAGTGTCGTTATGGCTTTGTTAGGCTCGTTAGCTATTTCACTCACTATTATCGCTGCATTAGCAGCTAGATATCTGCCCAGAGATGTTACCATTGAACATGCTTGGTATCGCCGTGGTTGGCAAATGCCTGCCGTTTCATATCAATTTTCACGCTTGTTGGGTAGGTTAATAAAGCAACCTTTCTTAGTATTACCCATCGTCGTTGTTTTTTGTTTGTCTGGTTTTGTTCTCTCGCAACAGCTACCCAGTGTTTTCTTTCCAAGTGCGGACAGAGACCAGTTTGAAATTTATGTGTGGTTGCCAAACGGCTCTTCAATCAATCAGACCAAAAAAGTAGCGCAAAGTATTGATGGGCTTATTCGAGAAAAACAAGAAGTACAACAAGTTACTTGGTTAGTAGGTGCTTCAACACCTTCTGTCTATTATAACCAGGTGATGTCACGAGATAACTCACCAGAGTTTGCAAATGCTGTTGTTACCACCCATTCGATTCCGCAAGCGGCAGCGCTGATACCTAAGTTGCAATATGAGTTGCAAGATGCTTATCCAAATGCACGAATAGTGGTACGAGCATTTGGGCAAGGACCGCCAATACCAGCGCCAATTGAAGTGGATGTATTTGGGCCCGATATCAACACACTTAACGCCCTAGGTGAGCAAGTTCGCTTAGCAATGAGTAAAGTTCCAGGGATTACTCAAACGATCGCTACGATTACGACTGGCGAGCCAGAGCTTCAATATGATGTGTCTGAAAACGATTCATATATTGCGCAGTTGTCATTGACTGATATCGCACAACAGCTGCAACTAGCCTTGGCTGGAACAATTGGTGGTTCCGTACTGCAGGGGACCGAGGAGTTGCCAGTTAGAGTCAGAGTGAACGATAATCAACGCAGTGACTTGAAAGAACTCAACGCACTACCGTTAATGAACCAAGCACTGATGCAAAACAGAGCAAGCGTGGGTGTTGCGTCGTTGGGCGAATTTACTCTGCTACCGAGTATTAGTGGTATCACTCGGGTGGACGGTGAACGAGTAAACAAAGTTCAAGCTTTCTTATTACCCGGTGTTCCGGCTATTGATGCCAGTGAACAACTGCGAAAATTGCTGGAAAATGGTGATTTTGCGCTACCTCAAGGCTATCGACTTAAAATGGCGGGAGACGCTGATGAACAGCAACAAGCGTTGGGACAGTTGGCAACTTATGCGCCGGTATTACTGGTGCTGATGGTCACGGTCTTAATTCTTACCTTTAACAGCGTGAGGTTTGCTGCTGTTATCGGAATAGTAGCCATATTGTCTGTGGGACTTGGCATGTTTAGTTTATGGGTGTCGGGCTTGCCTATTGGTTTTAATCCGCTACTAGGCAGTGCCGGTTTAATTGGTGTTGCAATTAACGGTTCTATTGTTGTCATCGCAGCTATTAATGGTAATGCAAATGCTAAAAGCGGAGATACAAGAGCTATCGTTGAAGAAACGATGAGTTGTAGCCGTCATATTTTATCGACAACTTTTACGACTGTAGGCGGTCTTATCCCATTATTGTTATTTTCTCAAGGTTCTTTTTGGCCACCCCTCGCGGTTGTATTAGCGGGTGGTGTAGGCTTCTCTATTATTTTATCATTATTTTTCACTCCCACTATCGTTGCAATGATGTGTAGAATACGTACTAGAAAATTACAAAAACGAGCGCACAAGACCGCGAATGCCTAAATTTCTCCACGAAATTAAACAATGGTGGCAAACAGATTGTGCTTTTTGCCGCCGTTCACGTTATATATTGATATGGGGTTTAATTATGTTGGTATTTTATTTATATGTCTGGACCTGAATCCGAATCTATTTTCATAAAAGCTGCATCATCGCACAATGCAATGACCTCAATTTTAATTGGGGCAGGATTGATTTTGGCGGGTGCGGTTGTGATTATCCTATTGCCAAAGTTATTTTTTCTTCCTGGTGTATTTATTATCAGCGGCGGCATCGTGGGCCTTATTATTGGTTTTTTTAAACTAAAAGAACCTAAATATAGCCTTGAGTTAACCCGCGAACATATCATTTACTATCACAGACGCGGAAAGTGGCGTATTTCGTGGGAAAATATTCAACGTATTGATGTGCCTCGAATCACCAAAGGTATACAGCAAGTTGAGCTTGAAATGATTGGCTTTAAGTTGCGTGATGCCGATATTTTTCTTGATGAAATTTCACCTCGATTAATTACTTACCTGCTCATGGAACAACGTCCTTTGACCATGCAGAATCGCGATCCGAGCGCTACAGGGGGGCACTCCTATGGTGCTGATATGATTGAGGATGAAAAGTTTTTGCGGGTTAGTGGTGAAACTGTAAAGGGCGTATCTGCAATGTTTGGCCATCGCATGAGCAAACTTCGGAACCAATTAGGCTATGATATTTTTATTTCTACTAACGAAATTGATAGAGATGCAACTAAATTTATTTCGTTGTTAAAAGACTGTCAAGCCGCTGCGAAGATGCCATAGACCTAAACTCGAATATGGCTAATGGTCGAACGTTTGGCGGATATGATTCAATATCAACTGTTTTTCTGCTGAAAGTGGATCTGTCTCAGTCATCGGTCCTTTCATATTTTGCCATTGTTCTAAAATTATTTCGGCCTCTACCAGAAGGATTGAAATTAATTTATTTAATGGCTGATGTTGCGCTCGCTTTAAGTTGCTTTCAGTTTCGTAGCATATTTTTTGAAAACTAGTGGCGCCGGTATATGCGCTAGCACCATGAAGTTTATGAATGCACTGTTGTAATGCTTCAAAATCTTGTTTTTGCCAATGTAACTCTATGTCAGCCATACTCTGTGGCAATATAGCGATAAATCCGGCAATAAATTCAACTGCACCTTCCTCGTTCCCATGTGCCTTTGTAATTGCAATTTGCCAATTGATTGCTACGTTTTGAGTTTCGGCAAACTCAGTTCCTTGGCACCAGCTTTTGATGGTCGCAATTAATGTGTCTAAATCAACCGGTTTTGGTAGATAGTCATCCATTCCCGAAGACATAAAACGTTCTTTTTCTTCTGTAAACGCATGTGCCGTAATGGCAACAATAGGGGTTCCTAAATTGAGTTCAGTTTTGCGTATATGTTTGGTCGCCTGAAGCCCATCCATGTTTGGCATTTGGATATCCATTAATATGAGGTCATATTCGTTTTGCTTACACAGATCGAGCGCGTCGGCACCGCAGGAGGCTGTATCGAGGGTCACAGGAGAGTCTTTCAGCCATGTGTCTAGTAGTTTTAAGTTCAAAGCCATATCGTCTACTGCTAATATGCGCGCTGCTGGCAGTAATCTAAGCTCGGTGGTACTACTTTTTTCGGTTGCTTCAACTTGCACTTTGTTCAAGTCATTAATATTCTTTAAGGTTAATGGCGAGCGGATGATTAAAGGCTGGTTAGCAACTCCGCTAATTTGCTGATCCTCTGGCGGAGGACCAGAAAACATGAGCACTATTTTCTGCGATTTAAGCTTTAATAAACGATTAATAATGTTTGTTCGGTGCGCGATATAGCGCATTGGTAAAGAGGCAAAAATGTAGTCAAACGAAGTGCGCGCCTGTTCAAAGGCCGTTATTGAATCATATGTATAAGTGTCAAACCCAACACTCTTTAGAAGTCTACAGTTGATTTTTCTGCTCTCTGGGATAGGATCATAAACGCCCGCTTTTTTGGATGCAAAGTGACTCTGTGTGGCAGGTATCACTTGGTTATCAACTGTTTTAAACGGCAGATTTATCTTAAACTTACTTCCTTTAGAATAATCGCTTTCAACTTCAATACTGCCGCGCATTAGAAATACAAGTTCTTGGCATATAACTAAACCTAGTCCGGTGCCTTGAAAGGATCTATTTAACTCGTCATCAATTTGATTAAATGGCTTAAATAATTTATTTTTGTCAGCATTGCTTATACCTATACCTGTATCCTCAACTTCAATGCAAAGCATGTAGTCGTCATGGCCAAATTGTAACGATTTTGCGCGCAAGGTTATTTGACCGTAGTTGGTAAATTTTAATGCATTACTTAGTAAGTTACTCATCAGTTGTTTGAGTTTAAAACTGTCGCCTATCAATACTGATGGCATTGTGTCAATGTCAAACATGAACTCTAACTGTTTCAAATGTGCGGACTTCGCCATCAAGCTTGCAATATCTTCGAATGCGTCGCGCGGCGAAAACGGCTTCTGGTTAATAGTTAATTTACCTGCTTCCATTTTAGAAAAGTCGAGAATGTCATTTACGATGGTCAGTAAATCGGACGCCGCACTGCTGATAATACGCAAATGTTCATCGCGTTCAGTTTCATTGGTTCTGCTTTCCAACTCTTTACTAAAGCCAATAATAGCATTCAGTGGCGTGCGAATTTCATGCGACATGTTCGCTAAAAATTGACTTTTTATTTTGCTCGCTTTCTCAGCCTCTCGGCGGGCAATATCTAAATGGACGTTTTGTTCTTCAATTAGCAGAAAGTTATTTTCGGCATCGTTTGTTGCTTGACGGATTTCTAATTCGAGACTGAATCTAATTTTTAGAATAATAGCTAATACAAAACATAATGTTTGGGTTAATAATGCGGCTTGAAATACATAGGTTGTAAAAGAGTTAACAGGTAACTTACCGGCAATAAAAAATGAACTAATAATCGAACCTAAGCTTAAAATTAGCCAACCTGCTAAGACGGATTTAGCCGGTGAAAAGGCCTGGCTGATATTTTTTATTGTGAACATGATATTAACAAGTAGCGTAATAAAACCGACAACGCGAATAAGAATGGCTTGTCCAAAGTCGCTAAACCAGCCACACAACACAATAATAAAAGTGATTGCGAGCAATATAAATAGTAATTTTAATGCTAAATAGCTAGTACTAAAACTACTTGGTTTAGGCAAAAATGTTAGCGTAAACAAACTGGCAGACGTACAAACCAAAGGCAATAGCGGGTCTACGCTTTGGAAAAAGCTAAAGGCAGGCCACTGCTTTGGCAATAACAGAACGTGTCCAGTCCATATCATTTGCCATAAAAATAACAAGCAAACCAGCGTAAACAATACAATTGCACTAACCTCTTTTTTATCGATGAGTACGGCGATACAGTAAATTGCAATGACCAGTAAGGCGCCATAAAAAACTCCCCAAATTAAATAATCTAATAGGGTTTCATACTGATGCTGTTGTTCACTCATTAGTCGCACCGGAGCAATGATCGCAATGCGTTTAGCTTTGACAAATAAGTAGACTTGATATGTCTGCTCACTATCGAGAGTAACTCTAAATGTCGGTGTACGATAGAAATGCCAATCTTTTTCGCCACCCCCACTGAGTTGCTCGAGTACTTCTCCATTCGATACTAGGTAGAAATCAACCTGATCAAGTTGAGAGAAGTTAACATTGATTATCCAGTTGCGGCTGCGGGATAAGTTGGCTACTTCGCCATATAACCATACACCGGTCGGACTAAATCCATAATTAGGAATGTTGTATTTTTGATAGGAAAGGTTAGTGCGGCTTAATTTAAACTCGTCAAAACTCAATGCACGGCCCTGTTGAGGGTATACAGCCATTGCAGACGAAATATCTACATCAGATGAATCGTCTGTTAATTTGATAGTCTCTGTTGCTTGTGCATAAAACACTAAAATGAATAGTGTGAATGCCACTAAAGCGCGTGTTTTTGTCAGTTTACACACAAGAATTGTTATGCTTAATGCGAAAATAATATAACATGATGCTAATATAGATTCTGCGGCATCATATGTACAGTCTGTTAGCTTAACAAAAGCATAGCGACAGAGCAGTTTTTTGAATTTATCAAATAAGAATAAATAAAAGTCGATCATGAGTAATGAAATAACCATAAATACTGACGGTATTGAACAACTACCCTTAAGTCGGTTTGCTGAAGACGCATACCTTAACTATTCCATGTATGTAATCATGGATCGAGCATTACCGCATGTTGGAGACGGTCTCAAGCCTGTCCAAAGACGGATTATTTATGCTATGTCCGAGCTTGGGTTGAGTAACAACGCCAAATATAAAAAATCAGCAAGAACTGTTGGTGACGTATTAGGTAAGTTTCACCCGCATGGCGATTCGGCTTGTTATGAAGCAATGGTGTTAATGGCGCAACCGTTTTCATATCGATATCCATTGGTTGACGGCCAAGGTAACTGGGGTGCGCCAGATGATCCTAAGTCTTTTGCGGCGATGCGTTATACTGAATCGCGTCTCAGTAAGTTCAGTGAAATATTATTGACGGAATTAGGTCAAGGAACCGCAGACTGGCAACCAAATTTCGACGGCACGTTAGATGAACCGAAAGTATTACCTGCGCGTCTTCCACATATTTTGCTGAATGGTATTACTGGTATTGCTGTTGGTATGGCCACCGATGTTCCTCCTCACAATGTGCGCGAAGTAGCCAATGCTTGTGCATTGTTACTCGACAATAGCCGTGCTGAATTAAGTGAATTGCTAGAGCATGTGCAAGGTCCTGATTATCCAACCGACGCCGAAATTATTACGCCGCGCAGTGATATACAAAAAATTTATGAAACGGGTCGCGGTTCTATTAGAATGCGCGCCGTTTACCATGAAGAAAGCGGTGATATTATAGTTACCGCGCTTCCTCATCAGGTTTCTGGTGGGAAAGTGTTAGAGCAAATTGCGGGCCAAATGCAAGCCAAAAAGCTGCCAATGGTGAGCGATTTACGTGACGAGTCTGATCATGAAAATCCAACTCGTCTGCTAATTACACCGCGCTCTAATCGGGTTGATATTCATCAGCTTATGCAGCACTTATTTGCTACCACCGATTTAGAAAAAAGCTACCGTGTAAACATCAACATGATAGGTCTTGATGGCCGCCCACAAGTTAAAGACCTGCGCTCTATTCTTACCGAATGGTTGGTATTCAGAAAAGATACAGTAACGCGTCGCTTGCAATATCGATTAGACAAGATACTTGCGCGTTTACATATTCTCGAAGGTTTGCTGATCGCATTTTTGAATATTGATGAAGTTATTCACATTATTCGCACAGAAGACAAACCAAAACCCTTCTTGATGCGGAGATTTAACCTCACGGATACACAAGCTGAAGCTATCCTTGAATTAAAATTACGTCATTTAGCGAAACTAGAAGAATTTAAGATAACAGGTGAACAAGAAGAGTTAGCTAAAGAGCGCGATGGCTTGGAATTGCTATTAGGATCTGAGCGTCGCTTAAAAACGCTTATCAAGAAAGAACTATTAGCAGATGCTGAAAAGTATGGTGATGCTCGTCGCAGTCCTATCGTTGAGCGCGCAGAATCCAAAGCTATTTCTGAGAAAGAACTGGTTCCATCGGAAGCGGTGACTGTTGTGGTTTCCGATAAAGGTTGGGCGCGCTGTGCAAAAGGCCATGATATTGATGTTGACGGTCTGAGTTACAAATCAAGCGATAAATTCCTTTGTAGTGCAAAAGGCCGAAGTACCCAACTTGTTGCCTTTATTGACTCATCGGGTCGGGCGTTTTCTTGCGACGCACACGCTTTACCGTCCGCTAGAAGCCAAGGTGAACCTTTAACCGGGCGCTTTAGCATCGTGGGAGGCGAAAATATAGAACATGTCATTATGGCTGCTGATGATCAGCAGTTCCTCTTTGGGTCCGACGCGGGTTATGGGTTTGTTGGCAAGTTTTCCGACATGCTAAGTAAGGCGAAGGCTGGTAAAGCTTTTGTTTCATTACCAAGTGCGGCAAAAGTTATTCGTCCGCAAACGGTCACGAATGTAGAAACAGACTGGTGTTTGTGTATTTCAAATGAAGGCAGAATGTTGCTGTTCCCACTCAAAGACTTACCTGTGCTAAGCAAAGGTAAAGGGAATAAATTAATAAATATTCCGTCAGCTAAGGCGAAAACCCGAGAAGAGTATTTAACGGTATTAACAGTTGTACCTGAAGGTGCTGACATTAAGGTGTTTGCAGGCAAACGAGGCATGACCTTAACTGCGAATGACTTAACTCACTACCAAGGTGAGCGCGGGCGCAGAGGAAATAAGTTACCGCGCGGATTACAGCGTGTAGACTCGGTTGAAATAGAACCGGCCAAAACCGCCTCAGAGCCGAAAGATCCAGAGCAGCCAGTTGAAGACATTAATAGTGACGTACCTACTAATGATTAGTAGGTACGTACCTTAAATTTATTAAGTGGTTTATTCCTAGGGCAGGGGTAACTGGAGTTGTTAATGGTTATTAGCTACTTTTTCGTACAGCCACTTTAACAAGTCACGCCAACTCACCACTCCAACAGCGTGGTTTTTACTATTTATAACAGGTAAACACGAAATTTTGTTTTCATAAAATAGTTTGATAGCGTCGCGTAATGACGAATTTTCAGTGATACAAATAACATCTCTTTTGACTATTTGATGAACCCGTTTGTTTAACGTTGCTAGGTCTTTTGCCGTCGCTGAGGGCATATCAACATTAGGATGAATTGCTTTGGTATAGTCGCGATCCGAAATAACACCCACCAATTCGCCCCTATCATTGGTAACCATAAGGTGATGAAATGAATTTTTCTCAAACAATTCTTTTACTTTTATTAATCTATCGTCGATATGCACCGAAATAACATTTTTCGACATTAAATCTTTAATTTTCAAATTTGTTCTACCCACGTTTATTTTGATCATTGCAGTGTCATTAATTATCCCCACTACCGTTTATACTTTAGCCAGATTCATTCAAATAGACAATATAATGTTTGTGAGAAATTCAGCGTTTATCACATTGCTGTTTTTCTATTAATCAAAATGAAAGCTAATAATGAATCGTAATAAGGAAGGCAAATCAAATAGACGTGATATTTTGATTTTATAGTTGTTTATTTTCGTTACAATAACCACTCGTCTATTTCAAACCTCTCACTGTTAGGCTTTTATGCAACTCATTGATATTAATAAAAAACGTTATCGTCGCCATTTAAACTACATAATAGTTGCCTGTGTTGTCTCATTAACGATTGGCTGCTTAGCCATTTCACAACTACTGATTGCGCTATTTCCTGATGAGAGCGGTACACATTTCCATTGGAATTTAACGGGCGTGGTGATTACCAGTTTGCTTATTGGACTAACACTTAACAAATACCGTACTCACGATTTCATGACAGAAGTCGCGTATGTGTGGGAGCTAAAACAAGTGCTCAATAGAATCAACCGCAAAATGCTCAAACTTAAAGCGGCAGCTCAAGACGGCAACGTTAATGCCCTGCTTGCGCTTAATTATAGCTATGCAGGCTCTCGGCTTTTATGGCAGCTGGACGACAACCTGATCATTATGGAACAACTGGTTATTGATCAAGGGGAACTTGATGGTTTAGCCTCTAAGTATAATTTGACCCTCAATACTGAGGACTATGATGAGGCCGTTTTAAACGAATTTTAGCGCGTCAACTAGACTAGCCCTAACTCTTATATTTTTCTTTCACGTCTTCAATAAAGCGCTGCCAAGTCTCATTCGGTTGCCAGGTAGCATCTAAATCTTTCTTCGCAACCGCTTCGGGTTCATACAAATGAGTAACTCGGTATAAGTAAGTAAATACAGCACCTCTCCAATTAAGCTTACAATGAGTCAATGTTATGCCCCCATTTTGTTCAAACCTTTGCATCGCAATGACGTAATCGTCGAAATTCTCCAACGTCGGATTATCCCATTCGACGGCGATATTCTGATACTGCAAATCTAAGGTCTTCATTAGCTTGAACTCTTCGCTTCTATCCCCGGGGATCAAATCAACAACATTAAAAACACCCTCCTTTTTTAGTGCTTCAAATTGCTCTCGGTTTGGTAAGCCAGCGCTTACCATGTCTGGTGTATTGACTTGAAAGTTCGTTAAGTTGTCCAAAGCAGGGTCAGCCCCTATTGATAAAGCGCTACTGTGAAAGCTCAGTACGCCAAAATAAATCGTAATTAAAGGTATTATAAGAATCGATTTCATTATCTATTAGCCTTTTCTTGTTTAATTCTGCCTAACTCTTCATAGTTAGCCCCGTCATCGGTATGCCTGTCCCTAATAGACTCCTCCTTGCTACTATTATTTACTATAACCGTGGGCACCAGTTTACCAAACCCCTGCAACCTTGTTCTCGGATTTAGCATGATTAAGCGTGTTAATAGTAAATTATTAGGATACATAATAATGTCGCGCTCATCTGTTATGAGTTTGATATTAAAAAGATTGACTTCACTTATAGTACCTTCAACAAAATTATCTCCTTCTAATATTCTAATAAAGTTCCCGCGACTATATGAAGGCTGAAACAACAGAATAAAGTAGGCAGTAATATTACTCAGTAAAGACCAATTCGCGAATAACGCAACACCAGTAATGGTAATAAGTGAAGTTGAAATAAGTAAGAGGCCAGAGAAGTCGATTCCCCATACAATAAGTAAAGTGGCCACTGTCATCGTGCCAATAATAATGCGCATGATATTGAAAGCTTTCAGTGCACTTTCGTCAGTAAGCTTACTTATTTTTACGCCTTTTCTTATTTTTGGTAACGTCCATTTTACAATGATTATATGTAAAAAAATGACGCCAGCGGACCATAATAGCGTTATATAATAGGTGTTAATCCATGTAATAAAATTTGAAATAATCGGTAAATCTGACATTAGGTTTTCCCAGTGGAGGGTTTAAAGGTCTTATGAGTAGGAGCAACCTTTCTTACAAAAGAGGTATTCTAGTCTCATTATTAATGAAAAGTATCATCAAATAGAGTAAATAAAACAAATAAAAGTGTTCAAACACTAATTTTAACGATATATAGTGGCGCTACATTATATTGCTTAGGAATAATATGAAAATTGCTGTTTTGTCACGCAATCCGAGACTCTACTCAACCAGACGATTCGTCGAAGCTGGTGAAAAGTTGGGTCATCAAGTCGATGTTATCGATACGATGCATTGCTACATGGATGTGACCAGCAGCCGACCTTCAGTTCGCTACAAAGGCAAGGCCTTACCACATTATGATGCTATTATTCCAAGAATTGGCGCATCTGTTACCTTCTATGGTACATCGGTCGTACGTCAATTTGAAATGATGGGAACTTATTCAATAAATGAATCTGTCGCTATTAGTCGTTCAAGAGACAAATTGCGCTCGTTACAATTGTTATCGCGCAAGGGTATCGGTATGCCTCGCACTGGTTTTGCTAATCACCCTGACAGAATTGACGACTTAATAAAAAATGTTGGCGGTGCGCCAGTCGTTATTAAATTGTTAGAAGGCACCCAAGGTATAGGTGTTGTATTAGCCGAAACTGCTAAAACCGCTGAGTCTATTATAGAAGCATTTATGGGGCTTAACGCGAGTATTTTAGTACAAGAATACATTGAAGAAGCGGGCGGTGCAGACATCCGTTGCTTAGTTGTTGGCGGTAAAGTAATTGCGGCAATGAAACGCCAAGGCGGACCAGGTGAATTTCGCTCCAACTTGCACAGAGGTGGTTCAGCAAGCCTCGTCCGTTTGTCTCCTGGCGAACGAAAGACAGCTGTGGATGCGGCTAAAACAATGGGCTTGAATATGTGTGGAGTTGACATCTTACGTTCAAAAACGGGCCCTATGGTAATGGAAGTGAATTCCTCACCAGGACTAGAAGGTATCGAAACTGCTACAGGCAAAGATATCGCCAGCATGATTATTGACTTCATAGCAAATACAGCAACACCAAACAAAACCAAAACCATAGGTAAAGGCTAAACATGAAACGCGAAAACTTCACGATTGGTGGGGAAGTTATTAAACCAGGTGAACAGAAACGTTTGCAGTTGCAAATGCCGCCTTTGTACACCGACACTAGTATGGGCATTCCTGTATTTGTGCAGCATGGTAAGCGCCTAGGGCCCACATTGTTTGTGAGTGCTGCCATTCATGGTGACGAATTAAATGGTATTGAGATAGTTAGTCGCTTAATCAAAACGCGAGCGATAAAAAGCATCCGCGGTACCTTAATTGCGATACCAATGGTAAATGTCTACGGTGTACTCAATCAAAGCCGCTACCTGCCCGATCGACGAGATTTAAACCGCTGCTTTCCAGGCAGTAAAAAAGGATCACTGGCCGGACGCATTGCCCGTTTATTTTTAGATGAAATCGTCAGCAAGTGCGATTATGGTATCGACCTTCATACAGGTGCGATACATCGCTCTAATTTGCCACAAATACGCGCCAACCTAGATGACCCAGCGACACTAGAAATGGCAGAAGCCTTTGGTGTACCGGTACTACTTAATGCCGATATTCGGGATGGCTCATTGCGTCAAGCCGCCGCAGATGAGGGTGCTAAAGTACTTCTTTATGAAGCAGGACAAGCCTTACGTTATGATGAGTTTTCAATATCAGCTGGTGTGAAGGGCATTATTAAAGTAATGCGTCATGTTGGTATGCTAAATAAAACGAAGTCTGTAGGGCACCGTATTAAGCCATTTGTTGCAAGACAAAGTGGCTGGGTAAGGGCTAACGAAAGTGGTTTTGTGATGCACAAGGCACAACTCGGTGATCATGTCGTCAAAGGAGACGTGCTTGCGGTTATCTCTAATCCATTTGGCGAGCAGCTAGGTACTATTGACTCTCCCAGCACAGGCGTGGTTATTGGCAAACAAAATATACCATTGGCACAAGAGGGTGAAGCGATATATCACATTGCTTACTTCAAAAAACCTGATGAAGTAGCAGAGCATGTTGAGTTGTTGCAAGACAACTTGATTGTAATCGATTAAGCCAATGATATGAGCGTCTAATTTCTACTATTGAGAAGTCAAAAATGAATGAAAAACTTATTGTTGGTAATTTAGAGTTATGTGACCTGCCTGAATTAGGCATAAAAGGGCTGCATGTGCGCGTCGATACAGGCGCAACAACGTCATCTTTGCATGTTGATAATGTAGAAGAAATTGATATTGGCGACGATACATGGATAAAATTTGATATCCATCCTGATATTCATGATGTAAAGAAATTGATCCGCTGCCAAGCTAAAGTGGCAGGTAAGCGCAAAGTGAAAAGTTCGACGGCTACGAGCCAGCGCCGCTTCGTTATTGAAACCGATATAGTGATGGCAGATCAGCGTTGGCAAATACAGCTAACGTTAACTGATCGTTCTGAAATGACCTACTTGATGTTGTTTGGACGTGAAGCGATGGCTGGCAGATTTATTGTTGATCCCGAGCTTGAATATTTACTGAAGAAAGTATAAATAAGTGTCTGGCTGTAGCGACAATATTCTCGTTGACCCAAATACGCAAACGACTAACAAGCTTAAGTTGTAAAATGAAATATGCACCAGAAGGTTGAGCCAGATTATTAATGATGGCGCACGGAGGGTTAATTTATAGAGAATCGTCATTGTAAAAATTAGACAAGACTCATTTTAAATTAAATGAGTCTTGTCAATCCTAATTACTGGACATCAGTACTTTCAAAAATTTTATCGGCAGAAGCAGCGACAAAACCTTGATAATATTCGCCATTTACCATCTTATAACGTTGAGCAAATTCATAAAAACAGCTTGGAATATTCAATGTTGTGTCAGAGAAAACAACCTCTGATGAATCAGCCATTGTTGAAGACTGAGCCAAACAAACATCTTTTCCACCTTTAATCTCACCACCCATTGCATTTAACTTAAATCCAGCCTGTTTTAAGGTGTCGTTTACTTTTGTTAATTCATCAATATCTTTTAAGTGATTGACGCTAACAGTGAAGTGATTAGCGCGATAACCCCAAGCAGCCATCCACGCAGCATATTCAGATTCTACCAATAAGGTTTTATAGTCGTCATGCGAAACTGTCCAGTGTGTGCCCGAATATAGGAAATTATCGGCTTCGACAGCTTGGGCAGTAATACTCGAAACCATTTTGCTAATAATCGTCTGTGCTGTGTCGCTAAGTTCGTCTACTTTCAACTCACTAATAAATACTTTTGGTTGCTTAGTATCAGGATGCTCAAAATGTTGCGCCGTCAATTTTTTCGACGCAAAGTCATAATCGCCTTTTTTCTCGTAACCGAGTGCTATAAAGTGCGCTGCCAGCTTTTTCAAATTAACGCTCTCAAGATTGAAGGTGCGCAAAGCAATATGATCATTGATAATATCAGACTCGCCAGTTTTGGTTCCCAATAGCTGATGAAGTTTGTTTGCTGACGGAGTTATTTGAATATAATCATCCCAAAGTCCTTGGAACAACTTATTGATATCTGTATGCATGTTTATTTCTTATAACCTATTAAAATTTAAGACCTGGACTAAGTGATGATGGTAACGTAACTACATCTAATTCTACTGAAGCAACTGGGTAAGCACAGTAGTCAGCAGCATAGTAGGCACTCGCCCGATGGTTTCCACTTTCACCGATACCACCAAAAGGTGCCGCACTGCTAGCCCCTGTAATAGGACGGTTCCAGTTAACAATACCGGCTCTAATGCGCGCTAAGAAGTAGTCATAATCGGCTTTCGAGTCACTTAATAAACCTGCAGATAGACCAAAGCTGGTATTATTAGCATGCGCAATTGCGTCATCGAAAGTGCTGTATCTAATCACTTTTAAAAGTGGCCCGAAATGTTCTTCATCAGGCATCTCATTGACTATTGCAGTAACGTCAATAATGCCAGGGGTAACAAAGCCCGTGTTTTTATCTGTATGTTCAAGTGCGACTAAACTGGTTGCACCCAAGTTTAAAAGTTGTTGTTGAGCATTTGCCATTCCAGCTGCCGCAGCTGAACTTATCATCGCTCCCATGAACGGTTGTTCTTCTGCATCATAATGACCAACTTGAATGTTTTTAGTCACTTCCAACAAACGTGCTAACAAAACATCGCCTTGTGCATTGTCTTGAATAAACAACCGTCGTGCACAGGTGCAACGCTGGCCACTAGTAACAAAAGCGGACTGCACTATGTCATGCACTGCAGCGTCAATATTAGCAACGTCTTTAACGATCAACGGATTATTACCGCCCATTTCTAGGGCTAATATTTTACCTGGATGGCCGGAAAACTGTTCATGCAATATCTTTCCCGTGCGTGAGCTACCTGTGAAAAATAGTCCATCAATATTAGGGTGACTGGCAAGTGCTTTTCCGGTGTCAACTTGTCCTTGAGTCAGGTTTAATACGCCACTTGGTATGCCCGCTTTCTGCCACAATTGAACCGTGAACTCTGCCACTAATGGAGTTAAATCACTCGGTTTAAATACAATTGTATTTCCCGCGATTAGTGCAGGAACGATGTGTCCATTAGGCAAATGCCCAGGAAAATTATAGGGGCCAAAAACAGCGACTACACCATGTGGTTTATGCCTAATGACGGCTTGTCCAATAGGCATAGCGTTTTCAACAGTGCCAGTACGTTCGTTGTAAGCTTTTTCAGAGATTGCTATTTTCCCTATCATTGCGCCAACTTCAGTGACAGTTTCCCATTCAGGCTTGCCGGTTTCCTTAGCTATAATCTTAGCTAGTTCAGCTTTGTTTTCACCTAGCAATTCAGCAAATTTCTTAATAATCGTTAAGCGTTCTTCTACCGATTTTAAAGACCATGCAGGAAATGCATTGCGAGCTGCAATAACGGCTTCGTTTACTTGTGCCTCAGATGCTGATTTTGCAGACCAAATAACGACATTTTTTGCAGGATCAACCGAGTTTATCGCATGCCCTAAACCTGCTATCCATTGTCCATTTATAAAGTGTGTTGAATGTGTCATGTGTGCTCCTAATGCCTTGTGTTAGCAGGTGAGAAACGAATTGAGTCACCGTCTTTAATGCCTAATGCTTCAGCAGTAACTCGTTCAATCGCAACGCGATTACCGTCAACATAAGCGATTTCAGCGATACAAGCTCTTAAGTCTTGTACAGATGTGTTAATAGCGAAACAGGTTTCACCGTCGGTTTGCGCGAGGTTGTCATTGATGACAACGGATGCCTTGCGGCTTGCCTGCACCGTTGCGATGCTTTTCACATCAGCCTCAACGGTAGGACCCGCATCAAAAATATCGACGTAGCCACGGCATTTAAATCCTTCCTGCTCGAGCAGACGAAGAGCCGGTTTGGTTTTCTCATGCACTTTACCTATGCAGTCTTGTGCCGTTTTACTGAGCAAATTAACGTAAATAGGGTACTTGGGCATGAGTTCAGCGATAAATACTTTGTTACCGATCCCGGTTAAATAATCAGCTGTGGGAAAGTCCATAGAGAAGAAGTTTTCTTCAAGCCAAGCCCAAAATGGGGAACGGCCTTTTTCATCACTTACGCCGCGCATCTCAGCGATAACGACATCAGCGAAACGTTCCGTGTGCTCAGCCATAAAAAGAAAGCGCATTTTGGATAGAAAACGGCCGTTAAGACCTTTTCGTGCATTTTCTCTCAAAAACAACGTACAAATTTCACTGACACCAGTGTAATCATTGCAAAAATGCAGTATGTCGACGGTGTTATGCACATTTAGCTCTCGAGATGCATGCACTACCTTACTTATATGGTAATGGTAGAATGCGTCTTGCAGCCCAACTGTCGCTTCAATACCGCTAGTACCGACAACTTCACCCGTTTGTGTATCTTCCATGACGAATAAGTAGCTTTGCATGCCCGCTTCTGTTGGCGTTGACTGAACCGCCGCCTCAGCTTTTCTAATTTTACGTCGCAACAACTCTTCATTCACTGGAAGTGAAGTGAAACCAATACCAGATTCCTGTGCTATCTCGTAAAGCGTCTGATAATCAGACGCTTTAATAGGACGAATAATTTTCATCAAATGATCCCTATGATTGTCAAAGACAATCTAAAAAAGATTAACCAGCAACGACTGAGGCAACAGCCTTCTCGAAACGAGCTAAACCTTCGATGATATCTTCATCTGGGATAACTAAAGATGGCGCAAAACGAATTACGTTCATACCCGCAATTAAACACATAAGATGCTGCTCATTCGCCGCGACCATGAAGTCACGTGCCCGGCCCGCATATTTTTCATTTAACGCACAGCCTAACAACATGCCTTTGCCACGTATTTCACTGAATACTTGATACTTGTCATTAATTTTACCTAGTATTTCTCGGTATAAAGCTTCTTTCTTTAGTACGCCAGCTAGAATCTCTGGTGTGTTAATAACGTCCAAGACTCTCTCTGCTACGGCGCATGCAAGTGGGTTACCGCCATATGTACTGCCATGAGTGCCGGGTTTTAGGCTGCTTGCTATTGCGTTGGTGGTAAGCATAGCGCCAATTGGAAAACCACCGCCCAATGACTTAGCTGTGGTCAAAATATCAGGCGTAACATCAACATCCATATAAGCATATAAATAACCTGTTCTGCCGACACCACTTTGTACTTCATCGAAAATCAATAGTGCATTGTGCTTATCACAAAGTTCTCTCACGCCTTTTACGAATGCAGGATCAGGAACAATAATCCCTCCTTCGCCTTGCAATGGCTCCATCATAATGGCACAAGTACGATCTGACATCATGCCAGCAAGCATTTCTAGATTATTGTATTCGCAATGCTCAATTCCACCAGGCTTTGGACCGAATCCATCTGAATAAGCCGGTTGACCGCCAACTGTTACTGTGAAGAAAGTACGACCATGAAAGCCTTGCTTGAAGGAAATAATTTGATCTTTGCTTTCGTTGTAATGATCAATCGCAAATCTGCGCGCTAGTTTCAATGCGGCTTCGTTAGCTTCTGCACCCGAGTTAGCGAAATATACTTTGTCGGCAAATGTAGCATCACATAACTTTTTAGCCAATCTAATTGCTGGTTCATTAGTAAATACATTACTCAAATGCCATAATTTGTTGCCTTGTTCTTGTAAAACGCTAACAAGTTCTGGGTGGCAATGACCAAGCACATTAACCGCTATACCGCCTGCAAAGTCGATGTATTCGATGCCTTCTTGATCCCAAACGCGAGAACCTTCACCACGCACCGGCACCATTTGTGCTGGGTTATAGTTAGGTACCATTACATCATCAAACGTTGAACGAGTCACTTGCATGTTATACACCTCTTTGCTTAGCTATATTGCACTCACAAAAGTAAAAACATGTGAGTAACTTGGGCCCGTATTATGCCAGAAGAGATAGCTAAAGCAATCAACTTATTCGTCGCAAGGCCAGTAAATATAGGGGGTATGCACTTATTTGCAGAATTAGTGAATATTTATATTGATGAGAGAATAACGAATAAAATATGACGTGTTAAGCTGCTCGCATTGGCGGCAATGGCTTAGAGACAGGCTATATATTTTTTGATGTGCTTAATAGACGCAAAAGCGCTCAGTAAAGCGCAAAGAATATGGACATATTCATGCAAAAAAAATGTTTTGAAAATACCATTTTTTCGATAAATAAGGCTAGTGCCTCGTTTAGTTGTTCAGCGCTTTTGGCATCTGCTGGATCTCTGGAATTTTAATTTCAATACCCGTTAAATTAGTTTTCATCAACAATACGACATCGTCCGAGACAATACCAAAATTGCGTAAATACAGCATAGAGGCTTCTTTTGATATTAAGTTATTTGCTTTCATCATTTTAAATTGCATGTAGCCTTGACAACGAAATAACAAACTCGTGAGCGGATGCAAATTATTCGCTGTTACATGCGCAAAACTTATTTCTTTGATGCGAGTATAATCTTCAAACCCAATCCCAACCATCAACCAGCGGCATTTCAAACTTGCTACTAACTCGTTGGTCAAATGATCTGCATAGCGATGCCACAGTGAAACAAGATATTTATGCGAAGGCATCAATGTATTAAGTGCTTCAGCTTCAGCTGGGTCCTTTTTCTTTTGAGCCTGTATGAGCTTTTCTCGTAATTTACCGTCGAAGGCTTTTAGATACATTGTTGTAATTGCACTGCGCCCTAAAGTACTTAGTAAACCAATGTTATAACCCAAGTACCACTTCATTCCTTCTTTTTCAGCAATGGCTCGGCAAGCTTTGCCCGTTCCTATCGTATATTCCCACATGTTTTTCTGTAATTCAGGAAACAACGCTGATTTAGGCGGTATGCTGCGTTTGGCTATTAAAGCGGGAAGCAAGGTGCGCAAACTTTCTATTCCAACGAAACTCAATGCACTGCGCAAACTATGAATAACAATTAATTTACCTTTGGAATCAAACCGTCGATATTTTGGTTGCTTTGCAAACTTGATAGTGGCATCAGACAACCAATCTAATTCTTTTATAAGCACTTCTAAACGAGATATTGAACAAGACTCTGTGTATAAAACATCGAAAATTTTGCCGATAGATAGATCAAAGCCAAGCACTTTTTCTAACACGAACTCGGTATTTCTGAAACGTTCAGCAAGGTCATTAATAAGGCTGACATGAAATTCAGCTTCAACTTGTTGAATAAATAGATTCCGTTTTTGATTTATTTCTTCTCTATTTTTTATCGCAACTTCTTCAACGAACAACAACTCCCTCCGAGCGTCAGCTTGCTCAGAGTCTTCCATAATTCGCTGTTTCTCAGTTTTTTGGCCAGACAAAATAACAGCTTCATCCAAACTGACGAGAAGGTGCTCGAATCGATTACTCATTGTCGAGGCTAACTGAGGTACGCTTAACTTCATCTTCTACATCCGTAATCTATTTTCTTAAAAAATTGTTCAAAATATTATGACCTTGCTGAGTTAACAATGATTCAGGATGAAACTGAACACCAAATATTGGCATTGTTTTATGCTGAATTCCCATTATCTCTATATCGTCACTTTCACTGCAAACTGCAGTAATCTGCAACAATTCTGGAAGTGTTTCCAATTCTAACAACAAAGAGTGATACCTAGTTGCTATAAATGGGTGCACAATCCCTTCAAATATACCATGAGCTTGCTTCACTTGTATCTCAGAAGTTTTACCATGTTTGATATTTTTTGCACGTACTACTTTAGCACCAAAAACCTGACCTATCGCTTGATGCCCTAAGCATACGCCTAAAAGCGGTACTTTTCCTGCAAACTCTGCAATTGCATCAAGGCAAATACCCGATTCATTGGGTGAGCATGGACCGGGAGATATTACCAAATGTGTAAATTCAAGTTTATGTAGGTCAATAATACTCAATTCATCGTTTTTGACTACTTTTACCTGCGCACCTAACTCTTCAAAATAGCGAGCTAAATTGAAGGTAAACGAATCATAGTTATCAATGATTAAGACCATCTTAATGACGCCACTGGCAAAGTTGGTTTGGTAAACAAGTCATATTTGCGCGTAGATTGGAATAAGTGCCCAAAGCGCAGAATTATGGTGCAACAAACCCAAGCACTCCATATGTTTTTGCGAGTGTCACTGATGCTTTCTCTCTTGCTTTTAGGGCACTGGATCTTAAAACATCGTGTAAATATGTTTGGTCAGCACGAATGCGAGTATATTCAGCCTGAATAGGCGTAAGCATATTAACAACGGCTTCGGCAACATCGCCTTTTAGGTGTCCGTACATCTTGTCGTCATATTTAGGGGTCAAACTTGCAACGGACTGTCCTGTTGCACAAGACAACAGGGATAGTAAATTCGATACGCCTGGCTTTTCAGCAACATCAAAGTAAATACGTGCTTGCTCATCACTATCAGTGACTGCACGTTTAATTTTTTTAGTTAATTTTTTCGGATCATCCAATAAGCCAATCACATTATTTGTATTATCATCCGATTTCGACATTTTTTTCAACGGATCTTGCAAGCTCATTACGCGAGCGCCTGATTCAGGAATAAACGGGTCAGGGATGGTGAATACATCACCATAGATGTTATTAAACCGAGTTGCGATGTCTCTAGTTAGTTCTAGATGCTGCTTTTGGTCTTCGCCTACAGGTACCTTATTCGCTTGATAAACTAGTATGTCGGCTGCTTGTAAAACAGGATAGCTGTACAAACCGACATTGATGTTGGACGCATTGTTTTTTGATTTATCCTTGAACTGTGTCATACGGTTGAGCTCGCCCATTTGGGTATAGCAATTAAGTACCCAGCTCAGTTGTGCATGTTCAGGCACGTGGGACTGCAAAAATATACTGCTTTTTTGAGGGTCAATACCGCAAGCTAAATACAATGCTAAGCCATCAAGACAAGCTTGATTTAGAGCTTGAGGCTCTTGCCTCACTGTAATTGCATGCAAATCAACAATCATGTACAGACAATCGTTGTCGTCTTGCATACCAACCCACTGACGTAACGCTCCCATATAGTTGCCCATGGTAAGTTGACCTGAAGGTTGACAACCACTTAAAACGATCGGTTTTTGCAAGCTCATTTTGTTTGTGACTTCCTAGTGTTATTTAAATTGATTTTTCATTGCCGCTATAGTGTCGGCGTAATTGTCGGTATTGAATATAGCTGAACCTGCAACGAACATGTCCGCACCAGCTTCCCAAATCGATTTGATATTATCGACCTTAATCCCACCATCCACTTCTATTCTAATATTAAGACCTTTTGCATCTATCATCTTTTTCAACTCTGTTATTTTAGCGAGTGTACTTGCAATGAAAGATTGACCTCCAAACCCGGGGTTAACCGACATTAATAAAACATAATCAAGCTTGGCAAGCACACAATCTAAAACGTGTAACGGTGTTCCTGGATTTAATGCAAGGCCAGCTTTGCAGCCGCTGTCTTTAATCAGCTGAATACTGCGGTCTAAATGCATCGTTGCTTCAGGATGAAAACTAATCATACTTGCGCCAGCTTGCGCAAAAGATAAAATCATTGAATCTACGGGCTGAACCATTAAATGCACGTCAATGTCTGCTTTGATTCCATATTTACGCAACGCGTCACAAATCATTGGACCGAAAGAAAGGTTGGGAACATAGTGATTGTCCATAACGTCAAAGTGAACTATATCTGCCCCAGAATCGAGCACATTTTGAACATCTTGTCCTAAACAAGCAAAATCAGCGGACAGGATTGATGGAGCAATTATTGGTGTGTGCATTGTTTAGTCCCAAATTCATTAAGTTTACCGAACTTTCATGATTTTCAAAAGCCTTAACCTCGCACTTAATTGGTGAGCGCGCATTAAAATGGTGCATGTTTATCTAGTTAATACATTTAACGTTCGTTAAATTTCCTCGGTCTGAAATCGCAAGCTGCAAAAAAAACCATTAAATTCAATATAGTATGTTTATTTTTAAGATTTTTTATATTTAGGCATTACTTTTGCTCTACCTGATTCATAAGCTCGTAGTGCAAATAAAATTAATACACGTTGTATCAACTACTTAAATAAATTACTAATTTAAGACTGACTGTATTAATCATGCGCAGTACATGAAAACTAACAATAATAAGACGACAAGAATAAATCGCTTTAACAACTTGGAACATCACGGAGAACCTACATGAAAACATTTAAACGCGCAGCTATAGCTGCAACAATACTGACGGTAACATTAGCAAGTCAATCTGCAATGGCAGGTTGGTCGGCAAACATTGGTGTAGTTTCTGATTATCACTTCCGTGGTATTCAACAAACTGAGTCCGCATCAACGAGTGCAGGCGTTGATTATGCCGCTGATTCTGGGTTTTATGTCGGTGCTTGGACTGCTGATGTAGAAGACGGCCTTGAAGTTGATTTGTACGCTGGTTATGGCGTTGAACTCGAAAGCGGTATTACATTGGATGCTAATGTTGTTACCTATCAATATACTGGTGATTTTGATAGTGCTTACAATGAAATCGGCGTGAGTGCAGGTTACGGCCTGTTTTCCCTTGGTTATGTTCAAGGTAAATGGGATGGTGTGGTAGGTAATGAAAATGCAACTGAAGGCGATTACTCTTTAGTTACACTGAGCCTTGAAAAAGACGGTTGGTCCGCAACTATCGGTAGCTATGGCAAAGATTCAGTTGGGGAGTATGGGGAAATTGCATATGGTACTGAAATTGGAGGCTTTGATGTTGGTGTAGGTCTTGTATTAAGTGGTTCTGACCTAGATGATAGCGAATCATTGTACTTCTCACTTAGCAAATCATTTGAGCTTTAATTGGAAGCTTGGATTAAGAGCTTGGATTAAGAGCTTGGATTAAGAGCTTGGATTAAGAGCTTGGATTAAGAGCTTTAAGCTGAGACCTATGTAAAACCCTGCAAACTTTATTGGTTTGCAGGGTTTTTGTTAGTGATTAAATATTGTGCATTGTGACTTTTGCGCTATACTAATTAACATCTTGCTACTTTAGTATTAAGTGGCATCATCGATTGTTGTTCAGAAGTTTAAGAATTTGCATTTTTTAGCATCTATCCTTTCGATTTTTTTAATGGAAATTAAAAAAGAACGTTCCGATAAGAGTACAAAAACGAATATGAAGAGTCAGGTAAATAGAAGCCCCCCAAAAACCGCAACATTGGTAAAATCAATGTCCGTTTGCCTGTGCCTTACATTCGGTATTTATATCGCTGTTTTTTCTATTCAGTCATCCATCGACGTGTGTAGTCAAAGCGACTTTACTTTAAAAACAGATGAAAATGGTTTGCCTTCAAGTATTCAATGTTCTCACAACGGTAATGAAGTAAGTTGGCTTGCATGGATTACGAATAAATCGACATCCAATCAATTTCACTTTCTTGATTTGTTAGAGTTACTTTCGCAAGTTAACTCTGATGACAAATAGGTATTGCTAGTGTTCAAAAAATGGTTTCGATTTGTTAAAAGTGTGTCGTCCAGCATGCTAGGTGTACAATCTCAAAAAAGTTATGAAGAAGATTTTACTGAGCAGTCTGTACTCCCCTTTGTAGTGACTGGCATTATTCTAGTCCTTGTATTTATACTTAGTCTTGTCTTGTTAGTTAATTTTTTAGTTTAACCAGAACGCACGGAATTCCAATTCCAAATCGTCGATTTGGTGTTGGTAATTCATGCTCAAACTCAACTCATACCTCTGTTTTTTTGTAAAAATACGACCAAATCTTCATGAACGATGGGTTTAGAAATTAAATAACCTTGAATAAAGTCGCAGCCCAATTTTCTTAGTTGCTCAAATTGTTCTTCTGTTTCGGCTCCCTCAGCAACGATAGGAACAGACAAACTGTGTATCATTTGAGTTAATGAGCCAACTATCCTCTGTTGACGCGTATCAACATCGATTTTGTCAAGAAGGGAGCGGTCAAGTTTAACCGTATTATAATTAAATGAAGCCAAGTAGGATAATGAAGAATATCCTGCACCGAAGTCGTCGATAGCTACCCTAAATCCAATGTTAGTTGCCATTTCAATCCATGCTTTAGCTTGTTTAAAGTTAGTAATCAAGGTTGTTTCTGTTATCTCTAATTCGATGCGAGTTGGACTTATTTTATTTGCTTCTAGTTGGTTTTTAAGTAGTTCAACCGCTCTGTCATCAACCAATTGAGAAGGACTTAAGTTAACCGAAATAACCACATCCTGCAGTCCAATGCTAGTTAAGTATGTCGCTTCTTGTATGACGTTGCCAACGATCCATTCAAACAACTTATTCATATTTTCACTTTCTTCAAGTACATCTATAAATGTTGGTGGCGGAATAAAGCCAAGCTCTGGATGCTTCCAACGGCACAGCGCTTCAATTTTAGTTACTTTTCTGGTGTGACTGTCAACAATCGGTTGATAGACTAGAAATAACTGTCCGGTTGCAAGTGATGCAACAAAATCATTTTTTATAGTGAACTTGAGTTGTGTGCGAGCTCTCATCGACTCATCAAAAAATTTATATCTATTTTTTCCTTCTTCCTTTGCCTGATACATCGCAATATCAGCATATCTTAGCAATTGATCTGCATCTATAGCTTTAGCCTCTTGGAGAGCAATACCAATACTGGCACTAATCGAGATATTGGTCTCATATATATTAAACGGCGCTGCAAATAATTGAACAATTGATTCAGCCATTTGAAATAAAGCTTGTTTGCTGCTGTAGTCGGTATAGCAGATAACAAACTCGTCGCCGCCGATACGATAAACCTTGATAAATTTGTTGGAGACTCCTTTTAAGCGATAGCCGATTTTCTTTAACATGATGTCCCCAGCTTCGTGCCCCAAGTTATCATTAACCGGTTTGAAGCCATCCAAATCTAAGAAGAAGATAGCTACATTGAGTGATTTATCTTTGCTGCGGATGGACAAAAGATCATCGACTAGTACGTTGCGTGTATAAAGGCCCGTTATGCTGTCAATAGTGGCCTGACGTACTAGTCTTTTCTGCGAAACGTCAAGTTTATGCTCATACGATTCAAGCATATCAATTGCCTTTCTAAATTCGCCTTCAAGGTCATAAAGTTCGTCATTAAACTTTCGCTTGCGAGGCTGGCCAAGACGAAATCTAGCGGTGTTATATTCCTTGTCTGCGATCAACTTTATTGCTCGACGCAATTTGTTTATTTGTGAAATAGGGATAATTGAAAAAGTGATTAGGGTTAACAATATACCTAATGTAACTGTCATGAAGATGATAATGATTTGTTCTTTTTGTTGATTTTGGTCTGCAATAACAGAGGTGATATCTCGTACAAAAATAATCTTCATATCAGAGCCAAAACTGTTTAAAGTTGCAAACCAGATAAAATATTCCTTTCCTTCAAATGATTTCTCTATTCCCTGAGTTTCAGCTTGTAGTAATTCATCTAGGGTTAACTCTGCATTTAACAATCCGTCTATTTTGCCGAGTCCGGTCATTATTTCTGTTATATAACGTTTGAGATTGAGTTGTTCTGCGATTGGTTCTTCATTTGGTACCAGCACACCAATATCACTACCAACAACTTGATATAAAAACTCGATTGACGGCGCAATGTCGGCTACAAGGGTAAGTGTCCACATTTTACGTCCAAATTGAATAGGAACCGAAGAGGCTAGTTCACAAACGCTATGGCATATTATCGCTGATTTTGGTTGTGTACTTGCAAGCACGCCTTGGCGTAACAGCTGAGTCTCTTGTGGCGGAAATTCGCCAAACTCGAAGGTTTGTTCTGAGTTTGCAATAGACATAGAGTTTAAAGCAAAGCTAAGCTGAATTTTGGACCAAATACTTGTAAAAAAGGAAGCCGCTTCTGCTGGTGTTTTATTCGCTAAAGCACCGAGTGTAAAAAGCTCTTCAGAAGTTAATATTTGCTCTTTTAGCTGCTGTTGAAATAATAATTGGGTTGCTTGCAGATGGGATTGTTTAATCGCTTTCACGTTTTCTTGAAACCGTTTAGATTGCTGCACGGTAACAAATCCATAGGACGCAGTTAGTGATGCAATGGCTACGACGATAACCAATAGAAGAGTTTTAAATAATAAACCGCGGATTCGAATCATGAACTAAAATTTGTAAACCAATTCTGTTGAAAACAAAGTCCAATGCCTTTTTTCAAATGCTTCGGGCTGCAATATAGCAAAGGGTGGTAACCAAGCAGATCCTTCAACAAAGTGAACTTCGCTGTTTAGGCTAACATTCTTGTTTACTACCCAATTCAATGCGAACGTATAGTCTACCGCTTTTTCTGCCCAAGCTGGTAAGCCAAGTCGTTGAGCTTCTTTACCGTTTTTATCATCCGCATTTCGGTATAACGTATCATAGCGAGCCATTAGCGTCACTGCATTATCGAAGCCATATCTTATTTGAACATAATAGCCTTCAGAAGGGCGTTTTTTTAACGGGAAATTGGGCAAAATACCGGATAATTTATAGTTTCTGCGGCTATATTCACTGGTTAGTTCGAATCCTTGAAGATGTGTTTGAAAACTGAAGATAAAGATATTGCTGTTAACGTCACCATTCGCAACAGTAAATAAGGTATCACCTATAAGTTGTAAGGTTTGATTTTGTCCTGCCATAAATTCTGTATTAATCACGGTGTAGGTAAAACCCAAAGTTGTATCAAAAGTACTGTATTTTAGATCGACTATTTTTGTACCCTTACTTTCCCAATCGCCCGATTGTCCTGCATTGTATCGTTCAAGGGTGAACGCATTTTGGCCAAAATTGTTATCCAGATACCTTGTTCCATAGACAGCCTCAATGCTAAAAATACCTTCACCGATGTCGTGTACTGATCGAAGCTTTAGTCCATCAACTTTTAAATTAAGATTGCGAAAGATATCTAAATAGATTGACTGTGCGAGGAATATGTTTGGACGAGATGATGGGCTGTCTCGGTTTATATTGTAAAGACCGGCAGGCGCTTTGACCCTGCCCAGAGCAACTATTTGCTCGCCAAACCCCAAGGAATTGTTGGACCAGTCAATAAATGCATAGTCCAACTGCAGACTATTATCATTTAGTAATTCCCCTGCTCTGCGATACGCTATTTGCCCTTTTACAGTTAAATTAGCCGGCAGGACATAATTTGCATTTAGTCCTAAATTGACTAATTCATGTTTTTTTTCCTCGTTACCAAGAAAATTATTCCCACTGACATGACTGCCACCAATACTTGCAAAACCAGATACGGTTAAATCGTTAATGGCGGCGCTTAGCGTTAACGGAAAAATAATCGTAATGATCGTAAACACTACTTTATATAAACGTGGCGATGACATGAATATCTCCTTTAATCTGCCATGCGTCAAAGGTTGCAGCATCAATATAACCAATGGCATTCTGGGTGTTGGATATGTATGTGAGCATTTCTTTAGGTGAATCGAATTGCTGCGGAGCTACTGCTCTTCCTGCGAACACTTCCCGATCCCATAAGCGTTGTAATTGGTAGGCGAAATAATTGAAGAAGTGTTGGCTCATCACGTTAGTTGCATCATGAGTCGGAACCAGTACAGCTAGCATTGCTCGTTTATTATTGGGTAAAAGCTGTTTTTGCAGTGAGAACAGCGACTTAATTTGGTTTTCGTTAAGTTTCTCTACTGACGTGTGTGCTACCACATAAAAACGCACTGTCCGTTTAGCTAATTCGTCTTTCTGTGCAGGATGTTGTGTTGAACTCAAGTCAACAGAAGTAACCGCTTTATGCTGCTCATGGGCTGGTTGTGCAGATACAAAACAAGCAACACTGAGCAGTGACATCAAAGTCAATACTACGAAAAAATAGTGTTGGAAAACAACATGTAAGCGTTTTATCAAAGGAGTGCCAAGGTTAATAGTCAAGGAATACCGCATGTTAGCTGTGCCGAATTATATTGAGTAACGCCTTTCGTTTTATCAATGTTTCGACGACCTTTTTACTATATCGGCGGTTCACTTAGTTTCTTTGCAAAAAATAGCAATGAGCTCTTTTACTGGCTTTCGGTTCAGTGCATTTTGACTGATCAATCGCCGTGCAGAAAAACTCTTGAACTTAGCTCCTTGATATAAATGACGTGAGAGAGGCGTGTCGTGATTACTAATAACGACAGTAATTGGTCGTTTCGCGACAACTTCTTGCACTGTTTCAGCCAACTTTTGTTGAGCTTCTACGCTAAATCCGTTTGTTGCATATTGAGTAAATGAGGCAGTTTTACTTATAGGAATATAAGGTGGATCGCAATAAATGACACTGTTATCCGGCGCATTTTTGATAACCTCAACATAATCCAAATTAGTGAAGTGCGCTTGTGAAAAACGCTCCGCAAAATAACCAATTTCTGCTGAAGGCATCTTCGGCTTTGCGTAGCGGCCAAAAGGAACATTAAAGCCACCTTTGCTGTTGTAGCGGCACAGGCCATTGTATCCATGGCGATTGAGATAGACAAATAATAGTGCTTTGCGAAATGCATCATCAGTTGTATTAAATTCTTCTCGACGTTGATAGTAGAAATCCGAATCGTTTGACTCTGGCGTGAATAACGGAGCTAAATCAGCTACAAAAAGTTTTGATGAATGTTGCACCAACTTATACAAATTAACCAAATCGGCATTAATATCATTAAGCTGGTAATTATCGTATTTTGCATTTAAAGCAATTGAGCCCGCACCAAAAAAAGGTTCTATAAATTCTTGCGATTTCGGGAGGTGGGGGAGAATATGCTCTAGCAAAGAGTATTTGCCGCCGGCCCATTTCAAAAAGGCCCTGTTCTTGTTATTTTTATTCACGACGGTGATTCAAACTGCAAATTATTCCCAAATGTGCCGTTAGATTACCATAAATTTTATCGATTTCGTATTTCTAGCTTGATTTGTGCCAGGTCTTTTGCGAATGGATCAGTTGTGAGTATCGATGAAGGTAATAACTTGACCGCTTGGCGCGCTTCATCTAAAGAGTCAAAACGTTGATTAAATAAAACTACGTGCCAGGCGCCACCGTATCTGGTCGTTTGATAAACCCATACCAAGTCTTGTAATTCATTATCGGTAATAAATTCATTTAAGATGCTTCGATTCTGAATGCCCGATAGTTGCAACAAGATAGCGGGTTCTGACAATCCCAATAATGCAGTCTCATCAAACTCATAAGATTGCTTATTTGTTGCTTCTGGCAGTATCAAGAGGGTGCTTTCACTCACCGCATCTTCAAGCGCTGCGTTATCGACTGCGGCCAGGTTTTCTTGTGACGGCGTTAATAGCTGTTTGCCTAAGGTCGCATCTAGCTGTTCAATGCTAATGATGTCTGGAACAGCGAAATCGCCGTCAGAGTCTGTTAAATATGCATCATCCTGTATAAAATCAGTATGTTGCATTTCATTAGTCAACACGGGACCTTGTTCTTGGGCCGCTCGTTGAACATTAATATCCGCTTTAAGAGAGTCAATTTTATCCTTGCTAGTTTGTTTAGCTACATCCCAAGAAGAGACTAAGTCTGTAGTATCTTCAGGTGAACTCGAATTTAAGCTGGCTTGCATTTTTTCTTGCCGCGGCAATTGTTCAGCCTCGTCTATACTTAGAGCCGAGTCAGTGTTGTTTTCTATTTGTCTATCTAACTGCTCGTTTAGCAAGGCCAACTGGTCTGTATTGATGTCTACTTCGGGTGGCAGAGTTCCTGTTTGCAGCAGCGATTTTACGTGTTCTGGATATTGCCAGCTCATTAGGCCGATAAAAACAGATAGAAGCAAAAACAACACGCCTACGATAAACCATTTTTGCGTCACAATAGGCTCAGAAAATTCGTTTCGCTTAAATAAGTCGAGTGAAAATGAGGGTCTTTCCTCGGCCATCAGGGTTTCTAAAGCATTTACGTCAAACTTTGTTGTATCTACTGACTGAGTTGATAATAGCACTGGTCGACTACTATTGCGTTTAGGAAGCCACTTTTTAGCCTTTTCTGCCCATGCTGTTTCGCCAAAAAGTATGACGTTAACATGATGATTTGGGGACTGTGTTTTACTCTCTGTTACCCAGTCCCATAATTCTTGTAAAAACGTATTTGGAAGAGTTTGAGCTTGCTTAATACAAAGTAAAAAAGGACCAGGGTGTTCGTGTAAATCTTTGAGAAGTTCTTTTAATGGCCGAACAAAGCTACCCACTTTTTGACCTAAAAGTTGACGACAAATAATCCGCCGAAAATCGGGAGATTCCATGCTAAGTTCAGAAGTAAAATAAGAAACCTCTGTATTTTCTTTTTGCATCGACAAAAAATCTTCGAGGGTTCTTTGTTGTTGAGCAATACTGTCCCCGCTCACGAATATAAGCTGAGAAGAATAATTAACTAAGTGTTCCAATCGTTCTTGCAATTCTGACAAACAGTCATGTCCTTTTAAATTTGGCCTTACAAATTTTTGCTGCAGTTCTGGCTAGTTCAATATTGTCGTTAATTCTTCATTTTTAACATCATCTATGACTTTAGCATTGCCTATAGATGTCGGAACGATGAATCGCATTTTACCCGACAGTACCTTTTTATCATGTTGCATATGCTGAATATATCGTTCTGCAGACATATCTGCGGGTCCCGAAGTAGGTAAGTTAAATAACGTCAATAGTCTTTGTATGCGACTGGATTCTGACACTGACATCCAATTACGTAGCACTGCCAACTGTGTAGCAAGCATCATGCCAGCAGCAACTGCCTCACCATGCAACCAAACACCGTAGCCTTTTTCTGCCTCTATTGCATGACCAAAAGTATGACCTAGATTCAACAAAGCCCTAACGCCGTGCTCTTTTTCATCCAAATTTACGATTTCTGCCTTTATTGCACAACACTTTGTAATCAAATATCGCAGCGCATCGGGGTCACGATTTTTTATAGCCGTAGTTTGGTTTTCAATCCAGGCGAAGAAGTCACCGTCGTACATTATCCCATATTTGATCACTTCAGCCATACCTGCAGAGAATTCTCTCTGAGGTAATGTAGATAGGGAGTTTGTATCTATAAATACCGCTTTGGGCTGATAAAAAGCGCCAATCATATTTTTGCCCAAAGGATGATTTATCGCGGTTTTTCCGCCAACTGATGAATCAACTTGTGATAGCAGTGTTGTAGGCACTTGAATGAATGGTATTCCTCTCTGATAGCAAGCAGCTGCAAAACCGCTCATATCACCAATGACACCGCCACCTAGAGCAATAAGTGTTGTATCTCTAGCCGCTCTGTTTTGGAGCAACTGAGTTAGCACAATATTTAAGTGTTCAATTGTTTTGTATTGCTCACCATCGGGCAAAATGATGTCGAATGAGCTGATACCGGCATCGTTTAATGGTTTTTTGATGCTGTGTAAAAAAAGAGGAGCTACTGTCTCGTTGGTTACAATCGCGCATTGCTTTCCTTGAATCGCAGAAAGCAAAAAACCGGATTGATTAAACAAACCGGTTTCAATATAAATAGGGTAGCTACGCTCTCCCAAATCGACGTTTAATGTGGGCATAGCGTAATATCCTTCTTAAAAAATCCTAAAAACTGACCTATTATAAACCAATTTTACTGATAATTTGGTTTGCCACTGCGCGCGCGCTTTGGTCGTCTGTTTCAACTACGTAGTCAGCAACCTCAGTATATAAAGGGTTACGCTCGTCAGCTAAGTCTCTTAACACTTGCTCTGGGTCGTTATTCTGGAGCAGAGGGCGGCGCTTATCACGCTGAGTTCTAGCGACTTGCTTATCTATAGTTGTTTGTAGATAAACTACGATCCCTCGTGCTGAAAGTCTATTTCTCACATTTTTAGAGACGATAGAACCACCACCAGTTGCTAAAACGATACCTTGTTTATCAGTGAGGTCGTTTATGATGTCTTCTTCACGTTTGCGAAATCCGTCTTCACCTTCGAGATCAAAAATCCAAGCGATATCAGCGCCAGTGCGCTTCTCTATTTCTTGATCAGAGTCGTAAAAATCGAGGTGGAGTTCGTCTGCAAGGTGCCTACCGATAGTGCTCTTTCCTGCTCCCATTGGGCCAACAAGAAATATATTACGTTTTTCAGCCATGTCTGATTAATTCACATTCTTTATAAACGATTGAAGTCGGCTTGGTGTATTCGTGACAACCAACTTTAACTACCACATTAACGCGTTTTATAATTTTTAACGCCAATGCGAGCGAATAATTTCCTCATTGGAAAATCTATGTCGGGATTATCTCAATTAACTGACCCTATATGCAAGCATTCTTATTCAAGGAAAATGTAAAATACGATGCATTAGAACTGCAAAAGAGCGAAGGCTCTGCCTTCACTCTTAGTCTGAGCACATCATATTAGTGCAATAACACTAATAAATCAGCAATTAAAAACCTTCTTCGATGATTTTTGGTGTTACAAATATAAGCAATTCACGTTTTTGTTCAATTGTTGCTGTTGTTTTAAATAAATTACCAAAGTAAGGAATATCACCTAGTAACGGTACTTTAGAAACATCGTTTGTACTAACCTGTTGAAAAATACCGCCAAGCACAATAGTTTCACCATTTTCTACTAGTACTTGAGTACTAATTTCTTGCGTATCGATTGCAACAGCTGGTCCTGTAGAAGTTGAAACTGTATCGCCACGTGTATCTTGTGTCACTACTAGGTTTAAAATAATTCTATTATCGGGCGTAATATGGGGTGTTACTTTTAAACTTAGTACGGCTTTCTTGAATTCTACTGAAGTTGCGCCGCTTGATGTCGCTTGCACAAACGGAATCTCTGTACCTTGCTCAATATAAGCTTCTTGTTGATTAGCAACCGTAATTCGAGGACTGGCGATGACTTCGCCTTTGTTCTCAGCTTCTAAAGCACTCAACTCAAGGTCTAGGATGTTGCCATCAAGTAGGTTAGCAATTTGGAAACCAATGCTGCCAGCTGCGCCCGATACAGGCAAATTAACGTTTAACCTGTCGCCAATATCAGGAACAATGCCTTGGCCTGCAGTATCAGCACCTATAAGTGAACCTGAAACGGAATTGTCGCCACTCGCGCCAGTGAATCCCCAACGGACGCCTAGTTGTTCGTCGACGTTGTCCCGAACTGTGACCATGCGAGACTCAATAAGCACTTGTTTTACTGGGATATCTAATGCGTTTATAACACGACGGGCTTCATCGATACTTTCTAAAGTGTCACGTATTAGAATAGTGTTGGTGCGCGCATCAACAGTGACATTGCCACGGCTAGAAAGTATTCCTCCGTCACTTGTCTTAAGAATAGTTGCAATTTCATCAGCTTTCGCATAGTTAATTTCGATGTGCGCTGACTTTAGTTCAGCAAGGTTTTGTACTTGTTGTTTAGATTGCAGTTGCTGTGTTTCCCTGGCAGACAGCTCTTCCGTCGGTGCGATAAGTAGAATATTACCTTCTAAACGCTTATCTAAGCCTCTAATTTTCAAAATCATATCGAGAGCTTGGTCCCAAGGAACGCCTGACAAACTGATAGTGACATTGCCGCTAACTGTATCAGTTGTGACTAAATTAAAACCATTCACTTGCGCAATAATCTGCAATACTTGGCGTACAGGTACGTCTTGGAAATCCAATGAAATTGGCTTACCTTCATACGTGGTATTTTTAGATTGCTGAACTTCTTCTTGTGAAAGCGGCGTTACTGCAAGAGTAATAATACCGTTTTCTTCCATCTTTTTGATTTTCACCACGCCGTTATAGCGTATCTCAACTTTTGATTTATCTTCATCTTGAAAGGTTTCAATACTTTGAACCGCAGTACCAAATTGACTAACGTCAACTTCAACGTATTGATCTTCAGCTAACATCGTGTCTTTCATTGTTAAGGTAACTAACCCTTTTGCTTCCACAACGGCTACTGACGGTGCTTTGCCTTGAAAGCCGATCAACACATTACCGGTTTTAGCTGAACGATTAAAATCAATGCTACTTAAGGTAGAAGAACTTTCTAACGCAGCTTCACCTTGTGGATCAACTAAATCAATCAAATTTTCAGATTCTTGAGCCACAGCGCCCAAGCTGACAATGGCTAAAACGAACGCAATTATCAAGACCCAGTGAGGTTTGTTGCTATTTAGGCGCTTGTTAAAAATATATTTATCAGACATTATCATTTTCCCCGGCTACTGATGACATGGTTAGTGTGGCGATTTTTGTTTTCCAACAACCAGCACCGTCAGGTATCATTTCTTCAATAACCACTTCTTTATCCGTTATGTTAATAATTTTACCGAAAAATAGGCCGATGTATTGACCTCGTTTCGCCTTGTGTAAACTGCCATCGTTGGCTTTAATAAGAACCCACTTTTGACCGCCAGTGCTAAAGACACCTGCCATCTGTAATGCATCGATACCGTAAGATTCTAATGTTTCTTTTACGCGTTGTCGGTTCGGCTGACTACAGTTAGCTGTTTGAACAGTTACGCTTTTGCTTGCTTCATTTCCTTGTTGCAACCTTTGAAATGGGCTGCGCATATCGCTAGCTGTATAATTAACCGGCTGTAACTGCTTAAACTCAGGGTAATTATCAATGCTGATATTGGTGTTTGCTTTTACCTTATCGGTATAAGCAATTAGATCATCAATTTGTGCACTACAAGCTGATAAGCCAACGCAGGTTGCAAGCACAAGATACTTTCTTAACATTCTTGTCATTATTCTTGCCCCTCTGAGTTTATATCGGCTTGAGTTATCGCAGCACGATAAGTTTTTGCTTGCATCTTTAAACTAAGAACACCTTTGTTGCTTGTAATATCGAAATCGTGCAATGTTACAATTCTTGGAAGATTGGCGATGTTCGACGCAAATAAGCCAAATTCGTGGTAATTTCCAGCAACTTCAAGCTGTATAGGTAACTCAGTATAAAATTCTTTCGGGTTTTCTTTTTGCCAATTAAGCACTTTAAATGACAAACCAGCGTCGGTTCCTACATAAGTAATATCGTCCAACAACCCCGGTGTTTCATTGCTGGTTGGCAATGTTTTCAGCATCGATGAAAAATCGCTTTGCATTCTGACTAGTTGTTTTTCATAGGCTTGCAGATTGACAGCAATCCTATACTTCGTTTCAAATGTTGTTCTGAGTTGGCTTTCTGTGCTTTTTGCAGTGTCTAACTGCGGTAACTTGCTGCTGACAATAGCGTAATAACAAATAGCACCCACCACGGCCACACAAAAGATGGCAACAACGGTTTTGATTTCCTTCGGCCAAATCGCAACTTGCTCGAAATCAAGATCGTTTATTTCCTTTAATTTAGAAAAATCAAAAGCCATTATTGACTCTCCCCTTGGTCCGTTTGTATATTTTGAACTGGAGCAATTTTCGGCGTAATAGAAAACGTTAATTTAAAATCACTCACTGCGTTAGAGGTACTCACATCAGCCGTAATTGAAGACAATACGCCACTAGTGAATACATCTGATTGCTCAAGATTTCGCATGAATGCTGAGAGGCGGTTGTTTGATTCGCTAATTCCTATAATTTCGATTAAGTTGCCGCTGCGAGACATTTTTTCAAATGAAACGCCAGCTGGAACAATACGTGCTAGCTCGTCAAACACAATCGGAGACACATTTTTGCTGACTTGCAGTTGTTCAATAAGGGCCATGCGCTGAGCAATCTCTGCTTTTGAACTACGAATGTCCTTAATACGCTCGATTTGCGTGTCTAAAACACCAATTTGTTGTTCCAGATAGGTGTTTCTTGAGTTCTGGTTGCGAATTTGTTGATCAATAACTTCGCCTAATATCCAAAACACCGCAAGTACAGCAATAGAAATAATAACCAATGAAGTGATGTACTGTTTCTTATGGCGCTGACGCTGAGCTTCACGCCAAGGAAGTAAGTTTACATGTGCCATTGCGAATAACTCCTACTTGCTAAGCCCATTGCAATCGCTAACTGTGCAGCAAACTTATTTAATCTTTCGACGTCAACGTTTTCAGCGATGGTCAAATTTGAAAACGGATTAAACGCTTCAACTTCAATTCCAAGGTCTTTTGATAATTCGTCAATCAGCATTGGCAGCGAGCCGGCGCCACCAGAAATTAATATTTTTTCAGGCTGCTGCTTGTGCGTTGTTGATGCATACATTTGTAATGCGCGTTGTATTTGTTGTTGCAATGCAGATAAGAACATTGGCAACGTATCTTTAAACCATGACTCAGGTGCTGAACCATCGGCTATTTGATTCTCTACTTCTTGAATGTCTAACGAGTGAATAACCGCCAAATCTTGTATGAATTTGTTCATACCGAAGTTGTGTTCTTTACTGTAAATAACTTGGCCATCTTCGACAAAACACACTTGCAATAAACTTGCGCCCACGTTGATACAGCAAGTTGGGCGACCTTTTTTGTGAGTTGCGAAGTGGATAAGAGCGTTGCCTAACGCGTAGCCTTCTATGTCCATGATTACCGGGTCGAAAGGGGCTTCCCTTACTAACGTTATGCGACTATCAATCATGTCTTTGTGAGCGGCACTTAATAAAACTTCAACCTTGCCGCCGTGTGTTTTACTTTCACCCAATTCTTCAAAATCCAAATAAACTTCTTCTAAAGGATAAGGTATCAAGCTATCAGCTTCTATCTCAATCTGACTCTCTAATTCAAAGTCAGTTTGATTTGGCTCCATGAAAACCACTTTACTCAAGACGGATGCGCCGGCAACGGCTATCGCGACATTTTTGTTTTTGGTTTTCAAATGATGTTTTATCTTAACTAATGCTTTGCTGACAGCGTCAAAGTCTTTTATTTCACGCTCATTGAATGCGGCACCAATGATAGGTTCGCAAGCGAAAGCATTTACTTTGGCGACAGAACCGCTAACATCTAGGCATATTGCCTTAACGTACTTGGTTCCGATGTCTAACCCGATTATACTTTGGGCTTTTTTCTTAAAAAGCGATTTCATTCAATAGTAGCTCTGTCATAGTTCTAGTATCATAGGTACAAATAATACTGATTTTTTTAAACTGTATGGTTCTGTTAACGACACCTAAGTATAAAAATTGAGTATTTAATCCCAACAATTAAAAGCGAAAACCGTACAGTGAAGTTAATAAAGAGACTCATATTACTGACTATCCTAGTTTTTTTTCTAGGAGCCATTAGCATCATAGGTATGTATTTTTATCTCAAACCGGAGCTTCCAAGTGTGGAGGTTCTGCGCGAGGTAAAGTTACAGACACCTATGCGTATATTTACCCAAGACGGTAAATTAATATCTCAATACGGGGTAAAAAGAAGAATACCGGTTTCTCTCGATGAAGTCCCCGAGACCTTGGTGCAGGCCTTAATCGCAACAGAGGATAGCCGCTTCTATAGTCATATAGGGGTTGATCCGATTGGTGTTGGCCGTGCTTTCTTAAACTTGATTACAACTGGCGAACGAGGGCAGGGAGCAAGCACCTTAACCATGCAAATGGCCCGTGGCTTTTTCTTAACCCGAGAAAAAAAGTTTAGTCGTAAGATCAGGGAATTGTTTATTGCATTGCATATGGAGCAAGAATTAACCAAAGATGAAATTCTTGAGTTATATCTCAATAAAGTCGAGCTGGGACATCGGGCTTTTGGTTTTGGTGCCGCGGCGCAAGTCTATTATGGAAAAAATTTAAATGAATTGAACCTAGCCCAACTTGCTACGTTGGCTGGATTGCCGCAAGCCCCGTCGATACTCAACCCAATAAGTCGGCCCGAGCGTTCAAAAGAGCGCCGACGCATCGTTCTGTTGCGTATGTTAGATGAAGGTTATATCGATCGTCAACAATTCGATGAAGCCTCGCAAGCCCCTGTAACCGCTAAGAAACACGGTGCAGAACTGGCGCTTGACGCTCCTTATCTCGCAGACCTTATTTATAATGAAATGGTTGAAATTTACGGTAAAGAAATAGCAGAGACGAGTGGTTTTAACGTTTACGCGACGGCAACTTATGATATGCAAAAAGCCGCTCAAGAAGCCGTTATACAAAACTTACATGATTATGATGAAAGACATGGATTTAGAGGGCCTTTGGCGCAACTTTGGGAGCCACTTAAGGGCGCCGTTGTTAACCCCGCAATGGCTGCTGAGGGTTCAGAACAATATAATGCTAAACAAATAGAAATGCCTCCGCGAATCAATAAAGATGCGTGGTCAACTGAGAAAGTAACGGCATATCTGAATAGCGTTCAAGAAATCGACCCATTACTGCCAGCTGTGGTTATGGCGGTGCAAGAAAAAACCGCAGACGTCATTATTGCTGACGGTCGAATGATCAAGTTAATTTGGGACGGTTTGGATTGGGCGAGACCCTATATCGATGATCAGACCCAAGGAGACGATCCTGAGTTTGCAGCCGATATTCTCCAAGAAGGTATGTTGATATATATCCGCAAACGTCAACAAGATGATGTTTGGCAACTTGGACAGCTTCCTGATGCAGCAGGCGCTTTGGTCGTCCTTGATCCGAATGACGGCGCTGTAAAGGCTGTCGTAGGCGGGTACAGCTTTTATGTAAGTCAATTTAATCGAGCGACACAAGCAAAACGCCAAGTGGGTTCAAATATAAAACCGTTTGTTTATGCTAGCGCCATTGCAAGTGGATATACCCTAGCGAGCATTATGAATGATGCACCTATAAACCAGTGGGATAGCTCTTCTGGTGTTGCATGGCGCCCACAAAATTCGCCAGCTGTTTACGAAGGTCCAATACGTTTGCGGGTCGCATTAGGCATGTCAAAAAACGTAGTGTCTGTTCGCCTCCTACGAGGCGTTGGTTTAGATGAAACTGTCGACTATATTTCCCGTTTTGGATTCGACAAAGACGACATACCTCGCGATGAAACTTTGTCTTTAGGCTCCGGTTCACATACACCCCTAGAGGTAGTTTCTGGCATTGCGGTGTTAGCAAATGGCGGTTTTGCTGTTCGTCCCTATTTTATAGAGCGAATTGAGAATGATCTGGGCGAGTTGATATGGCAAGCAGAGCCTGTTTACGCCTGCAATCCATGCGATGATAAAGTGCCAGAACAGAAACAGCTAGTTGATGAGTCTGATATTGAAGCCATGCTAGCTGCACAGTTTAGTCAAAAAGCAATGAATGGCAGTCAGAAGAAAAAAGTGAAGCAATCTGCAGAACAAGTCATTAGCCCGCAAACGGCATTTTTAGTCACAGAAATGATGCGCACAGCCGTTAAGGCAAATGGCAATTGGAATAACAAAACTTACTGGTTGGGCACGGGTTGGCGAGCAAAAAACTTGCTGCAACGCGATGACATAGGCGGTAAAACAGGGACAACGAATGATTCAAAAGATACCTGGTTTAGTGGTTTTGCTGGCAACTTAGTTGCAACAGCGTGGGTCGGATTTGATGATGCATCCCGTCAATTAGGTCGAGTTTCACGAAACCAAAACCTGGTAAACAAAAACCCAGAAAAATTCAACTGGATTGGTAATGCGGTAATTGGTGTTGAAGATGGCGCCAAAGGGGCTCAACCTGCGTGGATACGTTTCATGGATGTAGTCCTTAGAGACCAACCTGAAGTGCATAAACAAATACCGGAAGGCATTGTTCGAGTCAGAATTGATAGAAAAACAGGTAAACTAACTCGACGAACTGACAATACGGCGATGTTCGAATACTTCATAGTAGGAACTGAACCTACCACTTATGTGACTGATGATGAGTTATCATTACCCATAGATGAAGAAAATCCTAAACCACCCGAAATTGATGATATTTTTTAGTTATTTCGGGTTTTTCTGAATAAGATCCTATACTAAGGCGTCTGAACCTTCACCAATATTCTTTATTGGCCGAGGTTCAGATGTCAAAATTAATAAATAGTAAAACAATAAATCACTGACACATCAGGCACAAAAAGAGAATTCACGAATGAGCGACAAGAGTCAGCACAATCATCTATATATTCCGCATTCAGGGCCTTCTTTACTGGAAACGCCTCTATTAAACAAAGGTAGTGCGTTTACTGAAAAAGAACGTAAGAATTTCAATTTACTTGGGTTACTACCTCCTCGATACGAAACTATCGAAGAGCAAGTCAGCCGAGCTTACAAGCAATACAAAGGCTTCGAGAATCCCTTGAATAAGCATATTTACTTGCGTGCAATTCAAGATAATAACGAAACTCTGTTTTACCGACTGCTGCAGGCGCATATTGAAGAGATGATGCCCATTATCTATACACCCACCGTTGGTGATGCATGTGAGAGTTTCTCTGATATTTATCGCAGTTCGCGTGGCTTATTCATTAGTTATGAAGAACGTTACTTAATGGATGATATTTTACGTAACGCAACGAAGCGCAAGGTGAAGGTCATTGTGGTGACTGATGGTGAGCGTATTCTTGGCTTAGGTGACCAAGGTATCGGAGGCATGGGCATTCCAATTGGTAAGTTATCGCTGTATACCGCGTGCGGTGGAATTAGCCCAGCATATACATTGCCTGTGATGTTGGACGTTGGAACTAATAACGAGAAACTGCTTAATGATCCGATGTACATGGGAGCGCGGCATAAAAGAATAAATCAAGATCAATACTATGAGTTTGTAGATATGTTTATCTGCGCAGCTCGGCGACGCTGGCCAGAAGTCATGATCCAGTTTGAAGATTTTGCACAACCAAATGCGATGCCTTTATTACAAAAGTATCGCGAGGAAGTATGTTGCTTCAATGATGACATTCAAGGCACTGCGGCCGTGACTTTAGGTACCATTTTGGCAGCTTGTCGAGTTCGAGGTGCCAAATTATCAGATATGAATATCGCTTTTGTGGGCTCTGGTTCGGCAGGTTGTGGTATCGCTGAAATGCTTATTCAGCAAATGATATTTGAAGGTTTGAGTGATAAAGAAGCACGTACACATGTGTTTATGATTGACCGCTTCGGCTTGCTTACAGAAGGGATGCAAGAATTACGCGATTTCCAGCAGGTATTACAGCAGCCCAAAGAAGTTCTCGAAGATTGGTCGTATAGTGGCGAGTATGCCTCTTTATTGGATGTAATCCACTGTGCCAAACCCGATGTGTTGATTGGCGTTTCAGGTCAGCCCGGTTTGTTTAATGAGCAAGTAATACGAGCTATGGCGCAAAATAGTGAAAAACCCATTATTTTCCCATTAAGTAACCCGTCTCGTCAGGTTGAAGCAAGACCGGAGCAAGTCATTGAATGGACCGACGGCAACGTAGTGATTGCGACTGGAAGTCCTTTCAAACCAGTTGAGTATAAAGATCGTGTTTACCCAATCGTACAGTGTAATAACAGTTATATATTCCCTGGCATAGGTTTAGGTGTCATTGCGGCTAAAGCGCGCATTATCAGTGATGAAATGCTAATGGCAGCCAGCAATGCACTCGCCGATGCTTCACCTATGGTAAATGATCCTGATGGTGCATTATTACCGCCGTTGACCGAAATCGGTAATCTGAGCCGCAAAATCGCATTTGCGGTAGCTAAAGTAGCGATGGAACAAGGGTTAGCATTACCAATTCCAGACGACATGTTAGAGCAGCGTATTGAAAGTAACTTTTGGAAACCTGAATATCGACCATATAAACGCGTAAGTATCTAATTTCATTCTAACGTTTTTAAAGCGCCTGTTTGTGTTGATCGCAAACAGGCGTTTTTATTTAACATGATTTAGATTTTGTTTACATCCATTAATGCGCATCTTCGTTGAAGATTTTTGTTCCTTTCTATATTTACCGTTAGTTACATAGCCATTTATTTCACTAACTTCTGTGCCATATTGCTCAAGGAATGTAATGAAGCTAAGCTGATTACATTTAACTTCCTCGAGAACGAAATCCTTAGATAGATTGGCTTTTTTCATTGCTCGAGCTAATTTGTAGTAGTTTTGACCATTATCTTGATGGTTTGTTTTTTTGTTATATTATTGCCAATAATTCTCCCCATTTAACCTATAATCATTTTACTATTGCGTTGACCAATTGAACTCACAATCTATAGCCGACATTAGAGATTTTGGTGAACAGGTTGGAATTGAACAATCAATAAAACTTCTTTGTGACAATTTTAAGAGGTATTTGGGGTCTGATAAATGTTGTAGGTGATTAATACCGTTTACAAAGGAACTGAACAAAAGCGGACATTTGTCCGCTTACCTTAATCAATGTCAAATGGGCTTATTGCGCCTGACGAATGCTGACCAATCACATGTGTATAGATTTGGGTTGTCCTCAAGTCGTTGTGCCCCAGTAATTCCTGAACAGTGCGAATGTCTGCTCCACTTATTAGCAGTTGAGTAGCAAAGGAGTGCCTAAACGTATGGGCGGTAACATGCTTTGTTACGCCAGAATTCTTAACTGCAAGCTTCAACTCTCTTGCTAGTGCTGTGCTATGCAGGTGATGTCGACAGAAATACCCGTCATACGGGTGTTCACAACGCGTCGTCGATGGGAATAAGTATTGCCACTTAAATTCCTTCACAGCATTTGGGTACTTTCTGGCTAAACTTGGCGGCAAACTTGTCATACCGGAACCCTCAGCAATATCTTTTTGGTGTATTGAACGCACTTTTTCCAGTTGACTCTTTAATGGCTCAATGAGCTTTTTAGGCAGCATCGTGGTGCGGTCTTTACCGCCTTTCCCACGAAATACGAATACTGTCTTAGCCTCAAAGTCGATATCTTTAATGCGCAATTTAAGTAATTCGGCTTTGCGCAAACCACTGCCATATAACAGTGAAAACATCAGTTTATATTTGGGCTTCATTAACCCGATGATTGACAGCGCTTCTTTGTGTGAAAGTACAGTAGGAACTCTGGTAGGTGCTCGCGCCCTGACCGCATCCGGAAGGAGCGTTAACTCTCGTTCAAATATATGCTTGTACATGAATACAATGGAACATAACGCCAGGTTTTGGGTGGATGACGTGACTTCTCGATTTACCGCGAGGTGCGTCAGGAATTTTGTCACCTCTTGTTCGCCGAGGTTTTTAGGGTGCCGTTTTTGATTAAATAAAATGAATCGCTTTATCCATAACAGATACGTTTTCTCGGTTTGTATTGAATAGTGCTTTGTTCTCATGACATGTCGAATACTTTCTAAAAATGGTGAATTAGCCATTTGTGACTGCTTTGCTATTAAGTGTGTTTACTGAACATGTTCAGTAAACCGCATTTTACAAAAGAGGCAATTGGTCTACAGGTCAGATAATTCCTGAACTTAGGGATAGATGTGGTGGTTTTGTTACTATGCATGCACAGTAATAACATCGATTCATAGGTCAAATAACATTAGGTTGTTGTTTTATATGAATAAATACAAACATAGTATGCGCGATTAGTATGCAGGCAACGTAATCACACAGAAAACGGTAGAAATAACCATCAAAAAAAAGGTAAGCTACTGAAAGTAATAAAATATGAGGGCTTATTAAAATGACAATATCTAGTGCTTACAATGCAGTCTTCATAATAAGTTGTTATATTTCAGAGTCACTCCACCGATAAGCGGGGCACTCTTTAAAGTTTTAAAATTCAATTAAAAAGAGGACTACTAATATGCGCTCTGTTTGTTACTTTTATTTTGCCATTTTTTTATTATTCACGTGCGAACTTGCAAACGCAGAAGATGAATCTTTAAGTCATAATGAATTGCAAAGATCTGAAAGTCTGATTGATGCCTTTTATTCATTTGAAAAAGGTCGACTAGAAGCCGAGTTAACATTTGCACAAGGTTCGATTCCCAATGTCCTATTTTATCAAGGGTGGGCAGAAGGCGGTAATTACAAAATTATAAAACGTCAGCCATGTTTAGCAAAGAAGTTAGAGATTATAAGTTGCTCTATAAAAGTTCAAGATGATCTTATGCTTGCTTTAGGTATTGATTTCAATGTTACAGATACCTTCAAAATTAAATTCTCTGGTTCGAAAATTATTTCAGTAGAAACAAGCTCTAATGACTTGGAGGTTTTTTGGCAGGCGAGAGAATGGGTTAAGATAAAACACCCAGAATTAATTGAAGTCCCATGTATAGGAATTTGGAATGGTGGCCCAACGCCCGGGAAATGCGTACGTGCAATGGTTGAAGGCTATACTCGTTTCGCCAAGAGTGATGATTTTCCAAAACAATAACGTGCAGCGGTGTTAAGTTATAATATAACAAGCCACTCAAGCAGGACTTTTAACAGTTGGTTAGTTTCCGCTTCGCTTCCATTTTAACCAACAATTAAAAGCCTCTTAGTGGGGCGTTAGCTGTCCCATGATTGTGAATAAGATTAAATACGACCTTGTAGTAACAAGCGCTAATGACTTCGATAATCTTAGCTTGGAGTGCTGTTTGAATAATGACCTTCTAATTGAGGCTGATTTGATAAGTTACATCGATAAAAAAGCAGATGTTTATGTACGCAAATGCCCATTAGAAATTGATGTAATAAAAGCTTTTATCCACGAGTTGGATATGGAGTTAAAATTTGGTGGTAATCCGCGTAATTAGTATTTCACGTGCTCGTTCTTTCCAGAGGGCGATTCAGAGGTAATTAACTAATTAATCACGGGTTCGCCAGCATTCGCTGTTTGGTCTTCGCTAGAATAAATCAGTTGTTGTATTAGCAATAATTGAGTAATGTTTCAAAATCAAACAACGTCAGGGAGTGACAATTGTTCTTACCAATCTATAATCAGCATAGCGCTAAATTATCAGCAGCTAACAAACGCATTAACTCACTCGCTTCGCTCGCTGGGAAAATTACACGGTCGCATTTCGCTGCGCTCAAAAACTGCGCCCATGCAATTTCCCGTTATGCGGGGTGTTATGAGTATTAAGCATATATGAGCAAAATATATGAAGTGCGTTCAGTATCAAAGAGCGATAAAAAAATACACCACTGGGGTGCCAAAAAAACTCGAGAAGGAGCGGAAACTCTTCTCGTGGAAAAATCCACAGGAGATAAAAAGAAATGGGCAGATAAATACCACGCTAGCTGGTGGGTAGAAGAAATAGATACAACTGGCATGTTCGAAATCCCCTCTCTGCCGTTGCCAAGAGAAAGATTTACCACAAATATTTCAATTGTGGAAACCGCCCCAGAGTATTGGAACACATTGCGCATTAATATTGTTAACGAAGCAGGTGAAAGAGTCGCTGGCTATGATCGGAATTACTCAAACATGTATCGAACTTTTGAGCCATTTCGCCAAGGTTCTAAGATGTTTGCCTTAATATCATCTGACTATACGGTCACGTCAGTGATGGACTTGGAAACCGGTGAAATTGTAGCTAGTGAGACACCGGATAGTGGTGGTTTTTGTCCGGTCGGTTTTTATGTTCCTGATTGGTGGGATACAAATGACGGTTCAATTATTCCTGGACAAAAATACTGGAACGAAGACAGTGAAGAGCCAAAAGGTAATTTTGGATTTGTGTGGGGTTGCATCTGGGGAGACGATTCATCTTGGAAAGTCCAATTTTTGGATTTGTCACAAGTACAAAAAGGGATATTAGTTCGAGATGAACGATTTGGTTATATCGAACTGGCTACGAACGAAAAATTGGACCCTAAAGATTTTATAGATTGCCAATTTTATGATGGAGAGTGCAAAGTTACGTTTTCAGTTTTTTCTCAGTATGATCTGAAAAGCGGAAAACATGAGAGGCATGAATTTGACTAAAGCTCATAACAAAAAAATTAATGCGACGCGGAAAAGCGTCGCGCACATTATTTAGGCGCTATACCTCGTCCGATTGATTTTTGTAACCACTTAGGTTACATTGGCGCATGATAAAAAGTTTCCTACATAAAGGTCTTCAGAAATTCTACCAAAAAGGTAGTACTGCTGGTATTCAGAAGAAGCATGAGAAAAAACTCAGATTAATTCTGTCAAATCTAGATCAAACTGAATGTCCAGACGATATGGATTTACCGGGTCTTTTTATGCATAAATTGAAAGGTGATAAGAAGGATTTATGGTCAGTTAGAGTAAGCGGTAACTGGCGCATAACTTATCGGTTTATTGATAAGGACATCGAACTCGTGAACTATGAGGATTATCATTAATGGCTATTCATAATCCGGCCCATCCAGGTGAAATACTGAAAGAACTTGTGATTGAGCCTCTAGAATTAACAATTACTGATGTAGCAGCACATTTAGATGTTAGCCGTAAAACGCTCTCGAAAGTGTTAAATAGTCGTGCATCTATATCTCCAGAAATGGCTGTCCGTCTTGAGTTGGTTTTTGGTAAGCCTTCCGCTGATCATTGGTTGAAACTACAAAACGCGCATGATTTGTGGGTAACTCGTCAAAATCAGTCAGCACTGAATGTAGAGCCATATAAGGCTTTGGTGGCGTAGTTGCGGTATAACAAAACGATGAAGACGGACGTAATACAAGAGCAGTATTCCGCCGCTTATCGTAAGTGTTATGTGTCACGGATACTTTAAATTTGAATAGCCTCATCGACAATACAAACTCTAACATCAGTGGACTTCCAATTACTTATGCATGGCGAGGTCACGGGTCTGCGATTTTTATAGAGCTTGGTGAATTGCGGCATAGAGAAAGAATCATCCTAAGGGTGAAATTTCAATAATGCTGGACTGCGAGTGGCGGATAGAAAACGACAAAACAATCGAAAGTGGAAGTTTTTGCGATTCTGATGTTATAGAAGAAATGCTTATGATGCTTACTGGAGATGAAGTAGCGCATATAGAGACATTAGGCTGTTTGCATGAATTAGTTATCGTACTGAAATCAGGCAAAAAAGTGGTCTCTTTTAGCAACGATATTGGAGATCCAGAGTGGTGTGTATTTTTACAGAACGGCAAATTTTTGGGTGTCAAAGATGGGGTTGTAGTAAGTGAAGACACATAACAAATGCATGAAGTCGGATTTGGCAGAAAAGCACTGCCAAATCGCTTATGCTAAGTGTTATGTGCTATTTGGTACAGGTGTTTCAACTGGATATTTGGTCTATACTTCAAATATCAGTTAAATTGGAGTGACTAATGAATATTGATTCGTTAACAACAAAAGAAAAGGTTGTTTTAGCTCAACAACTTTGGGACTCAGTGATATCTGATGAACAATCGCTAGATGTTTCTGCTGAACAAAAGGCTGAGCTTGACCGCCGTGTAATACAATTCGAAAATAAACCAGACGCTAGTGCAAGTTGGGATGAGGTGAAATCAAGGATTCTCAATAAATAATGTTTGAAAATGTAAGGATACAACCAGAAGCCGAAATGGATTTGCAGGACGCATATTCTTCACTTCGAACATTGCAAAATCGGTCTTGGTGCTGATTTTATAGAGTGTGTTGGAGATTCACTCGCCAAAGTATCCTCAAACAGCGAACAATATGCGGTTATTTATAAGTCGATTCGTAGAGTTTTAATCCATCGTTTTCCGTATGCTGTTTTCTACAAAGTTATTGACGACGTTATCGTTGTTTTTGCAGTTCTTCATTGTGCTCGAGAACCTAAGACTTGGCGAACGCGCACATAACAAAAACATTAACCGGACATTGCCAAGAGCGGGCAACGCCGATTATGTAAGGTGTTAGTTTCCCATCAAACATTTCTTGCAGTTTCGACTGAATAGGTATAATTTCTATACCTATGATAAATTTTGAATATGACGAACAGAAAAGTATCTCCAACTTATCAAAGCATGGTATTGATTTTGAGACCGCTCAAAAATTATGGATGGACGAACTGCACATTGAAGTGAAGCTGCGTTTTGATGATGAGCCTAGGTTTATTATTGTTGGTCTTATTGATGATAAGTATTGGACTGCTGTAATTACCTACCGAGCTGGAATGGTGCGTATTATTTCGGTACGACGTTCACGAAAGACAGAGGTAGCACTTTATGAAAGCGAGTGATTTTGATAAAAAATTTGACGACAACAAAGAAGATATTATTGACGATTTGGATCTATCAACTTTACGTCGACCCAACCAACCCCTTAAGCGCGTAAACGTAGATTTTCCTAGTTGGATGGTCAAATCACTTGATCGAGAGGCATCTAGAGTCGGTGTTACCCGTCAATCCATTATTAAGGTATGGCTAGCTGAGAGACTTGCTGCTGGGGAAACTAACAAAAACATGAACACGGACAATTCACAAGAGCGGTGAATTGCCGGTTATGTAAGTTGTTATGCAGCTTGAAGATTTGACATACCTTAAAAGATATATATACTTTTGAGTATGTGGACAATATTTGAACATAAAAAGCTAGATAAGCAGTTATCGAAAGCACCAATTGAAATCCAGAAGCGGTACGAAAAATGGAAAGATATTGTTGAGTTGTCAGGCCCATCAGGATTGAGGTTGATTCGAGGCTTTAACGATGAGGCTCTTTCAGGAAATTGGAAAGGATTCCGTTCTTCCCGCCTGAATCAACAATACCGTGTTATTTACTCTGTGGAAAATGGAGAAATGTTTGTTCAAGTCCTTGATGTAACAGCCCATGACTATCGAAGGAGGTCATAGTGAGTGATTTTCAAAAAGCAACAAAGCGTGTGTCAGTGTCGAGCGGCGAGTCTGTTCGTATTCTCAGGGAACTTCAAGAGTTGAGTCAAAATGAACTTGCGCGGCTTGCTAATATCCCTCAATCTACAATTTCAGCAATTGAAAATGATCGTGTCAATCTTGGCATAGAAAGGGCTAAATCTTTAGCTAGAGCTTTAAGATGTCACCCTGCCGTTCTTGTGTTTCCAGGTTGGGATGTAGAAAGTGAAAACGCTGCATAATAAGTTGTTATAAGCCCAAGTAGATTCAACCTATGAAGATTGTTTTTCTTTTTCTCATGCTGTGTTTTTTAGTTGGTTGCGAATGTGACTCTATTTGTGAAGCAAATCGAAAAACTAAGAAATTCTTAGCTACAAATCCATCAAACAATCAAATCTTGGATTATATAAATGAGTATAAAGGCGAAGCGCCTGGGACTGCTACCTATGGCGCTATCGTGAATTGGGGTTTGTTAAACACTGAAAGGTTTATAGAACTAACGAATCTTCCATCATTCTCTCAAAGAAACTTGGACTTGATAGTTTATAAAATTGCTGATTATGGAAATCACGATAAGTGGTGCCAGATATACTATGAATTAAATGAACGTGAAAATGATAGATATATTCGGGATCGGTTGCTTGGTTGCAACTATGGCTTATAACAAGTTACTGAACAGAGACAATCACCTCATGTCATGTATCTTGCATTCGCAAGCTCCACGCCATAAGCTGATCGCTCGTTAGTAAAGCGTTATGTTTTAAGGATGGTTAGAGGTTTGTGGGTAAATTAGAACCATTTTTTGCGATAGCCTCATTTATTATATTTGGGTTGTTGTTTCACGTAATATTTCTTTGGTACAACTTTTTAGTAGTTGATTGCGGATATTATTCCGAGTTTTGGAAAGCTGATAATTCAAAGTTGCTATCGCCTCTAGCGTCATTTATCTTTTGTATAGGCTTGTTCGCGACTTATTTTTTGTTTAGGTTAGTTTCAATGTTCAGAAGTAATAAGAAAGACTCCTTTATCTGGTTGATTGTGTTTTTGTTTCCTATCGTTACTTTCTATGAAGTTTATGACTTTTCAAAATAGTTCTATTCCAATCAAAGACTATATTGAGCTTGACGATTTATCAGAGGTCCAAAAATCTAAATATAAGTGGAAGCGAGAGAATTATCTTGAGCGCAAAGAAAGGTTAGTTAAATATGGAAGTTACTGCAACGCTACCGACTTTTATCAGCGAACATAACAAACGACTATAGCGTCAATAAGTAAATTACGCCATCTTCGACTCCCATGCTTTATCATCTCTGAGCATCGAGTTTAGGATGATGACCATCTTCCTAACACAAGCGATGATAGCCACTTTCTTTGTTGATGGGAGCAACGCCAACGAGTGCAGCCGCTTGCTTGTTATTTATGTAACCCAGTTCATTCTTAAACACAGTGAGCACGGGTTTAATGGAAGAAGCGAGAGCTTTAGGTAAGGTTTGAAGGCGGTTTTTCTCCATAGTTTGCATGGACATGAGTTGCTGCCAATGTCTGGGCCTCACTTTATCACTGTGAAAAGGAAAAGGATTTTGCCATACAAACGCATTAACTCACTCGCTTCGCTCGCTGGGACAACTTTACGGTCGCATTTCGCTTTGCTCAAAAGCTGCGCCCATGCAATTTCCCGTTATGCGGGGTGTTAACAACACGTTTTAACGACCCGTTTAGCTCATTAATTATTCCACTATTGAAGCCCCAAATATTTCTGAGTTTTGTTCTAACTTTCAACATATTAGGTGCTCAACCTCAAGTTAGTATGATTCTTTTGCTTCCTTGCGCATTAATCAGCAACCAGAAATTATTCATTATGGCTCTAAAAATAGGATTGTTTTTTGTGATTCTACATCATGTTCACTTACGTTGAGTGTCAACCATAATTAGCACACTCACGCGCGTCTAGTTCACAAACAACGACAACATAAAAACCTTACTATTGCGCGTAAAGTTATACATCTCTTGTTTAGAGGATGGTAACGCCTCAATTGTTTTTTCTTCAAAGCCTTGTTCTAAAAACCAATGTCCGGTGACGGTTGTTAAAACAAAAATACGCTCAAGTCCACTCAAAATGGCTTTTTTGCGAATTTCATCAAGTAGTCTTTCGCCTCTGTTCCCCCCTCGATAATCGTGATGTGTTGCAACGCAGGCTAACTCTCCACATGCATCGCTTCTGTAAACATATAAAGCGGCACAGGCGATAATCATTCCGTCCCGAACAATTACGGTAAACAGGCCAATTTCATTTTCTAATCGCTCTCGTGAGCGTTTTACTAAAGCGCCGCTTTCTTCTAATGGTTTAATTAGCTTTAAAATGCCGCCAACATCGTCTATCGTCGCCGTTCTAAGTTGTTCATAGTGATTTTGTAATACAAGTGAACCTGCACCATCACGTGTAAATAACTCTCGAAGTAATACACCATCAGTATGGTAATTAACACAATGAGCTCTGGTGACCCCGGCTTCAACAGACGATATCATCGCTGTTAAACAGGTTGTCTCGGCGTCAATATTGTCAGCGGCTAATTCTTTTTTAAGCAGGTTTAATTCTGTTGTTCGTAGTAGGTTACCTGCTTTATCAAAAATACCGTCGCGTTCTGAGAGTGTGATAATTTTGTCCGCTTTCATTGCAATAGCAGCTTGTGTGGCAACATCTTCATGCGATAAGTTAAAAATTTCGCCGGTGGGTGAATATCCCATTGGTGAGAGCAGCACAATGGAGCCATCTGAGAGGTGATCGTTTATACCTTGCACATCGACACGACGCACGAGCCCGGTATTTTCAAAATCGACCCCCTCTTTAACACCTAAAGGTCTAGCGACCACTAAGTTGCCGGAACAAACTCTAATTTGCGAGCCGTGCATAGGGGAGTTAGGTAAACCCATGGTAAGCAGAGCTTCAATTTGGCTGCGCAACGATCCGGCAGCGTCTTTGACGCATTCTAAGCTTTCTTTGTCGGTGATGCGGATACTATTCTTAAACTGCGCTTGTTTATTACGAAGTCTTAGGCGGTGATCAATTTGTGGTCGAGCACCGTGCACTAGAATAAGCCTAACACCGAGGCTATTAAGTAGAGCGATGTCTTGAATTATCTTGGGAAAATTGGGATCTTCGATAGCTTCGCCACCAAACATGATCACAAAGGTTTTACCGCGATGTGCGTTTATATAGGGCGCAGAACTCCTAAATAAACGAATACTTTCCGAATCGGACAATGCCATCTTAATCTCTCTTCACATCGACAATGAGCAAATTCATTGCTTATCCTATGAGTTGGTCGAGCTTTTCTAGTTCGACATACAACGCTTTGGTAACTAACTCTTTATTAGTACCACCAAGTACATTTCGTTTATTTAAAACCGATTCTAATTCCAGAGTAGGGTAGACATCGTCTTCGATTTTATCGTTTATTGTTTGCAACTCAGCAATACTTAAATCTTCTAGTGCCTTGCCTTTTGAGATTGCCATTACCACTGCTTGTCCAGAAATATCATGCGCTGTTCTAAACGGAATACCTTTTGCCACCAAATAATCGGCCAATTCTGTTGCGTTTGCATAGCCTTGTTGAGCTGCTGCTCGACATCTTTCTTCGTTTAGTGACAAAGTGTCCAGCACTTCCACTGCGATACATAAACAAATATGCCACTGATTGACACTGTCTATTGCACCTTCTTTATCTTCTTGCATGTCTTTGTTGTATGCGAGAGGCAAACCTTTCATGGTGACCAGCATACCTTGCAAATTACCAAACACACGGCCACATTTTCCGCGCATCAATTCAAGTGCGTCCGGATTTTTCTTTTGTGGCATGAGTGATGAACCAGACGTAACGGAATCGCCCAATTGCAGAAATCCTGCTTCGCCACTGTTGTAGAAAATTAAGTCTTCGGCCATACGTGACAAATGCATCATGCTCGTACTGGCATTAAACAGGAGTTCAAGCACAAAATCGCGGTCAGAAACAGCATCTAAACTATTTAAACAAGGAGAATCAAAACCTAATTCTGCTGCGATCTTGTAGCGATCAACCGGAAACGTGGTTCCAGCTAATGCTCCGGAGCCAAGAGGACATTGATTTAAACGTTTTTGCAAGTCTTCAATTCGACTGACGTCACGCTTTAACATTTCAACATAAGCTAAGCACCAATGCGCGAAGTAAACTGGCTGCGCGCGTTGTAAATGTGTATAACCTGGAAGAATGGCATCTTGATGGCGAGTAGCCGCTTTTAAAAGTGCGCTTATCACATTTAGGCAATCGTCTCTAAGTGAAGATAAGTGAGAACGACACCATAGGCGAAAGTCCGTTGCGACTTGATCGTTCCTGCTGCGCCCAGTATGCAATTTTCTGGCAATGTCACCCAACTCAGCGGTTAATGTTGCCTCTACAAAGCTATGAATATCCTCTTCAGGCGAGTTAGCAAAATCAAGAGCGCCTTCTTCAGCTTGCTTTTTCAGCGAGTTTAGTGAATTTTCGAGTTGAAATTGCTCGTTTTCGCTTAATACTCCAGCTTCTTTTAGTGCGCGAGACCAAACAATAGACCCCCAGATATCTTCAACTGCCATTACATAATCGAATGGCAGCGAATCATTAACTTGCTTAAACATATCGCTACTACCGGACTGAAAGCGCCCACCCCATAATGCCATGATGCTTCCTTATTTCTGTTTTAATGCTTTAATTCTGCTAGATAAACTAAACAATCTGATAAATCCTTCAGCATGACTTTGGTTATACACGTCGTCTGCGCCAAAGGTCGCGAAGTCCTCGGAATATAGGCTGTTAGGTGATTGACGCTGGACCACTGTGGCTTGGCCTTTGTATAATTTTACGACTATTTCGCCGGTGACTAATTTTGCGAAACTAGCTGCACTTGCTAATAGGGCATCATTTAGAGCCGTGAACCAGCGCCCATCGTACATAACATGCGCAAATTCAAGCGCAATCTGCTCTCTGAATTTCAATGCCGATTTGTCCAAAACGAGGCACTCTAGTGCTTTATAAGCTTTCATTAATACCGTGCCACCGGGAGTTTCATAACAACCACGTGACTTCATACCTACCAGTCTGTTTTCAACAATATCGATGCGACCAACACCATGTGGAGCAGCAAGTTGGTTAAGTGCGACTAATGCTTGATAAGGTGATAATGCTTTGCCATTTACATGGCTTAAGCTACCTTCGTCAAATGTAAGAGAAATACGTTCAGCTTTGTCTGGAGCATCTTCCGGATCAGTTGTCATCGTCCAGACTTGTTTACTTGGCTCACACCATGGGTCTTCCAGTTCACCACCTTCGTGGGATATATGCCACACGTTTGCATCACGGCTATATATTTTAGTTGCAGACGACGAGGTTTTAATATCTCGGCTAGCTAAGTAGTCGAGTAAATCTTCACGCGAGACCATGTCCCATTCGCGCCAAGGAGCAATTACTTGCAAGTCAGGTGCTAGGGCGGCAAAAGCACCTTCAAATCTGACTTGGTCGTTACCTTTGCCGGTACAACCATGACTTAATGCATCGGCGCCTACTTTGCGGGCAATGTCGACTTGTGCTTTGGCGATAACAGGGCGAGCCATTGAAGTGCCTAACAAATATTCGCCTTCATAAACTGCACCAGTTGTCACTGTTGGGTAGATGAAATCGCGGACGAATTCTTCTTTTAGATCAACGATATGACACTCGCTTGCGCCTGATGCCATAGCCTTGTCATACAATCCTTCAAGCTCTTCTTCACCTTGGCCAACATCGGCTGCAAAAGCAACAACTTCGCAATCATAGTTTTCTTTAAGCCAAGGCATAATTGCTGATGTGTCGAGGCCGCCTGAATAAGCTAGTACGACTTTCTTAATTGCATGTTTGTTGTCTGTTAACGCCATTCTTGAATCCTTAATTACTGATAAGCCGAAGGTTATTTGTTCCGCTATTCTAAATAGATAGTCGTAGTTGCTAATTTAGTAATATCAATCTAATGTGACATTACCCACAAGCATTGCCAATATTGCGTTTTGCGCATGCATGCGATTTTCAGCTTGTAACATCAACAATGATTGGTCGCTGTCCATCAAACTGCCGGTAATTTCTAAATCACGGTGAGCTGGCTGACAATGCATTACATAACTGGCGCCCGATTTTTGCATTAATGCTTCATTCACCTGATAGGAGGCGAACTTTTCTTTAATTTCCGCTAAAGGCGTATTGTCGCCCATTGAAAGCCATGTGTCTGTATAAAGAATATCAGCTTTGCCTAATTCGTTAATATCATTTGCAATGGTCAAGCTAACATTGTTTTCATAAGCCAATTTAGCCGCATGTTTAGCGATATTAGCATTAATTTCGAAGCCTTTTGGGGTAATTACGGTTTGGTGACAACCTAATAATGCACCGACAATCAGCAATGAATGAGTCACATTATTACCATCGCCGATATAAGCCATAGTTTTACCTTTCACATCACCTAATTTTTCAAACATAGCAAGATAATCAGCTAAGGCTTGGCAAGGATGATACAGGTCACATAAAGCATTAATGACAGGAATGTTTGCACCTGCAGCGAGATCCACTAGTGTTTTATGCTCATATACTCTCGACACGATGGCGTCAGCCCAGCAAGCGAGATTGCCGCCGACATCAATTGGGTCTTCTCTATCTTTTAGCGGAGAGCCTTGGCTGTCGACATAAACCATATGTCCGCCTAACTTATTAATGCCAATATCGAAGCTGACTCGCGTGCGCAACGAAGGCTTTTCAAAAATCGCAACGATCGATTTCCCCTCTAATGGTTTACCAAATTTTTCAGGTGTTCTTTTGAGCTCTAAAGCAAGCTTCAATAACGAATGCATTGAAGTTGAGTCCCAATCTCTAAAGCTGAGTAAGTCCTGCATCTCTTATTCCTTTTACTTTCTGTTTTTTTATTCTTTGCTACGCTGGGACTGTGGCCGAAAAGATAGTCGTACCCACATTTTTTAGGGGTTCGTTGACCAGTATTCCTACGTCATTCCAGCTGCCAATTTTAACTGCTTTTCCGAGTGTCTTAGATGCTTCCTGAGCTGCTTTTACTTTTACTATCATACCGTCAGTAATCACACCTGCATTAACCAAATGGGCTATCTTACCGTCGTCTAACCGCGCGATAAGTTGCTTATTTTCGTCTAATACGCCGCTAACGTCTGATAATAGATACAAATCAGCATATAATAATGATGATATGCAGGTAGCTGCCTGATCCGCATTGACATTGTATAAGCGACCATCTAGATCACTACCAATTGAGCATATTATAGGCGTTAGATTGGCATGCATAAGCTGATGCAATAATTTCGCACTACGTGGATGTGGATACCCAACGGCACCTAATATTGGCGAAACTTCATCGCATACGGCCAAATTACCATCAGCTAACGAAATACCAACACCTGTTAATCCTGCCTTTGCCGCTAAACAAACCAATTTTTTATTTAGTGTACCCGCTAAGACTCCCGTGACCGCTGGCATCTGTTCATCAGGTGATATGCGCAGTCCCTGATGCTTTTCACTTTTAAACCCAAGTGCGGTTAGTTGAGTTTGCAATTGCGCTCCACCACCATGCACTATTGCAACATTGTGACCTTGATTTTTAAGCGTAGCAACAGATGTAAAAAAACTCGTTTGTGCTTGCGCGTCCTCAAAAAAATTTCCGCCGACTTTTAATACAATGTTGCTGATATGGTGTTTGGCTAATTGTTCAGTATTATTCATGTTTACAATAATCCAGTTTCTGTTGGCTGATTAAATACCAAATTAGCACATTGAATTGCTTGTGATGCGGCGCCCTTTAATAAATTATCTATTGCTGAGCTTATGACTAAATAGCGGCTATCTTCGTCGAATTTCCAATAAATGTCACAAAATGCGGTGTTTGCAACATCATCAATTTTAGGCCATGAATCACGTAAACGAACCATCGGTTGAGTCGCATATTGCAGTTCGAACCTTTGCTTTATATCTATTGCATTTACTCCTTCACGTATTCGCATAGTAATTGTCGCTAAGATCCCTCTTTTGAATTGGCCAAGATGAGGCGTGAAGATAACTTGAGTGCCGCAATAGTCTTCGATTTCTGGTGTATGACGATGTCCTAATACAGCATACGCTTGTAAGCTTACTTCATAATAACTGGTGGTCATAGAGGGTTTTCTACCAGCCCCGCTAACACCAGATATTGCGTTAATAATAGGTCTCACACTTGGGTCAAGAAAGCCTGCCTCTGTCATTGGCTTTATCGCTAGTATCGATGCAGTAGGATAACAACCTGGTACGGCTACAAAATTAGCCGTTTTAATTGCATTAGCATTCCACTCAGCTAACCCGTATACAGCACTTCTGAGTATGTCAGTATGCTCATGTTTAAAGCCATAAAATGACTCAAATACTTGTTCATCTTGAAGCCTAAATGCACCAGATAAATCAAATATTTTAGCCTTTTTGCCACTTAATGCCTGCGCCCAATCGTGACTAGCTTCATGTGGAGTAGCTAAGAAAATAGCGTCGTACTTTTCAGCCAATGACACCAAATCATCTTGGTTTAGGGCGATGGTGATTAGTTCTGTTTGAGCAAAAAGTTGTGGATGTATTGCACCAATTGGCTTATCACAATCAGCGCTGCCATTAGACACATAACAAGCGTCCAATGAAAATAGTGGGTGCTGAATAATTATTTTAATTAGTTCAGCGCCGGTATAACCACTGGCGCCGATAATACAAGTTGAAATCATAGTTGAAATCTTAATAGAGTCTTTTTTAAGAAAAAATATCTCTCACCTTAGGCACAACAGAGTTGTGTTGGTTGCGCCAAGAGCGAAAGTGCTATGCTGTGTTAAACAACAACCTGTAAATCATGTCGTCGTAACACTTTCTCACAGCAAAGGGAAGGACAGGGAAAACCCCATGACATTGATACTAGAAATTTATTAATAAAATTAATCACTTAAAAACTCAGTTACGATTCTATCTCAAGCACAAAACCTGTGTTGAGCTGTATATTCAGATAGTAATAAATATTGAATAATTATGCAATATAAATGTATAAATAATTGATTTATTTGTATCGTACGTAGTGATTGTAGGTGTTGTAAGAATATAAATACCGTTTAGCACACCTTTGTTAATGCGCGAACTTTTCTATTCGCTCAATTGACGACATAACTCAACATACTGGCTGGACGATAGCCTGGTCGGCCAGTTAGCTTCCGGTTGACGCTATCAAAACCTAAGTCCAGCAAATCAAGATTGCCAACAAACATATCGATAACTCGCACTGGGTTATCATCGGTAACAAAGTCATCTATTTCCTGTGCTTAGACTAAAAGGTGGTCAATAGTTTTTACTCAGCCGGCTGACATAGGAGACATAAGAAAATCCCCACAACAACTAAACGTGTCTAGGTTATTGTGGGTGATTCATAAAACGTAAAAAAGTTACTATTAGAAGTTTTATTATAATACTCAGATGACTTAACCTTTTTATAAAGATACTCTATGTATTTAAAGTCAGCTATCTGCATTAATGCAATGATATTATTGAACTAATGCAGATACTTATAAAACTTTGCGAACCTTAAAAGAATAACCTCTATTGTTAAGTAGCCACAATGTTCGAAATCATGATACTTGCTGTAGCCTTAAGTATGGACGCATTTGCAGTGTCTTTAACTATGGGTGCAAGCAATCCAAAGAAAATTCAGAAATTTGCTATTTTAGCTGGTTTATACTTTGGCCTTTTTCAAGGATTAATGCCATTATTTGGATATCTTGGAGGGATAGCCGTATTTGGCTGGCTTGGTGGCTTTGCTCATTGGATTGCGTTTATATTATTAGTGATTATAGGTCTCAAGATGATATACGAAGCAGTCGCTTCTCAGCCCGACAAAAGCGCAACATTTAAAATATACTCACACTACTCATTACTATTGCTTGCAATTGCCACTAGCATCGATGCGCTCGCAGCCGGGTTCTCGCTAACGCTTATGAGTATAAACGGCATTTACGCGTGTATTGTCATTGCTATTATTACATTTTTGTTCAGTTACGTTGGTGTGCTCATGGGGCGAAGTTCATCAGCTTGGCTTGGCAATAAAGCAGAAATTGTTGGTGGTGTTGTGCTTATCTTTTTAGGAATAAAAGTTTTGATTGTGTAGCTATTGAATTTTACGCTTACCTGTAATCATCACACCAACTAATTACGTTACCCAATTCATTAAGACATCTAGCCAGCAGCAATCTCAAGGGTATTGGTAGGCTCAGCACCCATTGCCTTTTTTAGATTCTTCCATTATTTTAGCAAACGTGCTGCGTTGGTCCGTGTTTAATACGCTTAACATATCAAATCGCGACTTAGCTTTACTCACAGCCATATCAAGGGTCTGTTGCTTGTTCTGAGCATGCACTGCTAACCATGCGTTATCATCAAATTCTTTGGCTTGGACAATACCTGCCATTTGCGCTCTCACGTTTTTGACCTGCTCTTTTTTTGCCACTCGTTGAGCTTTATCGCTTGTCATCATAACCGTTAACTGAGCTTGCTGGTCGCTGTTAAGATCAAGCGCTTTAACTAGGCGCTGCATTTTTCTGTCAGGGTTATTTCGCTTTTGTTCACCTGTTTTACTTTTTTTATCATGGCGCTTAGCGATAAATTGAGTTTGTTGTTCAGCCGTCAATTGATTGAATACTTGGTTTTTACTTTTGGCTCGAATCTGCTTTGATTGCAACGAGAATGCCATTTGCTGTTCTATTTCGTTTGCAACTGCTACCTCATCCCATGCGGGTGCCTGCATAAGCGCCTTCATACTCTCATGGAATTGCTTTTGTTCGGCACGATAAATACCTAAATCTTGCCTTGTTTGTTTGTGTATTTGCTTAATATCTTCTTTTTGTTGTTGAGTTAAAGAAAGGCTTGCCATTAATTCACGTTCATAGTTTCGTGAATGATCTCTTTCTTGTGCATTTATTGAATATGCACTAACACTTAATAAACTGGCTACGGTTAAACTGATTAATAATTTCTTCATTTTCATTCCTCTCGAATTAATTTAGCTTAAAACTCTGGGTCTACACAAACTGTCGAGTTAAATAATAGCTTAATGAATGCAAAGAAATGCCAACCAAGTGTAAAGCTTATGTAAAGGTTTCTGGGCTTTAGTTCAAATTCACTTATGATATGGTTGTTGGGTGCTTAAAGTGGATAACATACTATATAGGGCTCATTGTTTTCGATGTTTAGCTCAATAGAGTTATTAGCCCTTCTATTACCAATAAATGTAGCCTTAAGGCGAATACATGTATCACGTATTAATAATTGACGACGATGTCGCACTGACCCAAATGTTAGCAGAATATTTACAACAAAATGGATTTACTGTGGACGTTGAAAACTCCCCAGTGACGGCAATTGCGAGAGTACGAGAACAAAATTTCGATGTTGTACTTCTAGATGTCATGATGCCTATATTGGATGGTTTTGAAACGCTAAAGCAAATTCGGACTTTTTCGGTTGTCCCCGTAATAATGCTAACTGCAAAAGGTGAAGACTACGATCGTATACTAGGTTTGGAATTAGGTGCTGATGACTATCTAGCTAAACCATTTAACCATCGAGAACTGCTTGCTCGCATGAAAGCGCTAACGCGCCGTTTGGATGACCTAAGTAGCTTTAATCAAGTTCAAAACCTAGAGTTTCATGGTATCAAAATTGAAGAAGCCAGCCAAAGGGCAATGATAGGGGGGCATGAGTTAGATCTGACCAGTACTGAGTTTCAGCTTCTGCTGTTATTAATGAGACATGCAGGACACTTGTTAAGCAAAGAGAAACTGAGTGAGGAGATACTCGGGCGCAGACTCAGCGCATTTGACCGTAGCTTAGATATGCACGTGAGTAATGTTCGCAAAAAACTATTACAACAAGGTATTGAAAACGTAATCAAGACGATGCGAGGGTCAGGCTATATATTTAAGAGTGAAGTATAATGAGATTGGCTAAGTTCAATCCTTTCAATTCCTTATTTGGGCGCGTCTTTATTTGGTTTTGGACTGCATTATTAGTCATTTTATTGAGCGCTTTTTTCTTAACAAAGCAACTAACCGACGTCTTGGAAGTAAACGCCTTAAGCCAAGAACAAGAGTCTGCGACAGCCTTGATAATGCAACGTCTTACAAAAGTAGTTGAGCGCAACAATAACTTAAATCAATCATTGCGCAGGCTAGGGCAACGAAATGGCCTTCATATTGTAGCTATAAACAAAACGACCGGCCAACTTAATACAAGTTTCCCTGCTCCTCTATCACGCAATGTCGGTGAGTTGAACGCGTTTATTGACAGCGACATTCCGTTGCTTATAAGACTTAATAATATGGAGTTTGTTGGTCCGTATGAACTGCTCTTCAAGAAAGTAAAATATAAAGTTTATGTCGGACGTTTGCTGTTGCGATCTGAAAGACACATGATGTCTCGTTCGAAAGCTGCAATAGCGGGCTTGGTATTAGCTATTTTACTGAGCACTGTATTTTGTTTTGTGTTGGTGCTAAGTATCACAAAACCATTGGGTGCTTTGCGTTTAGCTAGTAATCGCTTAGCTAAAGGTGATTTAACTACTCGTATTCAAGGTCTCGAAAATAGAAAAGATGAGCTGGGTAATTTGGCGGAAGATTTCAATACGATGGCGGTTCGTCTGCAAAGCTTGATCGATAGTCAAAAACAGTTGATGGCAAATGTCTCGCATGAACTGCGCACACCATTGACTCGCTTGCAGTTAGCGGTTGCCCTGCTAGAGGACCAACTTAATACTCATGCTGATGGTTCGCTAAGTGACGTAAACACGAAGCACTTATTACGAATTGAAAATGAAATTGTTAAGATGGATCAGATGATTGGGCAAGTACTGACACTAGCTAAAATAAACGCATCTCAGCAATCAATTGAACTGCAAGAAACTACGCTGGTTTCGGTTCTAAGAGGTGTATTGCAAGATGCACGTTTTGAGGCTGGCGCAATGAATAAATTACTTGTTGTAGGCGCTATTCCTCAGGTTAGTATTAACGCCGATATGCCGTTACTTGTTAGTGCAATTGAAAATATCATTCGCAACGCAATTCGTTTCGCAGCAAAAGAGGTGAGGTGTGAATTTGCTATTGCGTCTAGCAATTTGACTACAGACTTCGTTGAAATTGTCATTAATGATGACGGAGTAGGTATGTCCGCTGCAGAATTAGAAACTGTGTTTGACCCATTTTTTCGTGGTAGTAACCAAGTGCATGAAGTCAATAAGGGGGCTGGACTTGGTTTATCCATTGCTAAGGCTGCGATTGAACTGCATGGCGGCAGTCTTTATGCTGCGGGGCGTCATGCTCCACCGCGTTTGGATAAAGAGAGTCGTCAAGCTAGTGATATAAAAGATGAAAGAAGTTTTGAAGAAGCATCGCCTTTAACCGGCTTATCAGTAATAATACGGCTACCGATTACCAGCAAAGCAACATAGCGATTAAATGCAGTTAACGAAAGAAGCCGAATTAGCAGAAAAGTTCGATAGTGTTATCAAGCCTTGGTTTGAAAATAAGATGACATCTGGCTTTTGGATACTAACCGACGGTACTTCGCTACACTATCGATATGCTCATCATAAGCAAGCAAAATCAATTATCGTTATCTCATCGGGACGCGTTGAATGTGCAGCTAAATACGCTGAACTTATTTACGACTTGCATCAAAATGGCCATTCGGTATTTATTCATGACCACCGTGGTCAGGGTTTGTCTACGCGCTTAAAAGAAAATCCTCATATGGGATATATCAACGATTTTAATCAATATGTACTCGATTTTAACAACGTTATCGAAGACGTTTTATTTCCAATTCTGCAAGATAAGTATGTGACGGTAGAACAAAATTCGGTTAATAATGATGGGATCATGCTTCAACAAACATATCCGCCTTTGCATTTACTCTGTCATTCGATGGGCAGTGCAATTGGGGCGCTGCTCGTAATTGCACAGCCTAAATTATTTTCTAAAGCTGTGTTTTGCTCGCCTATGTTTGGTATCACGCCTCCACTCCCGCCATGGATCGCGACTATGTTAGTTCGACTCGGCGTTATGTATAATAAAGTGATAGGAAGAAAGGCGAGTTATTTTTTTGGACATGGCGATTACTCTGCGGCGGCATTTTATAAAAATCGTTTGATGAGTAGCAAGGTTCGATATGACATTTTTCGTAAAACCTACGCGCAGCAGCCTGAGTTACAATTGGGTGGTGCTACTTATGAGTGGCTTTACGCATCTTTAGTCGCGATGCAAGAAATACGGCAACACGCCAGTAAAATTGATCTGCCCTGCCTTATTTTATATTCTGGTGCCGATACTGTGGTCGCTAACGAAGATATTGAACAAGTAATTAATGAAATTCAGCACTGCGAATCAACATTAATCCCAGAGGCATTACACGAATTGTTTTTCGAAAAGGATAAATATAGAGTGCCCGCTTTAAGCAAGATTTTAGCCTACTTTTCGACGCCTTGACTCAATTTATTTAGTATCATAAGAACCAGCAATAGGTGCGTCTTCGTCATGTTTAAACGTGGCTTCAAATACATCGAAACCGCCTTTAAAATATACGAAAAGGCCGCTAAAAAACCAAATTGTATCCCTAAATCCAAACCATAATATTCTTGTTGATAGCCTAATTGTTCCACAAAGATGACGCAATTAACGGGGTGTTTATGGCTCCATATTTGGCATGCTAAAACCAAGTTGACGCCAGGCCTCGTAACTTACAATAGCGATTGAATTAGACAGGTTTAGACTACGAGCATTAGCTAGCATCGGTATCCTGATACGGTGACCTGGAGCAAAAGCGTCACGGATTTCATCCGGCAAACCTGAGGTTTCTGAGCCGAATAAAAGTACATCACCCGCTTGATAGCTGGGTTTGTCATGTGGGATTGACCCTTTGGTGGTTAGCGCAAAAATTCTTCTGTCACCCATCTCTTGCAAAAACGCAGCATAATTTTTATGTATAGTCACGTTAGCAAGATCACGATAATCGAGAGACGCTCTTCTTAGTTGCTTCTCTTCCATACTAAAGCCTAAAGGCTCTATCAGATGCAAATGGCAACCATTGTTCGAGCATAGTCTTATAGCATTGCCGGTGTTTGGAGCAATTTGTGGTTCGAAGAGAGCAATATGAAACATGACGTTATGTTACCTAGCGTTAATATGTGAGTCTGATAATTATTCTTGGGTTTGTTCGCGGCTTAATAACGCAACAGCGGCTTCTTTTGCTGACTTACCTTTATACAGTACTTGATATATTTGCTCGCAAATCGGCATTTCGATGTGGTTAGCTTGTGAAAGCAGTCTTACTTCGTCGGTGTTACGATATCCTTCAACAACTTGGCCAATACTTTGTATTGCTGCATCGACTGTCATTCCTTGGCCTAAAGCTAAGCCAAAGCGTCGATTTCTAGATTGGTTGTCAGTGCAAGTTAACACTAAATCGCCTAAACCAGCCATGCCCATAAAAGTTTCTTGTTTTGCCCCGATTGCCAAGCCAAGTCGGCTCATCTCAGCAAGCCCCCGTGTAATCAAAGCTGTGCGTGCGTTAGCACCAAAACCTAAGCCATCAGCTAAACCCGCACCTATTGCAATTACGTTTTTAACAGCTCCGCCTAGCTGAACGCCGATCAAATCATCGTTTTTATAAACCCGAAAGCCTTTAGAGCAATGCAGTTTTTGTGAAAATGATTCACAAAGCTCAGCGTTAGTTGAAGACAATGTAATGGCGGTAGGCAAGCCCGCAACCATTTCTTTGGCAAATGTTGGACCAGACACTACAGCAAAAGGGATATTGTTACCCAAAACGTCTAATGCGACCTCTTGCAATATTCGTCCCGTACCAGGTTCGAGACCTTTAGTTGCCCAAATTAATCGATGTTGGGCAGTTAAATACGGCTTGATTGCCTCTAAGCTTTCTTTGAATGCAAAACTAGGAACAACAACCAGTATATCTCTAGCGTTCTGCACTGATTCTTTTAGATTAGATGAGACTACAAGAGCATCAGGGAATGTTGCATCTGGCAGGTATTTATCATTACTACGAGTTTTTCGCATTGTAGAAACGTGTTTTTCATCACGTCCCCACAATACTGTAGGATGACCATTTCGAGCCAATACAAACGCGAGTGCGGTGCCGTAAGAACCGGCTCCTATTACAGCTGTATTTGACTCAAATGGGCTATCCATAGGATGGGTCAAAACTCATTATGAGTCTAGTTGTTGTGGAGCTTCTGCTGCAACGCCTTGCTCAGCCCGTTTTTGCATATAAGCCGCAAAAATAGCATCGAAGTTTACTGGGGCTAAGTTAAGTGGAGGAAAAGTACCACGGTTAACTAAGTTTGAAACCGCTTCACGGGCATATGGGAAGAGCATGTTCGGGCAGAATGAACCTAAAGTATGCGCTTTGTTTTGATCGGGCATATCGCCAAGGGCAAAGATACCGGCCTGCTGAACTTCGCATAAAAACGCAGTGTCTTCGCCAAGCGATGCTGTAACCGTTACAGAAAGGACAACTTCGTATAAATTAGTTTCAATTTCGCTTGTACGAGTATCAATATCTAGCTTTACTTCCGGCTTCCATTCTTTTTGAAAAATACCGGGGCTATTAGGCGTTTCAAACGAAATATCTCTTGTATAAATACGTTGAACGCTAAATTGTGCGCCTTGTGAAGCTTGTTCTGGTGCTGCTGCGGGTGTGTTATTTTCTTCAGCCATGAATAGTTCCTATCGATATTTCTTATCGTTATATTGTTTAAAAATGAAAAAAGGCTATGAGTCCATAACCTTTTAAATTGTATGAATCAGCGGTCAATGAACAAATGCTCATAGGTTGCTTCGTCGCGCCTGTTTATGCGTTCAGCAGGGCGTCAAGCTTACCAGCTGACTCTAATGCGAATAACTCATCGCAGCCGCCTACATGTGTTTCACCAATAAAAATTTGCGGAACGGATGTTTTACCGTTCGCACGTTCGATCATGATCGGACGTAATTCCGAATTTTTATCAATTTCATAATCTGTAAACGCAATACCTTTTTTACCCAACAAAGATTTAGCTCTAGTGCAATATGGGCAAAAACCTCTGGTGAATAACTCTACTTTTTGCATGTTAACTATTCTCTTATTTGGTGACGGGAAGGCTGGCTGATTGCCAAGCATTCATTCCGCCCTTTAAAACGTTGACTTGTTCAAAGCCTGCTTTCAGCAATTGTGCAGCTGTTTTTTTCGCTGTGACACCCATTGCGCATACGACAATAATGGGCTTGTCTTTTGAATTTTCAAGCTTTGCGAAGTCTCCGTTTTTCAGTTCTTCGGCTTTTAATTGCCTAGAACCCAAGATGTGTCCTGCTTTGAATTCTTTTGCCGCGCGAGTATCGAGTACAATCGCGTCTTCCTTATTCATTAGCAAGGTAGCATCATGCGTCGAAAGTTCTTTAATTGGAGACAATGCGGCACCAACATAGGAATAAATGATAAGTACTATTATCGCTACCCAAGCAATTGATAAAATTGAAATCAATGTCGTGCTGGTAGCAAACTCTATTATTTGGTCCATAAAAACTCTGTCGTCCTGTTACTGTTCGAAGTCCGCAAAGTATATAGAAAAAAAGGATAGAAACCAGCATTTAAGCGGTTTCTTGTACAATTCTTTTCAGCTTGAATACCCAAAGTGCAAGTATAATAACGGTTTTTACATAACAAAATTCGATGTTAGGAAAAAAGATTTATTTAAATGTACATAAAAATGAGCATAAACAGTTTATAACACGCCGTTTTATTGATAACTTTACTCATCGTTTTACTCTTTGTTCAATACACCCAAATTTCAAGGTTAATCATGGCACATACTAAAACACCATTAGCTCTTATCATATTAGACGGTTGGGGGTATAGGGAAGAAAAGACTAACAATGCTATCGCGTTGGCCAATACGCCTGTACTAGATGACTTATTTGCAAACCAGCCAAGCACATTAATATCAGGGTCAGGTCTTGATGTGGGTCTACCAGAAGGGCAAATGGGAAATTCGGAAGTGGGTCATGTAAACTTAGGCGCTGGCCGAGTCGTGTATCAAGATTTTACCAAAATTACTAAAGCGATCGCAGATGGCAGTTTTAAACATAATCCGTTTATTGTGACGGTAATCGAAAAAGCCGTAGCTGAGGATAAAGCGGTTCATATTATGGGGTTGCTATCGCCTGGTGGCGTTCACTCCCATGAAGAACATTTGTTTGCTGCCGCCAAATTAGCCGCCGAAAAAGGCGCAAAGAAAATTTATCTTCACGCTTTTACCGATGGCAGAGATACCCCACCAAGAAGCGCCACAGCGTCAATTGAAGCAGCGCAAAAAGTGTTTGCTGAATTAGGGGTTGGTCAAGTTGCTAGTATTGTTGGACGATACTTTGCAATGGATCGTGACAACCGCTGGGATCGGGTAAAGCAAGCCTATAACTTGATTGTTTCAGCGCAGGCTGATTTTCATTATGCAACGGCATCTGAAGCGCTTGAAGCTGCATATGCTCGCGATGAAAATGATGAATTCGTCAAAGCGTCAGTCATGACGGGTTACACTGGCGTCGAGGACGGTGATGCAATCTTGTTTATGAATTTTAGAGCTGACCGCGCACGCGCAATATCGCATGCAATAGTTGATGCTGATTTTAATGGATTTGCGCGCAGTAAAGTCGTTCATGTAGAATTTATGATGCTGACAGAATATGAATCTAACTTGCCAGTGCCATGTGCATATCCGCCGACACCACTAGTTAATGTCATGGGTGAGTGGTTGGCTAAAAATAATAAGACACAACTGCGCATTAGTGAAACTGAAAAATTTGCGCATGTCACTTTTTTCTATAGTGGAGGAAAAGAAGACGAATATCCGGGCGAAAAACGTATTCTGATACCTTCACCAGACGTTGCAACTTACGATTTACAGCCGGAAATGAATTCAGAAAAACTCACTGATGAATTAGTTGCTGCTATAAAATCGCGAGAATTCGATGTGATTATTTGTAATTACCCGAATGGCGATATGGTTGGTCATACCGGTAAGTTAGATGCTGCCATTAAAGCTTGTGAAGCGGTCGACCATTGCATAGGTCGCGTGATTGAAGCATTAAAAGAAGTTAGCGGTGAGTGTTTGATTACAGCAGATCACGGTAATGCAGAGCAAATGGTGAACCCTGAAACTGGCGTATCGCACACCGCGCACACGAGTGAGCCTGTACCATTTATTTATTTTGGTCGCGACGCTACTCCAAGAAGCGGTGGTACCCTTAGCGACGTGGCACCAACAATGTTGCATTTAATGGGTATGCAACAACCAGCAGAAATGACGGGTAAAACCATTATGACGCTGAAAACAAGCTAATATGAGTATCTAAAGGCAATTAAATGAAGTTGAGCGTAAAAAAAACAGTGTCTGGCATAGGCCGCTATTTGTTAGCTGCTGGTCTTTTTTTGCTCATTCCTCAGGCTTTGGCGCAAGATTCCGATTTGGCAACTATTCAAGAAAAGATAAAAAAAACGCAAGCCCAACTCGACAAGAAACTAAAGTCGTCGGAGCGTTTACAGCAGGAACTTAAACTTGCCGAACTCGAGATTGCTAAAACTGCAACGCAATTAAATAAAACAGACCAATCATTAAAGACAACGCGCAGCGAAAAAGTCCAACTTGAAAGCGAAAAGTTACGAGTTTCAAAAGTTATTAAAGAACAACAAAAACAGTTGGCAGGTCAGCTTAAATCGGCATTTATGGCTGGTAACTACGATTTTGCTAAGATGTTTTTCAATCAAGATGATGCTGGCCGATTTGAGCGAACTCTTACGTATTATGAATATCTTAATAAAGCGCGTCAGCAAGAGATTGGCAAATTTAGAGTGCTTGTCCTCGAACTTGAGCAATTAAATATAAAATTAGCAGACAAGACGAAGCGCTTAGAAGAATTTTTGGTGACTCAAAAACAACAAAGTAGTCAATTAAGAGAGCAGCAAACCTCACGTCATCGGAAGCTGAAACAATTAGACCAACAGATAAAATCAGACACGGTTCGAGTTAGTCAGCTGCAGCAGGAAGAGCGCTCTTTAATGAATGCTATTGAGCAAGCTGAAATTGATGCCAGAAGTAGATCAAAAGATGAAGATATCGTGTTGCTTGGTTTAGCGCAATCGAAAGGTAAGTTAACTTGGCCAGCCGCAGGGGAAATTCAGCAGCTATTTGGTAAGAGAAGGCAAGGACAAGTGCGCTGGAAAGGTATCGTGGTTAATAGTAGCGAAGGCTCACCTGTGCGAGCAGTCCAAGATGGTAAAGTACTATATGCCGATTGGCTAAAGGGATTTGGTTTGGTGACAATAGTTGATCATGGCGAGGGATATATGACCGTATATGGACGCAATCAAGCGTTATTAAAACAACCAGGGGACCCTGTTTTTCAGGGTGAAACTATCGGCTTAGTAGGCAGTAGCGGTGGGCAAACGACTCCGGGCTTATACTTTGAAATTCGCCACAAAGGCAAAGCACTTAACCCCAAAAATTGGTTAAAATAACAGACTGATAAGTTTGTTTCCGCCCAGCACAATAATCACAACGAGTATTAAGCCAGCAAGCAAATTAGCAAACAATGTATTTGTATGAGTCTTCATTATTTTCTTTTGATTCATGACATATAACAAAAACAGGACAGATATTGGCAATAACAGAGCGTTCGAGGCTTGAGCTAGAATAATAACGACTAAGGGTTTAAAGCCAGAAGTTGCGACCAATACCCCGCAGAACAATATCATAATACAAACTAGTTTAAATTCCTTAGCTTCAAGCTTAGGCTGCCAACCAAATAAACCACAAATCGCATATCCTGCAGCTAATGGAGCCGTTATCGCACTTGTTAAGCCTGCAGAAAACAAACCCAGAGCAAAAAACAGGTTAGCGTAGTCACCCAAAATAGGCTCTAGTTGTGAGGCAATATTGCCAGGGGACAGTACGTTATCAGTTAAGTAAAAAGCATTCGCTGCACACGACATGATAGCAAAGGTAACAATACCCCCGAGTCCAATTGATGCGAACAGCTGTTGTCTATGTGCTGGCAGTTTAGCGCTAATCTCGGGATCAGAGACCCTAGCTTCAAGGGACTGTTTAGCGCTTAAGCCTGCGTGAAGAAATAAATTATAAGGGACAATTGTAGTGCCAATAATAGCAAGTAATAGTGAAGTATTAGAAAATCCTATTTCGGATAAGCCACTCATTAATGCTGCAGTGTTAATACCTGCAATCAGCATGATAGCAACAAATACCACGCTCATTAAAGCGACTAGCCCAATGAGTAACTTTTCAACTAAATGATAGCGATTACTAACAAGTACAATTAAAGCAATAGTACCTAAAATCAGAACCCATAAGGTAATATTACCCGGTAACACGTTCGCCAAGCCGAGCGCAGCACCAGTCAAATTTCCGCCTTCATATGCGGCATTGCCCAAACCGATCGCAGCACATACAAGGATGATGCAAAACCACTTTATTAAGGTGTTTTGGCTAATACTAACGATAGCTTCCGACAAGCCTTTGCCTGTTACCAAACCAAGCCGAGACGCCATTTCTTGTAATATGTAGGTGGCAAAAATTGAAAAGCAAAGCGCCCAAACTAAACCATAGCCAAGACTTGCACCTGCCATTGAGGCCGTTGTTACTGTGCCAGGGCCTATAAAAGCTGCAGCAATGATAAGTCCTGTTTTTCCTGATTTCATGCGCTATCTTCCCCAAAACATGTTTTTATAGTTGTTATTCGTTTTGATTTCACTCTATCATCTACCGCATTGTCTAAATTCGCAAATTTAAGTATCTCAATTAATTATGAATTTACTGCTGATTTACCAAAACCCTGATATTGCCGATATGCTGCATTCGCGTTATTATGTAGAAGGCGCAATGCTTGGAGCGGGTGTTTCTCCAGAAATACCGATGCCAAATGTTTGGTTGCCATGGGCTATCAAGAATCATGGTCAAATGCAAAATAATCAACAAGCTGATGTGATTACCGATGCACTGTTTGATTACTTTAAATATTGCTTGCAGCAAATGAAAGATAACGCTCAATGTATGCCTGATTATGGTGTTTTCGAAGCTGATCGTGACAAACGGGGCGAAAAGTCTCCGCTTTCGCAGTGGTTGCAAGGTGTGCTGACTGCTCATTCGAGCATGGAGCCCGTGTGGCAAAATGCATGGCAATTAATGCATGATAAAAATCCGCAGCATGCGCCTGTGTTAGCTAAAAAGCTTAAACATAGTTTGGGGATGTTTAGTACATTCGCAGATGTTGAACTAGCCATCGATCAAGCAAAAAAGCGCGGACAGATGGATTTTGAAGACAAACTGCCATTGATAGCACAATCATTGCCTAAAGCATTGAGTACCTATGTTTCAATTTCGGGAGAACTAGCGAGTTACTTGCCGAATCAGTTTGAGACTTTTGTGCAAAAACCTACTTAGCTATTCTCAATCTAGCACCAGATGTATTCTTTACGAATTAAAAAAGTGACTTTTGACTGGTGATATATTTACCTATTTTTCGATAAACATCGCCTAAATTCGTTTAAAAAGGCTTTAAAATCGCTAAAATAACAATAGCAAGTAAGGCTAGTACTGGAAGCTCATTTATCATTCGATAGAAGCGTGGACTTTTCGTGTTTTTATCCGCGGCAAACATCTTAACTAAGTAATACAAATAAAAGTGATATGCGTAAAAAAATGTCACTATGGTTAGTTTTGCATGCAACCAAGCCGAGGCCTTGAACCACTCTAGCCCATATTGATACATAATCAATATGCCCAAAATTAGGGTCAACAGAGCAAATGGCGTTACAAAAAACCAAAGGCGACGTTCCATTATTTTAAATTGGTCTTTGGTTTCCTGATGCTGACTTTCGGCATGGTATACAAATAATCTCGGCAAATAGAAAATACCTGCCATCCAGGCGATCATAAAGAACACATGGAAAGCTTTTAACCACAAAATACTCATCACTATTACCCTTTCATATTAATGTTGTTGTCTAAATAAATAACTATGCAGTGTATTCCAAGTAATAATGCCTATTACTTTGGGTTTACCGTGTTCAGATACATGCGAGTCAAAATGAAGTTCTTCATAAATATACACTGCACCCTGTCGTTTTTTATGCAAGGTTTCGTATACCTCAGCCATAGTGGACTGGTCACTCAACCCCTCCATTTGGTGAATGGCCAATGGCAAAACACCCTGTTGCAAACTAACATCGAGTGACACAATTTGATATTGCCGATCGATTTCAAACACATGTTCTTGCACTACTAGATGGTTAGGGTTTGACTGTAAATATTGATGTAAGGCTTGCTTTGGTGCATCAATAAAGTGTTTAAATTCGGTTTGCATAATAGCCATAACGCCGGTTTCTTGTAGCGAATCACGAATGGATGATGTGGTGTAGGGTAAGTTTTGAAATTCTAGTTGCTGAATAAATATTGAACGGTTATTGCAGAGTTGTTTACTCGTCACATAAGCGCTCACAATGACCACAATTGCTGGAAGTATTACCTGTGAACTTGCTGATAACTCCATGACAGCTGATAATGCCGCCATTGGTGCATGCAACACTGCAGCCAGCATGCCAGCCAAGCCAAGCAATGCAAACGTTGAGGTCATGCCGCTTTGCGCACTCATACTATACAGCGGTTGCAGCAAGATAACGCCGGCTAGCATCCCTATTATCATGACCGCACCGATAATTCCACCCGGCACACCTAAGCCGATGGCAAGGACGGCAAGGATGAATTTCAAAGCAAATAACAATAACAGCAGACTAAGTTGTGGGTCGTTAGCGAATAATGCTTCTATCGCAGAGAATTCTGCTCCCAATGCTTGTGGCATAAAGTAACCCACGAGACCGGTAATTGCGCCAGCGAGCAGCAAGCGGATAACCATATTAACATCGCGAAACAATTTGATGACTAGCATCAGTTGTGTATTAAATAACGCGGCCAATAAACCAAGTGCAACGCCAAATACGACGAGATAAGGGAGCAACACATTATCTATTATATGAAAACTCAGGAATGTCAGTTCATTTTCATTCCCAAATACACTGCGGGTCAATACTGAACCGCATGCCGCTGCTAACATAACCGGAATAAATACATGCACTCTATACTGACGTAAAACCACTTCCATCACGAATATGACGGCGGCGAAAGGAGTATTAAATGCGGCTGAAACACCTGCTGCTATTCCACACCCGGTTAAAATTCGTAAACAATTGAAGGGCAATCTAAAGCATTGACCTAGAAAGTGGCTACCCGCTGCAGCCAAATGCACAGTAGGGCCCTCTTTGCCAGCGACAAACCCTCCCGCTAATGAAAATACACCGCCAAAAAATTGATTGATTGAAGTGCGCAATGGGATATGTCCGTAGCGTGTTTTAATACGATGGATAACAAATGGGATGCCCATTCTGTAATGCTTAAAACCAGTGATTTTAGCCACGATAATGACACAAATTACCGCCGAAACTGGTAAAAACAGTATGTATTTGCTTTCAATTGCAGCGTATTGCGCTACGCCGCCAAGTAGTATTTTTTGTATAAATTCAAAGGTTAATCTGAATATAATAATAACGGTTGCTGCGCACACGCCTGCAACTATGCCTAGCAAGCATAATTGAATTGATGTCCGTGGGTGTGAGACTTCTCGTCTCAGCGCGTGCAGTAACATATTATTTTTGGGTTTATACTAGTTAAGATTAATACTATCATAGCGTTTTGAGCACACCCTTGCATCTGTGATTTGGTTCTAGTTGCTCATATATTGGTTATTTATCAATAACAATGCCCTGAGTATTGGAGAATTTATTGAAATTAAATGAACTACGCAGCCAACTTGGTTTTGTCAGATATTATTTAGTGATGGTTTTTGTCCTCGCTTGTCTGTTTTATGCGGGCCATGAGTTTGCGGACAAAAAGAATTATCTTCTTACTGCGAAAATTGACGTTATGCAAAGCAGCATAAATAACTTAATATCAGAAAATCAAGACCTTAATTCTGAACTAAATATAAAAAAAGTAGAACTTGAGGTGGCCAGCATTGCTAATGAGCAAGCTCAATTGTCGTATAAAGAATTTATGCGCAAAGATGCCGACCTTCGTGAACAAATAAGCTTCTATCAAAAGGTCATGGCGCCTGAATTGACGCAAGACGGTTTTGTTGCGCAAAGTGTTGAAATTGTAGCAACTGCAAGCGCTAACAATTATGCGATCTCGATTATGATGTTACAGCGAGAAAACATTAAAGCTATTATCAAAGGCACATTAAAAATTACGCTGCAGGGGAGTCAAAACACAGTTCCTATAAAGTATGATTTAAGCGAACTGTTGGACGATAAGACAGAAAAGATGGCTTTTTCTTTTAAATATTTTCAAGTCTTAGAATTAAGAGTTACCTTACCTGAAGATTTTATTCCGGAACAAATTGAAATCAAAACAGACATCTACAAGTACAAAAGAAAACGTGGTTCCTATGCTACGACTATTGAGTGGGATGAAGCCTTTAGTGAATCTGATTGAATACTTGATTAAATTACTCAGGTATTAGATAATCCTTCCTTGTTATTGTGAGCCACAAACGCTTTTATTAGAGGAATATTATGTCTGAAGAAATGGCATTGCCAATTGAGTTTTCTGAAGCTGCGGCAAAAAAAGTTAAAACGTTAATTATTGAGGAAGAGAATCCTGAATTAAAACTGCGTGTGTATGTCACCGGCGGAGGTTGTTCAGGATTTCAGTATGGCTTTACGTTCGACGAAAAAGTAAACGAAGGTGATATGACAATTGAAAAAGAAAGCGTCACTTTGGTCATTGACCCAATGAGTTTGCAATATCTCGTTGGTGGTATTGTCGATTATACTGAAGGTTTGGAGGGTTCGAGGTTTTTTGTAAACAATCCAAATGCATCAACCACATGTGGTTGTGGCGCAAGTTTTAGTATCTAGTTAGATAATAGAGTAAAGAGGGAAGGATGAAGCTAATTGGTTCTACCACATCACCTTATGTTCGTCGTCTGCGTATGTGGATGAGCGAGATAGAGCATGGGTTTGAGAAAGTTGATATATTTAACAGCGTAGATCGTGAAAGATTAGTGGCGTCGAATCCAACGTTGAAAGTACCTATGCTCGAAGATGACTCTCGCACTATTCTCGATTCAGGTGCAATTTATCGGTATTTGACAAAAAAGCTGAACAAACCTGAACTCAGTTGGGAGCAAACAAATTTATTAACCTTGATTGACTCCGTTAATGATTCGTTGGTGCAAATGTTCTTGTTGTCTCGCTCAGATATTGATACCAGTGCGGACAAGTTTTACTTCCGTTTGCAGCGCGAACGTTTTGACGTTATTTTTGCTGAGCTCGATAAAGCCGCTGAGAAAGGAGATTTTGTGCAGTGGAACTATGCGTCTATTAGCTTATTTTGCTTGCTTGATTGGGTGTCCTTCCGTGAAAGGTACGATTATTCTGCATTGCCAAATTTACTTGCTTTTCATACATTAGTCAGTGAAAACAAAGAGGCACAAGCAACAGATCCTAGATAAGTTGTTTAGCCCTAAGTTACCTTTTTTAGGGCAATCTAGTAATCAGGAAAATGCACCTCTGCTCTAATCGCAATTCCAAAAGATGTCCTAAAATTTTCCGGACGTAACCAAAGCACATAAGGTTCAACCTCTAAAAACAACCAAGGCCGCAGTACATTTTTTTTGTATCTCATGCTCACAAGCACTTGTTCCTCACGATACGACGGTTTATTCAAGCCATCAACCATGGCGCTGAATAAATAGCTGGTTTTGGCATCCTTTAGAAATAGATATTGCACTTTGTGACGCCAAAAAAGATCTTCTGTCTTGTCCCTGTAACGAAAAGTGTTGTCAAATTCAATCGCTTTATTTTTCGATAGTGTATGGATAAATGATATTCTGGTCTCAATACCTAATTGGTCGTCGGTGTAATAATTTGCTTCTGCATAATAGCTGATTTTGTTGCGTTCATCTATTTCCAGGTTGTCACTGTATCTTGCTCGAGTATAGACTTGAGAACCCCGGCCGAGGCCAATGCGGTAGGCAACTTTAGAATCAGGTTTATCTTTAAACTGCAGGGCAACGGTAGCTTGGTCAGCACTTCCTAGTTGTTCACTACGAGCAGCTTTAACTGCCTGCTGATTTACATCTTCCTCATCATCTGAGAGTAACAATTCTACTCTATCTTGCAATGCTGGGAGTTTGACGCGTATTTTAAAGCGAAAATCCAATTGAGTTAAATCGCCACTTCGAGGCTCCCAGCCAAAACGTAACTTGCCCGACGCCTTAGCAGGAGTGGATTTGAGTGCGTAGTCAGTCACAAACCACCGGTTAATCTCTACTACTGAGTTTTCGACACCATAGTTAAAGTGACAATACCAATCGTCAAGCCAAGGCTGAGCATCGCAATAATCGAATTCGGAGCTGTTTAATTCAGGAATTTTTGCTGGGGCGTTTTCGGTGTTTTTCGTTGAACTTGGTGTTTCAACTTTCGGTTGTTCTTGCAAAAAAGCTTCTGCCGGATGCATTTCTGCTTTTGTTCCTTCAACAGCAAACGCATAATGAGTGTTAGCAATGCTGAAAATTAATAGGCAGCCAAGTACAATTACACTTACGTAACGTATTGTCTTTGTTAGTAATAATAAGTTTATCACGTCATGTAACCACGCATGAAGTAGTCAATAAATGTAGGCAAATGCTTTATCCGAAACATAAGTATAAAAACAAGTTAATGAAAGCCAGTGATATTTGTTAAAAGCAACGTATAATACATTTAATCAGTGAATTTTGCGTCGAAAGTTTAGTCCATCAATGTGATACGCTTTCTATATGCAGACGGTAGCAAAAAAAACAAAATTTTAACAATGGAGATTTACAGATGGGTCCTAGTGTTTGGAGTATTATAGTTATACTGCTGATAGTCGTTTTACTATTCGGCACAAAGAAATTACGTAATGTAGGTGGTGATCTAGGTTCAGCGCTTAAAGGCTTTAAAAAAGCGTTGAGTGATGATGATACGACTGCAGACAGAAAAGATACGGATAATTCAGATGCAGATTTTGAATCTGTTGAAGATAGAAGTGACGCTGATAAAACGGTAAAACCGACCACAACAAAGACCACTACTAAAGAGTAGCCCATGTTCGATATTAGTTTTTGGGAGCTGTGCATCGTGGGTATTGTGGCCTTACTTATCTTAGGTCCTGAACGTTTGCCAGGTGCCATTCGCTCAACGGTAAAAACAGTACGCAGCGTAAAGAATATGGCGACAGGTTTCAAAACTGAAATCGAGGAGCAATTGCGCATACATGAACTGCATGAGAACCTCAAGAAAGCAGAGAAAATAGGACTTGAAAATGTGAGTCCTGAAGTTGCTAAGAGTGTCGAAGAGTTGAAGCAGGCTGCATTATCTGTCCAAGAACCCTACAAGAAAAAACAAGATGACGAGCCAAAGTAGTTTTATTAGTCACCTCATAGAGTTACGTACTCGTGTATTAAAAGCGCTTGCGTCAGTTCTAGTTATTTTTATGGCCCTCGCTTATTGGGCCCAAGACCTTTACGGCATATTAGCTGCGCCGCTGGTTGCCACTATTCCTGAAGGTGCATCAATGATTGCGACAAGTGTTGCATCGCCATTTTTTGCCCCCTTTAAATTAACCATGGTGTTGTCTTTTTTTATCGCTATCCCCTATGTTTTGTATCAAATATGGGGGTTTATTGCGCCAGGTTTATATCGAAATGAAAAGAAGCTAATCGCTCCTCTATTGCTTTCCAGCACGTTATTATTTTACAGCGGGATTGCATTTGCCTACTTTATCGTTTTTCCACTGGCGTTTAGCTTTTTTAGCGCAGTTGCTCCAGCAGATGTACTTATTAGTCCTGACATTTCTGAATATCTCAGCTTTGTATTAAAAATATTTTTTGCGTTTGGCGTTGCTTTCGAAATTCCGGTAGCGATTATTCTAATGTGTTGGACGGGAATGACAACCCCAGACCAATTACGTAAAAAACGCTCTCATGTCATTGTTGCAGCATTTGTTGTTGGCATGTTATTAACACCACCAGACGTTATTTCGCAAGTGTTGCTGGCTATTCCGATGTGGTTTTTGTTTGAAGTTGGTGTGGTGGTTGGCAGTTGGTACACTAAAGATAAAAGTCAAGATGAGGACAACGACGATGCTGATCCTAAGGATACGGACGACGAAGATTCAAACAGCGAAACAAAAGACAATAAACAAGAAAACGAGATTAAACGGTCATGATGATTTCTGTTATTGGCCCATTTTACTTTTTTAAAGTGGGTGGTAAGCGCAGTGTTAGAGTGAATAAGGGGAAGTAATGCAGTGGTTTGACATTGGCGTCAATTTATTAGATCGGCGCTTTTGTGCCGTCGATGTCATTGCAAGGGCTGCTGAGCAGTCAGTTAACCAGCTTTGCGTTATCAGTTCGACCCTTGAAGAAACGCTTGCTGCTCAAGTATTAGTAAAAAATCATAATGAGCAAGTAGGCTTTCAACAGCTCGTTTACACCGCAGGTGTTCACCCTCATCATGCTGATGGTTTTTCAGCAGATGTCATCGTTCAACTAAATCAATTCACGTCCGATAACAACATGGTAGCTATCGGAGAATGTGGGTTGGATTTTAACCGCAATTTTTCAACATCGAAAAATCAATTGAGCGCTTTTGAAGCGCAGTTGGCATTCGCGGCTGAGCATAAGAAAACGCTTTATTTACATGAACGAGATGCTTTTGATGATCAAATTCGATTATTGAAAGAATACCTACCCAGTATTCCTAACGCTATTGTGCATTGTTTTACGGGTTCAACCAAGCAAATGCAAACCTATCTGGAGCTTGGTTGCTATATTGGCATAACAGGCTGGGTTTGTGATGATAAGAGAGGCATTGATTTACAGGAGGCTGTAAAACATTTGCCGCTCGAAAGGTTGTTGCTTGAAACCGACGCTCCCTTTTTGTTTCCAAAAAATGTAAAACCAAGAGCAAAAACTAATGAGCCGTGCTTTTTACCGCATGTCGCTAACAAGGTTGCTAATTTAAAGGGTATTGATGTTAATCAACTCTCAGAGGTGTCGGTTGCAAATACATATAAAGCATTTGGCCTAGCAGCTATTCGATGATCAAAGCTGAGCGAAGACTACGTTATAATTCCTATTGGCTTGCTGCATTAGTGGCGGGGTTCACTGCGCTCATGCTGTATATGGTGACTTCTTTAGGGCGAGACATCGAAAAGCATTCTTTGCAACAACCTATCTACCACTTCGCCGATGTGTTAAATGAACAAAGCGTGGAAACTATCGATCAGATTGAAAGTGATGCTTGGGTTAAAAATACTAATCAGAATTTTGGCTTAACGGATGCGCCACAATGGTTAAAGGTTAATTTTTCGAGTACACAAAATAGTCAAGTTATTGAAATCGACTATGCAATGTTAGATAGCCTACAGGTTTGGTTTCGTCAAAAAAATGATAGCGGCGATGACAATATCCAGAGTGGGGGGGGGGATCGTATTATTGAGCATTACACCCTAGGAGATAGTCTTGATTTCGCAGAGCGCCCCATTGTCCATGATAAGTTTTTAATCCCGCTACCCGATGCACCAAACGGCATTCAGTTATTACTCAGGATACAATCTAATGGTCCAGTTAAAGCACCTCTAAAGCTTTGGTATAAGCACGAATATATTGTCTATGCTGCATCTCATCGACTTTTTATCGGATTATTCTTTGGCTATATGTTAGCCATGGGCCTTATTAATGTATTTTTATTTGTAACAACTCGCAATCTTATTTTTATTACCTATGCTGGCTATGTTTTCTCTTTCGCCCTCCTGATTAGCGGTATTCATGGTCTTGGTTATCGCTTTATTTGGCCACAAAGCCCTTGGTTAGAGGAACGCGCAGCAGCGATTTTTGCTTTCATGATGATGAGCTTTGTTCTCATATTTTCATCCCAAATTTTAGAATTAAAAAGACTAAGCCCACGCTATTACCTACTGTTCAAAGCGTTCTTCATTATTTATGTATTATGTACTGTCGGTTCGTTTTTTATCCCATATGCGATCATGATTCAGTTACTCCTGTTGTTATTACTTTTTTCTATTCCCGTCATATTACTTGCCAGTTTAAGTTTAGCGTTCAAAGGCAGTGAGATAGCTAAATTCTTTAGTGCTGCTTGGGTCGTCCTTCTTTTCTCTGGGCTCACCGCTTCTGCCGATAATTTCCATTGGATTAGCTTACCTATCGATTCCAGTTATTTACTCATGGTCGGCGCTACTACTGAAACACTTCTATTGGCGTTGGCTGTTGCAACTAGTTATAGCATGCAACGACGTGACGCGAGAAAAGCCCATCGTGAGGCTGCTGAGAATGAATTACAAGCCATGCAGGCACAAGATGAAGTGCTATTATTGCAAAAGCAAGCGCAAATCGATCTTGAAGGCCAAGTTACAGCGCGTACACAAGAATTTGAGGAAGCATTGGCAGGTCTGTCTAAAGTGCATGATAAATTACAAGGAATGAGTGAAACCGACACCTTAACGGGGCTATCTAATAGGCGGTTTTTTGAAAAGCATATTCTTGTTGAGGCGGCAAGAAGTAGGCGAGAAAGGCAGCCACTTGCTATTGCTTTACTCGATATTGATGATTTTAAAAAAGTTAATGATAGCTACGGTCATCAATCTGGAGATGATTGTTTAATCGCTTTTGCCAATACGCTTAAAAAAATTATAAAGCGCCCTGGTGATTTATTGTCTCGCTATGGTGGGGAAGAGTTCGTCATTTTACTTCCGAATACGACAATTGAAGGCGCCAAAATAGTCCTTGAGAAATTCAGGCTGGCGGTACAGAACTTAGTCGTCGAAACCCATGGGTATCGCATTCAGTTTACCGTTAGTGCAGGGGCAACATCGCGCGTAATCGGTCCCGATAGTGAGCATGACAAGATGATGGCATGTGCTGACAAACTGTTATACCAAGCCAAGGAAGCGGGTCGAAATTGTATTAAATTGGGTAGTTTCTGATGAATAATAACAGTAACAACGCAATTAACGATATTGACTCAATTGATGCAAATGCTTCTAATCGCAATGGTTTGTGGGTTGCCGCACTTATTGTATTGCTCGGAGTAACTTTATTTATTTTGGTTTCTGCTTCGTCGGGGCTGAGCGAAACGCCGCTGATCACTAAAAAAGCTAAATTATATATAGCATCACAAACAACGGATAATATTCAACAAGTCATGCAGTTAGGCGATTCTGAGTGGCAAGCAATCGAGCATAACAACTTTGGTTTCTCGCCAAAAGCACATTGGTTCAAAGTTGAAATACCTCGAAATATATTTAAAGATGGTCGTTTAATCGAAGTTTCTTACGCTACCTTGGATTTTGTGGACGTTTGGTTTGTTGACCAAACTCATGCAATACCGGTGATCCTGAGTCAAATTAAAACCGGAGACAATTTTGCTTTTATTCAACGACAAATCCCCCACGATCAACTCATTTTTGCGGTACCCGATAGCGCATCGACTATGTCACTCTTCCTGCGTGTTAAAACTCAAGGGGTTATAAAGGTTCCCATAAAACTATGGGATCAAGAACAGTACATTCAATTCATTGGATCACACAGGGTCTTTATCGGCGTCTTCTATGGTTTTATGGCCGCGATGGCCCTAATTAATTTATTCTTGTTTGTGACTTCCCGAAATGTAAGTACTCTGTTGTACGCAGGTTATGTTATTTGTTTATCGCTTATGTTAGCGAGTAGTCAAGGACTTGGTTATCGATTTTTATGGCCAGAAAATATTCTTTTTCAGCAGTATGCAACACTCTTTTTTGCGGCTTCAATGGTGTATTTTTCGAGTTTTTTTACAGCTAAATTACTGGATATAAAAAGTGACTTTACGAATCTATATAAGTTCTATAGGGCTATTCGCGTCATAATTTTTGTATACATAGTTTGTATGTTTATTCTGCCTTTAAGTCCGCTGGTTTCTATACTACTACCTATGATATTAACAGCGATGCTTTTAGTATTCTCGTCGACTATTTATATTGCACTTAAAGGCAGTTCAGTTGCTAAATATTTATCCGCTGCATGGTGCTCACTGCTATTCAGTGCCTTGTTTTCTATGGCTGACAGCAATGGTTGGATTAGTTTAAACTTAGACCCAACTTACTTGCTGATGGTAGGCGCTGTAATCGAAACCCTTTTTATGTCACTGGGCCTAGCCATGCGATTCAATGCACAACGTCTCGCTGCTAGGCAAGCATATATAAAAGCGGGAGAAAACAAATATAAAGCGATGCAAGCAAAGGATGAACTGATGAGCTTGCAGAAAGAAACAAAAGAACGTCTTGAATCAGCTGTGGGCGAGAGAACCTACGAGCTAGAAATTGCAATTAGAGAACTTAATGAAGCAAACCATGAGCTTGAACGCAAAACGGCTATAGACCCGTTGACTGGTGTTGCCAACAGAAGACTATATGACAAAAGAATCCTAGCAGAAGCCCGCAGAAGTCGTAGAGAAAAAACACCACTTGCGATAGCAATGATAGATATTGACCATTTTAAGTCTGTCAATGATACCTATGGTCATCAAGGCGGTGACGAAGCATTAAAGCATTTCGCTGGAATTCTTCAGGAATGTATTAAACGTCCATCTGATATAATTTGTCGTTATGGTGGCGAAGAGTTTGTGGTTATTTTACCAAATACAGATTTAGAAGGAGCTGCAGTTTTGATGGAAAATATTCGGACAATGACCGAAGCTAGCGCGCTAGATTTTGAAGGTAACGTGATTAAATTTACAGTCAGTATTGGCGTTTCAACACGAGTTATTGCAACAGATTCCGAATCTGAACTGCTGCACGAATTTGCCGATAAGTTACTATATAAAGCAAAAGAAGCCGGACGAAATCAAGTTGTGTTCGCTGTTTTTAAAAATTGATAAAGGAATAATATGTCACAATTTCCACTTAGCCGTCCTCGTAGACTGCGTTATACATCTTCAATTAGACGGCTAGTAAGTGAGTCTGTACTTACGGTTGATGACCTTATTTATCCTATGTTTGTGATAGAAGGTAGTAATCAAGTTGAGTCCATCGAATCAATGCCTGACGTGTTTCGATTTAGTATCGACAGGCTGATTGATGAAGTGCAGGAGGTGATTAACTTAGGTGTGCACGTCTTCGCCTTGTTTCCGGTAACCCCAGCAGATAAGAAAACAGAATGTGCCAGTGAAGCCTTTAACCCCGAAGGCCTAGCCCAACGTGCGGTAAAAGCGTTGAAAGAAAAATTTCCGGATATTACCGTGATCACTGATGTAGCTCTTGACCCTTTCACTGTGCACGGGCAAGACGGTTTGACTGATGAAGATGGTTATGTGCTGAACGATGAAACAACCGACGTGTTGGTTAAGCAGGCTTTATCCCATGCTGAAGCTGGGGCCGACATTGTTGCTCCATCGGACATGATGGATGGACGCATTTGGGCAATCCGCGAAGCGCTCGAACTAGAAGGTTTTAAACACACCAGCATTATGGCTTATTCCGCTAAATATGCCTCAAGCTATTATGGTCCGTTCAGAGACGCCGTAGGTTCGGCAGGCAATATCAAAGGCGCTAACAAGAAAAACTATCAAATGGATCCCGCGAATTCAGATGAGGCTTTAAGAGAAATTGAACTTGATATAAACGAAGGTGCAGATATGGTTATGGTGAAACCAGGAATGCCATATTTAGATGTTGTTCAACGTTGCAAAGAAGAATTTGGTGTGCCCACTTTTGCTTATCAAGTCAGTGGTGAATATGCCATGCATCAAGCGGCTTTTGCTAACGGTTGGTTGAATAAAGACGCCGTTATTATGGAGTCATTATTGGCGTTTAAGAGAGCGGGAGCTGATGGAATACTCACGTACTTTGCAAAAGAAGCAGCTAGGCTCCTGCGGGACAAGTAAGCTCAAGTTTGGTTAAAGAGGCAGTTAAAAACTGCCTCAAACTAAATCTGAACTTGGATGTTATCAATAATCCGTGTTTTTCCTAAAAAGCCAGCACCCATAATAACCAGATCTTTATCTTCATGACTTGGCTGTAATAAACTGTTAGCAGAACGAATATCGATATAGTCAGGTTTAAAGCCAATGCTTGCTAAGCGTTCTCTATTTTCCTGAAGCATGATAGAAAAATCTCGGCGACCGCCTTTTATTTCAGCTGCCATGTTAGAGATTAATTTATATAAGCCCGGTGCAATTTCACGCTGTTCTTGGTTCAAGTAATTGTTTCTAGAGCTCATGGCTAAGCCATCGTATTCTCGTTCGGTAGTCACACCATGGATCGTCAAATTCATTGATAAGTCGGTTACCATCGCCTTAATAACTTGCAACTGCTGGAAGTCTTTTTCACCAAAAAAGGCCATATTTGGTTGCACCATATTAAACAGCTTACAGACAATAGTGGCAACGCCTCTGAAATGGCCTGGACGACTTGCTCCGCAAATCATATAAGATAAGCCAGGCACTTCAACAAAGGTCTGCTGTTCTAGGCCCCTGCTGTATATATCATTAACTGTAGGCATAAATAAAACATCGACTTCCAATTCGGCTAACGACGCTTTGTCTTGATCCATTGTTCTTGGGTAGGCATCGAGATCTTCATCAGGGCCAAATTGCAAAGGGTTAACAAAAATTGATACGACGACTTTGCTAGCATGTTTCTTAGCCTCTTTAACTAGTTTTAAATGACCATCGTGTAAGTTGCCCATCGTAGGCACAAAAGCAATCGCTTGCCTATCCGATTGCCATTTTCGGCGTATTTCTCTTAGTGTTTGTATGTCGCGTACTATTTGCATTTAACTTACTCGAAAGAATGTTCTGGGCCGGGAAAACGGCTTGCTTTAACGTCGTCTATATAAGCAGTGACGGCTGAGCGCATGTCATTATTAGCGGCTAAGTAGTTTTTACTAAATTTAGGCATATAATTTGCGCTAATACCGAACATGTCGTGCATGACCAAAATTTGTCCGTCTGCACTAACTCCAGCACCGATCCCGATTACCGGAATTTTTAGGGCTTCAGAAATGAGCTTGGCAACCGAACTTGGAATACATTCTAAAACCAGCAATTGAATCCCTGCACTTTCGAGTTGAATAGCGGCGTCGAGGATTTTTTTGGCTTGCGCATTTTCCCTTCCTTGCACTTTAAAGCCACCAAAGACATGCACCGATTGTGGAGTTAAACCTAAATGTCCGCAAACCGGAATCCCGCGTTCGACCAGTCCTGAAATGGTGTCGTTTAGCCACTCGCCACCTTCTACTTTGACCATGCTTGCACCACTAGCCATTAGCTTTGCAGCATTGCTGTAGGCTTGCTCTGTCGTTGCATAACTCATAAATGGCATATCAGCTACTACAAAAGCCCTACTCGTTCCTTTACGGACGCAAGCAGTATGATAAGCAATATCATCAACGCTAACAGACAATGTGTCGTCGTCACCTTTGAGAACCATACCAAGCGAGTCACCAATGAGAATGACATCAATTAATTGTTCATCAAACATCTTTGCAAAGCTGGCATCATATGCCGTAAGTGCTGCTATTTTTTCACCTTTTTGCTTTAGTTGCATTAGCGTTGACGTAGTCACTTTTTTCATCTGCTTATCTCTTATTAATTACTTCACACTTGCGTTTGTTTTGGTATTAGAAGCTTTTGGAGCGATCCGATACAGACCGTCTAAATTACATTTCGCAACCCAAGTTGCTAGCGAACGCCCATCTTGCATGATCAACTCAGGCGAAAGTTCAAATAATGGGACTAACACAAACTCTCTTTCCTGCATGCCATAGTGAGGCAGCGTAAGGTCTTTGGTTTTTAAGGAGAGTTCGTTGTAAAGCAATATATCTAAATCTAATGTTCTAGGGCCCCAGCGATCGCCTTGACGTTCACGACCTTGCTCATTTTCAATACCTTGCAGGGTGGCTAATAATTCTTGAGGTTGCAGAGACGTCTTAATTTTACAAACAGCATTCACGTAGTCCGGTTGATCTTGAGGTCCCATTGGTGAACTGGAGTAAAAATGAGAACTAGAAACTAATACCATTTGGCTGTGCATATCTATTGCAACCAGTGCCTGTTCAAGCTGTTTTGTAGGGGTAGAAAGATTACTTCCTAGGCCAATATAGACAATATCCGACAACATAATTAATTAGCTTTCCGTTTTTTATTGATTTTTCTTTTCTTCGGAGAGCCAGATTCCTTGCGCAAATTAGTAATCATATCTTTACGTTGCTCGGGTGAAACTTCTTGAAACTCAGTCCACCATTCCCCTAACTCATGTAAATCACCACCTTCAATTTCGCCTCTAATCAGCAAAAAATCATAAGCAGCTCTAAATCTCGGGTGGCTTAATGTTTGATATGCGCGACGCCCAAACCGTTTTGGTAGGCGCAGTTGTAGTTGCCACATTTCGCGTACAGGCATACTAAAGCGTTTGGGGATCATAATACGTTGAGTTTGCCTATGCAAAACCTCCCCGACCGCAATATTAAAGGCGTCATGATGTGCAACACCAGACTCACTCATAATCAACTGTGTGCGCTCTTCAACCGGATACCAAAGAAAAGCCGCGTACAGAAAGGCTGGAGTGACACGCTGCTCATTATTAATGCGGTCGTCGGTATTTTTAAGTACTTTTTCAACTAGTTTCATTTCTCTGCAAGTATCGTCAATGAGCAGAGGTGCAAGTTGCGGGAATAACTGCACAAATAAACCATATTGGTGCAATAAATGAAAAGTGCGCAGTCCGCAACCGCTAATTAATAATTTCAGTACTTCTTCAAACAACCTCGCGGCAGGAATATTGGCTAGTAAATGCGCTAATTCTTTAATTTGGTCGCCAACTTCGGCCGGGATGGACATACCCAATTTCGCACTAAAGCGAATAGCTCTTATCATGCGCACAGGGTCTTCACGGAAACGCGTTGCTGGGTCGCCAATAAGTTCTATTTTCTTTTCTTTAATCGATGTCATGCCATCGGCAAAATCAATGATACTTTGATCTTTTGCACTAAAATACATTGCATTAAAAGTGAAATCACGACGTTCGGCATCTTCTTCAATGCTGCCAAATACGTTGTCACGTAACAATTGACCTTGTTGGTCTTGTTTTGCTAACACATCATCAACTTGGTTGCCGCGGCGTCCTTTAACTTGAGTTTTGTTCTCTTCTTCGTTTGCGTTCACATCTTCATGATGGCCGCGAAAGGTGGCTACTTCAATAACATCTCTGCCGAAAACGATGTGTGCTAAGCGGAAGCGCCGGCCTATCAATCGGCAGTTGCGAAAGCATTCTTTTATTTGCTCAGGAGTTGCATTCGTCGCAACATCAAAATCCTTGGGCGTTTTGCCCATTAATTTATCACGGATACAGCCGCCCACTAAATAGGCTTCATATCCTTTAGCATTCAATCTTCGCAGCACTGAAAGTGTATTATCACTGATATCAGCAAAAGTTACTGGGTGCTCTCCCTTCGGGATAAGTACAGGATTAATCACTGATTTTTTTTTCGTTGGGGTGCTTGGCATGCCACCTTGACCTATTATTAACGACGTCATCTAGCGTCATCTTTGTTATTATTGTAACGGTATGTTGAATTATTACCGTCTTGAAACCGTTTTAGTTTCTATTTAACCTTAATTTAGGTTAAGTGTGTGAATTATACTGTATTTATGTCAGAAAGCAGAATTTCTCTTCTGTTTGCTAATAAATTAGGCGACCAATGCTTCAAAGCCCAATGAATAAGCTCATCTACCGTCATTTTTTCTGACAATGAGTAGTTTTGCATTCCAATTACCTTCAAGGCATCAATAAGGTTTCTCGACGCTCGTTTGTTTTCAATAGCAGCAGCATGGTTTTGTTTACTCAACTTTCTGCCATTTGGGATACAAATAACAGGCAGGTGAAAGTACCTTGGTGGTTTTTCATTTAATACGCGATATATGCGCTGCTGTTGCATAGTGGTATCGATAAGATCAGCACCACGGACAACATCAGTGACTTGTTGCTCAATGTCATCGACGACGACAGCTAGGTTATAAGCAAAAAAACCATCTTTACGTTTTATACTTACGTCTTCGCGACAGAACAATGGGTCAACAAATACTTCGCCTAAGTGTAAATCTTGAAAGCTATAGTTAGGCGAATTATTGATTAATCTAATGGCATTATTTTTAAAACGTAAATGCAAATCACGGCATGTGCCCGTATAGTATTTACCTTTCGATTTAATTGCTTGTCGAGTGCACGAACAAGCATAAATAAGTTGTTTTTTATATAATACATCGACAGCTTTTTGATAAGTATTATGCCTGTTGGTTTGGTATATAATATCACCGTCCCATTGCATTCCATGAGCATTGAGTTGGGATAAAATTATTTGGTCTGCATCTGCTTTGACTCTTGTCGTGTCTACATCTTCAATTCTTACTAACCAATGACCATTTGCTTGGCGAGCATGCAGGAAGCTTACTAGTGCACAAACTAAAGAACCAAAATGAAGTGGTCCGCTAGGAGATGGGGCAAATCGACCGACATAGGGCTGCATAATAAAAACCTGATCATAAAAAACAATAGGCAGTTTAATGGGCAATAAAAAACCGTGCAACGTACGCTAACACGGTTTTAACAAATTCGATAGAGACCCTTACAATGATTAACCCTGTAGTTGTTTCTCTTTAATTTCAGCCAGCGTTTTACAATCAATACACATGTCTGCAGTTGGACGCGCTTCTAACCGGCGAATACCAATTTCGATGCCACACGTATCGCAAAAACCAAAATCGTCTTCTTCAATACGTTTCAACGTTTTTTCGATTTTCTTGATTAACTTTCTTTCGCGATCCCGAGCACGCAGTTCCAAGCTAAACTCTTCTTCCTGTGCCGCTCTGTCAACTGGATCTGGAAAGTTAGCTGCTTCTTCTTTCATATGGTGAACGGTACGGTCAACTTCTTGACGAAGTTGATTACGCCATGCTTTGAGAATCAACCTAAAGTGATTCATTTGAGCATCGTTCATATATTCTTCGTCGGACTTTTCTTGGTAAGGCAGAACATCCGCTAAACCAAGTAATCCTATTGCTTTTCCTGTTGGCATTTGCCATTTCTCCTAAACGTCGACATTTTGTATCCCTTTGCCTGATGTTTGCTGGCAAATAACATCGTACAATAACGTCGTTTCTTGTTTATTTAATGCATTATTTCGCAGTAAATACAATAATTCTGCACATCACTTTTTTCTATAAGGACGGTAATATGGTGATTTTCACACAAAAATCAATCTTTTTTTAATTAGTATTTGCTATCGAATGACCTAACTCAATAAAATCACTGGAAAAATTGCAATTATAACAAATTACTTCAACACCTACTTTTTTCGCTTCTGACACCGCTTGAGCATATTTATCATCAATATGGCGCGCAATGTCAAAATGCGTAATGCCCGAATGTTGCGCACAAAATAGCAAAACGGCCCTATGGCCAGCTTTCGCCAATTTAGCTAATTCGTTCGCATGTTTGGTTCCTCGTTGAGTAACCGCATCAGGGAAAAGTCCGAGAGAATCCTCGCATAATGTCATCGATTTTACTTCAACATAGCAATCAGGCATTCCATCGCCTTGTAGAAAAAAATCTATTCTGCTGTCACCTACTTTGTATTCAGGCGTAATTTGGCTGTATTCTGCCAGCTCTATTATTCTGCGTTGCCCTAATGCCCCTTTCACTATTTTATTGGCGTTATTGGTATTAATCCCGATCCAATGTCCTTGATTATTTACCGCCATTTCCCAAGTATGGGAATATTTGCGTTTTATATTGGCCGATTCGCTCAAAAATACTTTCCAACCCGGTTCTGCACAATTGGTCATTGACCCCGTATTTGGACAGTGCACCGTTAATAAATCACCATTTTGTAATTCAACATCAGCTAAAAAGCGTTTATAACGTTTTATTAGAACCGCTTCTATTAAAGGTGATTCGAACTTAACCATGCAAGTTGTTTCCTATATGCACATTGCAGTTGCTGTGATGCATCTATTATTATTGTAGTTATTATTTATAGACGAAAACATTGCGTTTTGCGAATTTGTCCACATTAATACAGCACAAAATCAGCAGAAATAGACTGCTAAACAATCCATAAAACCTTGTTGGAGTCCTAATGTCAAATTTCCTCGTTTCATTGAGCCATGAACCTGCTTCTGCTTCATGGGGAGTAAATAGTAAATTATCATTTGTTGAAGGAGGGGCGTTATTGCACCTACCCGATACTGGTTTACACTTGCGTCAAATTCAGAAATCAACACGTAAAATTGCTTCACTAGGCATCGACAACATTGAGTTTTCAGGCCATTGGGATGCCGAACAGCAATGGGCATTTGCAACCAGTTATTGCGGTGCGGGTTTTAAAGGCAACATTATTTGGTGCAAGAATGCGGATGAAAGTGATCTAAGCACTTCTTTCGCCGCAATGCAGTTTACCCGACAATTAGTTAACGAAACGCCTGAAGAACTGAGCCCTGAGTCATTAGCTCTGCAAGCAGCGGCATGGATTCAATCACTCTCTCCTGAGCACGTCACAATGACCATGTTAACTGGAGAAGAACTCCTCAAAGCGGGTTGGCATGGTATTTATGAAGTTGGACGTGGTAGTTGTCGTCCACCGGTGCTGCTTGAGTTGGACTATAACCCAACCGGCAATTCTGACGCAGTCGTTGATTTTGCGCTAGTAGGTAAGGGTATTACATTCGATAGTGGTGGCTACAGCATTAAATCCAGCGAAGGTATGTTGGATATGAAGTGTGATATGGGCGGTGCGGCGACAGTAACAGGCGCTCTCGGACTTGCGATTATGCAAGGTCTCAAAAAACGCACTAAGCTTTTCCTTTGTTGCGCAGAAAATTTAATAAGCGACCATGCTTATAAGTTAGGTGACATTATTACCTATAAAAATGGCGTGACCGTTGAGATAGTCAATACCGATGCTGAAGGTCGCTTAGTATTGGCTGATGGTTTAATGGCAGCAACCGAGTCAGGTGCAGTTAAAATTATTGATGCTGCAACATTAACTGGCGCAGCAGTTATGGCGGTTGGTAAGGAATTTAATGCTATTTTTAGTGTAGACGAAGAGTTTCAGGCGTCTTTTCTAAGCAGTGCCGAAAAGGTTAATGAACCGCATTGGCGCTTACCTCTAATGTCTTGGCATCAAGACCAGTGTGCATCGCCATTTGCAGACACTGCAAATAGTCGCCCAGTTAAAGGTGGTGGCGGAGGCGGTGCGTCTAATGCTGCAGGCTTCTTATCGCGTTTTGTGGGTAACGAAGGACGAGGGTGGGTGCATATAGATTTGGCGGCAGCATATAATCGAAATGGAACCGATATTATGCCAAATGGCGCCACTGCAATAGGTATAAGAACTATCGCCGACCAACTGATCGGCTAATTTGAAGAAAGGGCGGCTTAGAGACCGCCCAACCTTTCAGCTAGTTCTTTATATTTCGCAACGTCACTGCCGTCGAATAAAAGACTACCGTTTTCATTCTTTTCTTTTGCTAGCAATAACCGTTCTCTTTCCAATCGTTCCACTCTTACGTCTTCAACACCAAGAAACTCAGCTACTTCTTTTACAGTCATCAACGCCATTTTTTGCTTCCATTTCGTCATAATAAAAACTCGCTCTGTTATGGGTTAACGACAGTTACGAAAAAATGATGAGAAAAATTCTCATATCTTTATTCAGTCCATAAAAAACCCAAAAAACCGATACTATTCTTGAATTTTTTGGCGTTTTACTGCCATTTCAATGCACAATAGCGCATACTCACGGTTTTTTCAGGAGAGACAAATTTGATCGAAATATTATCAGCAGCAACGATGCTTTTTCTCATCATGGACCCTCTTGGAAATTTACCAATTTATATGTCGGTGTTGAAAACGATTGACCCGAAGCGTCGCCGCATCGTTATTATTCGCGAATTATTGTTTGCATTGATTATTTTGATGGTGTTTTTGCATAGTGGGCAGACCCTACTCGATTTTCTAAAGATAAAACAAGAAACAGTCAGTATTGCGGGCGGTATTATTCTATTTATCATCGCGCTTAAAATGATTTTTCCGCAACCTGGCGGAATTATGAGCTTACCGTCTGGTGAGGAGCCGTTCATCGTTCCTTTGGCTGTTCCGATGATCGCTGGGCCTTCAACGATGGCTGTACTTATCTTGCTATCTAGTCAAGAGCCTAACAAAATGACCGAGTGGAGTATCGCTTTGTTTGCGGCTTGGCTGGCGAGTGCAATTATTTTAACGATGTCCAATACCTTTCATCGCTTGTTGGGTGAAAAAGGATTAAATGCCGTTGAGCGTTTAATGGGTATGATACTTGTTATGATAGCCATTCAAATGTTGTTGAATGGCATTGGTGCCTATTTTCAACATCAACTAAGCTGAAGAGTCGTGCACATGGCACAACATATTAATTTTTAAACTGAGTTATCAATAATGTCGAATACAAACACGAAAAAAACTGCTAAAGGCGATTTTCCCAGTGACAAGTTGAGTACGTTTCAGCAAGTAAGAGACCTGTCAAAAAAGCCTGCTGTTGCTTTTTCTGCCGCGTTACTGCAACGCATGCTGCCAAATTATCAACTTTTTTGTGATGTCAGTGAATTTGGAGATAAAGAACTTGCTGCTAAGTTAGTTGATCTCATATGGGAATGGCTTAATGCGTCAAAAGCAAAAATCAATATCGCGGTTCAATTAGAAAAACTTGAAGAAGTGACCCCTGATATTGAAAATTTTGATAATTTTGGTGTGTATCCAGCACTAGATTTTTGCATGGCACTTACCGCAACGTTGCAGCTTATGTCTGACGAAGAACCTACTGGTGCGGTTATAGTTGCGAAATTGAGTCAGGGTGGTGTTGAAGCATATTTGTTAGCGTTATCCGAAACCGACTTAAGCAACGAGGAAATCAAGCAGGACCCTCTGATGCAATTTGAAATTGACACTCAACTTGAGGTGTTAGCAATGTGCAAGGATAAGTCAATTGACTTCAAGTCGCTGCGTCGTGAAATGAAAGCGCAAGAAATGTCTAATATTGGTCTCAGCTTAGGCGAATAGTTTACTACTCCACTGCATACAGTTGAGCACTTACTTGTTGGCTTGATTTTTCTTTGATTAGTCGCCAACTGTCCGGAAGTTGTAGCAAACTGCTGTTAACCTCGCGCTCTATGTAGATTTTTGTACCTGACTGTGTGAGCTTTCTGGAATCGATTAGATTAATACAAGGTTGCACTAAATTTTGCTGGAATGGTGGGTCGATAAACACAATATTCAGGGTTTGTGAAAATTGCTTAAGCAATTCTAAGGTATTTCCTTGTGCAACGCTGGCCTCTTCGGGGCTGTATTTAAGCAATGTCGCATTCGCTGTCAACTGCTTCGCTGCTTGTTTATCCAGTTCCATGAAATTAACTACCTCGGCGCCACGAGATAAAGCTTCAAACCCGAGCGAACCTGCTCCTGCAAAGCAATCCAGACAGCGTGCCCCGTTCACGTCCATCATTAACCAATTAAACAAGGTTTCTTTAGTTCGATCAGTTGTTGGACGAAGTCCTTCAGCATTGAGGACAGGCAGCTTTCGACCACGATGACTGCCACCAATTATCCGAATGGAACCTATGCTTGAATTTGCCTGTTTTCTTGCTCGCGTCATGTGCTATGAAAGTGTTAGTATTGAGTTGAATTTTAAATTATATCTGAATCTACCCATCTGCTGTTAAGGATTTTTTTACAACATGGCAAATCTGTTTAATTGGTTTAAAAAGGACCAACCTAAAAACCAGCCTGAAACGACTGAAGAACAAACGCATGACGCGGCGCAAGAAGCTATCGCAGAGGCTAAACAAGAAGTTATTGTCGATGCCGAGCAAAGCTCTGAAGTTGCGCATTCAGCAGAAACTGTGCTTAAAAATTCATCAACGTCAGAGGTTATACGTGCTGATGGTATTGAGAATGCGACTGTTGAAACAGAAAATGCGACTGTTGAAATAGAATATGCGACTGCTGAAACAGAACATGCGACTGCTGAAATAGATAATGTTACTGATCAAATCGACAATACTATTGTTGAAAGTGACTTAACAACTACCAAAGTAGAAAACGTTGAATCGGTCGAATTCGTTACAACAGAGAAGCCACGGTCTAGCGGTTTTTTTAGTCGCTTAAAACAAAGCTTATCACGCACCAAAGAAACTATTGGAACAGGCTTTGTATCCTTATTTGCCGGCAAGAAAATCGACAGTGATCTGTATGAGGAGTTAGAAACACAATTACTCATAGCTGATGTTGGTATTACTACTACTGCAAAAATTATTAATAATCTGACTGAAAGTGCAAAACTGTCGCAATTGAAAAATGGCGATGCGCTTTATGATTTGCTCAAAGAACAAATGAAAGCACTGTTGCAACCGGTGTCACAACCACTCGATTTGATCGCTCACAATGATCAACACGGTAACAAGCAACCGTTCGTTATTTTAATGGTCGGGGTTAATGGTGTCGGGAAAACTACCACCATTGGTAAATTAGCAAAACAGTTTCAACGCGAAGGCAAGAAAGTTATGCTGGCTGCTGGTGATACGTTCAGGGCCGCCGCTGTCGAACAGTTGCAGGTTTGGGGCGAACGTAATAATATTCCGGTTATCGCTCAACAAACTGGTTCAGATAGTGCGTCTGTGATTTTTGATGCTCTGGCGTCGGCGAAAGCAAAAGGAGTTGATGTGCTTATTGCGGACACCGCTGGGAGGCTGCAGAATAAAAGCCACTTAATTGAAGAGCTCAAAAAAATAGTTCGGGTAATGAAAAAAATTAATCCTGATGCGCCGCATGAAGTTATGTTGACGCTTGACGCAAGCACAGGTCAAAATGCGGTGAGTCAAACCAAAATATTTAACGAAGCGGTGGGTATAAGTGGCATTAATTTAACCAAATTAGATGGCACGGCAAAGGGTGGTATTATTTTCTCATTAGCAGACCAATTCGGTATTCCCATTCGCTATATTGGGATTGGAGAGGGTATTGATGACCTTCGCCCATTTGAAGCACAGCAATTTGTTGATGCATTGTTTAGTCAGGATACTACTGAAAAACAGTAAAGGATGTCAGGTTGATAAAGTTTGAGCAAGTAAGCAAAACCTATCCAGGAGGCCAACAGGCGTTGAGAAAAGTCGACTTTCATGTCGAGAAAGGTGAAATGGCTTTTTTGACCGGGCATTCGGGCGCAGGCAAAAGCACATTACTTAAATTAATCAGCATTATGGAGAGGCCGACAGTAGGTCGCGTGCTCATCAATGGTCACAATCTAGGTTCCATAAAACGCCGACAAATTGCTTATATTCGCCGAGACATAGGCATGATTTTCCAGAGTCATCAGTTACTCATGGACAAAACAGTCTTTGATAATGTGTCCTTACCCTTAGTTATTGAAGGCCATACCCGAAAAAATATAGCTAAGCGCGTTGATGCTGCTCTAGAGATGGTAGGCTTGCGTGATAAAGCTAAAAATCTTCCAATTACATTATCAGGCGGTGAACAACAGCGCGTTGGTATTGCCCGAGCTGTAGTTAATCGTCCTCCGCTGTTATTAGCCGATGAGCCCACGGGTAACCTCGATCCTAAGCTTTCTATGGAAATTATTAGGTTGTTTGAAGACTTCAATCAAGCGGGGGTGTCCGTGTTTATCGCTACCCACGATTTAGGTCTTATAGCGCGTATGAAGTACCGTACTTTGACGCTTAAAAATGGGCAAATGATAACCGATGGACTTGATGAACAACCTAACGACGGTTTGTACTTATGAGTCTATTGTTTAAAGGCCGTGCACAAGGTGCTGAGTCTATAAAAATTGGCATGTTCCAATTACTAGTCATGTTTTTTACCGATCATTTGCGCCAAGCAGTAAATAGCCTTGGGGAGTTGTGGCGTTCGCCTTTTGCTTCATTGATGACAATTGGGGTGTTAGGTTTTAGCATTACTCTGCCCAGCACGCTTTACGTGCTCGTTAAAAATACAGAACAAATAAGTCAACAATGGGAACAAGCCTCGGAAATTTCATTATTTTTACGAGAGGGAGTGACCGATGCCAGTGCTCAACAGCTTTTAACGCGGTTACGACTATGGCCGGAAGTAGCCGAGGTCGCTTATATCACTGCGGATGAAGGCCTAAAAGAATTTCAAGCGCTATCCGGGCTAGGTGATGCATTGAACTATCTTGAAACAAACCCATTGCCTGCTGTGGTGCTAGTCGTGCCTACCAGCAAACATGCGAGCCCGACTTCAGCCGGGATATTACTGGACAAATTACGTAAGGAAAGAGAAGTCGAGATTGGTAAATTAGATATTGAATGGCTAGAGCGCCTTTATGCGCTTATCGGTATCGCAAAAGATCTAGTAACCCTGTTAGCAGTGCTTCTATTTTTTGCTGTTGTTCTCATAATTGGTAATACAATTCGACTTAATATTTTAAGCAAAAGAGACGAGATTGTGGTAATGAAACTCGTAGGAGCAACTGATGCTTTCATTCAAAGACCGTTTTTATATACTGGTTTTTGGTATGGTTTCCTTGGCGGTATTATGGCTTGGGTAACGGTGTTGATCATTCTGTTATGGGTTGACTACAGCATGCAAGATTTCAGGGAAAAATATCAAGTTAGCTTTAATTTGACAGCCATGGACCTGAGTACATTGATGCTCATGCTTTTAGTTTCTGTGAGTTTAGGGATTGCAGGGTCACTGTTATCTGTGCAGCGTCATGTAAAAGATATTGAGCCTCGATAAACTTGTCTATTGATCACTTTCATCCACGCTCTATTACCGCTTTTTCACATACCAATGCCCGCTAAATTATCTTACACTAGTTCTATCTAAAATTACTTTATATTGTGCTATGACCGCCGACAGATTTATTCCTTACAGAAAGCAAGATATTATTGAAATGTGCGTGCGAGAACTTACACGAAATAATTCAGCAGTATCATTTCGACAGTTTTGTGATCTGCTCTCCAACTCACTACATGTAGAATATCACCAAACGCTGGAGTCGCTAAAAAACGATTATGCTCCATTTGACCCAAATGCCGACACTAAACAACTTGAGCCGTATACGCCCGAACAAAAATTACAATGTCAGGCTAACTTTGCAGATAATTTTGCCCGTGTTTTAAATGCTGCTAACTATGAAAAAATTACTGACCAAGATCTGCAAGATGCATTAACCGAAGAGTCACTATTTAAGGTTAGGCTGGAGGTTGAATTTGATGACTTTGAGCAAGTCGTTTTTTATCGTCGAGGTGAGTCGCAATTAACCGAAACAATTACTTCTTTATTTGGCCTTCGCAAGCAAACGATTAATTTTACCAATTATGACCGCGTTGCCATATTTATTACTTTTAAAGACAAAGTCCATTTTGATGGTAAAAATAAGACACTGTTCGGCTTCGAGCCGGGATCAACTATAGTTAAACTCTTTCAAAATGTGCCAAAAGCTGATTTAGAAATGCTTTTTCCAAATAGCGAAGTACGCATGCGACCCATTGATAAAGCCTTAATTGGCGTGTCAGCATTGGTTGGTGGTGTTGTGGTGCTAGTAACTAAGCTGGGCGCATCCATTGTGTTATTGGCGACGTTACTCGCATTTTGGTTTGGGCTGCGTTCAGGTTCTGTTGAAATGACACAACAACACTGGCTTTCATTTGCGATTGGTTTGGGCGTTTTTGCTGGTTTTATTTTTAAAGAGTTTAGTAAATTTAAAAATAGAAAAATAAAGTTTATGAAAGCACTCTCCGACAACCTGTATTTCAAAAATCTTGATAATAATGCGGGTGTTTTTCATACCTTGATTGATGCTGCTGAAGATGAAGACTTTAAAGAAGTCATATTAGCTTATAGTTTTTTACTTAATTCTCAAACAGGCTTGACCTCAGAGGCACTAGACCAGAAGATAGAATATTGGTTTAAAGAAAAATACAATTGTCAGCTAGATTTTGAAATTGCGGACGCTCTAGGGAAGCTTGAACGTATGCAACTGGTGCTTAAAAAGTACGACATATACCACGCTATTGATTTGGCTCAAGCGAAAAAGACCCTGGATACACATTGGGATAATATTTTTAATTACGCGTAAAAATTGGGAGCTTAGAGCAGTACTCCCCGGTTAGGGGGAGATCATTTAAGAATGTCACTATTTGTTAGCTACTAGGGCATCGAATTCGCGGGAAACGCGGGGTAAATACCTTCTGCTACGCTTTGCTCGCATAACTGTAAATCACCTGGAGTGAATGCGTTAAAGCCTGTTTCTTCCCACACTACATAACCACATGAACCGTCCCACTTTTGGGCAATGAAGCCTTTATAATAAGTTGAACTACTCTCATCATTTGTAAACGCCTGTGAAACTTCACAGTGCAGCTGTGTTGGTTTAAACCATGAATCCCAAATATTGAAATATACTGCAAAGCTTTCGAAATAGCTTGCACGGTTTATTGCTTGTGATGAACGTGTCCCGTCTCCACACTCAATACCACCATTAATGATTAGTGTTTGCACGCCAAACCCCAAATTTCGGCCTTCATTTTTATCGGTCGATGTTGGTAACCACAATCCAGTGACTGTCTGGTGAATTGAAGGTTTCGGGCTTCTTGGAGTCATATAAAAATACATTGCACTCGCTAATGTTAAGAATCCTTCATTTGCAACCCGCTCAGGTGCATTCAATAAGGTAAAATCACCATAAATAATCCGAGAAAATGGGCCGTAATTATAACTATACGATAGCTGCTTCGCTCCACGACCATGGTACGTTACACCTGACCCACATGGGTACGCAAACTGTGTCCATGTGCCATTAGTACAAGGCGCATTATACGCAATACATACACCATTCTCACAGCCTATTTCTTCAGAAAAATAGAGTCCTTCACGCCATTCTTCACCACCAGTATGAGCACCAACCTCTTGTGAAAAATGTGCGAACATTGATGCCATTTCACCTTTACACGACGTATCCATAGCCGCACTTTTATCTGTGGTATCAATTAATGTATGGGCTTCTGACATCTCACCACAAAAGCGTGGCCATTTTGCTGCTGCTTTAATGAAATCGATATATGTGTATGGAGGACGTCGCATATAGAATAGGTATTCAAACTGGTCTTCGTCCATCATACGGATAATACGGCGCACATTTGCCGTTAGCTTAGAGAACTCGGATTCAGCAATGGATGCCACACTCACAGAACCTGAAGCCTTTGCAAAGACACTGCTGATGGTGTTGTGTAACGATAGGGTTTCAGCTGGGGAATAAGCATAACCGCCATTGATGGCATTCACTAGCGTTTGGTCTTGTGAAATAAGCTGTTGTTCTTCAGTTGGATATTCATCTAACGCATTAAGGCCCGCTAATGCTTCATCACGGATCATGCCGTTTTCAACAACAAAACCTTCTGTCGATATAATAATTGGTGTCACTTGAGGTTCACTATCAACAGCAACAGCAGCACTAGCGCTAGTACTTCCACCGCATGCTGTTAACAAATTGGTCGAGCACACCGTTAATAGTAGATAAAAATATATTTTCATTTAAGTCTCTAGAATAATAAATGCGTCCTTGCACTTCATTAAAATTATATATGTTGTATGACACATTATTTATTTCATTGTTAGAAACAAATGCGTACATCAAAAAAAGTGGTGTACTTGAACAATCCATTCATTTTAAATGACGTTTCGCACATCAGATCCTATCCTTTGTGGCTGGAAGATAAAGACCTAAGTAGTAATGTTGGTTTTGCTTTGTTAGCCTCTGAAAGTACCAAAATAAAATAATAAAAATGGCAGATTCTTTCAAACAAGTTTTCAGTACTACCATTTTGGGCGGATTGTAGCAGCATTATGCATTTTATGAAGGAATATATTCCTGCATTTTCATTCATACAAATTGCGCAATATGCTAAACCAGACTCGCGAGCCGTTTAACAACCGTCGATTTTATAACGTAACCTGCTCCCACCTCTGTGTCTTTTTTGGCAATGGAAATTTTAAGTGGGCTGAGGAACCCATATTCAACACATCCCAATTGTAAATCATTACAAAGCTAAAAAGTGTGATTGGTTGTGATACATAATGATTAATTTGTATACATAAGTCGTATTGATATTTATTAACCCTTTCTGACATACTATGTCTCGGGTTTTTAGCCACAGTGCTAACTTAATTAACAAATCGCCTCATTGGTGCCACCGCGCAAGGAAAAATCAAATAATGGTAAGCTCTTCAACAGTGCTGTACGTTTTCGTTAGCATCATACTTGGTATCTTTTCATACATGTTAACTGGAGCGTTAAATATTTGGTGGAAGCGTAACCGTCAGGAAGTGACGCATCGTGGGCCGATATCTATAATTTGGGTGATGCTGCGTTTTCTAGGTTTAACCGTGGGCAGTATTACAGTGATTTTGCTTGTTCGAGAATTACTACCCTATGAAATCACGTCGGCGCAGGGAGTTTTAAAAAGCGAGGGGCTTTTCCCTGTTAAAGCAATTGATCGCTATCAAGGCAAGCTCGAAGTGAAAAACGGGGTTGTGAATAAATCAGAACCTCTTGTATCCTACACTAGGAAGCTTGGTCCCGTGGAAGAATCCGAAGCGCTCTTACAACGTCAAATGCTAATAGAACAAATTGCAGAATTGCGCTTACGCCTGAATTCTAATGATCCTCTAAATGAACTGCAAAAACTGTCTCAGGTTGAGCGTTTGCGCGCAGCACGCGAGTTAAAACAGCAAAGCCGCAGCCGTGACGTTTGGGAAATTGAAAGCCTGAAATTCAAACTGGATGAACAGACATCCCATGTTAGCCTTGCACGCAAAGAAATGGCATTTGCCCAGGACGCTATTAGAACTGGGCTGATATCTAAGATCGAGTACGACCGACGTCAGCAAAAACTGCGTATGGAAGAGCTTCGTCTGAAAGAAATGAAATCGCGTCTTGATTTCGCGTTGGGTAGTACTTCGGATACTGTTTCAGGGGAGGATGAGCAAAGCCTTTCACGTTTTAACCAAGTATTGGACGAAGGTATTACAGATGTTGAGGTAACAGCAGGTAACAGTGTACTGGTAGATCTTGAACGCAGATTGCGAGAGCTGGACCATGTCCTGTCAGGGAAACCTCAACAGCCAATCGTTATCGAGGCACCCTGGTCCGGGACCATAGGTTATAGTAATCCATCCTCGGTTCTCTCTGCGCGCGATCTCATTGGTGTGCTAGTACAGCCAGATTCTTTATTTGTTGAGGTTTTAGTGCCAGTAAATCTTACCGATGGTATTGAGGCTGGTGCTAAGATTGAGGTCACCAATGCGAACCTTCGAGATTTGGGGGTAGTGTTATCGGGTCGATTGCATCGTTTGCAGTCTGCAAATCCTGAGCAGACGATGTTAGATATACGTCTGGAGCATAGATCTGATCTGATTCGCGATCTCGCTTTGAATAGGGAAGTTAAATTGACGGTATCTTTTGTTAACCAGACTCCATCATTTTTTGAGGATTCTCTGGATTATTTGCCACAGATAACATCTGTGAACTTAGCCCTGATTGTATTGGTTTTGTTATTAGCAATGCTGGTCCTTTGGCGTTGGTGGAATGATCGTTCTGCCCCAACTGCAAAATCTACCAACACTAAGACGGGAGAATAAATCATATGACAGAACTAAATTCTACCCAGGGAACACCTACTGACGATATTGAGATACCACTTTTTGACAATGATGCACAGTCGCAATCAGATAACGGGCCGACCGTCAGTGGTTGGCGCTCGATGACTCCGCTCTTACTGGCTGGATACTTTCTCACCATTACCGTCGGCTGCGTGCAGGTTTACTTCTTAGTCCGTGCTATCAGTGGTTTGTCGGATTCAACCGGCATTGGCTATTGGCAATCTGTCCTAGTTTCCTTTTTCTTTTTCTTCTTTTCAATATTTTTTGTTGGTCGTTATTTGGTTACCATGATGTTTGCTTTTTTGGAAGGATCGAAGATTATTGATGAGAGGATTGTCAGCGACAGCGATGCCCCATTAGTCACTATTCTTATTCCCTGTTTCAACGAAGCGGAGAACATTATAGCAACTATTTCCTCGGCTTTAAGCGTTAACTATCCCGCATTAGAAATCATCGTGATAGACGACGGCTCCTCGGATGACACGGTAAAGCTGGCAAAAGCCTATGCAGCCGAACACGCGCCAAATGTGAAAGTAGTTACTCAGGAGAATTCAGGTAAAGCATCGGCTCTTAATAACGGATACGAATTGGCGTCTGGTGAATACATTTTGAGTATGGATGCAGACAGCGAACTCGATCCACATAGTGTTAGGCGGTTGGTTGCTCGCAGTATAGAATCTAATGCGGGCGCAGTTGCTGGACAAGTACATATTAAGAATACGCGCAGCATGCTTGCATATTTACAACAGCTTGAATATGTCATGATGAATGGCACAGCTAGGCTATTCCAAAGCTTTTTCTCAAGCGTACTAGTTGCTCCAGGCCCTATTACGTTGTTCAGTCGTGCTGCTTTGCAACGCACTATCGAATTTCGCAATAGTGTAGGTCTACAGCAAACTAAGGATGAAACTGGACCTTGGGAAACATCTACTTTTGCGGAAGATGCGAAGCTGTCTATGACCATGCTAGCGGCTGGTGAGTCCTGCGTGTTTGAACCCTCGGCTGTTTGTTTGACGCAGGCCCCTGTTGCTGCCGGCGGATTGATGAATCAGCGCTATCGATGGATTCGTGGTAACTTACAAGCAGCAATGGGCACGTGGGCATTGTGGAAGCGTGCTCCAAGTCGCAAGCCTAGTATGAGTCTTTGGATTATATGGTTTCTTATTGAATCGCTGATATGGCCACTAGTTGATGTGTTTGGTGTTATCATTATTGTACTTGTGTTGACTAGTGCGGGCTCGCCTGGCGAAGGACTCATCTGGTATCTGGCGTTGATGTGCTCAGATATTGCTGCTGCTCTGTTTGCTGCAACGGCATGTAACGGCAGACGCCGGCTTGCACTTCTAGTGCCATTCTATCGTCTGGGTTACGGATTACTCTTGGAATGTATTGCTTTGATCGCTTTTCTGGATGAAGGTCGTGGTGCTAAGATGAAATGGAATTAGTTTGGCAACGACAGAAGGTGCTCTTTAACCCGATGAGTTCTCTTCACCATTGACCTGCCTCAATGCCTTGCGAGCTCCGTCAAGAGACTCGCAGGCATCATAAACGCCTAGCGTGTTAACTGTAAATCTGGCTTTGCGTTGTCGGGGATAGAATCATCGCGCTTAGCAATTTCCCGCAATATTACCATCGCAGACTGATTTAATACTGCTTGATTTGAGAGACGTTTCAACCCTTCTAAGTCGCTCATCTTGCATGTAGCGATATGCTTCTGCAGCCAGTTCAACAACGTTTTCTCACGGTCATAAATGAATGACTCAGCGTTAACTCGTTGACTTGCTTCCTCAACGGCGCAGCCCAGTAATTGCACTGGTACCCCTCCGACTTCGGCTCTTAACTCTGAGAGTTCACCGCGTAAGTTCTGAATTAAGGTGTCTCGGTCAGAAAGCTGTTTCACCATGAGGTCAAAGGCTGCCTGAAACTCGGTGTTTTCACGCTCTAGGTCGGCAAGAGACTTAGCAATAGTGAGGTTTGGGAATTGCACTGTTAGTAGCAAAACCGCAGCATATGCTGCTCGTCTCATTGGCTTGTTTAGACTGCGAGTGCGCGCAATATATTTCATCAATAATATACTCTGGTTATTTTATTTCGATAGATTCTCAATGCTAGAGGACTGTCGCTAGTCCAATTTTTGCCCTGCTCAACGCAGAGTTGAAAACGCAAGCAATTGCCTTCATTTGAAGCCACATCGTGGGTAGGCATCTCGTGCATTAAATCTCCTTATCGCGTTGTTGTGATGAGAACAACGATCAGCGAACAGCTCGCTGGATCGCTTGTTGGCTGCTGGGTGGTTTCAGAAAGGCATCCAGTCTATAGATATCCCCTGAGCTCAAGCTAGCACCAGTTGCCCGCAAACGAAATGAATTTTGGATGTAGTCGTAGCGACTATTGGCATAGTCACGCTCCGCTGAAAATAGGACATTCTGAGCGTTCAGTACATCGATGATATTACGTGTACCAATACCATAGCCGGCTTCCGCTGCGTCCAATGCTGCTTTGGCTGAAAGAATCGATGCGCGTCTGCCTTGAATTCGTGACATATCACTTTTCACTTTAAGGAATAGCTGGCGCGCCTCAGTGTTTACGCTGCGGCGTGTCTCTCTTACCAAGTCTCTACTGGCCTGATATTGATAGCCAGCACGACGACTATTAGCCGACGTTGCGCCACCTTCGTAAAGTGGAATTTGCAAGCGCAGTTCAATACCGAGTGTGTCGATGTTTTGGTCTGGTTCGAGTATAAAAGGTGAGTCAATTGAGCTGCCAACCGTTCCACCTGTATTCATGTTTGAAGCGAATATGCCGAGCGTCAGCTTCGGTGAATGCTCCCACTTTGCCGCTTTCTGTTTTTCTTCTGCTGCTGCCCGAGTTTGCCTTGCTATGAGTAGTTGCAAATTAAAGCTGCTGGCAGCTTCCGCCCACTCATTAATATCGTTGGGCTCAGGTGGAGTAACTATAAAATCGCTGCGCAAGAGGTTAAGCACGAGGTGTTGTTTGCCCGTAAGATTTGCCATTCCCTCTAATGTTATTTCAACACTGTTTTCTTCTTCTAATGTTCTCACGGCAACTAGGTCGTAAGCTGCTTGTGACTCGGTTACTTCAGTGATTGGAATCAACCCTGAGTCAAAGCGTTGCTTTGTTTGCTCAAGTTGCCTTGAAAAAGCGCGCTCCTGTGCACGAGCAGCAGCCAAATTGTCTTGTGCTCGAAGTACGTTAAGGTAAGCATCCACCACGCGCAGTAATAAATCCTGTTTAGCTTTGTCGAATATAGCATCTGCAATTATAACTTGGGTTTTACCGCGCTGATAACCATACCAAGCCGGCGCATCAAAAATAGGCTGCTCTAACTTTAATGACCAGCCCCGATGGTTAACATTGCGGTCGAGCATAACGTCTGATTCTAACAAGGTCCCACCAACGGGAGTGATTAGCTGGCGAATGGTACTGTCTTCCTGCAGAGATCGCAGTGTATAGTCAGCCTTGATGCTGGGGTAAAGTTTGGAACGTGCGATGTTTGAGAGTTCAGCGTCAGCTTTATAAATCGATTTAGCACGTTGGAATTGGTAGTCGTTTGTTAGTGCTAATTCGTAAATACGAACTAATGAATCGGCAAAACTGCTTGTGGACACTGCGCAGAGTATCACTGAGAGTACGGTGGTTCGTAATTTCATAAGGTTTCTAGTACGGCAAAATTCTGTGAGAAAAATACCACAATATACTCTTGATTACAATATTATATCCGTTTTTCGCTTGCTTTTTAGTATGTTAGTTATTCGACAGTGGTCTTGATGCCTTGTTGAAACGTTAACCGATTAGCCTATATTCGACGAGTCGTAGTGGTTAATTAGGTGCTTAAATAAATAGGTGCTTAAATAAAGAACATCCTAGCATCTTGCGTGAAATTAAAAGTCAATGCAAATGCGATGCATTCAGTTGCCCCATTTGAACGACAATCGTATTGTGGTGCTTTAGGTTTACATAACTATTTCTTTTTGAGGTTTTTGAGGTTTTTGATGTTTACATATGTAGCTAGACAAGCAATATACGATAGTCAAAAACGTGTTTTTGCTTATGAATTACTTTTTCGTGATGGTGTCAAAAACTGTTTTCCTAACATTCCCCCTGATGAAGCTACCAGCAGCATGTTGGCAGGTAGTCACCTTTCCGTCGGTTTCGAAACTATCACTTTTAACAAACCTGCTTTCATTAATTTTCATCAAGACACATTACTATATCGATTCCCCTCTACCCTTAACCCTCTTAATGTTGTTATTGAAATTGTAGAGACAGTTGAAGTCACCAGTGATTTAATAAAAGCCTGTGAACATATCCGTAACCTTGGTTATAAAATAGCGCTTGATGATTATGATTTTTCGCCACAATGGGACGCAATTATGCATCTGGTTAGCTATATAAAACTAGAGGTTGCTGTCATTAACTTAGACGATCCGGTGGTTATCCAAAAACTCGCCGAGTTTACTAAACAACGTAAAATATTACTGGCGGAAAGAGTAGAGACGCATGAAGAGTTTGAACTCCTCAAAGATGCTGGTTTTCAATACTTTCAAGGTTATTTTTTGTCTCGCCCAGAAGTGGTTAAACATAAAAATATTGACGTGTCGACATCCTCTGTAGCCGAATTAGTAGGGATTAGTGTATCGGCAGATTTTGATATTAAAAAAATTAATTTGGTGTTTGAGAAAGATGTCGGTTTAGCATTCAAATTAATGCGATTTATTAATAACCCAACGTTCAATAAACGCCATAAAATAGAAACCTTAGGCCATGCCTTGAAGTATTTAGGACAGGTTGAACTTAAGAAGTTTATCGCATTGTTAGCTCTTGCTAATTTAAAGGGCAACAAGCCTATTGATTTACTTGTATCAAGTTTGGCTCGAGCGCATTTTTGTAAATTACTAGCCGCTGCTAAGAGCCCAAAGGAAGATCCACCCAATAGTTTTATTTTAGGGCTTTTTTCCAATATTGATGCCTTGTTAGATATGAGCATGACGGATGTGCTCAAAAGCTTACCCTTTTCCAAAACTATCACTGATGTACTTTGTGAAGTCGATCAACAGGGTAAGTTGGCGAGACATTATCAGATGTGTAAGGCTTTAGAGAGGGCTAACTGGGATGTTGTCGACGTTATCGCCAAAGAGATAGGTATTCCCATCGATGATGTATTTTCAATGTATTACGAATCGCTTGAATGGGCCGAGGCAATGAAGTCAACATTTGAATAGTTGACTCCGTTTGCAGGCTTAATTGTGTGGCTTCGTTTTAGGAAAGAAATCGGATAATGCTTGGCGCATTTCATTACTCCAACGAATGGAATCGTTGAAAATACCATGCAATTCTTTTTGGGAAATATCCAGTTTTACAGCTTGCGTCATTATTTTTCCCCACAACCCGCTTTCAAATGCTCTCGCTGTTTCAAGATATTGCGCATAATCTCCATCAATACCTTGAAGCGCTTGTTTTATGTCTGTACTAATTGGTAACTTCTCAAGGATCGTTGACATTTCGCCATCTAGAATAGTATCGAGTAGCGAAAATAATCCCACAATAAATGCTGACATCGCCTTTTTGTTACCATGTTTATGCAGTTCGAACAGTTCACAAAATTTCGCTCTAACCAGTGATACCTGGAGTAACTCAACAGGTTTCTCATCATTTAGGCTGGCGAGCGATAGCAATGCGATGAATTTTTTGACTTCAACTTCACCAAGATAATGCAGCGCGTGGCGAAGTGATGTGATTTTTTCGCGCTTATTAATCATTGGGTTATTAATAAAGCGCAGCAATAAATACGATAACGCAGCGTCACGTTCAATAATGTGAGCGACTCTTTCCAAGTTAAATTGAGATGTCGCGCTTTGTGACATTAACTCTAATAATGTTATTTTCGATGAAGGTAAAGATTTAGCGGTCTTTGTATTGGGTTGAGTAAAAAAATAACCCTGAAAGTAGTCAAAACCTAAGTCAAGGCACATTGCAAATTGGTCGAGTGTTGAAACCTGTTCTGCAACCAGCTGTATGCCCGAAGCTGCTAAATTTGGGATGTGTTGCTCGAGAACTTGAGGGCTTATTTTGTTGATGTCAACCTTAACAATATCTATATAAGGATATGGCGCTAACACCGCCGATTTAAGACGATTATCATTAAGCGCAATTTGATATCCAGAATTTTTAAGGAACTCACATGCATTCAATAAGCTCGTGTTCACTGCCGGATTTTGTGTTAGTTCAACAACGATATTATCGGGAGTGAGTTCTTCTGGAAAGCGGTTGATAATGGTTTCGGGCAAAAAGTTAATAAAAGCACGTTGGTTTCCAGAAATGTCGTCGATACCCAAGGTGTTAAATCTAGTGTTAATTATTTCAGATTTTTTGGGTTCGTGCTCAGGGTAGGAGCCATGTGCGCCATCTCTGAATAAAAGTTCATAGGCGAATAGATCTTGGTCTTTGTCCAAGATCGGCTGGCGAGCAATAAATGCAAACATCGGTACTTCCTTGCGTGGCTTTTAACTAATTGAACTATTCATATTTTGGGCCCAATGCATTGCTTCATAATAAAGCGCGTATAAACGTTCACCCGAAAGTTCAAACTGCAATGCAATGTAATCTATTTGGTCCCAATTGGCTTCCTCGAATGCAAAACAAGCTCGCATTTGCAGTCCCATCGTTGAATCAATATTCTTTTTACATAAAGCATCGCGCAATTCTTGACCGACCGGAAGTTTTTCTACTAAATTTTCCATTGGCTGATCAAGTAACGCGTCTATCATCGAAAACAAGCCCAACAAAAAACTGGTTGGTGGATTTTCAGGTAATTCTAGTGCAATTGACATGAGCGAGCAAAAGCGGGCTCTAACTAATGATTGAATAAGCAGTTCAGTTGGTTTTTCACCACGCATGTTAGCGAGCGCGAGTAGGGCTATAAACTTCTTAATTTCAACATGACCCATGTAGTTAATTGCGTGCTGCAGCGATTCAATTTTTTGCCGTTTATTGATCATAGGATTATTGATAAAGCGCATCAGTTTGTAAGCCAAACCGACGTCTTTTTCAATTACCTTGATGACTTCTTTAGTATCAAAGTTGGGTGAGTTACTTAAACTAACCAGCTCGGTAACTGAGTGCAGAGAGGCATTTAAGTCGCGATGGCGGATCATTTCGGGTCGAGCTAAGAAGTAACCTTGGAATAGTTTTACTCCCATCGCTTTGAATCGCTCAAATTGTTCATGAGTTTCTACTTTTTCAGCAATAATCTTAATGCCTTGGGTATTTAGGGTTTGGATTTTAGCTATTGCAACGCCACCTTGCTTCTCTATTTCCTCAACTTCAACTTTGATAAAATCAATAAAAGGCAGGAATACATCCCACTTAGGAGAAAAGTCGTAATCATCGAGTGCGAGTTGATAACCCAAGTCGCGTATATGTTTGCACGCTTGGACTAGTTCATCGTTAACTTCGACGGTTTCGACGATTTCAATAACTACGCTCAAGGGATCAAGAGTTGAAGGGAATCGGTATAAAAGTGTGTCTTTATGAAAATTGATGAAGGCCAGTTTATTGAACGTAATGTCTTCGATACCAACAGTCAAATGACTATTTGCAATCATGCTACTTGTGGCTTCGTCAGGAGACATATCAGGAAAACAATTGCTATCTCCGTCCCTGAATAATAACTCATACGCAAATACACGTTTTTCAACGCTATAAATCGCTTGTCTTGCAACATATGAAAACATTAATTAACTACTCGAAATGTAAGCAAAAATAATAAAATCGCTTACTTTATGATCGTTTCACGAATTTAGCATATAATAATAAAGTGTTATCGGCTAATTGGAAAGAAATTAGGCTAAATTCGATTTTTTTCTTACTTAGGACTTGAATTTTGAGTAAGAGGCCTTATATTTAATGCAATAGTTAAATCGAACTTTGGTTCTAGTTTACTGTCTATTAACATATAGCTAGTACAGACATGCTGAAAGTAAACTTTTAGAATGAAGTAACGAGGTGAAAATGAGTACAAAAATGCAAACATTAGCATTAAGCGTCCCGCGCAGTGGCAGTATCGAAAGCTACGTTCAAGCGGTCAGTCGCATTAATATGCTTACAGCAGACGAAGAAAACTCTCTGGCTGTGCGTCTTTTCGACGATGGCGACTTGGAAGCTGCGCGTAAGTTAGTTATGTCGCACCTGCGCTTCGTTGTGCATGTGGCAAAATCTTATGCTGGTTATGGCTTGCCACAAGCAGATTTAATTCAAGAAGGCAACATTGGCCTGATGAAAGCGGTAAAGCGCTTCGATCCTAATGTCGGTGTTCGTTTGGTCTCATTTGCGGTGCACTGGATAAAAGCGGAGATTCATGAGTTTGTGTTGAAGAACTGGCGGATTGTGAAGGTTGCAACGACGAAAGCTCAACGTAAATTGTTTTTCAACCTGCGAAAATCTAAAAAGCGTTTAGGTTGGTTTACACACGCAGAAGTCCAGAAAGTTGCTGAGGAGCTTGGTGTGAGTACCAAGGAAGTATTGCAAATGGAAGCTCGTATGAGCAGCCACGATGCTTCTTTCGATTTATCCGCGGATGACGATGAGTCAAGTACTTTTGCCCCTGCTCAGTACCTTGAAGATAAGACAACTGATGTTGAAATGGATGTTATTAATAGCGACCATGACAAAAATGCATCAAACAGCTTGCACTCGGCAATCAAAACGCTAGATGCAAGAAGCCAGCATATTATCGAAACGCGCTGGTTGTCGGATGACAAAATGACTTTGCAAGACTTAGCAGACGAATATCAAGTATCAGCTGAACGTGTTCGCCAAATTGAAAAGAACGCAATGAAAAAACTACAAGCAGCGATGGCTTAATTAGATATTTATTCTCTTGCAGCATTGTTATTTATGCTGAACAGACTAAAAAGTGCTTATGCAAACATAAGCGCTTTTTTTTTGTGTTTAGTAGTATCACTGCTACGTAAACCGAAGACAAATAAGGATTATCGCGATGTACAAAATAACTGACCTACTTGAGGTACCCAGTTTATTATTGGGCCGTTTTTTACTTGGCATCTATTTTATTGTACCTGGCGTGCAAAAAATCACGCAATATGAATTCATGACACATTATATGGCTAAACACAGCGTTCCATTTATTGATGTATTACTTCCGATAACTATCATATTGCAAATTTTATTGGGGCTTATTGTTATTTTCGGTCTCAAAACCAAGCTAGCTGCATTTATATTAGCTGGAATGACACTCGTCATTAGTTTGTATATGCATAACTTTTGGAACTTACCTGAGGGCGCAGATGTGCTGCATGAAACCCAAAATTTCTTCAAAAACATGGGGATTATGGCTGGTTTGCTAGTATTGTCGGCAAGAGGTGCAGGGCAATTCAGTGTGGATAATTGGTTGTTTGAGCGAAAACGCAACCTCGCTTAGCAACGGCATAGTATCATTAGCCTCACCTTTTCTGGGTTTGGGCCGGTTGCTTTGCTAATTGGGTCATTCCCCTTTTTTGGGCGGAATAACCCAGTATTTTCCGGTAAAAGTGCCTACTGAGGTGTCCCCATCGTGAATGTCCACAGTGAGTTCAATTGGGCATTTTTTTCTTGCTTTGAGTAAATCAAAGCGGGCTTTTACCGACTCAATATTGCAAACAGCTCGAGGACGCCTTGTAATTGGCTTATCGTAGTGAATATTGCCATCACCCAGCACTATTTCTCCCATTAACTCTTTTTGTTTGAGTTGCAAAAATATCATCCCCCAACCGGTCAGTGTTGCTTGTGAAAAGATACTGCCAGCAAACATTGATCCATGCAGATTGATGTTTTTGTTCAATGATGCTCTAGTTTCTATTGTGCGCTCAGTATACTGATGCAGCTTAATACCCATGTGTTCTGTAATCGGGATCTTCTCATGCCATGTATCTTGCAATTCTTTACACCAATGCGGATGTAATATGAGTACATTGTTGTCCACTAATATTTTGAACATGTGCTTGCGTTTTAGTTTGCCAAGTTCAACGGGGGCTGTTTTTTCAATTTGAAAACCACATGCAGAGAAAAATGACATTGATGTTTCACGAGAGTTTGTAACAGCGCGCTTCGCACCTAAATCACGCGCTACGGCTTCCAATGCCGCTAATATGATTTGCCCAACTCCTTTGCGGCGGTATTTCTTATCAACGGCTATATGTCTAATTTGTGCCTCTTCCGACGAGTTTAAATGTATTCGACCACAAGCAACAATATTTCCAGATGGATTCAAAACAACTCTATGTTCACTGACCGTTTCGTATTCATCTTTCTCCGAACCCAAAGGAAAACCCCAAGGCTCACGCAGCCATTGCCATCTAAAATGGAAATAGTCATTGAGTTCTTGCTCTGATTTAGGTGTTGATATGGTAAACAATAGCTAACCTCGTTTCGTACTTTGGCGGTAATGTAGCATTTTATTAATCACACAGTGTATCTCGAATAGTCTATCGAGAATAGTACGGAAGTGGCAACTTGCGAACAGGTGTATTAGCTTATATAAAAATGCAGGGCGGATTTAATTTACGTTTCAATCCAAAAAGTAACTGGGCCGTCATTGATTAGTGTTATAGCCATATCAGCTCCGAATATGCCGCTTTTGCATTCGCTAAATGTAGTTGATACATGATCGATAAACGCGCGATAGATAAACTCTCCATGGGTAGGAGTTGCACCTTTCGAAAATCCGGGTCTGTTGCCTTTGGTCGTATCTGCGACTAGTGTAAATTGCGATACCACCAATAATTCACCGCCAATATCGCCTAAGCTTTTATTCATTTTACCATCTGCATCACTAAATATTCTAAGATTGAAAACTTTGCGAGCCATTTTTTCGATGTGTAATTTACTGTCATCTTTTTCAACGCCGAGTAAAAGAAGAATACCGTTGTCGATACTCGCTACGACGTCATCATTTATACTTACAGACGCTGACGTTACTCTTTGAATGAGCCCTTTCAAAAATTAGGTCCTGTTTCGAACATGTCATTCATTATAGTCGTCAGCTCGTTCCCAATACCCAGTTCAGACATACTGTGCCCCGCATTATCAATGATTTTCAATGTTGATTGAGGAAGTGCTTTGTGGACACAATACGCGGCTGCTAATTTGCAAACCATGTCATAACGTCCATGCACAATGTGACATGGTATATCTTTAATTTTTGAAATGTTATCCATTATGTAGTTTTCCTCAATAAAGCACTTATTGAGGAGATAGTGACATTCTAGTAGGGCCAAGCTTTTTATTTGTTTTTCAGTGCTCAAATCGCTCATTATCACATTTGGCGAAATAAATCGCGAGATACACCCTTCCCAGTCAAACCAAGACGTTAGTGCAGCAGAGCTGATGCTGGGGTTCTTACTTTGGAATAAACTGATAAATTCTTTGCACACGGCATCGGATGAAGAGGCAGCGACAATATGGCTTGAAAATTTCTGGTATGCTTCAGGGTAAACCTGCGCAGCCCCTCCTGATGGTAATAAAAACCATTCGGAGTCTTCTTCACGAGCAAGGAATACGCCGCGTAATACCATGAAAAGGACAAATTCAGGGTATTGAATTGCGTATATCAACGCCAGCGTAGAGCCCCATGAGCCACCGAACACTATCCATTTGTTAACGTCCAGTTGTTGGCGAATCATTTCAAAATCCTGAATTAACAACTGAGTAGTGTTATTATGCGTATCTCCAAATGGAATAGAACGTCCGCAGCCCCTCTGTTCAACACCAATAACTCGGTATTTTATTGGGTCGAAGGGCCATTGGTAGTTTTTGCCTAAACCAGCGCCAGGACCACCATGCATGTATATTATAGGAATGCCTTGGGGATTCCCGCTTTGTTCAACGTACAGTTGATGTCCATCTGAAGTAGCGATGGTTTGATGCTGGTAAACAGCGTTTTGTGAAAAATTCGGCTCATATCTTGATCTAGATTACGTGTTATAAAACGATATTTTAGAAGGTAAAAGACCAATAGGCATTGAGTATTCTCTGTTTGATTTTTTGCAATGGTGAGTTTTATTTATTGGCAATATCCGCCAAATAATTTATGTTAAGAGGCATTGGTATTAATTTCAAGGCGTTTGTGTAATTATTTTACGTAATATATTTTTAGTTAAATTCGTCCTATTTGATTTCTTATATCTTAGTTTGCGAGATCAATGTCAGCCCAAGTTATGATTATCAGTTTAAAAAAAGGAAATTTACATGGTCCGTTTAATGTTTTGTATATGCTTGCTGTCCCTATCTGGCTGTCAATCAGCGGTAGACAGTGCATATTATGGTATGTGGGAGAAACTCGGTGTTGAAAAAAGAGACCTATTGGTTGACCGTGTAGAGGAGGCTCAAGATTCCCAAAAAGATGCGCAGGAGCAGTTTACTTCGGCGTTAGATGAGTTTAGTGCGCTTATTAATTTTGACGGTGGGGAGTTGGAAGATGTGTATACTAACTTAAGTGATCAACTAGAGGCCAGCAAAGAAAGTGCAGCGTTAGTAACTCAGCGAATAGAGAAAGTGGAAGTGGTTGCTAACGCCTTGTTTATGGAATGGAAGAACGAAATTGAGATGATTTCAAGCGCTAAGCTGAAGCGTGATAGCCAAGTTAAGTTGGTAGAAACGAAGCGAAAATATGCCTCTTTACTTGTTTCAATGTTAAAAGTTGAAAAGAGCATGGCCCCAGTATTACTAGCTCTGCAAGACAATGTGTTAGCACTAAAGCACAATCTTAACGCAAACGCTATTGGCACACTTCAAGGTGAATTTAATAGTATTAAGCAAGATGTCGGTAGCCTGATAAAAGAAATGAACGCGGCTATTGCGCAATCGGATGACTTTATTAAAAGTATCAAAGGCGAATAAACCTGTGATAAATGAGCCCACTTAATGGGCTCATTTCTTTACGATAGTGATTCCACAATCAACTAACAAGCCACTACTCAGCTTCTACTGAATCAATATCAATCCCCATTTTTTGCATAATATCTCTTGCTGTCGTAGGAATACGATTAGGGTTATCCTTCTTCAAATCTGCATCGTCAGGCAGCGGTTGCCCTGTAAATGCATGCAAAAATGCTTCACACAATAGTTCTGAATTAGTAGCATGACGCAGGTTGTTAACTTGGCGTCTGGTCCGTTCATCTGTCAGCACTTTTAATACGTTGATGGGAACTGAAACTGTGACCTTTTTAACTTGCTCGTTTTTTTTGCCATGTTCTGCGTAAGGGTGTATGTATTTGCCGTTCCACTCTGCCATGGGAATCCTTTTTATTTTAGTTATATCAAAATTCTAACTGGTATAGGAAAAATATCAATCTAGAAGTGTAAACTTCTTGACGTCTACCCATATAAAACGTAATTTAGACGTCTAAACGTCCAAAAATAAACGGTAAAACAATGGTTTCATATGCTCAAGGCATCGATGCACTAAATCAATCTCTATGTGAATTGAAAGATATAGATGTTTCATTCGAGTTTTTTCCACCGAATTCTGAGGCAATGGAAAACACATTGTGGAAGTCTGTTGAACGCCTTGCGCCGCTAAAACCGAAATATATGTCTGTTACTTACGGGGCAAATAGCGGTGAAAGAGATAGAACACATGCGGTGGTTAAACGAATTTATAAAGAAACAGGTGTGTCAACTGCACCACATTTAACCTGTGTAGACGCAACTCCCGATGAGTTGAAGCAAATAGCAAAGGATTATTGGGATTCTGGAATTCGACGCATCGTTGCACTGCGAGGCGATTTGCCAAAGGGTGTTGATAAAACTGACATGTATGCCTCTGATCTCGTGAGTTTATTAAAAGGCGTTGCCGACTTCGACATCTCTGTTGCTGCATATCCAGAAAAACACCCGGAAGCACCGAATGCACAATTTGATTTATTGAATCTAAAACGGAAAGCAGAAGCTGGCGCAAATGAAGCGATAACCCAATTTTTCTTTGATACTAGCGTCTTTTTGCGTTTCAGAGATAGGGCTGCAGCGACTGGTATTGATCTAGATATTGTGCCAGGTATTCTGCCTGTAACCAATTACCAAACACTGCAGCGATTTGCTGGGTTCACCAACGTTCACGTACCTAACTGGTTACATAAAATGTATGATGGCTTGGATGCTGACGACCAGGCTACTAGAAATTTAATGGGCGCAAATATAGCCATGGATATGGTTAAAGTATTAGCGAAAGAAGGGGTGAAGCACTTTCACTTTTATACATTGAACCGCTGTGAGTTAAGTTATGCCATCTGCCATATGCTAGGTTTACGAAGTCAAAAATAAGCATTCTTGCAAGATAGGTTTAAGTTCGACCCTGTTAGAGGTAAACTAAGTGTCTTGTCTGGCAGCTTTATTTTCATCTTGGAACGATCAAAAGATGCTTTTAACATCAAAAAGTGGAGCTTGGTGAGTTGAATTTACCCGATAGTATCGCTAAAAGAATAAATTATTACCAACCGCTAATCATCGATATTGGTAAGGCATTTATTGAGCATATACGTTCCGAACGGATCACCATTTCGGCTGGTCATTTGGCTTACGTTTCGTTGCTTTCTTTGGTTCCCGTAATCATGGTTTTTTTCATGATAATGTCAGCCTTCCCAGCCTTTGCCGAAGTGAGAGAGCAACTAGAAAACTTCATATTCAATAACTTTGTTCCTACCGCAGGTGATGTAGTGCAAGATTATATGGCTGATTTTGTGGCCAATGCATCCGGTATGGGAGCTGTTAGTATTGTCTCGCTGTTGGTAGTTGCTTTACTATTAATATCTAATATCGATAAAACCTTCAATCATATATGGCGAACGCAAGTCGAACGTCCACTTATTTATACTTTCGCTATCTATTGGATGGTCATCACGTTAGGTCCATTTTTAATAGGTTCTAGCATAGTAGTGAGTTCCTATTTAGCTGGACTTGCCACTTTTGCCGAAGAATATACGCCAGGCCTAGGCACTTTTTTTCTCAAGCTTGTACCCAGTTTTGCTGCTATCGGTGCGTTCTTAATTTTATACATGATTGTCCCTAATCGACCAGTAAGAGCTAAGTATGCCTTTTGTGGTGCACTGTTAGCCACTGTATTGTTTGAGTTGTCTAAAAAAGGCTTCGCACTCTATGTTACAAGTTTTCCATCTTATGAGGTTATCTACGGCGCATTAGCCGTTATTCCTATTTTGTTTGTTTGGGTTTATTTGAGTTGGGTTGTCGTTCTATTGGGAGCCGTGTTCACGTATAGCATTACTGTTACTTGTGATGCTCGTGACCAATTAGCCGAGAAACAAGTGAACAAGGAGCGTCATGCGTAAAACTATTTTTCAGGTACTCATCGGTATTAATCTATTTGTGTTGTTGAGCTCTATATTTGCCCCGCTCATTGCTTGGCTTTTGGTTGTTACGTTATCTTTGTTACTCATTGCTATACAAGATAGCCGGCAAACAAAACATGCAATATTGCGCAACTTTCCTCTAATAGGAAGAGCTCGTTGGATTATTGAGAGTGTAAGACCCTTTGTTCAGCAATACATATTAGAAACCGACACGGGTGGCGCACCGATTAGTCGGATGTTTCGAAATATTGTTTATCAGCGAGCGAAAAATAGTATCGATACTATTCCGTTTGGTACACAGGTCGACACCTACAAAACTGGCTACGAATGGATTGGCCATTCTTTATCCGCACTGAATGTTGAGGATATTGACTTAGACCCGCGTGTCATTATTGGCAGTCGCCACTGCAAGCAGCCTTACTCTGCTAGCATCCTAAATATTTCAGCAATGAGTTTTGGTAGTTTGAGTAAACCAGCATTACAAGCGCTAAATAAAGGCGCTAAATTGGGTGGTTTTTATCACAATACTGGCGAGGGCGGTGTTAGTCCTTATCATCTTGAATATGCAGCGGATGTTGTTTGGCAAATAGGAACAGGTTACTTTGGCTGCAGAAATGATGCAGGTGGTTTCGACGCAGACAAATTTACCCAACAAGCTGCACATATAAATATAAAAATGATAGAAATTAAACTCTCACAAGGCGCAAAACCTGGCCATGGAGGGATCTTACCGGCAAGCAAAAACACTCAGGAAATTGCGGATATTCGGGGTGTCAAAGTAGGCACACAAGTTGACTCACCACCCACGCACTCTGCGTTTAGTTCGCCCATCGAGTTGATTAAATTTGTACAAAAATTGCGAGACCTTAGCGGTGGAAAGCCGGTTGGGATAAAATTAGCACTGGGCAGACGAAGCGAGTTTGTCGCTATTTGTAAAGCCATGGTTGAGCTCAAGGTCACACTTGACTTTATTACTGTCGATGGTGGCGAAGGAGGAACAGGTGCCGCGCCGCTAGAGTATTCTAATTCTATTGGTTCACCACTGCGCGAAGCATTGGCTTTTGTCGACGATTGTTTAGTCGGATTTGGAATGAGAGAAGATATTAAAATTATTGCATCAGGCAAAATAATATCAGGTTTCCACTTGGTCAAAAATCTTGCTTTGGGAGCGGATATTTGTAATAGCGCTCGAGGCATGATGTTGGCATTAGGCTGTGTACAGTCATTATCTTGCAACACTAATACCTGTCCAACCGGAGTGGCTACTCAAGACCCTTCTTTATCTTCCGGGCTAATCCCAGGAAATAAAGCGGTGAGAGTGCATCAGTTTCATAAAAAAACGGTGCATGCTACGGTTGATATCATCTCATCCGCGGGGCTTACCTCACCTAGTGACCTCAATCGCACACATATATTCAGACGGGTAAATCAGCAAGAGGTAAAACGTTATGATGAGGTATTCCCACACATGGTGATTGGTGGCTTTCTGCAAGATTGTATACCTGAAAATTACAAAATAGATATTGCCGAAGCCAATGCCAACTCATTTGCGCCTAAGAAAACCCTAACTAGTATTAATCAGCAAATGAAATCGTTATGTGAGAACGCCTAAACCGAGTTTTTGTTATGCATAGGCCACCCTGCGATTTTCATTATTGTGTTTTATTTGGCTTTACTGTTACAAACTATGCTCTACGCCAACAGGTTAATTGTAAAAGTTATCAAATTTACCGACCGAGTACCTGATAACCTAGGCTTGGAATCGTTCAAATTTTTCAGTTAGTTGAGTTGCGCTTTCTTTGCGCTCTGGATTCACTTCAATGCACTCTACCGGACAAACTCCAACGCAGCTTGGTTCGTCATAATGACCAACACATTCAGTACACTTGTCAGCATTAATTTCATAAATTTCGGCGCCCATTGTAATCGCCTCGTTTGGGCATTCATCTACGCACAAGTCACAGTTAATACATTCTTCGGTAATAAAAAGTGCCATATCAATATACCTCGATTAAATAAATTCATAGAAAAAATCTGTGTGTACAAAGAATCCTTACTGAAAAAAAGGATATTATGTGCAGCAAACAGAAAATAACAGGTAACAACAAATCTACAATAAGCATTTAATTGATGATTGATCAGGCGCAATAAATTAGCTGTTTTTATTCTATAAAAGCGGTTTCTAGCATATGTTGAGTGAAATTTTTACGCAAATAAAAACCTCTTGGACGGGTTTTGATTAACTGTCCATCTTCACCAATAGCTTGTGTAACGACTGAACCATTAGCGGCTTTGGGTCGAAGCTGCAGATAACTTCCTACAGTTGCGTCTATGCGCTCAACGTGGCCTAAGCTAATCATATCCATCAATTCTTCCCAATCATGCTGAAGTTGCGCATCTTGTTCAGCGTTAGGTCGCCATAAAATAGGGAACCCTACGATGCGCTCGCCCGGAGGTATTTCTCTCTCGCCTTGCACTGGTAACCATAAAACACACTGTAATTTATTGCGCACGTTACTGTTATTCCAATTTACGCCAGTGTTATTAGTAAGTGGCGCATAACAAACATAGGTTGTTTCAAGCGGTTTGTTGTCATATGACAGGGGGAGTGTTTTTAATTCAACACCGAGCTCTGGAAAATCTTGCTCAGGTTTTGAGCCTGCACTTGCCCCTAACCAAAGTTCGATTAATTGTCCGGTCCAACCTTTCTGGGTTTTAAAATTTACCGGTATTTCGATATTAGCCGCTCTCGCTAAATCACCCAGTGTTAAGCCTGCTAGCCCTTTTGCCCGTTGCATAAGCTCCTCTATTGACGAGGGGGGATGGAGAGGTGTTTGTAATGATTGCATATAATTTAGGCTTCACTTGTTAAATAATTAACGCTATTGCTTTGCATAACCCCTAGTTTATGGAAGAATGGACAAATATAAAAGTATAAATGCGCCGGGTAGTCTAAGTGATTGATGCCGAAGGATTCCGCGCGAATGTTGGCATTATAATATGCAATAAAATGGGTCAAGTATTTTGGGCCCGTCGATATGGTCAACATTCATGGCAATTCCCACAAGGCGGAATTGACCAAGGGGAAACTGCTGAACAGGCAATGTACAGGGAACTTCACGAAGAAGTGGGGTTGCTTGAGAAAGATGTAAGCATAGTTGGGGTGACACGCAACTGGCTTCGTTATAAATTGCCTAAACGCCTTGTAAGAAAGGGCTCTAGTCCTGTATGTATAGGTCAAAAACAGAAATGGTTTTTGCTTACTTTAAAGTGTGATGAAAAAGACGTCGATCTTTTACAATCAGGGCATCCTGAATTTGATGACTGGCGTTGGGTTAGTTACTGGTATCCGATACGTAATGTGGTATCGTTTAAACGTGATGTTTATCGAAAAGTCATGAAAGAGTTTTCGCCGGTAGTATTGCCTGCGCAAAAAGCCCATTCTAATTTGCCTAACAGCAACCGAAAAAACAAACGGCGTCGACCAAGACCGCAAGCATAGGGTAAAAGCAGATATTGCTTGAAGTTTGCTTTACTCGTTTTGTTAACTGCAACGGAGCTTAATGCATGCTAACAACCCTGAAAAGAATAGTTCAAGAAGTAAACCAAATCCCGGGCTTGGAACCTGCTTTGGAACGCCTCGCTATGTTGGTCAGAGAAACCATGGAAGTGGATTCATGTTCGATTTATTTAGCTGATCATAAAAATCAAGTACTTGTTTTAAAAGCCACTGAAGGGCTTGAAAAAAGTGCGATTAATCAGGTTAAAATAGGCTTTAATGAAGGCCTTATAGGGTTAGTTGGTCAGCGAGAAGAGCCTCTCAATATTGAAAATGCACCACTGCATCCGCGTTTTAAGCACTATCCTGAAGTCAATGAAGACGACTTTTTCGCATTTATCGGCACACCTATAATCCATCAGCGAAAATTATTAGGTGTTATGTCAATGCAGCAAAAATCTATTCGACGTTTTAGCGAAGACGAAGAAGCCTTCTTAGTGACTCTTGCCACACAAATTGGATTAGCGATTGCAAATGCCGAGATTCGTGGTGTATTAGACCTTACCTCTGAAACAACCACTGGCACTTATAAAAGTATCAGTGGTGTGCCCGGTGCACCTGGTTTAGCTTTAGGGCAAGCTGTCGTGCTCAACATGAAGCACGAACTGAGTCAACTGGTTGTTCGTAAAACCACTGACCAACAAAGAGAAATTGAACGCTATCGTCAGGCTGTTGAGCTGACCAGAACTCAAGTTGCCAGGTTGTCGGATAATCTTGGAGACAGCTTACCGGAGGACGTAAAAGCGATATTTCAGCTGTATGACCAACTTTTGGATGCTAACAGTTTAGGACGAGAAGTAGAGCAAAAAATACGCCTACATTGGGACGCCGCATCTTCATTAAAGTTAGTTGTAGAGAGCTATGCCGCTAGGTTTGCAGCCATGGATGACCCTTATATGCAAGAACGGGCCGTTGACATAGTCGACCTGTCTAATCGTATATTGCATAACATTATGAATGGGGCAGGGTCTCCTATCAATACTGAACAGGCTCTACCAGACAATGCGATTCTTGTTGCTCGCGAAGTATCGGCACCTATGCTGGCAGAATTTCCTGTTGGAAAATTAAAAGCAATTGTATCGATTCAAGGTTCTAATAACTCCCACGCCGCTATTTTAGCTCGCGCTATGGGCGTGCCTGCAGTAATGGGATTAGGAGGCGTTCCGCTTAGTTTATTAAATCACCAAGAGCTTTTTGTTGATGGTTATTCAGGACAGGTTGTTTTAGCCCCAGAAGACCAAGCACGTGCTCAATTCTTACAGTTAATTGCTGAAGAAGAGGCGCTGAACGAACGCATTGAAAGTGAAGCTGACCAACCTACTAAAAGCGCAGATGGCTGTGAAATGACGCTGTTAGTGAATGTGGGCCTTTCGGCAGGTTTAGAGATGGAGCAAAACAAACAGGGTGCTGGCGTAGGCTTATACCGGACTGAAATTCCATTTATGTTGAGGGAACGTTTTCCGTCCGAGCAGGAGCAATTTGAGCTTTATCACAGTTTGTTAAGTGCGCATCCTAATAAAGAAATGACTATGCGAACGCTCGATGTTGGAGGCGATAAGCCGTTGTCATATTTCCCTATATCAGAAGAAAATCCATTTTTGGGTTGGCGTGGTATTCGTTTGACCTTGGATCATCCCGAAATATTTTTGGTCCAAGTTAGAGCCATGCTAAGGGCAAGTATAGGCTTAACCAACTTGCAGATTTTGTTACCGATGGTGTCCAGTATTAGCGAAATTGATGAAGCCAAAAGACTTATTATGCAAGCGTTTCATGAAGTGAGAGAAGAAGCGGTAAAAACTAAAAAAGTGCTATCGAAACCAGCAATAGGAGTAATGTTAGAAGTTCCTGCTGTGATATTTCAGTTAGAGCAGATTGCAAAAAAAGTTGATTTCTTCTCAGTCGGTACAAACGATTTAACGCAATACCTTTTAGCCGTTGATCGTAATAATTCTCGCGTATCGCAACTATACTCAAGTTATCATCCATCGGTGTTAATTGCGCTCAATCAAATTGTGCAAACAGCTAATCTTTGCAACATTCCAGTGACTGTTTGTGGTGAGCTAGCCGGTGAGCCTAGTGGTGCTCTTATCTTAATGGCAATGGGTTATCGTAAGTTGAGTATGAATGCACATAGTTTGCGAAAGATTAATTGGGTTATTCGTAACGTTGCGATTTCTGAGCTTGAGGCATTATTATCTTCAATATTGTCGTGTTCTGGTCCGGACCAAGTCAAACAGATAGTCGATCAATATCTTGAACTCAGAGGACTTGGTGGACTAGTTAGAGCTGGGTCTTGAGGTTTTTGAAGCGTGCAGCCGTTTTTTATACAATGAGTAAAGTGTAAATGGATCCAAACTTAGAAATATTTTTATTATGCGCAATGTTAGGTTCGATTGTAGGTGTAATGGCCGGTTTACTTGGCATTGGTGGTGGCCTGTTAATTGTTCCTGCGATGGTCTTTTTACTGCATTATTTTTTACAAATAGATATTGAAATTGGAATGCCTATTGCTATAGCAACCTCTTTATCTACGGTTATTATGACCGGGTTATCCTCAACCCGAAGCCATTATAAACTCGGTAACTTAGATAAACGCATTATTACATATTGTGCTTTTGGGATTGCGATTGGCGCGACATTAGGTGCGCAGTTTGCCAGTTCTATATCAGGCGTTTTACTGCAGCGTATTTTTGCTGTGCTAGTTATTTTAATTGCGCTACAAATGGTGTTTGGTTCTCGAAAAGCCTCACAACATACTATCGGTAAAACTGGGCTTGGAGTAATAGGCGTTGGCACAGGTTTTATTTGTGCGTTAATGGGTATTGGTGGTGGTGCATTAATTGTTCCTGCACTGATGTGGTTTCAAGTTAATATTCGAAAAGCCATCGGTTGTGCAGCTTTTAGCGGTATTGTCGTTGCGATTTTTGGTACATTAAATTTTGTCATTATGGGGTGGAAAAACCCGGAGTTGCCAGAGTGGTCGTTGGGCTATGTTTATTTGCCTGCAACCTTTGGCATTATCGCAACGTCGGTGCTAACGGCTCCAATTGGTGCTAAGCTTGGACAAAAATTAGATACGGCTAAATTGAAGAAAGTTTTCGCGGCTTTCTTGGTCTTAGTAAGCATACGCATGATCATAGGAATTGAGTAATACATGACAATCTCAGCACAAAATATCCCCGCGCATTTGGATTTTCCAACAATAAATGCGGTTATCTTCGAAATTGGACCACTAGCATTACGCTGGTATGGCGTCATGTATTTAATTGGATTTTTAGCTGCATTTTGGCTCGCTAGTAGACGCCTGTCACGCACTGATTGGAGTAAAGAGCAACTTAGCGATTTGCTGTTTTGGGGCTTCATGGGTGTTGTATTGGGGGGGCGCATTGGTTACGTACTGTTTTACAACTTTAGCGTTTTTCTTGATAATCCACTTTACCTTTTCCGTATTTGGGAAGGTGGAATGTCATTTCATGGCGGCTGCTTAGGCGTCATCGTTGCTGCGTTTTGGTTCTCCAAAAAACAAGGTTGGGCGTTTTTACGCGTAGGTGATTTTATTGCCCCACTTGTGCCAATTGGCTTGGGTGCTGGGCGTATTGGTAATTTTATTAATGGTGAGTTATGGGGACGGACAACTGATGTACCTTGGGCATTTGTGTTTCCAGGCGCTGGTGCGATGCCGCGCCATCCATCACAACTTTATGAATTTGCTCTGGAAGGTGTTTTATTATTTGTGATTTTGTGGCTATATTCAGCTAAACTTCGCCCCGTTGGTTCGGTGGGAGGACTGTTCTTGTTGGGTTACGGTACATTTAGATTTTTTGTTGAGTATTTCCGTGAGCCAGATGCTCATCTTGATTTGAATACGCTCGGATTATCACAAGGGCAAATGTTATGTATTCCAATGATATTGGCGGGTATAGCGTTGATTGCTTATGCTGTTAAAAAGGGCGAAAAAGCCTAATTTAACCTTAAAAAACGTGATGTTTGGTATTAAATCGAAGTTAGGAAATAGTTATTATGAGTCAGTACGAACAGTTATGTCAGCGCATTGTTAATGAGGGAACTTGGTTAACTAATGAACGCACAGGGCAAAAGTGTTTAACAGTTGTTAATGCTGAACTTGAATATGATGTAGAAAATAAGTCTTTTCCGTTAGTAACGACGCGTAAAAGCTTTTATAAGGCAGCTATCGCTGAACTTCTGGGTTATTTACGCGGTTATCAAAGCGCAGCACAGTTCCGTTCTATTGGTTGTAACACTTGGAATGCGAACGCCAACGAAAACAAAGCTTGGTTAGCCAACCCGCATCGTAAAGGTGAGGATGACATGGGCAGAGTATATGGCGTTCAGGGCCGAAGTTGGCAGAAGCCAGATGGGTCGATACTTGATCAACTTACCAAGGTTATTGATAACTTGTCTAAAGGGATTGATGATCGCGGTGAAATCATCACATTCTATAATCCAGGTGAATTTGAGCTTGGCTGTTTGCGTCCATGCATGCACACACATACATTTTCATTATTGGGTAAGGATTTGTATTTAACCAGTTATCAACGATCTTGTGATGTTCCGCTTGGCTTAAACTTTAATCAAATTCAGGTATATGTGATGCTCGCCTTAGTCGCTCAAATTACCGGAAATAAACCAAAAAAGGCTTACCATAAAATCATTAATGCTCACATATATGAGAATCAATTCGAATTGATGAAAGATGTGCAATTGACGCGCACGCCATACCCTAATCCTAAGTTGACGATTAATCCTAAAATTAGGTCACTGAAAGATATTGAAACATGGGTAACCAAGGACGACTTTATTGTTGAAGGTTATGAGTATCACGATGCTATTGTCTACCCTTTCTCAGTCTAATATGTTATCAATTTTTTTCGGTTTTTAATGTTACTAGGCGCGCTAAAGTCTGCGATTTTTTACCTCAAGGTGACATTGATTTTATTCGCAAGCCTAATGATAATCGCTCTACTATTCTCTCATTCTTTTAGGCGTGCATTGCGACTTATATGAATTAATGAACACGCTGATAAAGGACTATACGAGGCTAAGGAAGGTGGGCCAATAGGGTTACTCTTGCAAACGGGACACATGGTTAAGTTTACCTTGCTTTATGGGCGTATACCAACAACATCTAGTGGGCACAAACCTTGCCCTTCTAAAAATAAAATACACATTGATAATTGAGTTTTAATGTACTCGTCGTTGCGTATCAATGGTTCTTCCCAATAATGAGTTTGGTGCAGTACGTGCCAAAAAATTCTTTCTTTATGACTATAAGCCTGTAACTGTTGGTTTTTTACTTGTGACCACTCTTCAAACGTATCCCATAAAAAGCATTCGAGCTCAGCATAGGGAAGTTCGTCCTGCCAGTAAGAGCGCATATAAAAAACAAGTTGCTTTGCTTTGCTATCGATAAAATGTTGAACCAACAAGGTAATCTGCCAATGTAAATATATTAAGATGTGTATAAAGTATAGATAGTGAAAATAAATTCGTGGAGTTACAATTTAGGTGAAAGCTTAAGTAACTGTATAATATAAATAAATAGAAAGGACTAAAAAATCGAAAGAAGTATCACCAGCCTAAATAAGTGGTCCATCCCTTAATTTGACGGCTAATATATTTCATTTGCGCTTGATCCAAAGGTTGACCTATAATTTCTGCTTGCCGATAGACTTCTTTCAGTTCTGTCGTTGCTTTGACTCTTCGAGTCTTCTCAGTTTGCTTACTCCAACTATTATCCCAATGACTAATGAGATCAAGAACGGGGATCTGTATTTGCGCAATAACCATAGGTAGTTTATTGTTTAACTTGCGAATAGGCCAATATGGGTTATTAATGACAAGTGTATCTATTTGCTGCATAAGGGCATTATCATCAGCGATTAATTTGGCAATAGTTGCGGCTGTAATGCCTTGACTTACCAAAATACGATACCCCATGGTGGTTTGCATCTGGTTTAGCGTGGCAGCAATATAAGCTTCTAACTCTTGCGAATAAATTATCAGATCGGCTTCACTTATCGCAGATACAATTGAGTTGCTTTTTATTGTTTCCGTTGTTGTTTCTTCTGCTATCACATTATCTGCAATAGTTGATACTTTCTTTAAAGGGGCAACTGTCACTGCAGTTTCAACATTGTTGGGCGCATTGCTGTTATCCATATCAACGCCTGTATCTGCGGCTTCAGATTCTGTGCTCTCATCTTTATCGTTAGCTGCGTGTATAGCATCACTTCGAATAGGAAAAGCGATATTAGAGCCAAAACTTACACCTAAAGATGGCATCACTACTGTAGTCCAGCCAAGTGCGGGCAAGTACCTTGCAATATGAGTGAGCGAATCTTGTCTGCCTAGTGGCATGTCGGCGTCACCAATAATGAGTATAACGCCTTTGGTAATTGGCTGTTCAGACAATGAAATTAAAATGGGAACGCTATTATCACCTACATTTATGAGTGTAAATTGGTCGCTGTGCAACTGATTTATCATGTCCGCGCTAGAGATCTCGGTAAATGAAGTCGATTGCGCAGTAACGTTAACCACCACGCAGCTAGTTAGCAATACAAAGCCAACTAGGTACAAAGCAAGTGCACGTTTCATTTTTTTTTGCATAGTAATAGACTGGTACTCGTCGATGCAAGGTATTAAGCTTATCGGCTTATTTGGCTAGATGCTTAAGACCCATCGCTAATTTATTTGCGGATAAAAAAAAGCAGCTCGAAAGCTGCTTTTAATTTTTAGATATTTACGCTCTAATTACTTTAAAACTCATAAGAGACCGATGCACCAAACAATCTAGGTTGATTTGGATAAGCGTTGAAACTGCCGCTTTGAATTGGTGGTGGGAATGCAGATAAGTAATATTCATCATTATTTAAATTACGCACATAAATTTGGAAACTAACTCCATTTTCCATCGTTAAACCAGCACTCGCATTTATTGTACTTACAGCGCGTGTTATTTCCGGTGGCACGTTTGCTACCAATCCTACCTCACTTTCGTATTGGTAATCGGTGCGAATATAACCGAACATGCCATTATCAAATTCGAAGTTATATGTAATGCCTGCATTGAGGGTACGTTCAGAAATACCTAGTGGTTTTTCTCCGGATAAGTCTATCGGACCATTTAAGCCCGATGCACCTATAAATGAATCATAGATTGGGTCAAGTAACATACCTGCTATTGTAATATCAACGCTATCGCTAACATTAAAGGTTGAATCAAATTCTACCCCTTTAGTCGATTGTTGACCCGCATTCGCTAATACAAAGCCCGTTCCAACAAAGGTACTCGACTGGAAGCCTTTAATCGTCTGATCGAACGCAGTTAAGTTAATGGCCGCATTTTTGAATCGAGTTTTAATACCCAGTTCGTAAACTTGTGATTCTTCAGGACCTGCATAACGAGTGCCGTAGCTTTGGTTCGCTTGCAACAAACCTGCTGTTGCAAGTGCGGCCTGGTCGCCTGGGAATGGGCGAGTGTCGCGCGATAAATTCCAAGAAGTGCCTTTAAAGCCGGTTGCTGCTGTCGCAAAAATATTTACGTTTTTATTAACTTCATAGGCTAAACGTAAGCTCCAGGTCGTTTTACTGTCCGAGCTTTTACCATCTTCGAGCGAGTTTGGAAACACCAGCTGTGGTGGCAAAAATTGCACGCTTTGCAATGTGGGTATAAACGGCGCAAAAGGTGTCGCGGTCAATGGCACACCAAATGCTGTCGGTGTAGTGTCAAAATCGATAGCCGATAGTACTTCAGTATTATCTGTTTCGATGCTCACTTCTTTTTCGTCATTTGTATAACTTATACCTAAGGTCGCACTTAATGCATCAGTTAGGTCGTAATCAAGGCTGAGGAATAAAGAATAAGACTCGTTGTCTTGCATAAATTCGCTGTTAATATATTGATCGGCAGCAAAAAAGGTATTTGGTGCTAAGGCGTAAATCGCCTCGACGCCAGGAAATAGAGCAGCAAAACCTAATACGTCAAAGAAACTCCGAGTTCCAGCTCCATAATACAAATTATCACCAGTATCCACTGTTTCATTAAAGTAGAAACCGCCTACCATCCAGTCAAACGTGTTGTCGCCAGTTGACGTCAAACGAAATTCTTGGGTAAAGGTATCTATATCGGTGTGCCCTTCTTCGGTCAATATATCCAACGATGTATAGTCAACATCACTAAGATAATTTGACTTATTGTTACGCATAGCCGTTATAGAGGTGAACGCAAATGTTTCGTAATCTACATCGATTTGTAACGAGACGCCGCCATCTTCGATTTTGTTAGTAGGGTCGATGTTCAATGCAGATTCATAAGCAAATGGGTCTGACTCGTCTAGTACAACACCACCAAGAGCTCTAACCGCTGGGGTTGTTGGACCATTAATAACATCGGCCACGGTGCAGCAAGATTCTTCAATTTCACTGTAATCTGCAATAAAGCGGAAAGATACATCATCAGTCGGTTCATATAAGAATTGACCTCTTAGATTCCAACGGTCTCTATCATTGATGTCACCTAAGCCGACAACGCTTTGCGTATAACCATCGCGGGTGTTCATGCCACCTGACAAACTAAAGGCAAGCTCGTCCGTGATCGCATTGGTCACAAAACCTTTTAAAATCTTTTGGTTATAGTTACCTAGTGTCGCTTCAACCTTGCCTTCAAGATTATATGATGGCGCTTCAGTTCGAACGTTAATAACACCTGCGGACGCATTTTTACCAAATAAAGTACTTTGCGGGCCACTTAAAATTTCTATCTGTTGTAGGCGCGGTAAATCACCAATTTGAGCTGCAGCTCTTGAACGGTAAACACCGTCTATGAAAACACCAACTGAAGGTTCAATACCCGTATTGTTAGTACCGTTACCGAAACCGCGAATAGAGAAGTTAGTATTTGTTGAGCGTTGCAACGGCGTTACGCGCAAAGTAGGCACTAAACTTTGTAAGTCGCCTATATCTAATACTTTTGTTTGTAGAATATCTTTTGCGCTAGTCACACTTACCGCTATCGGAGTTTCTTGTAATCCGGTTGAACGTTTAGATGCTGTGATAACAATTGTTTCAAATTCTTCCTCGGCTTCAGCTTCTTCTTGAGCCAACGCACTATTAGACATAAAACCCAGCGACATAGCTACAAGCAGCGCTAAGGGTTTGGCTTTAAACTGTTTCGGTAAATATTGACTCATGTGTGTTCTCATCATATTACGGGAAAATTATTATTTTTATTAGAGCATAAGATTAGTTGCATAGAAGCCACCCGCTCGTAACTGCGTGCTTTTGTTAACCCTATATCGCCATTGATTCATTCACTTAACATCCTAGTTAACGTGAAGCGCATGTTAAATAAATGTTGCGGAACGGTTATACAATAAACGTATTTTATGGCCTAAGCAACAGCAATTAGGCTAGTTTGTAGCAAAAAGGTTACTAATTTTAAATGAGGGGGTCTTTATTAACAGTGTGCATGGGAATAGGGGGAGTATGTATAAGAATATCGAGCAGGTATTTATTCTATTTATCTATAACTCTTGTTGAAATGAATGTGGTGATTCAAATCGCAGTTTTTTACCACTAATTGGATGCGAAAAAGAATGCATTTGTGCGTGTAAGCAAAGACGTGGGTTTCTAGCCATTGCTTCTTGATGGGCATACAAACGGTCACCTAAAATTGGATGGCCCAATGCTAACATATGAACCCGTAGTTGATGAGAACGTCCCGTCACTGGGGTTAATTCCATTAGTGTTGAATGAGAGTCACGCTGCACAACCTGCCAATGGGTTAGTGAAGGCTTGCCTCGTTCATGGTCTACCATTTGTTTTGGTCTATTTGGCCAGTCGCATATAAGTGGTAAATCAACGTTGCCTGATTCACCCTCAACATGACCAAATACTCTTGCAAAGTAAGTTTTTGATGTTTCGCGGTTTTCGAACTGGCGAGACAAGTGCACGTGCGCTGGTTTATTCAGAGCCATCATAATAATACCGGATGTGGCCATATCTAAGCGATGCACAACAGTGGCAGTCGGGAAAACGCGTTGCACACGAATTTGCAATGAATCTCTGAGCTCTATCGATTTACCGGGCACGGTAAGCAGTTCGGCTGGTTTGTCTAAAACTAAAATATCCTCATCTCGATATAATATCGTGAGATAAGGATGCAGCGGCGGCGAATAGTGCAACAGTGTCATTTACGGATTATTCACCACAACGCGTAAGCTGTCTAAATAGGGCTCAGCATTACTTATGATGTTGGTGAGCGTCGCTCTTTGCTCTTCGATAAAATTGATTTCTTCATCTCGAATAGAAGGGTTTGTTTTTTGTAGCGAACGTAAACGTGCAATTTCACCACTCAGTTCAGATTGCATTACATTGAGTGCCACTGATTGCTGCTCAGCTAAGTCGGCATGAGCTAATTTCAAGCTTGCCTCAACACCGCCTGTAATAGGATCTGCAAGAGCTTGAAGTAGTTGTATTGCGATTTTACGTTTGACTTTAAATAACTGTTCAAATTTCATTTCTACAGGTTGGTTTTTAGCATCAAGGCAAAGGCGAACAGGTGTCGGTGGTAAGAATCGATATAATTGCAAACTGGCTTCTGCGCTTGCAGATAAAACGCTGGTCGTCTCTATCCAAAATGCGCCGGTAGGTAGTGTCGGATCTTTTGTAAACGCAATACTGCTCTTACCCAAAACATCGGTAATGACCGACTCTATGCAGTGACTGACTATTTCACTGTCCCAGCTTAAAAACTGTAACTGTTCGAACTTAGTCGCACTATTGCGTTGAAAAGTTACTTCTAAACCGTCTTCTGTTAACCCAGGGATTTGATGTACTAATTGCTCGGTTGGGCGAAGAATAAAACTGTGGTCGTCTTTTTCTTCTTGCGTTACGCCTAATGCGTCAAATAATCTGCTCATAAAATTGAGTAAACCAACTGGGTTTTCAGCCGCAATTATTTTGTCTAGCAAATCGTCAATACGACCAAAGCCAGATGCATTTAATTCGAGTAATTTGTCTCTGCCTTGCTCTATTTTTTGTTTTAGTTCTTTTGTTAGCACTTTGGTTTGGCTAATAATATCGAGTTTTAGCTCAGTATCTTCTGGATTTTTGAGCGCCGACATTAAATCAGATTGTAGCTGTTTAAAGACATCGCTGCCAACTGGGCAGGTCGATTCAAAAGCGCCCAATCCATCTTGATACCAATCGAACAAGACTTCTTGTGCCGTATTTTCAAAGTACGGAATATGTAAGTTGATATCAAATTTTTGCCCTATACGGTCAAGTCGGCCAATCCGCTGTTCTAGCAGATCAGGTACCATGGGTAAATCGAATAAAACTAAGTGACGTGAGAACTGAAAGTTTCGGCCCTCACTGCCAATTTCGCTGCATAACAACACCTGCGCACCTTGCTCATTAGTGGCAAAAAAATGGGCTGCTTTGTCGCGTTCAATAATACTCATCCCTTCATGAAAAACAGAATGGCGAATGGCTGTTTTTTGACGTAAATATTCAGCTAATTGCAGCGTAGTTGATGCATAGGCGCAGATAACAAGGACCTTTTCACCTTTATTTTTTTCTAGCAAATCAACTAACCAAGTGACCCGTGGATCATATTTAGTCCAATTGTCGTTGACCAGAGGAGCCCGTTCAGGATGCAAACTAAGCACGACATCTTCTTCCAAAGACATAGATACAGCATATTCTTTTGGTAACTTCAATGGAGCTGGCATGGCAAGACGCTCAGGGAAGCCTTTAATACTCGCGCGACTATTTCTGAATAACAGACGACCAGTACCATGTTGGTCAATTAGTTTAGTTAGCAGAGCATGGCGTTGCTCGCCGCTAGCTAACATGGCATCCGTAATTTCTTCATCCTTAACTACTGCATTTAATTTGTCAATTTGCGCTTGATCCATATGTGCATTCTCAATAAGAGGTGCAACCGCTTCTGCTAGTTCGCCATAATGAGTTTCTTCTTCAAGAAACTGTTGATAATCATAAAATCGCGCTGAATCGAGCAAGCGTAAACGTGCAAAGTGGCTTTCATGACCTAGTTGATCAGGTGTAGCCGTTAATAGTAAAACGCCTTTGCTAATTTGACAAAGCTGTTCAATTGCACTGTATTCCTCTGAAACATGCTCCGTCGACCATTGTAAATGATGAGCTTCATCAACAATCATGATGTCCCAATCGGCTTGGGTTGCTTTCTCTAATACTTTTTCTTGTTTGATAAAGTCGATGCTACACAGCACTAGTTGTTCTTGTTCGAAGGGATTGTCGCCACTTTGTGCCATCGCCTCCATGCGCTCTTCATCAAATACAGAGAAGGCAAGGTGAACGCGGCGTAGCATTTCAACTAACCACTGATGCACTAAGCTCGAAGGCACGATAATAAGTACGCGTTTAGCTTTGCCGGTTAGCAATTGCTGATGCAAAATTAATCCGGCCTCAATTGTTTTGCCCAAGCCCACTTCGTCTGCTAACAATACACGCGGTGCGAAACGGCTGCCAACTTCATTGGCAATATGCAATTGGTGCGGTATTAGTTCTACTCGAGCCCCAACTAAACCAACGGCACCAGAGGTTGCGTGTTCATATTGTTTTTGCAAGCATTCGTGACGAATATCAAACCATTTAAGTGAGTCAAGCTGGCCGCTAAATAAGCGTTTTTCAGGTTGATTTAGTTTAACGTTGTGGTCTAGGGCTATTTCAATGATCGATGCTTCTTCAGCATTATCTGTGCGAACTCCGGAATAAATATAGAGTCCGTCTTGTAACGCGACACTTGTTATTTTTAAGTCCCAGCCGTCACTGTGAATGGCCATTTCACCTTCACTTAAAATTAAACGAGTAATAGGTGCCTGAGCAATCGCATAAGTGCGGTCCTCTTTAACTGCAGGAAAGAGCATATCTATCGTTCGGTTGTCGGTTGCTACGACAACACCCAAGCCCAAATCAGCCTCTGTATTGCTTAACCAACGTTGCCCAACGGTAAACTCTTGTGCTGCATACATAATTAAAAATCCAAGATGAAAAATAAAACGGGGGCGCATTGTACTTATACTGGACGCCACTGTCAGCTATCTGTTCAAATTACCTTAAAAAAGGCGGTGATAATTATAGTAAACACATTTAAAGTATAAATGTCGTCAATGCTTTGGGAGGCTAATGCTGTGTCATTATCTAATTAGCTCCGTCTCACATCCTCTAAATATAATAAACTCCCACTTTATTCTGATTACCGTTTTCTTAGTTGGCTATTAAATATTTAAACATTTCTCTTAACCTTTATTTATAGGGCTTTGTAATAAATGTAATATTATAACTTTACACTTACAATGTTATAGTATAACATTTCGTTAAGTGCTTAAGCCAATCATCAACTATGGAATATTTATCGTGAACTGCTTCCCTAAACCTATCACTTTTTTATCATTATCTGTTTTATCTACTTTTGCTATTTCAATTCAAGCTCAAAGCCTTTCGGGTATTGTTTTAGACAAAGCGGGACTACCTCTGGCTGAGGGAAGTGTACAAATTATGGGAACAAATAAAACGGCAGCAATTCAAACCGACGGACGCTTTGTGTTCGAGAATGTAAAACCGGGGAATATTGAAATTCATGTAGCAAGCTCAAAGCATATACATTCAAAAACAGAATTGACAGTTCCAGAGTCGGGTCTATTGGGTATTGAAATTATAGTCGCTAAGTCGAGTATCGAAATCTTTGATGTAACGGCAAGTGCGTTTCATGCTTCAACAATAGAATCGGCAGCGCCTGTTAGCGTTATTGCGGGTGACGAGTTGCGCAAAAAACAAGCATCTACGCTGGGTGAAACACTCAAAAATGAAGTCGGAGTGCATTCTACGTTTTATGGTTCAGTGGCTAGTTCGCCAATTATTAGAGGGCTAGATGGGCCGCGGGTATTGGTAACCCAAAATGGTTTAGATTCTGGAGATGCATCACGCGTCGGTCCTGATCATGTGGTTGCTACAGATGCGTCAACCGCGACTCAAATAGAGGTGCTTAGAGGCCCCGCAACCCTGTTTTATGGAAGCGGCGCGATTGGTGGCGTAGTTAACGTGGTGGATCAACGTATTCCAGACAACAACGATTGGGAAGGCGAAGTCTCTACAGATCGCAACACCAACAATAGTGAAGAGACTTTTTCAGGCTTCGTTAAAGGCGGTGAAGGTAATATTGCATTCAATTTACAAGGCTATTATCGTGATGCGGATGATTATCGGATCCCAGGTTATGCACAGAGCCCAGAAGCTCACGTTGATGAAGAGCACGACGAAGAGCATGATGAAGGCGAATACGCAGATCATGAGGAACATGAAGGCGAGGGTAAAGGTGTCGTAGAAAACTCTTCCAGCAGGACTAAAGGGATTACCTTTGGCGCAAGTTATTTATTAGATAACGGGAATATTGGATTTTCAATGGAACACATGTCGAGTCTGTATAGTATCCCAGGGCATGCGCACGAGGAAGAACACAGTGATGCGCTTGGTATCGAAGCTGAAGAAGCTGTTGAAGAAGTCGTTAAAGGTGACCTGCAACAAAATCGTTACCAAATTTCGAGTAAACATCAATTAAATAGCGACTTTATTAGTGCAATAAATACTGGTTTTGCGTTCACAGATTATACACATGCCGAAATTGAAAACGGAGAAATAGGCACTATTTTTGAGAACAAATCACATGAGGCTCGCATTGAAGTATTACATCAGCCATTAGCTGGATGGCGAGGTGGTTTCAGTTTTCATTACAAAGCGAGTGACTTTGAAGCGATTGGCGAAGAGGCATTTACACCTCCCTCAAAAACCAATAGTTTCGGCGTTGGGGTAATAGAAGAACAACATTTTGGTGACTTATTGTTTCAATTGGGAGCAAGAATTGAACGCGTCGACATTGATGTACCCACAATTCAAATCGGGGAAACGACATTTTTAGAAATGCATTCTGGCGCTGAACATGCCGAAATGGAGCATCATGAAGATGACGACCATAGCAGCTTGCTGGGGGCAAGTCAGTCGAGCAGTGCTTCGTTCACACCTTTGAGCGCTTCAATCGGAGCCGTATGGGATTTTACCGAAGGTTATAATTTGGGATTATCTTACGTGCATGCTCAAAGAGCACCATCTAGCGCTGAAATATATAGTTTTGGCCCGCATATTGGGACCAGTACTTACGAAGTTGGTGCATTTTATGATATTACCGAGGAAGGCGATGTTGTCTTTAATATGCAAGATTTAGCAATTGAAAAATCGAATAATATTGATATATCACTCAGAAAATTCAGCGGTGAATTTGGTTTTGTACTTAATGCATTTTATAACCAAGTAGATGATTATTATTTTTCCGCAGATTCTGGTTTCGTGGTTGAAGATGAGCATGAAGAACTTGTGGCTTCAGCTGAGGAGATCCTCATGGCCGATGATCATGAAGGCCATGCAGATGAATTACCCGTGTTTCTTTTCACCGCAGTTGATGTCGATTTATATGGATTTGAAGCACAAATTAACTGGCAAGCCACTGCCTCATTGCAACTGCAAGCTCAGGGTGATTTGGTGCGTACAAAAGTGGATAACAATTTTGGCGAGAGTCAATATTTACCAAGAACACCGCCGTCAAGAATTGGTGTAAGTGCTAACTATGTTGTTGGCGATTGGCAAGCAGAGTTATCACTGCATAAATACTTGACTCAAGACAGAGTCGCTGAATTTGAAAGTGAGACTAAAGGCTATACCTTAATCGACCTTGATGTTAATTATGTCACTTCCTTTAATGACACCGATGTCACCTTTTATTTGAAGGGGCGTAATCTAGCAGATGAAGAAGCACGGGTGCATACTTCCTTCTTAAAAGATTTAACACCCGTGCAAGGCCGCGCATTTATCCTAGGTGTGAGGGCTCAATTTTAAACTAATCTGCTACGGCATGACTATATTCATGTTCCATCGTGGTCTTAAAAGTGCTCTCTACTGTTCAACAGTTTTAGGTAATAGGTTTTCGAATATGGGTTTGCGCTTTTGTTGCCCGGCGCCCATAGCCTCCATTACGTCGGGCATTTGTAGCATACCGCTTTGCCAGGTAGCCATGTAATTTAAGCTATTTGCGACATCATGGTCTCTTGTGTAATTGATCATTTCTTTGCAGCCGGCAACAGCCATTGGCGAGTGGCCTGCAATCGTTTTTGCAATTTTCATCACTTCTATCAACATTGTTTCTTGATCACTATATACATGATTTACCAAGCCACAAGATTGTGCTTCTTGGCTCATCATACTTCTGCCGGTGTAAGCAAGTTCTCTCACTAAACCTTGCGCGATGAGGTGTGGAAGGCGCTGCAACGTGCCAACATCGGCGGTCATTCCAATTTCAGTTTCTTTGATACAGAAAAACGCATCTTGCGTGCAATAACGACTATCGCAAGCGCTGATCATATCAACTGCGCCACCAATAACACCGCCTTGAACTGCGACCAACACAGGCATTCTAACTTGTTCTAATGCATTAAAAGCGTCTTGCAACTTCAATACGTGTCGTCTAAATGCTTCTGCCCTTCTGGCGGGCTCACCATTAAAACTAGCCCCCATATTTTGAAAAACAGATAAATCCATACCTGCACTAAAGTGCTTGCCTAGAGACGAAATGACAATGACGCGCGCCAAAGCATGCTCATCAATGTGTCTTACCGCTTCTGGAAGTTCAGTCCAAAAAGCCGCAATCATGCTATTTAATTCATTGGGGCGGCATAGTTGAATATGTGCTATTTCATCGGCAATACTTATGGTGATTGTGCTGTAGTTATTTAGGTTTGATGCTGGCATATGTTTCCCTATTTCTGACTTAATAGATATCCTCGAATAACCTAAACTATAACCGATGTCAGAGATTTTTATATTTTGTTTACATATAATGGTAAATAAACTTTAATTACTAATATAAAGTGTTTCGTCAACTCACTTGGTATTTGAATAATGCATTGAACCGTTATCAAAATATGCTCTGTAGTCTGCTACGATTGTTATTTGGGAGGAGGATTAGGCGATTCGGGCTAAAATAAAATAACGATGTTGCCGAAAATGCGACTATAAATACAAGAAAGCTCCATTAAAAACACAAATTAAAAATACAGATTAAAAACAAAAAGGCCACAAAACAATATGAGCAGCAGTGATAAACAATTTGATTTCATTTTATATGGCGCAACTTCATTCGTTGGCCAAATTATGACGGAGTATCTTGCGGGTTACAAAAGCGAAGAATATACCTGGGCAATGGCGGGTAGAAGCGAGAGTAAACTGCAAGAATTGAAACAACGTTTTAATTTAAACGAAATCCCCCATTTTGTTGCTGATGCTTCTGATGAAACGGCTCTAAAAGCGCTCTGTGTAAAAACCCAAGCCGTCGTAAGTACGGTGGGACCCTACGCGATTTACGGTGAGACACTGGTCAAAGTGTGTGCGCAATCTGGTACAGATTATTGTGACTTAACTGGCGAACCGCAGTGGATAAAGCAAATGCTAGAAAAGTATGAAGACGCAGCAAAAAGCTCTGGTGCACGCATTGTGCATTGTACTGGTTTTGACTCTATTCCTTCTGACTTAGGCGTTTATAAGCTGCAACAAGCGATGATTGAACAAACTTCAGCACCTGCAAAATACATCAAAATGCGCGTAAGAAAAATTAAAGGGGCTGCATCAGGCGGCACTATTGCTAGTATGTTAAACGTATTCAAAGAAGTAAAAGAAAACCCTGAATTACGTAAAGTACTGATAAATCCCTATGTCCTTTGTCCAGTCGGACATCCGTTTAAACAGCGTCAAAAGAATCATAAAGGTAGCGAGCGTGACGATTCGTTAGGTGTTTGGACGATGCCTTTTGTGATGGCTTCAATTAACGAACGAGTTGTTCATCGTTCAAATGCATTGTTAGGAAATAAATACGGTGAGGATTTTCTTTACGATGAAGCGATGACAGCTAAAAGCGGCTTTCAAGCGTGGACGTTTACGCTAGGTTTAGGCGCTTTTATGCTAGCAGCGAGTCTATCTCCATTGAGAACGCTATTGGCCAATTACGTATTAGCGAAACCCGGTGAAGGCCCAACTCCAGAACAACAGTTAAATGGCATGTTCGATATGCGTTTTTACGCTGATATGCCCAATGGTGACAAATTGGTGGTCAAAGTCGAAGGTGATCGTGACCCTGGTTATGGCTCCACAGCAAAAATGTTGGCACAGGCTGTGCTGTGCCTATCAAAAGATATTCCAGATTTGAAAGGGGGATTTTGGACTCCTGCTTCGGCGCTAAACGAGCCTTTAATTGAGCGTTTAGCCAAACACGCTGGGGTTAGCATTGAGATTGTAGGTAAAGGGGGTTCAGTTTGAAAATAAAGTCCTCGTTAAGAGGACAGTTTCTCGATTGCTTCTACCAAATAGTCACGTGAGCAACCAAAGTTAAGTCTGAAAAAGTCTTTATTACCGAAGTCTCGACCGGGTGAAGGGCCAATGCCTTTTTCCTCACACCATTTTTGTGTGTCAGGAACTTGCAAATCACTCGCATCAACCCAGAGTAAAAAAGTGGCAGCGGGTGAGATGGCTCTTAAACCGGGTATTTTGTTTATTTCAGTAACTAAGTAATCACGATTATCTTTTAAGTATGCTAGTTCAGCTTGATGCCAATCGTCGCAGTGCCTAAAAGCGGCATTAGTTGCGGTTAAACCGGTAACTGTTACCCACGGCACAATCCCTCGAGCCGATTTATTAAACGCAGCCCGCAATGCAGCATTTGGAATAATAGCGAATGACGTGCCTAATCCTGCTACGTTAAAGGTTTTACTCGCGGCCATTAGGGTAATCGAATGCTCGCTTAATTCTTGGTGTGCACCGGCGGGTAAATGCTTAACATCATCTAATAGTAAATCGCAGTGAATTTCGTCGGAACAAAGCATGACATCGTGTTTTCGACATATACTAGCGACTTTATCCAATTCTTCTTGAGTGAGAACCGAACCCACTGGGTTCATTGGATTACACATTAGAAATAGTGTGGCTTTGGGATCGGCAGCAGCGTTTTCCAGCGCCCTAAAATCAAGCGTCCAACGGCCGTCAACTTGAATCGTTGGTATGCAGGCCCGATTCAATCCATTTATACTCGGTGCGGCTAGTATAGGCGGATAATTAGGAGTTTGCACAATAACAGTATCACCGGCATCGCAACAAGCTTGTATGGCGACGTTAAATGCGGGTACAACGCCCGGTGTCCAGACTATCCAGCTAGGGTCAACTTTCCAGTTATAGTGTTTTTCACACCAGCCAACAATTGCATTAATCGCATCAGTATCATGTGCTGGCAAGGTATAACCAAGTAAACCGTCTTCAATGCGCTCATGCAATGCTTCTAAAATCGGTTCAGCACAGCGAAATTCGGTATCTGCAATCCACATAGGCAATATATCAGTTTGTTTGTACTTTTCCCATTTGTAGGCTTTTGATGCTTTACGGTCTGGTTTATCACTAAAGTTCATTGCGGGCCCTTTGATTATTGATGCATTAGCAGCGCGTGGCTACTTGTAGACAATATGGAATACCTGTCAAGTTTAAAGCACAAATTTTAATTACTAAAGAACTTGTAGGAATATTTCATAACATTGACCTGAGGTAAGAAGCCTCTGGTCAACGACTCTTATAAGAGTAGTACCGTTTCAACGGTACTAATTTGTTAAGCGTTTTGCTGCTCTGCCGCCTCTAATTCAGCTTCTAAGCGGTTACTCTCATCGGCTCTCGGTTTCGATAGTGGGGCAATGAGTTTATATAGAACGGGTGTTAAAAATAGAGTGAAAACAACCGCAATACCTAAGCCACCAAAGACGACCCAACCAATAGAATTTCTTGATTCAGCGCCAGCTCCGGTTGACAGTATCAATGGCAGTCCTCCCAATATAGTCGACATCAAGGTCATCATAATTGGGCGTAATCTAACCGAGGCTGCCTGAACGATCGCGTCATTAACGGCCATCCCTTTATCGCGTAATTGGTCGGCGAACTCAACGAGTAATATGGAGTTTTTGGCAATCAGACCTATTAGCATCACCAGTCCGATCTGAGAATAAATATTAATTGAAGTTCCGGTTAGATAGAGTGCATAAATTGCAGCTGCAATACCAAAAGGAACGGTTATCATTACCACAATTGCACTATTAATACTTTCAAATTGAGCTGCCAATACTAGCAATACAATAATGAATGCAAATAAATAAGTCATCGCAATTTGGTTCGAGGTTTCTTCAAAGGTAAGTGCCTCGCCTAAAAAGACTAGCCCTATGCCATCAGGTAAACTCTCATTACTGATATCTCGAATTCGCTCAACAGCTTCCGCCATAGTTATACTGTCAGGTAGGTCTAAATCAATTTCAATGGCTCTGCGCTGAGCGTGTCGGTCTAATTCAGCTGCAACACCCTCTTCACTAATAAATGCGAGACTAGATAGTGGTACTAACATCCCATTATTTGATTTAACGAAGAGGTTAGTTAAATCCGATGGATTAGCCGTGTTTCTATTTGTCGATTGCAATATTAATGGAATCGCTTGATCCCCAATATTAAGGTCGGTTATGTCATCTCCACTGATAGCCGCTCTCAATGCAGTCGATATATCAGTGAAAGGGACGCCGAGCTCTTCAGCTCTGCGTCTATCGATGTTCACTCTCAGTTGTGGTTGCGTTGGCTGATAACCAATATTCGGTCTGCCAAGCTCGGGAAGCTTCTCTTCAATAAGTTTGCCGAAGGCTAGTGCAGACTCATAGATACGCGCGTACGTGTCTCCTGTCAGCGCTAATTCTAAACCACCTCCTTGACCACGTAAATTAAGGCTATTACTGCCAAATGCCCGCGCCGGGGCGCCAGGAATAGCCCCAAGTTTAGGTCGCATTTCATTTATAATATCTTGCTGTGATTTTTTTCTATTGTCCCAATGTTCGAGAGGTACAGTGATGAAAACAATATTAGGGTCCCAGCGACCAACAACAGTATAAATAGAATCGACATCTGCATCCTCCACATAAGGAAGTAAAATTTCTTCCATCTTTTCGGCTTGTCGGTTCATATAATTTAATCCAGCACCATCAGGACCTCGCGCGAATACACGTATAACGCCTCTATCTTCGGAGGGTAGAAGTTGGTTTTCAATTTGTTCGTAAAGTAATGCTGCACCGCCAGCTGATAAAACGGAAACGAGCACAGTTAACCATGAAAAACGCAAAGTCTGATGAAGAACAGCCATATACCCATTTAACATGCGGCTACCAAAGGCACCGAGCGTGCGGTCAAAAAAGCTATTACTGTTGCTTTTGACGGGTAATTTAGCGGTTAATGCAGGCACTAAACTCAATGCAACGAATGAAGAAATTATGACGGCACCAGCAAGCACTCCACCAAACTCTCTAAATAGTCTGCCAGCGGTAGATGGTAAAAAAGCGATAGGAATAAAAACGGCGGCAAGGACCGCAGTAGTGGCAACTACTGCAAAGAAAACTTCTCTTGTTCCTAAAACTGCGGCTGCTCTTGAACCCATTCCCTGAGAACGACGGCGTTGGATATTTTCGGATACCACAATGGCATCATCGACGATAAGTCCGGTCCCAAGTACTAATGCTAGTAGCGTTAAAATATTAATAGAGAAGCCAAGAACCCACATGATAACTAGAGCACCAATTAGTGATACCGGTATCGATAGAGCGGGGACCAAGGTTGCTCTAAAGCTACCTAAAAATAGCCACAAAGTTCCAATAACTAATAATATAGTTAGTCCTAGAGACACCATAACCTCATCGACCGAGCTGCGAATAAACTCGGCATCATCAGATGTGACGACAATATGCAGGTCAGTAAATCGCGTATCTAGGCTTTTAACCATCGCCAGTACTTCTTCAGATATTTCTATCGTATTGGAACGCGCCTGTCGAATAATACCTAAACCGACAACGGGTTTACCATCGAGTCTGACTATACTGTTGGCATCAGCTGGGCCAAAATAAACGCTTGCAACATCGCTAATTCGAGTGTCACCTGAGATTAAAATTTGTTCAATATCTTGTGTAGACACAGAGGTTGCATCAGCTCTTACAATCAATTCCTGGTCTTGCGATTTAACACTACCAGCAGGAACGTCAAATGGGGCTAAGCGCAAAGCTGCGGAAACCTCTGTCATTGAAAGGTTGAAGCTGGTCAAGCGCAAAGGGTCAACAGATACTCGCATAACACGCTGGCGTTGACCGTCTAGCGATACATCAGCAACACCGGGAATACTCAAAAATAGCGGCGCTAGGTCAACTTCAACGCGCTCGGTTAAGGTCTCCATATCGAGGGTGTCACTACTTATGGCTAAGCTTACAACTGCCTGAGCGTCGTTGTCTGCTTTTATAATCGATAGCTGCTCAACTTCTGCAGGTAATCTGCGTTGCACTCGACTAACTGATTCGCGTAGCTCATTAGCGGCATCTTCAAGGTTAGTGCCTGGGCGAAATTCAACACGAATCCGTGAAGAACCTTCCTCACTAGAAGCGTTAATTGAGTCAACACCGCTGACTCTGGCAACAGCTCCCTCTAAACGACTGGTTACTTCACTGTCAACAGTTTCAGGAGAACCTCCGGGATAATTTGCTGAAACAGTGACAATTGGCCGGTCTACATCAGGTAGCTCTCTAATTTCTAGATCGTTAACGGCAGCAAAGCCAGCCAAAATAATGAGTAAATTCAATACTATAACTAGAACAGGGCGGCGAATGGAGAGTGAAGGTAGATCGTTTACTTGAATTGAATCATTTTTCATGACAAAGCCTTAGGCTTATTCAATGCCTCAAGATCTTGCCCCTGTCGCAACTGCTGCACACCCTCAACGACTAACATTGCCTCGGCGTTAAATTCTCCAATGACCAAAATCGTTCCGCGTAAGCGTTCCTGTATTTGCACATCGACTCTATTCGCTTTGCCATCAAACATCTGCCAAACGTAAGCGCCAGTTGCGCCCCACAATAATGCAGTTTCAGGAATCGCAACATATACTTGACCTTTGACAGACAGTTTCACTCTGAAACTCATACCGGGTCGATATTTATCTTGGATATTATCTAACTTTGCTCTCACTCTGATTGTTCGGTCTTGTTCATTAATTCGAGTATCTATTTGCGCGATGCTTGCGAGAATATCAACGTCGCGATCTTGCCACGGCGTTAGGGTTACTTCTGGGTTATTACTAAGAACTGCTAATGCGACTTCGGGGGCAGAAAAATTAATAAAAAGGGTCTTTCTATCATCCAGTGTGGTGATTCTGGTTTGTTGAGTAATACGGTCACCGACCTCTACATCAGTAAAGCCAACAATACCGCTAAAGGGGGCTTTGACAATCCGCTCACGTAACGCAACTTCGGCCTCTTTTACGGCAATTTCGGCAAATTCAAGTTGTGTACTGGCAATATCGACTTGGCTTTGTGCGGCAGCGCCCTTTTTGCGACTTTCGAGTAGGCGGTTGTATTCGCGCGTTGCGTCTTTTAGTTGTATTTTCCCGCGTTCCAACGCCACTGATTCACGTTCGTTATAAAGTGTTAAGAGCACTTGGTCTTTGTCAACTTGTTGACCAGGGATGAAATTGACCGAAATTACTCTTTCACTTACCGCTGGGAACAGAATGACCGATTTTACCGCTTCGGCAGTGCCGACGGCTTCAAGATTAGATTGTTGTGCTTGATATGCCAACGGTTCAACTAAAACCTTAGTTTTACTTTCACCTCTACCTCCCCAAGTTTGTGCTTGAACTGCATTGCAAAAAACTAAGCTGAATACAAAAATAGATAGGTAATTTCGGTGAACGGACATAAACAAAATATCTCATTTAATTAGTAACTGAATAGTCATACCATGACGCAATAATTGCTCTTTAAGATCAGCTTTTTACATTGTCTGGTACTGCGTTTTTGTTTTCAAATACAACTGCCTTTATATTAACAGAAACTAACTATTACAACAGGGAAGCTTAGCTGTCAGAATTTAGGTGAATAAAAAAGGAGACTAAAAAATACGACTATATTGATTTACGTCGTCTATTATCTGATAACTTAAGCTTATTTCTTGTTTTTATATTCAATTTGCGATTGAATGTCAGCAAGCTAATTATTTTTGTTGTTGTAAAGTTTGCAGTATTGGCTGAATCACGACTACAAACATTAAAAGTGTGACAAACAAAGGGTAACCACTTAACATAAACATGCCGTTTAAAACTACAAATCACTACATTCTGAGTACACTGCTTCTGCTAGCTCTGCTGTTCAACCCAGGCCTTAGCATGCTAAGCAGTGCGAACGCGATGTCTGGAATGCAGCGTTTTGCAGATGAAGACACTCTAGCGATTTGCACAGGTACTCGTGTAAAGTGGATATCGGCAGCTATATTCTACCAATCAGGTGATATTGTAGAGGTAGATGCTCCAAGTCAAACACCGGACAATTTGCATGAAGTATCATGTATTTTTGCGCAACTCAACGACTCACCAAAAGACGATAAATTCGCTATACTTAACACCTTAACAAATGCCATTGTTAGGCATGCTGCTATTAACACCAAACTGTTTTTCGTCGCAACAGACTACGTTAATAATTTCCTCGCTAGAGGACCTCCTGCTTTTCTATAAACCAAGTTGATACTTAAAACTGATCCGTAGTATGGATCATCTTTTATCATTTATAGGAAACACAAACATGACTTCACGTTATAGCCTTAATGGTGTGCGAACAGATAATACGGGCGCTAAAAACAACAAAAAAACGATTCAATCGAAAATAATCAGCAATCCAATAAAGCGCAAAAAAGCTGTGCATTCACTTATGTCTGCTGCCTTGATGCTGGTGTTCACAGTGTCAAACGCTGCATTTGCTAAGTCTGATCAAGCACCTGAGAATACTGCACAAAAATCAATTTCGAAAGCAAGTGATGATCAAGAAACCCCTCGTCGTAATGAAGAAAGGCAAGCTAAAGAAATTGAAAAAATGGAAGTTATTGGTCAAATAAATACGGGATTAATGGAATCTGAAATTGCATTGGCAGACACCAGTTCACCTGATCTGCGTTCGCAATTGTCACAACTCCCAGGTGTCAGTGTAAATGGCAATGGTATGGTTAGTGGGATTGTGCAATATAGAGGCTTATTTGGTGACCGCTTGAAGGTAAAAATTGACGGTATTGAGATTGCAGGTGCGGGCCCAAATGCAATGGATAGTCCGTTATCTCATGCACTTGGTAATCGCCAAGAAATCATTTTGTATCAGGGGATTGCGCCGGTCTCCGTTGGTTATGAAACGCTTGCTGGCGCGATCGAGATAAAAGATGCAACCCCCTCACTTGGTGACTCCAAAGCGTTTATTACTTCAAGTACGTTGTCGGCAAGTTGGTTTACCAATAATGACGCTAAAATGTTAGGTGTTAGCACGGTTCTTGCCAATGATGAAAATTATGTCTCGTTGCAAGGGCAATATCAGGATGCACAAAATTATGAAGGTGGTGATGGATTAATTATTCCATCTACTTTTTATCAACGCAGTGGCCTGAAATTTAAAATTGGTCGGCAAACCGACGACTACCAATTAGATCTTTTAATTGGTAGTCGTAACACCAATGAATCAGGAACACCTGCGCTGACTATGGATATCTCATTTGTAGATGCACTGTGGTATAAGCTAAGTTTTGCCAAAAACGTTAGCGACGATTGGACGACTAAAGTGCAGATGTTCGGTAATCAAAATCAGCACATTATGAATAACTTTGACCTTCGCACAGCGCCTGCTATGGCTGCATATAGAGAGAATACAGTAGATAGTGAGGCCATTGGGGTAGACCTTGACTTTATTCAAAATACCGCGAAAAACAATTGGCAATTTGGGGCTAACTATTATTCGCAAGCGCACAACTCTCGAATAACTAATCCGAATAATACGTCTTTCTTTATTCAGAATTTTAACGATATTCAGCGCGAAGTAGGAAGTGTGTACGCACAATACAATATTGCCGTTAATTCGAATAACTCGACTAATACCTATTTCAATGATGTGCATTGGCAACTTGGCGGCCGATTTAGCAATATTGGTTACAACTCTGCTGAAGTGGGCTCCAATATGGTTTTGATGAATCCAAATATCGCAGCATTAGCAAGCAATTTTAATACAGTACAAAGACAGCTTAATTTTTATTTGCTTGATTTAGTCGTTAAAGCGGAAGTGAAAATTAACCCTAACTTACAGGCAACCCTATCGTTGGGCCAAAAAGAAAGAGCGCCAAGTTATAACGAACTGTATTCGTGGTTTCCACTGGGAGTATCTGCGGGCTTAGCCGATGGACGAAACTACTTGGGTAATCTAACGCTTAAAAAGGAAACTGCTGACCAGATCGATATAGGTTTGCAACTACAGCATGACGGTCTGACTGTTATGGGGAATGTTTTTTATCAGAGTATTGATAATTATATTATCGGTGTGCCCTCAACTAATATGTCAGCTAACATAATAGCCAGCATGATGGGCGCGCAACAGCCTTTGCAGTGGGATAACCGTAAAGCCAAATTATATGGAGCTGACTTTTATATTTCTAAATTAATTGGGACCCATTGGCAAGCAACCATGAGCGGTCAATGGGTTGCAGGTAAATTGACCGAGAGCATTGATGGGCAGCTCTACCCGCTTTACCGAATTGCACCTTTGAGCGGTAATATTTCTTTGCGTTGGAACAAGGACACTGTTGACGCATCGCTGTCATTGATTATAGTCGATACCCAAGACGATGTTTCGTCATTACAGAATGAAAGTACGACACCGGGTTATGCCGTTTGGAATTTCAATTTACACTATCAAGTGACACCAGCACTAACGGTTAGCTTAGTTGCTGAAAACCTGTTGGATAAAGAATATGCTCAGCACTTAGGTGGTATTAACAGAGTTTATGGTAGTGATATAGCGATTGCTCAAAAAGTACCTGAAATGGGCCGCAACGTAGGTTTATATGCAGAGTATGCTTTCTAATGTCCTTGAGTCTTAACGATGCCCGATTTAGTTAATCTTTGGTTTTTGGAGCCGCGATTTACAAAGCACTAACAATAAAAAACCCAGCGATTGCTGGGTTTTTTAATATTTATACTTTTAAGGCCTAAGAATTAATCCTTTTTAGGACGACCGGCACGTTTACGCTCATTCTCAGTCAGTAACTTCTTACGAAGTCGTATGCTGACAGGCGTTACTTCTACTAACTCATCGTCATCAATGAACTCTAATGCCTGCTCAAGTGTGTAAACAATTGGTGGAACTAAGGTTTGCGCTTCATCAGTACCTGAAGCTCGAACGTTGGTAAGCTGCTTGCCTTTTAGCGCATTCACAGTTAAGTCGTTTTCACGACTATGAATACCGATAATCATACCTTCATAAACTTCAATACCGTGTCCGATAAACATGCGACCGCGTTCTTGTAAGTTAAATATTGCGTTGGTTAGAGCCTTACCGGTAGCGTTGGCAACTAAAACACCATTTTTACGCGTACCAATATTACCCCCTTTATGTGGGCCATAATGATCGAACGAATGATAAATCAAGCCAGAACCTGATGTTAGTGTCATAAAGTCAGTTTGGAAACCAATTAAGCCACGACTTGGAATGATGAAGTCGACACGTGTACGACCTTTGCCGTCTGGTGTCATGTTAGTCATTTCACCTTTACGCATACCAAGCTGCTCAATCATAGAGCCTTGATGCTGCTCTTCAACGTCGATTGTCAACGTTTCGAAGGGTTCCATTAACTTGCCATCGACTGTTTTTAAGATTACTTCTGGACGAGATACTGCTAACTCGTAACCTTCTCGACGCATGTTTTCAATCAATATACCCAAGTGAAGTTCACCACGACCAGAAACGCGAAATTTGTCCGGATCGGCCATCTCTTCAACACGCAAGGCTACGTTATGTACTAATTCGTTCTGTAAACGCTCAAGGATATTACGCGAGGTGACATACTTACCTTCTTTACCAGCAAATGGAGATGTGTTTACTTGGAAAGTCATGATAACGGTTGGTTCGTCAACAGACAAAGGTTTGAGCGCTACAACGTGGTTAACGTCACAAACTGTATCAGAAATTTTTAATTCGCCTAAGCCCGTAATTGCAACAATATCTCCTGCATCTGCAGATTCAATATCGTGGCGTTCAAGTCCTAAATAACCCAGTACTTTACCAATTTTGCCGTTACGCTTCTCGCCTTTAGCATTAACTACGGTGACTTGCTGATTTACCTTTACAGTACCGCTAGTAATACGTCCTACACCAATTACACCAACATAAGAGTTATAGTCAAGTTGTGAAATTTGCATTTGTAATGGAGCAGCCGGGTCACCGTTTGGTGCCTCTACTTGGTCAACGATAGCCTGAAACAACGGCGTCATACTGTCACTCGGCACGTTATAATCCATCGTCGCCCAGCCATTAATTGCAGAAGCATATACAACTTGGAAGTCTAGCTGTTCGTCAGTTGCGCCTAGATTGTCAAAAAGATCGAATACTTGATCAATTACCCAATCAGGACGTGAACCTGGTTTGTCAATTTTATTAATAACAACAATTGGCTTAAGACCTTGTGCGAAGGCTTTCTGCGTTACGAAACGCGTTTGCGGCATAGGGCCTTCTTGCGCGTCTACTAGCAGAAGTACAGAGTCGACCATAGACATAACACGCTCAACTTCACCACCGAAATCAGCGTGTCCTGGAGTATCTACGATGTTGATGCGATATTCATTCCAGTTAATTGCTGTGTTTTTAGCAAGGATAGTAATACCGCGTTCTTTTTCAATGTCGTTTGAATCCATTACGCGTTCTTCGGCTACACCTCGGCTCTCTAGTGTGCCTGATTGTTGAAGAAGCTTATCAACTAGGGTAGTTTTACCGTGGTCGACGTGAGCGATAATCGCGATATTGCGAAGATTTGCAATGGCTGAAGGCATGTTTTACTCTCAATAAATAAATGCGAAGGGAAAAAGCCCCTAGGATTGTTGGGCGCGGATTCTACAGATTTATTCCGCAATTAGCGACAAACTTTAGCATTTAGTCACTAAATATAATCAAAAATCGAATAAATCCTTGATTTTCAACCAACGAGCCCACTATTTTCCTACATGTTTAGATTTATACAGGCGCATAAAACCCTTTTTTATTTTATTTTTGTAGGGTTTATTTTATTTTTGTATCGATAGTGTCATTTTTATCTCTTTGCTGACCCATTCAGCGTCAGGGTCTGAGTCCATTCCAATATTGTGAGCGAGTCGGTCTATGCTGAAATTTGCGGTGAGTGTTGTCTCGTTATTCTTCAACAAGAACGAAACTGGTTGGCTGATGCCGCGCAATGTCAACGTACCTGTCACCTCAAAATCATTGTCTTTCGCAATAATTTGGTTACTTTCAAATACGCTTTTGGGGTGATTTTCAACATCAAACCAATCTCCCTCGGGCAGCGTGCTGTCGTAAGTACTGTCTCCAGTTTTTGCGGAGGCAAGGTAAAACGTGGCGATGATTTTTGGCGACTTTGCGGGTGGCAATACGAGCTCTGCATTCCATTGTTTGAAAACACCTGAAAACTGCATGCCAACGTGTTCTCCAGCAAAGGTGACTTGGCTCCCTTTAGCACTAACTGAGAGTTTTTCTTGAGCGGTTGCAAGCGGCATATAAAGACAAGCTGCTAATAAAAAGGTCAATACAAATATCCTTAACAAGTAATCCCTATTTTTTTTAGCTTCAAAATACATAGCACTCTTGAATTCTAATTGATTTTTTAACATATTATTATTTTTCCAAAATATAAGTTATGTATATGCTTGAATTAATGGTTGAAACTCAAAGCACATCTTAACCCACAAGATTACACACATAAACCTATCCAGAATATCGTAAAGTCTCAAACTGAGACGAGCCTTAAATGTAACTAGCAGGAAAATAAGGGAATTAATGTTTGAAACTGAACAACCTCTAGATACTACTTAGTTTTTATTAAGTAAATATTTATGATACTGCTTAAATGTGCTCAAGGAATAATGATTAAGGTTGCTTCTAACGATCACAACTGGCACATTGAAGACAGATAAATATCCATAAATCGAGGTTTTGTGGTTAATTTTTAAACTAAAATTACACATCTCCAAATCATGGCCAGTCAAAAAGTCAAAAAGTCAAAAAGTCTAAAATTCCTATATTCTAAAAATGTAAAGAATCATGACAGTCTGCTTATGCAGTAAATTCGAAATGCAAAATAGGCTTAAAATCAAATGGCGTATGCCCCCTTTTGGCTGTGAGTTCAACTGGTCGTCAGTAGACAATTGCTAATGCGTACTATGGATCTAAACGGCTATTAAGATAATACTAGTTATAGGCATTCAAACGCACACAGCATCAATACTTCACAAAAAAATAGAATCAGATAAATACTTTGGAATTACAAACTTCACTTCATGGTACATAAATGTAGTTTCAAACGTTATTACCCAGTTTCAAACATTAATGCACAGTTTCAAACTTTAATACGATCTCACATTGTGAGGATGGTTCAAAGATTATTTCTTAGCCTTTGACCACCACATACGATTCAATAGATTCACGCCATGTTGCTTTTTATGCCAGATGACGGCACTGATATGGCCTACAATGAGTGCAAATAACACGGCAGCTGTTATCCAATGTATATTGTTGGCAATAGTCTCGATTGTCTTATTCCTAGCCACTCCAGGGATATGTGGCCACTTTATCCAATCGACAAATACAAAAGTAGGGAGGCCAAAAGGGCTTGCAGACACCATTAGCCAGCCGGATAAAGGCATAACAACGGCAGCAACATAAAGCAATACATGTCCTGTTTTTGCTTTCTTTTTATCGCTGCTTGAAAAACCTTCAGGTAGTTCGGGGGCGTGGGTAAATATGCGCACGCAAACTCGGACGAATAAAGCCCACAACATGATCACACCAGCCGCCTTGTGGATCTGAAAGAACTTGTACTGAGCTGCCTTGCTTATGTCTGCGTTAAGCATATACAAACCGCTAGAAAACATAAACAAAAGCCCAAGCACCACCGTCCAGTGTAATAAAATACTTAGGCTATGATATCGATGTTGCGTGTTAACGACGTTATTAACCATCTGTTTTAACAAACTCGCCTTAAATTATTACGTTAACTTCATCACCAATACTGGGTGTGTATTTGGTCATACCCCAGTCAGTGCGTTGTATGCGGGTGGTTGCTAAATTCACCTGCATTGAACCACCTTTCATCAGTAGCAAGAATTCGATCAAAATCTTTTTCTTTTGCATTCGGATAAGCCGTTTGAATAGACATAGGATTAATTTTGGCAGTGACTTTGCTTTTAGTAATATCAGACGGGTCATAATCGATGCTGGCTTCAAAATCTGCGAAGCGAGCCACATAATTAGATAAGTCTAAATGTGATACTTTCCAAACTACAGAAGCATGGCTCAGGTCGACCACATATTCGCCCTCGGGCATGTCGTTGAATGGGCTTTTTGAAGACGCCGACGAACTCAAACAAAGCCAACTAATTGCTAACGAAAAAAAAGCAATTTTTAAATAATTCATCATGTCATGCCTTTTACTGATTTTGACTTCTCTGATTAGCGAAAATGCACTCGATGCTCATATTAACTTACAATCACATACTCACCTACGCAAATACGACCAAAAAGTAGGTTATTTTGTTGCGAAATTATTTTTTTAATACAAAGGTAATTTTTAGCAAGACAGCAGGCAAACCCAAACTTGCTATTTTTTGCTCACGTGCACCAAAAAAACGCACTATATGATTATTGCACCAAATCAACTCAAATTAGGATCTTTTTGGTGCAATAGCGTCAGCCTATTCAGTGTATACATGAATGACAAGCCAGTGTTTATAAGGACTTTTATTTGATTGCTATATGGCACGAATATCGCTTATAGTTTTACACAGCTATTTTGAAGGCTTATAGAATAGTTTTTAACATTTGTACGGGGACAAATCTGTACAGGGACATTTTTTTATCGGAGGACAGTATGTCAATTCAGTCTGCATTAGAGCTAATTAAAGAAAGCGAAGCGAAATTTATTGATTTGCGCTTTACGGATACAAAGGGTAAAGAACAGCACGTTACTATCCCTTCTCACCAAGTAGATGAAGACTTCTTTGAAGAAGGTAAAATGTTCGATGGTTCATCAATTGCCGGCTGGAAAGGTATCGATGAGTCTGACATGGTACTTATGCCAGATCCTACGACAGCGATTTTAGACCCGTTCGCTGAAGCGACACAAGTCAACATTACTTGCGATGTTTTAGAGCCATCAACGATGCAAGGTTACGATCGTGATCCGCGCTCGGTTGCCAAGCGTGGTGAAGAGTATTTGAAGTCGACAGGTATAGGTGACGCTGTTTTATTTGGTCCAGAGCCAGAATTCTTTTTATTCGACGACGTTCGCTACCACACAGATATGTCGGGTTCATTTTTCAAAATTGATGCTGAAGAAGCTGCTTGGAACTCTGGCGCAGAATTCGAAGGCGGTAACAAAGGACATCGTCCTGGTGTTAAAGGCGGATACTTCCCTGTAGCACCAGTTGATTCTGCTCATGACATACGCGGAGCTATGTGTCTTGTTATGGAAGAAATGGGCTTAGTGGTTGAAGCTCATCACCATGAAGTTGCTACTGCTGGACAAAACGAAATCGCCTGTAAATTTAACACGATGGTCAAAAAAGCAGACGAAATTCAGATATATAAGTATGTTGTGCATAATGTTGCAGATGCTTACGGACAAACAGCGACCTTTATGCCTAAGCCTTTAGTCGGCGACAACGGTTCAGGTATGCACTGTCACATGTCAATTAGCAAAGATGGTAAAAACACGTTCGCAGGCGACAGCTATGCGGGACTTTCAGACGAAGCATTGTTCTACATTGGCGGCATTATCAAACATGCGAAAGCAATTAACGCTTTTGCAAATGCCTCAACCAACTCATATAAGCGTTTGGTTCCGGGTTTCGAAGCACCCGTTATGTTAGCTTACTCAGCACGTAACCGCTCAGCTTCTATTCGTATCCCTTACGTAACGAGTGAAAGAGCACGTCGTATAGAAGTTCGTTTCCCTGACCCATCAGCTAATCCATACCTAGCATTTACTGCTTTGTTGATGGCTGGTATTGACGGGATCAAGAATAAGATACATCCAGGCGAGTCAATGAACAAAGATTTGTATGACTTACCCCCTGAAGAAGCGGCGGAGATCCCGAAAGTGGCTTCTTCACTAGAAGAAGCGTTGGCGGCATTAGATGCAGACCGTGACTTCTTGACGGCGGGTGGCGTAATGAGCAACGACATGATTGACGCTTACATTAAACTTAAGTCAGCCGACGTAGAAAAATTAAGTATGTCAACTCATCCAGTTGAGTTTGAAATGTACTATAGCGTATAAATGCTAATTATTTAGGAGACAGGGTCGATATTTGCGTAATACATCGTCGCATCGCTAACTAAATATAAATATGTATACTAAAGCCTGTGTTTACGGGCTTTTTTTTTAGTTGAAAAAGGCTACACTGTTAAAACGTCATGCAGGTTACTAATATGAATATAGCAAAGTTGTTAACATTAAAACGTTTTATAGCACTGATCATCCTAGGTCTGGCACTGTCGACATCTGTGCTCGCAGGTGAGATATATAAGACGGTAAATAAAGATGGGACAATTACCTATTCAGACCAACCCACACCGGGAGCTGTTGAGGTTGATTTTGCTTCTAACACGACCACGATAGTGCAAAACCCAACCGTTAAAACGAAGCAGCTTAAAACCATCACACAGAAAAAGCCTGTTGAACACATGCTTAATGTTACTTCTCCTGTTATTGATGGGACTATTCGAAATACAATGGGTAATGTAACCATTAGTGCTTCGGTAATCCCAAATGCCCCAGGCCACTACGAACTCTCACTGCACGAGCAAAAACTTCGCTCTACCTCTGGCACTTTTTTAGTGAAGGATTTGCCTAGAGGCGAGTATTCCTACCAAATTAATTTTGTCAGTACTTCAGGCAAGGTAATTGCATCGTCTCCAGTAAGACGCTTTTTTATGCACAAACCTTCCGCGTTAATTAAGCCTCAAAGTAACAATAATTAAATAATACCGCATTGCGAACTCTACATCCCTTTGTTTGAAATGGGATTTAGGTCGATTAGCTAGTTCCCACTAGTTATTTAATTATGTAACTACATCGCATAATATAGTGCAGTGCACAAACTTAGTGCAATACACAAACTTAGTGCAACACACAAGGGCATTATGGACGACCGTTTAGCAGCAATAAACTTATTGCCGTTTCAACTGCGTAATCTGTTGAAAACAGTAGTGATCATTATTGATGAGTATTTCGATATTGTATTTGTCAATGATGCCGCTTTAGCGATGCTGGAAACTGGATCTAAACAAATTCATGAACGCAAATTCTATGAGTTTTTTCTGGATGATGGAATTGAACGCTCGACATTTGAAGAAGCATTTCGTAATCAAGAAGACTTTAGTGAAACGGAGGTACAATTATGCTTCAAAGATGGACGTTGTGTATTAACCGATATGACGGCTACTTGCTTTGAAATTGACGGTCAACGCATGATGTTGCTAGAAATAAAACAAATTGATAAACAGAAAAAAATAACCCAAGAAACTCTGCAGAATGCGCAGCAAGAGGCAGCTAGGGAACTTGTGCGTGGCTTAGCTCATGAAATAAAAAATCCTTTGGGTGGCATTCGCGGTGCGGCGCAGTTACTTGAGAAAGAACTGACGAACCCAGAACAAAAAGAATTTACGCAGATGATTGTTGATCAATCCGATCGCCTGTGTTCCCTTGTTGATAGGCTTCTTGGTCCAAATTCCTTGCCACGAATGAAGTGGACCAATATTCATGAAGTTATTGAGAAAGTGCGTTCAGTTATTTACGCAGATACGTTGCAGGATATAGCGATAGAAAGGGATTATGATCCATCAATACCTGACCTATATGTCGACCCTGATATGCTGCAACAAGCCTTGTTGAATATTGCACGAAATAGCATGCAAGCATTGACATCAGAGGAAACAAAAAATGCATGTATAAAGCTCAAAACGCGTATTGAAAGGCAGTCAGTTATCAAAGGCAAACGTTATGGGCTGTGTGCGTTAATTAGTATTATTGACAACGGTCCCGGTATTCCAAAGGAACTCAAAGATACCGTATTTTATCCAATGGTGACAACTAAGCAAAATGGCAGTGGTTTGGGTTTATCGATAGCGCAAAATCTGACTAACCACCACGATGGCAAAATTGATGTAGAGAGTTATCCTGGGCACACGGAATTTACCCTCTATTTACCCATTAAGAAAAGGCTCGAATAGTTATGAATGAACCAGTATGGATTGTCGATGACGACAGCTCTATTCGTTGGGTTTTGCAAAAAGCGTTGCAAGCAGCGAATATTGCCTGTGTCAGTTTTGAAAACCCTGAAGATTTATTGCTTCAACTTCAATCTGGCGAAGCGCCACAAATAATTATTTCCGATGTGAAAATGCCACAAATGGATGGCATGACATTACTCAAAGAAATCCATCAACAATACCCCGAAATGCCGGTCATAATTATGACCGCACATTCTGATTTAGACAGTGCAGTTAATGCCTACCAGGGCGGTGCTTTCGAATACCTGCCCAAGCCGTTTGATATTGATGAAGCCGTGACATTAAGCAAACGTGCAATTGAGCATGCCAAGGAGCAAAGCAAACTAAAACAAGTTGCGCAGGTTAATCCGACGGCAGAGATTATTGGTGAAGCGCCAGCAATGCAGGAGGTTTTTCGTGCAGTAGGGCGTTTGTCTCGTTCATCAATTAGCGTATTGATCAACGGGCAGTCAGGCACAGGTAAAGAGCTAGTTGCCCTTGCGCTGCATAAGCATAGTCCCAGAGCCAAGAATACCTTTGTGGCACTTAATATGGCCGCTATCCCAGCCGATTTGATCGAATCCGAATTGTTTGGTCATGAAAAAGGAGCTTTCACAGGGGCACAAGCAGCGCGTCAAGGTCGTTTTGAACAAGCTGATGGCGGCACCTTATTTTTAGATGAAATTGGTGATATGCCCATTGATGTGCAAACTCGTTTGTTAAGAGTATTGGCAGAGGGGCAGTTTTATAGAGTCGGTGGGCATAATCCGGTTAGTGTCGATGTGCGTATTATTGCTGCGACTCATCAAAACCTTGAGAAGCGTGTTGCACAAGGTAAATTTCGAGAAGATTTGTATCATCGTTTAAATGTTATTCGTATTCACATTCCATCATTAAATGAGCGCCGCGAGGACATCCCATTATTGGCTAATCATTTCTTAGCCAAAGCTGGAAAAGAATTAGGTGTTGAAGTTAAAATCCTCACTAAAAGTGCGGCTAAAGTACTTTCTCAATTAAGTTGGCCAGGCAATGTTCGACAGCTTGAAAATACGTGTCGTTGGTTAACTGTTATGGCCAGTGGACAAGAGATTCACCCTACTGATTTACCTCCAGAACTCATGGTTTCTGCGGATGATTTAAAAGTAGAACAGCAGAGCAATGAGTGGACAACTTTGCTATCACTTTGGGCCGATTCGCAGTTAGGCACCGGACATGACAATATTTTGAATGATGCAATGCAAAGTTTTGAAAAAATTCTATTGCTGCGAGCTTTAAAATATACCCATGGGCATAAGCAAGATGCTGCGAAAAAACTGGGCTGGGGACGCAATACATTGACTAGGAAATTGAAAGAGTACGACATAGATTTATAAACTCAGCGGCGTTGCTTCACATACTAAGCTGGTTTGCAATATCAATGCTGTATTGCGGTAGCTACTGAGTAGCGGTTCCTGTGTGAATACTCGTTTATTAGATTGCACTGGGCTTATACTAGCAAACTAATACCTAGTCCTAACATGACAAATCCAATTATAAATTCAAGGACTTTCCATGCGTTGGGATTTTTAAAAACGGGAATAAGTAATTTAGCACCATAGCCGAGTGAAAAGAAAAACACGAAGGAACCGGCTACCGCACCAACACCGAAAGCAAGTTGCTGGCCGTCATATTGGCTAGAAATAGAACCTAGTAATATGAATGTGTCTAAATAAACATGTGGGTTTAGCCAAGTAAATGCTAAACAAGTTAATACCGCTGTGAACATGCTGCCGACTTCTTTGCCCTGCGCCTCCAATGCATGTTCAGTGGTAAAAAAAGTCTTAAAACTGACTGCCGCGTAGAAGAATAAAAACGCTGCGCCAGCGTATCTAGCGATTTGTTCAATTAGTGGGAATTTTTGCACAATAACGCCAAAACCAGCGATACCGGCTGTGATTAAAATGGCATCAGATAAGGCGCAAATAAGGCAAACTACAAATACATGCTGCTGTTTCAAACCTTGTTTGAGCACAAATGCGTTTTGTGCACCAATAGCCAGTATAAGTGATATCCCCAGAGAGAAACCCGCGAGTAAGACGGAAGGACTCATTTAGTATCCTTTTTCAGTGTGGCCATTTCTATTTAGGGTCTTCTTCACTTCAACTTGGAGTGGGGTTAAAATTCATAATGCGCAAAGTTAAACGTTAAACATCCCGCGATGCGATGCTAATTTTGATGCTAACATATTTTCCTCTTGGTATAGCATAACTCAGCTGTTCAATGCCAATAGAGCATATACTTACTAGCGGTGACAAAATTAATGCTCAACAATTTCGTTCTATGACAGATAACTCGTATATGAGTTTACGTTAAACAATGAATGTGTTTTTAAATAGACCGATATTTCAAAAACATGATTTTCTGTCAAAATAAACTGTTTTTTAACCCATAAACTAGTGCGTTAATAGCATTCTTAGTCTATAGATATTAATCAGGAAGGTTTGAACATGGCAAGACATAATACACATATTATCGATGAAGAAGTCACTTTCAAGGCCAAGGAGGAACTTGTATCGGTGACTGATATTCGCGGCGTAATAGTCTATGCTAACGAGGCTTTCTGTCGAGTAGCTGGATACTCGGAGACTGAGTTAGTAGGCAAAAATCATAATATGGTTCGCCATCCTGATATGCCCAAAGCAGCCTTCGCTGACCTTTGGGGGAAATTAAAGGCAGGCCTGCCTTGGCGTGGAGCGGTAAAAAACCGTTGCAAAGATGGCCGATACTATTGGGTTGATGCTTTCATTACGCCTGTTTTTGAGAATGAGCATCTCGCTGGATACCAGTCTGTGCGAACGGTGTTAAGCCCTAAATTTCGCCAAGCTGCTGAAAGCCTCTACACTAAAATCAATCAGGGAAAACACAGATCGGATAGTTTTCAATTAAACTTTAAATTAAGACATACACTCAACCTTATTTTTGCTTTGATATTTGTCGGTTTATCATTTTGGCAGCCACTATTTTCATTATGCATCGTTGTATTACCATATCTTTTGTTTAAACAAGAATTGACTTCGTTAGGAAGCTATATTCAGGAATGCCATACAAAATACAGCAGTATTTCCCGTTTCATCTATAGCGGGGTAGGGTCTATAGGTATTATTGACTTTAATGTTAAAATGCTAGAGGGGAAAGTAAAAACAATATTAGGACGAATTGTCGATAGCACACAAACACTAAGTGAACGTGTCGTTTCGTTAAAAGCAGCTTCAATTGCAGCAAAAGAAGGAGTTCAGCAAGAGGTAGATGAACTTGTGCAAGTGAGTTCGGCCATGGAAGAGATGTCGGCTTCTATATCTGAAGTGACAAACAATACGATTAATACTTCCCAAAAAGTGGAATCTGTTCACCATGATTGTAGAGCCGCGACCGACTCTATGGCAAGAACGATGGATCGAGTGTCAGAGCTAGCAGTGGATGTCGCTGCATCCGCAAATTCAGCAAATGAATTGGTCGTTGAAGCTGAAAAGATTGGCTCTGTTATGCAAGAAATTCAAGGAATAGCGGATCAAACTAATCTACTTGCTTTGAATGCGGCGATTGAAGCGGCCCGTGCCGGCGAACAAGGGCGAGGATTTTCAGTGGTAGCTGACGAGGTACGAGCTTTATCGAGTCGCACTCACAAAGCGACAGAGCAGATACAAACATCCGTAGGCGAGATTCAATCAACGTTAATGAAGTGGGCTCAAGTTATGCTGAAGGGCAAAGATGCCGCTGATGAATGTGTAAATGAGACAACGGCTACCAGAGACATCGTGTTTAAAGTTTATGATGAGGTTTCCTCTATCTCTGATTTAACAATACAAATATCGGCCGCTTCCAAAGAGCAGAATATGGTAGCTAAAGAGATTTCAAAAAATATTATGAATATTAATGATGTCGCCAATAAAAGTTTGCAGCAAGCTCAAACCGTGGGTGAAGAGTCAGCTGTTATAGACGAGAGAGCCAAAGTATTGAGTTCAATGGCGTTGGCCTTCGGTAAGGATAATTAATATATACGGACGCAAACTAGTGTTTGTGTACATTAGGTTTTAAGCGAAGCACAAGAGTTTCCGATATTTTATCTTGAATGGCTTGTCTATTAGGGTCCCAATAGATTTGTAAAAAACCGAGTAGACCTGTCGCGAAACCTGCACCATAACCCCCATAGCGACCAAAGCTCTCCCATAAAGAAGGGTAATCCCCATCTAGTTTAACGACTTCAATTCCAACCATCTTTTTACCGATAGTTTGTCCGCGCCACCATGCAGTAAATACGCTGAAATACAATGCAGCCCACCCTAAACCGAGCCCTAGATCAGACATAATTCCTTCAACCCATTTGACTAAACTATAAACCGCGTTGGTTTGTTGAGTTGTGTCTGCTGATTGAGTGATTTCTAGTATATCGTCGTTGTAGGCATTGCGTTCTTCGTTTAATGTATTGACGAATTTGTCCATAAACAATGACTTTTTTTCATCGTCCCATTCTTTTTGAGAGATAATATCGGTTGTTGTCGCATTAATATCTTCGACAGGGACTTCCATTGCTGCAGCGCCGACCGCAACGCCTTCGGCATAGTTAAGCAGGCATTCGTTATCATCTTTGCAGCTTACATCTATCAGTGCAGCAGCGAGATCGAGAAGACTTTTCATTGATTCTTCATTTTCTTGTTGTTGTGCGGCTATACTTAACACTGGTTTATCGTGTTCGCCTATATCTGAGATCATCGTAAATACGATAAAAAATAGTAAAAATGCAGCACTTCCCCGCAGAGCCAGCCGCGGAATGTTGAAGCGTTTTTGTTGTTTTAAACGATCGCCAGCCTTAAAGAATGTAAGTGCGACAAAGCCAGCAAAGAATAAGGCGCCGAGTGCGCTTAGAACACTAATAAGTAATACATCGATTAACATTGCAATACCTCTTCGAGCTGGCGTTGCTAGAGGCTGACCTAGTAGTTCAGGAGAAACCGTAAAAGCGTACGGCGTAACAATTTTACGCGTTTCTTTACCGCTTAGTTTCACTGTTTCTCGGCTATGAGGTGAGTTCGACTGTTGACCATCAAATGACGCTGATTCTGTTAGCACCTCAATGTTTTCAACAGGCCCTTGTGTTTCTAATTTATCGCTATTGTTATCATCAATACCCGCGCTTTCAGGAGCCATTTCAATACGTGGCTCATCTGTCTTTTTCACCTCTGTTTCAGAAAGCGGTGCATCGAGATCAAATGATTGCTGTTTTGGAGTGTCCGAAGAGGCCATATTGAGTCCGTTTTTATTGTGTATACCGTTCTTGGGTTAATACTTCTTTAATAAATTATTAAAGCGTTAAAAACGCCATGCAATAAAGCGAGTCGCTTTTGCGCCTTGTGCCATATTAATTGTTTTACATTCGGTTGCACCAAGTTTTTCTGCTAGTTTAAGCAAGGGGCCGACATTTTCTTTTTTCGAAAGCAATGACGTAAACCATTTCACTTGGCGTTTAAACTCGATACTTTCACTAATCATGTTTTTGACAAATTCAAACTCACCACCTTCGCACCACAACTCATTATGTTGCCCACCAAAATTAAGTGAAGACTGATTTTTGGCTGTCGAATCTTTGCCTCTGCGCTTATGGCTGTGTCTCGCCAAATTTTTATTTTTTTTGCGGCTACCAGCTAATGCAGCATCGGCAGATATATGAAATGGTGGATTACATAAACTAAAGTCAAACAACTCATTTTCCTTCACAACGCCAGCAAATATCGCTTTTTCTTGTTTTTGAAGGCGCACTTTAATAAGCTTTCGTAAATTAGGATTAGATTCAACAAGAAGACTGGCATTAGAATATGAAGCAAGATTAATATCGCTTCCTAGCATGCTCCAACCATAGCTTTGGCTAGCTACTATTGGATATATTAGATTTGCGCCGGTACCAATATCTAAGCCTCTAATTTGCTTTCCTTGAGGGATGTTAGCGTTGTTGTCTTGTCCAAGCAAATCGGCGATGTAGTGAATGTAATCAGCGCGACCAGGCACCGCTGGACATAAAAACCCGTCAGGAATATCCCAATATTGAACTTGATAGAATTGCTTTAGCAACCCAGCATTAAGTGCTTTTACTGCTGCAGGTTGTGAAAAGTCGATAGTTAGTTTACCCACCGGATTGGGGGCTAAAAATTTTTTTATTGGAGTATGTACCTCAGCTAATTTAACAAAGTCGTAGCCAAGATTGTGTGGATTTCTGTAGTGCATTTCAGGTTTTGCATTGGTTGTTTTATCCATTGCAGTAGATGTGGTTTTAGCTTTAAGGCTATTTCTAATCGATTCGGTCTGGGCTGATTTCATTCTGCAATCACTAAACAATGCCTAAAATACGTGCTTGACTACATTCTATAGCAACTTCGGCTGCAAATCTGGTACTAATGTGCTTAACAACGGATTTTTCACACACACTTTGTATTTGCGGATACCTATCTTAGGTGCTAAGTCTCTTGTAATCGCGGCACAACTGTATTTGTTCTCTGCATGGTTTATACTTGCGCATATAAGATATTTAGGCTAACTAGTCGCAAATGAATAAAGCACAACCACAGTTGCATGCATGTTTGCAGTGTGACCTTCTAATTAAGATGCCGGTTGCTATTTCACATCGGACTAATGTGCTCTGCCCAAGATGCAGCTACAGCATCGCCGTAGGGCACAATAACGCCAAACAATATGTACTGGCCACGAGTCTTACCGCCCTTATTTTAATGTTTATTGCGTGCACATTTTCATTTATTTCTTTTTCATCAAATGAACAAATACGAACTATCAATTTATTACAAACCTTTACAGAGCTTTACACGCAAGAGTACTACTTTATCGCTATTCTCGTTTTTGCTTTTATTTTACTGCTGCCTACACTATATTTAATTTCTGTCTGTCTTATTATTGTCTCGACCTATCGAGGTTTCGAAATATTACCAGCGGTACGGTTAGGTAAGTTGATGAGTTATATTTTGCCATGGTCAATGGCTGAAGTTTTTTTGATTGGCGTTTTAGTTGCTTTGATCAAAATTACGTCGATGGCCGATATTTCACTTGAATCGTCGTTTTGGGCATATGTGATTTTTGCGCCGCTATTCACGCATATTGTGTCAATGATAGACAACCATCGATTATGGTGTTGGATTGAACAGAGCAGGCGATATTCGCATGCTTAATTCGACAAAATCCAAAACCGCAGCTAACACCGCAGCTAACACCGCAGCTAACAGTGGCTTGGTCAATTGCTTGGTGTGCCATGAATTGGCGCCTATGGCCTCAACACATTGCGAACGTTGCAGCACAGCATTGTCATCACGGGTTAAAAATAGTGTTCAAATATCTTTGAGCCTTTTAGTCACCGCCACGTTGCTTTACATCCCTGCAAATATTTATCCTATTATGAGTACTCAGTTATTAAGTAGCACTACAGAGACTACTATTATTGGTGGGATAATTCTGTTTTTAGAGCATGGGTCCTATTTTATTGCTGCGGTCATCTTTATTGCTAGTATTATTGTGCCGATAGCCAAAATGTTCGCCTTAGCTTGGCTGTGCTATTGTGCAACGCGCCGTGACAAAATAAAACAATATGAACTGACTAAGTTATATAGGCTGACTGAATTTATAGGTAAGTGGTCCATGGTTGATGTATTTGTTGTTGCTATTTTAGTGGCACTAATACAATTGGGCGACATAATGTCAATTAAAGTTGGCGTTGCGGCAACAGCGTTTGCATGTGTAGTGATAATGACGATGATCAGTGCTCATCAGTTCGATACAAGGATCCTTTGGGATAAAGTGGACGAAGAATGACTAGCAACAATAATACAGGAAACGGACAATCTGAAAACCCGAAATCGGGTCATTCCGAAAGTAGTCAGTCTTCTAATGAAATTATAACTAACGTTGCTACAAATCCAGTCATCTCGAATAAATCGAATTTTTCTATCATATGGATCTTGCCAATTATTGCATTACTTATCGGTCTCGGTATGGTTTATAACGACTGGCGAAATCGCGGCATTCATATTCAAGTCGAATTCGAAACTGCGGAAGGTTTAGAAGCAAAAAAGACGGTATTGAAAAATCGTAATGTAGGTATCGGACTGGTCAAAGCGATTAGCTTTAGTGCAGACAAACAAACTATTTTGGTCGATATTGAAGTGGACAAGTCGATGGACTCTTTTTTAGTTGAAGATAGCGAGTTCTGGGTCGTTAAACCGCGATTTGGTGCAACCGGTTTTACCGGAATTGGCACACTACTATCAGGCGCCTATATTGAAGTATCTCCGGGGCAGTCAAATGTTGAGAAGTTCAAATTTGCGGGGCTGGAAACCCCGCCTGTAACATCACTTAATGCGGACGGTGTTCATTTAAAACTCATTTCACGTGGTAATAAACCACTAAAAGTAGGCAATCCGGTGTTGCACAAAGGGTTTGAGGTTGGTGCTGTTGAGTCAAAGTACTATGACGCTCTTCAACAAGAAGCTCATTATGATATTTTTATTCATGCTCCTTTTCATAATCTAGTGACTGAAAACACCTCATTTTGGAATGTAAATGGGCTTTCTATTACAACCTCGACTCAGGGTGTTAGTTTAACCATGGCATCCCTAGATACGCTGGTTGCGGGCGGAGTAGAGTTTGGACTTTTGGATGGCACAGAGTCCGGAGCAGGGATTTCACAAAACCATCAATTTCAAGTTTACGATTCGCAAGACAGCATCGATGAGCAACGAGATTACAAGTTCATAGAATACGTTATTTTAGTTGAAGACAGCGTTGGTGGTTTACACAAAGGCGCGCCAGTAGACTATAGAGGTATTAGACTGGGCACAGTGATTGAACCGTATATGGAGTTTTGGGAAATTATGGATATTGCTGGTGTTGGCAAAGAGGATCGCATTCCTGTTGTGATCAAACTTGAACCAGAGCGCTTAATGAAGAAAGGGTACATATCAATTGATATTTTCAAGGGAATGGTTGATGACTGGATCAAAGAAGGCTTAACAGCGTCGATAGAAAACGCGAATTTGATAACCGGAAGCCTAAAAGTTACCTTACAACCGGGTGGTCAGCCAGTAGAAGCAGTCGCTCAATTTGGTGAGTATCCTGTGATACCTGCAGCGCAAGGTGGCTTTGCGAGTCTAAGTAAAAAGCTAGAAAATATTCTAGGTGAACTCGAAAAATTACCATTAAATGATACCCTTGCAAACATAAATGGATTGATAGATAGCGCCGATGAAACGGTCAAAACGACAGGTAGCGTAATTGAAAAAGCGAGCATGACGTTGACTACTCTTGAGCAAAGCTTAGAAGCACTGCAGTTAACATTAAAAGGCTTGCAACCAGACTCACAAGTTTATCGTTCGGTTGAGCAAATGATAAAGAAAATTGAAGTCACATTAGATGAAATCAAACCGCTAATAAAAGAAGTGACTAATCAGCCTAACTCACTAGTATTTGGGGAACCTGCGAACACCGATAAACAGCCTGAATCATCAAAAAAAGAAGGTAATTAGTATGCAAAAAATGTTTATTTCAATTGTGTCTTGTTTGTTGCTTATGTCATGTGGCACAACGTCACAAGCCCCTGATCCCATTTATTACCTATTTGATGCTGAACCAGCGGCGCAAAAACAGAAAGTGGTGGCTGTTAGAATTAAACTAGAAAAAATTAACCTTCCTGATTATTTAAGCACTAATCAATTGGTTATGCGCGATAGTGGGCAAGTACTTATTAAAGCTAATTATCATAGCTGGGCTGACAGCTTAGATGACGCTATTGGGCGCGCATTACTGAACGACCTAAACAATTTAAATGACCAGAGTGAGTTTGTTGCATGGTGCCTTAGCTGCGATAGTATTAGGGTGACAATAGAACATTTTTACCCAGCAGCAGATGGTAAGTTGTTACTCTCTGGCTTTTTTGAAATTGCATCAAAAAATGGTGCGAACGAGCTGTCTCGCTTCCAATTCGTTGATAATTTAAGTGTTGACGGTTATGCCAATGCCGTAAAACAAATGCGCGAGCAGGTTAGTACTCTCGCGGCTCAAATTAATCAAAAGCTATAACCTAATCGCGTCACAACAGTAACATTGTTCCCAAGCCAAGGAACGCTACAAAACCGACTATATCAGTAACTGTTGTTAAAATTACTGAGCCAGAAAGGGCCGGGTCAATTTTTAATTTATCCAGTATTACAGGTACAAAAACACCGGCAAATGCCGCGGCAACGATATTTAAGAAAATAGCGATAGCTATAACAACACCGAGCATAGGGTCTCCAAACCATGCAAATGCGACGATCCCGATTACAATGGCCCATATAAAGCCGTTTAATCCACCGACTTTTAATTCTTTCGACAGTAATACCATCGTGTTAGCGGGAGTCACTTGTTTTAATGCCAAGCCCCGGATTATCAGTGTTAGCGTTTGACTACCCGCAATTCCGCCCATGCTTGCTACGACTGGCATTAATACGGCTAATGCCACTATTTGCTGCAGGGTCGCTTCAAACATACCGATAAAGGCACTTGCCAAAAATGCAGTCAATAAGTTAATACCTAACCAGATTGCTCGGGCTTTAGCACTTCTGCGAACCGGTGAAAATAAATCTTCGTTTTCATCCATACCTGCGCCTGCCATTAACTGACGCTCGTAATACTCTTCGCTTAATTCAGATGCGGTGGTAACGTCAATTCGACCAATTAATTTTCGGTTTTCATCGACAACCGGCAACGCGCCATAGGTTGAAAATAAAACGTCCTTTGCTACTTTTTGGCCTTCATCCGTGGCATTGATTACTGGGAAATTGTCCAACGCAACATCAACAAGGGGAACGTGTTCCGGCAATGCATAGAGCTTGGAAATAGGAACAGCTTCGGAAAAATGGCCAGAGCGGTTAATGAGAAAAATAACATCTGTATGACGCGGCATTTCCCGGCGTATAAGACGAATACCCTCACGCACTCTGGCGTTTAAAGGTAACACTAAGTAGTCATGCGTAATCCAGTGACCCACTTGTTCTTCTGGATATTGGTTGGCTTCGGTAAAGTATTTTTTTTGTACTCTATCCATCGCAGCATATGCACGTTCAACTAATTCTTCAGGTAATGAATCAGCAAGTTCAAGCAAATCCTCGGCTTCAATACCGACAAACAGTTTATCCCATTGTTCAGGCTCTGTAGCGCGAACTAATACTTCACGAGGATCGCCGCGCATGGCAATAAGTATATCGAGTTTTTTATGATCAGGTAGCGTCTGCCAGAGGCTTAAACGCTGCTCTATTGGCAATGACTCGAGTAGCAATGCCATCTCATCTTCGTCAGCCTGCGCAATAATCGCAGCCACGCCTATTCCACTGTCACTCAATTCAGAGTGGCTAATGACCTCTTCAATCAAATCAGGCAAAGGTTCGGACATACGAAAGTCTCCAAAAGGGGGCTTGATAATATGCGTAGATTCACATCAAACGAAATAAACTGCAATGGATATTTAGAGTATTTTTACATCTAAATAACGCTAGTTAATCGCATAATTATGGAGTTGTTATTTGGTGGATATTACGGCGCAATACCTAGGTCTGCACCTGCTATTTTCTTGTTTAGTAGCGCATGACACAGCGCATATGCATCAATACAATTAGTCCATTTATGCTCAAAAACAGGTGATGGAATATTGATACCATCACCAATGGTGGGCTGTCTAAAAATACAATTTGGTAAGTGTACTCCCTCAAATATACTGGATTAATTTTTCTCTTCAGGTTTGAAGACCTTAAAGCCACATAAACCAATTATGGTAATAACCCCGACGAGTAAGCCAATCCAAGGCTCAAACACGCTAAATGCCATTGCTGTTATAACCATTGCGCCACGCTCCGTCGCGTCCTGCACAAGCGATAAAGCTAGGGTTGCGCAAGCGAACGCGGTTAGCACTAATGTCACGGCCAAAGCCACTGGTAATAACGGTTGTAGTAACGTGACTAATGGCAGGAAAACAAACAAAAAGGGCAGACCAAAAGCATAGAAACTACCAATGCTGTCGAAAATTGAATCTAGCTTGTCACGACCTTGCGTCCAACGCTTGAGAAGAACGACTTGAATTCCTGTCCACAATACTCCTTGAGTCGCAAAGAACGGGGCGATAATCGCCATTAATATGTTTCTGATACCAGTCGCCATATGTGCGCGGCTGCCGTTCAATTCTAGCTTTTCATCGCTACGAGATTTTTGCGCCTGCTCTATCATTTCGTTACCGGTGACCACATCACCGAAAAATAAGATATAGGTGATTAATGCTAATGGGAACGAAGCAACGAACGTATCTATTGATGGCCAGCCAATCACGAATGGTGAGGCTTTTTGCCATAATGAAGTGGCAGACACACCAACATCTAAAATTTCCCAGCGGATATTGTATTCGAATTCGCCGGTAAAATAGCCCACAGTACCTGCCACAATAAAGCCAGGTAATAAACCAAATCCAAGTAGCTTAGCTAACCATCTTTTGTCCGTTGCAATCGCGTGTAACGGTTTAGAGAATGCAAAAACTAAACAAACAACGACACCTAAAGTCCCTGCTATAGGAGCCGACTGAAACACATTCGCCGCATCACCGTCTTTGGTAACACGCAAAAAAGCAGCAACAGCTGCGCCAAGTATAATGCCGCCTTTAAACACATTGGGTACAATCTTAATTAATTTTTCGCCGAGGCCAGTAGCGCCTAAAAAAATCAGGACAAATGCAAAATTTAATGAGAGTGCGGTCATTGCCTGAAACTGCGACGTATGATCACCCAAATAGGCTGGGGCTGTAATAAATGCCACCACGAAGGGTATTGCGGGTGTTAGCCAACCTGGCGCATAGGGGTCGCCAAAGAACATCCAAGAAAAAGAAATTAACAAACTATGGAACATTGCCATGGTCACGGCTTCTTCGAAGCTTAGGCCCAACAATGCCATAAAATAAGGCACTAGTGCCATTCCGGTTGCACCGGCTACAGCGAGACCTTGGAGCATATCTGCTAATGAAAAACGCAAATGAATTAGCGGGATCCTCATCGTAAAGGGGCCCCATTTAAAACCGGGTTGAACTTCTCCATCAAGTCTTGTTTTTAGCATATTATTACTCTCAGTATTTGGCTGAAAATTGATAACAACATACTCATAAGAGTGAGCTATTATATCAATCGTTTGTGGTTTATTAACAAAAACGAACCGCTATTTGTACAGTACTTTTACAAAAAAGACCTAATTATTTTACATTTCTGATTGTTTTTTAGTCGCTAGGCACAAGCGTAGCTTTACACTCAATAACAATTTTTTTAGTTAAGCGTATGTCGAATGCTTTACACATATGAATAATCGAACTAGATTATTCAGCGTGAAAAACCAATAACACTTCAAAAGGACGTGCCTTTTATGCGAATTGCGCAGACTAAATTGCAAACTTATTTGTCCTACGCGACTTTATTTAGCTTAAGTATTTTAAGTTCAGCTTGCGTAGCGCAGTTACCTAGTAAAACAGTGCCTATTGTTCAACCTGGTGCGCCTGGACAAATATCACGCACGTTGAGTGCCGAAGACGCCATTAAAATCGCCAATACAAGTTTCACTCGTGACGATGTTCTGTTCATGCAAAACATGATCCCTCATCATGGGCAAGCTGTGGACATGGCTGTGTTGGTCGAGGATCGAACCAACAATGAGGAGATAATTGATATTGCTGGTCGTATTCGAAAATCACAAGCAGATGAAATTGCTTTTATGCAAGATTGGTTAGAGCAGCGCAGTGAAGCTACAAATATTGATCATTCAATGCACATAGACCACAGTTTAATGGGTATGGCGAGCCCAAATGAAATTGGGCAACTTGAAGCCGCAAAAGGCACTGAATTTGATCGCTTATTCTTAACCTTGATGATACCTCACCATGAAGGTGCTGTAAGAATGGTAGATGATTTACTTGAACAGTCAGGTTCGGCATATGACCCTATTCTGTATGATTTTATCAACGATATTGTTAACGACCAAAAAGCAGAAATTACGCGAATGGACAGTTTGTTTTCCGGCCTGTCGACTGATATGCGAGTGGGACTGAAAGCAGGCTTTACAGATGCTGGTGAAGCAGCTTTAAATCTTAAATTAATTAAAACACTGCCTAGGCCAAACGGTTTTTTCGATCCTAAAAATCCGTCTAATTTACCACCGGTTAAAATGCCCTCAGCAGATGATAAGTCTGAAAGTCGAGCGGATGAAGACGCCGGGGATTTAAAAACAGAGTGGGCAGAACGTTGGCCATTACTTAGTTTTTGGAATACAGATATGGCATTTTCAGGCAATCTTTTAGTTGCCGGTAATTACCACGGCTTCAATATTTACAAGTTAAGTGATGATGGCGAACCCAGCTTAGCAAGTTCCATTGTTTGTCCGGGTGGACAAGGGGATGTTTCTATTGTGGGTGATTTACTGATCATGTCGGTAGAACAAACTCGGGGTCGAATTGATTGCGGTTTACGAGGTATCAGCGCAGATATCAGTGATCAACGTTTTCGTGGATTGCGTATTTTTGATATCTCAGATATCAGTATGCCAAGACAGGTCGGCTTAGTGCAAACTTGCAGGGGGTCACATACACATTCAATCGTTGCCGCAGATGAAGATACTATTGTTGTGTACAATTCAGGTACCGCAGGTGTGCGAGATGAAGATGAATTAAAAGGCTGCATTGGTAACATTGCAGGTGATAGCCGCACTGCATTGTTCCGCATAGACGTCATCGAAATTCCAGTCAAAAACCCAGAAAAAGCGCGTATTACCTCAAGTCCTGCTGTTTTTGCCGATGATGAGGGGCGCCTATCAGGCCTATGGCGTGGTGGTGATCATGGCGACGGCACTCAACGCACCAGCATGACCGACGAATGTCATGACATTACTGTGTTTCCGGCATTGAAATTAGCTGCGGGCGCGTGCTCAGGTAATGGTATATTGCTAGATATTTCTAACCCATTGCTGCCAAAACGCATTGATGCAGTATCTGATCCAGGTTTTGCCTATTGGCATTCAGCAACATTTAATAACGACGGTACAAAAGTCTTATTTACCGATGAGTGGGGTGGTGGTACGCAGCCTCGGTGTCGAGCGTCAGACCCAAAATCGTGGGGTGCTAATGCATTTTATGATATTGAAGAAGGTAAGTTGACGTTTCAAAGTTACTATAAAATTGCTGCGCCACAATCAGAACAGGAGAATTGTGTCGCTCACAATGGCTCAGTAGTGCCAGTGCCTGGTCGTGATATATTTGTGCAAGCTTGGTATCAAGGAGGTTTGTCTGTTATCGATTTTACTGATACGGCAAATCCAGTTGAAATAGCTTACTTTGACCGCGGGCCTGTGCATGATGAACGGCTGGTGGTTGGCGGCTATTGGTCGACATATTGGTATAACGGCAAAATTTACGGTACTGAAATTTTGCGTGGTCTTGATGTGATAGATTTACAAGCAAGTGAATTTTTGACGGAAAACGAATTAGCAGCAGCAAAATTAGCAAATATGGGGGATACGTTTAATCCCCAGCAACAGTTTGAGGTCACTTGGCCGGCAAATCCAGTGGTTGCATTAGCGTATATTGATCAGCTAGAGCGTAATGGAGGTCTGGCTCGAACACATATTGAAAAGGCCAAGAGCTTACTCAATGAAGCTCTTAGCGCCGTGTCAAAAGATGATAGATCTACTAAATTATCTAACTCGCTTCAAATATTAGCGCGTGATATTAAGTCAACGAAAGATGACGTTAACACTAAAAAACGCATTACCGGTTTGCGTGATGTTATCAATGAAATTGCAAAAACGATGTAATTATTTAAATGCAAATAACGCATTTAGTTTGAAGGGTGTTTTTGCTCTTACGTTAGGGTGACAAACTCTTCACCACTGGTAGGGTGAATGGCTATACAAGCATCAAAATCGGCTTTCGTTGCGCCCATTTTAATAGCGACAGCAAAGCCCTGCAGAATTTCATCCATACCAAATCCGATCCCGTGAAGACCGACTACTTTTTCGTCGACACCTGCACAAACTAGTTTCATTTTTGTAGCTTGTCTATGCGAAGTTACCGCAGTATACATAGCAGCAAAGCTAGAGTTGTATACTTTGATATTAGATTCACCATATTTTTCAACTGCTTCTCTCTCACTCAAACCCATGGTACCGATAGCCGGGTGACTAAACACGACGGTAGGAATAAGGTCATAATCCATATGTGCGTCAGTTTTAGAGTTGAATAGACGCTCACTTAATAATCTGCCCGCTTTTACCGCAACAGGCGTTAAATCCACTTTACCTATGTTGTCACCGACCGCATATATGCCTGGTGCGGTGGTATTTTGGTATTTATCTACCTTAATGTAGCCTCGATCATCTAGCTCAACGTCTGTATTTTCGATATTAATTTTGTCGTTAGCCGGTTCACGGCCAATTGCCCAGATTAACGCATCACAATCAATATGCGCATCGGTATCAAGATTAACTTTTAATGTTCCATCTTGTTGTTTTTGAATAGATGTAACTTGGGTATGAGGGTGTAGTGTTGGACCGTCCTCTGCCATAATTTCAACAAGAGTATCTGACAACATATCATCGAAATTACGCAATGGTTTTTCACGACGCACTAGCAAGTGTGTTTTAGAGCCCAGTGAATGCATTACACCGGCTAGTTCAACACCAATGTAACCCGCACCAACCACTACAACTCTTTTGGGTTGTTCACTAACGTCAAAAAACTCGTCAGAGTTAATGCCTAATTCTGCGCCTGGAATATCCGGTTTAATCGGGCGCCCGCCAGTAGCAATGGTAATATGATCGGCTGTATAAATGTCGCCATCAACGTCAATTGTGCGATTATCAATAAACTTGGCAAAGCCTTTGATAAGATCAACGCCATTATTACCTAAAACGCGATCATAGGATTGGTGAATGCGATCAATATATGCAGTGCGACTGGCTACCAATTTAGCCCAACTAAAGCTGTTTACGGTAATGTCGAAACCGTAGTCCGGGCTATATTTGTGAATAGCTTCTGCCACTTGTGCACCAAACCACATGGCCTTTTTAGGAATGCAGCCTACATTCACACAAGTACCGCCAATGTCTTTGGCTTCAATAATAGCCGCTTTTTTACCATGTTTTGATGCACGATTTGCAGATGCAATGCCGCCACTACCGCCGCCAATGCAGATATAATCGAAATGTTTTTTTACTTGCGAATTCTGAGTACTTGAGTTCATTGTCTTCCTAAAAGGGTCACTACTTTAAATCTAGTATGCTAAATATGCCTACTAGACCGTAATTATCAAGTGTTCCTTCAAAAAAAGTTTTATTTACCATTGTGATCCCATCTTGAATACCCAATTATAAAGACACTAATGCGCCAATACTTTTCTTGGCCAAAACGAATAACAAAGAGATACTTTATGAATGCAATCGAAAACGTGAGCAGCCTTCCTCTTTTTTCACAAATTGATACCCAAGATATTGTTCCAGCCATTAAAAAAGCCATCGAAAATTGCAAAGCAGTGATTGAAGATGTTGTTGAAAACGGGCAAGCGAGTTATGCACAAGTCATTGAACGCATAGAAGACACTGACGACGTATTGTCAAAAATGTGGTCACCCATTGGACACATGAACTCTGTCGTTAGCAGCGATAAACTTCGCGAAGCCCACGATGCTTGTCTGCCTATGTTATCTGAATTTGGCACTTGGGTTGGTCAAAATAAAGGATTATTCAGCTTGTACCAACAGTTGCATGACAGCAAAGAGTTTACGACGTTAAATGAAGCTCAACAAAAAGTAGTGACTAATGCTATCCGTGACTTTACGCTTTCTGGTGTTGGCTTACAGGACGATAAAAAGAAACGTTATGCCAACATCCAAAGTCGCGTGTCAGACCTATCATCTACATTCGGTAATAATGTTATGGACGCGACCATGGCATGGACTAAACAGATAACTGACGAAGTAGAACTTGCTGGCTTGCCTGATTCTACTAAAGCAGCTGCAGCTCAAGCGGCAAGAAACAAGGAACTTAAGGGGTGGTTGTTCACGCTCGACATTCCAAGTTATTTGCCAGTCATGTTGTATGCCGATAACGCGGGGTTACGTGAAGAAATGTATCGTGCATATTGCTCTAAAGCATCGGACCAAGGCCCAAATGCTGGAGAGTTTGACAATGCTGCCCACATCGATGAATTACTTTCATTGAAACAAGAAGCTGCGGCTTTACTCGGATTTAGTTCATATGCTGAGCGTTCGTTAGCTACTAAAATGGCTAAATCGACGGAACAAGTTACCCAGTTTTTAAGAGACTTAGCAAAACGTTCAAAACCGCAAGCCCAAGCTGAATTACAAGAAATCGTTGATTTTGCGTCTCAGAATTATGCTCAAAATGAGCTGCAGCCATGGGATTACACTTACTTCGGTGAAAAACTCAAGCAACAAAAATATGCTATATCGGACGAAGAATTGCGTCCGTATTTTCCTGAAAAACAAGTGGTAAGTGGTTTATTTGAAGTTGTTTCGCGTTTGTATGGCTTGCGCATTGAGCAACAAAAAGAGGTTGATGTGTGGCATGAAGACGTTTCATTTTACAATATCTTCGATACCGATAATAAACATCGTGGTTCTTTCTATTTTGACTTGTACGCACGCGAGAACAAACGCGGTGGTGCTTGGATGGACGATTGTAGAAGTCGAAGACGACTGCCCAACGGTGAGTTGCAGCTTCCGGTAGCTTATATGGTGTGTAACTTTAATGGTCCTGTTGATGGTAAACCAGCGCTCTTTACGCATGACGAAGTAGTCACGTTGTTTCATGAGTTCGGACATGGTATTCACCACATGTTAACTAAAATTGAAGCCGGTGGTGTGTCAGGTATTAACGGTGTTGCTTGGGATGCGGTTGAGTTACCTAGCCAGTTTCTTGAAAATTGGTGCTGGCAACCAGAAGCATTGAGCTTTATATCGGGTCATTTTGAAACGGGTGAAGCGTTGCCAAATGAATTACTAGAAAAAATGCTCGCGGCAAAAAACTATCAGTCGGCAATGCAAATGGTTAGGCAGTTAGAGTTAAGCTTGTTTGATTTTACTCTTCATCAGCAAAGCAATGCTGAAAAATCAGTACAACAAATATTAGATGAAATTCGACAAGAGGTGGCAGTCATTATTCCACCTGCGTTTAATAAATTTCAAAACAGTTTTGGGCATATATTTGCGGGTGGTTACGCCGCGGGGTATTACAGTTATAAATGGGCTGAAGTATTGTCCTCAGATGCATTTAGTCGCTTTGAAGAAGAAGGTATCTTTAACCAAAGCACGGGACGAGATTTCCTTAAAAATATTTTAGAAATGGGCGGCAGTAGAGAGCCTATGGAATTGTTTGTTGCTTTCAGGGGGCGTGAGCCAGAAGTTGATGCATTGCTACGCCATTCAGGCATTGCTGCATGAATATAGGCAAGAAAATAGACATAAATGTCAAAGTCGAAGCGTTTGCAAGTCTTTATGACCGAGTATGTAAACGTAAAGGCAGTGAGGCAATGGTTCAAGAATTACTTTCGCAGCCCGCTAGCAAAAAACAGATACTCGAGATACCCGATCACCGCTTTTTGGCAGAGTTCACCAAGAAAGTCTTTCAGTCAGGCTTCGTCTGGCGCGTTGTGCGTCAGAAGTGGCCAAACTTCGAAGACGTTTTCTTTGGCTTTGATATAGATAAAATACTGTTAATGCCGGATGAAATGTTAGAACAAAAAGCAACAAACCCGGCGATTATTCGTAATTTCAACAAGGTGAAAACAATCCGCGAAAATGCATGGATGATTGATGATATTCGTCGCAGTCATGGCAGCTTCGCAAAATTTGTCACGCAATGGCCGCAAGATGATCTTATTGGTTTGTGGGATTTTCTTAAGAAAAAAGGCGCCAGGCTAGGCGGTAATACCGGGCCTTATGCTTTGCGTACATTAGGTGTGGACACATTCTTGTTAAGCCGTGATGTCGAAGCTTATTTTGTTGAGCATGGATTAATTAGCGGTTCCGCTAGATCGAAACGCAGTTTAAGCACCATTCAAACTACTTTTTTTGATTGGCAAAAAGAGAGTGGATTGTCGTTACAAGAACTCAGCCAAATTGTGTCCTACAGTTGCGGTGATAATCATGTGGGTATGGTTCAGTAATCCGAAAAAAGCCAAAAATGCACAAGTTGTATATTTTACTAGCGCAAGATTAGCTTACTTGATGTATTTATTCCGTTTTTTAGCTACACTTAACTCATTAGATAGAGGATGAATTCGTATTAACCATTTTTCTATACATTACTTACCCAAAGTTAATTATAGGGGATGATTTACAGAAAGTCATTTATAGAGAGCCATGGTTAACTCGCTCATCAACATCAAAATTCTAAAAAGAAGCTATTAAAATGCAAAGTACAAATGATACATCATCAGAAGACAAAGACGATGGGCCTGGCGATAATCTATTAGACCATTTGAGCACTGCCGAAGAGCAACCTTCAGAGCAAACGCATTTCGGCTTTAAGCAAGTTAATAAAGGCCAAAAAGAGTCAATGGTTGCTGAGGTTTTTCATTCAGTTGCGGCTAAATATGATGTGATGAATGATTTAATGTCATTAGGCATTCACCGTATCTGGAAGCGTTATACTATTGACTGTAGTGGCATTCGCCCAGGTCAAAAAGTATTGGATCTTGCTGGTGGAACAGGCGACTTAGCGGCTAAGTTTAGTCGTATTGTTGGTGAGACTGGGCAAGTAACATTGGCTGATATTAATCACTCTATGCTCATGGTGGGTAAAGAAAAACTCACTAATATGGGCATTATGTCTAATCTTAATTATGTGCAGGCCAATGCTGAAGCTTTACCATTCCCAGATAATCATTTTGACCTAGTCACTATGGCCTTTGGTTTACGTAACGTGACAGAAAAGTCAACTGCACTTGCTTCTATTTTTCGAGTGCTCAAGCCGGGCGGTCGTTTGCTAGTATTGGAATTTTCAAAGCCAACCAGTGAAGTATTGAGCAAAATTTACGATACTTATTCATTCCATCTGTTGCCAAAAATAGGGCAGTTAGTCGCTAACGATGCCGAGAGTTATCAATACTTAGCCGAATCTATTCGCATGCATCCCGATCAAGAAACGCTAGAAGGTATGATGAAAGACGTAGGCTTCGAGCAAACCAGTTATACTAACTTAACCGGTGGTATAGTCGCGTTGCATAGAGGGTTTAAATTTTAAATGCACCAAGCTCAAGTTATGACCGCAGCTGTCGAATTTGCTATAAATAAACTGTTGGCGTTGGATGATGACAGTCATTTGCTGTTACAGCCGTTAATTGCTAAGCAATGCGAAATAAAGCTACACGAGTTACCCTTCCCATTAGTGTTTAACTTTCACGCGAAAGGCGTTGAGGTAAGCTCTGTTGTGAGCGATGTGACGGCGGATGTCGTAAATAAGAGTAAGCCACAAACAAACCATAATCGATGCGCTATAAACTTGTCCGTATTCATCATCAATGAGCTCAAGGACACGAGCAATATCACGCGACTTATTCGTGATAATAAACTCGATTTCGATGGCAATTTACAAATCGCGCAGAATATGAGCGGCCTATTTCAGAACTTAAATATTGATATAGAAGAAATTCTGTCGATATATATTGGTGATATTGCAGCGCATAATGCAATGCGCAGCGCAGATTCTTTTAGTCAGTTTGTTAAACGCAATCATACGTTAGCACTGCAAGCATTAAGCGACGTAATACTGGATGAAAAACCGATCGGTGTCAGGCCAATTCTGCTAGAAAACTTTATACAAGAAGTGTCTGAGGTGCGAGATACTGCAGCTAGACTAGAAGCTCGTTTGACGATCCTTGAGAATACAGTCAGGAAAAAACAGCAATGAGTATTAACAAAGAAAACGCTGTCGGTAACTGTATTTCTTCTGGTAACACAGTCGATGTCAACAACGCGATTCATGTTCTCAGTTTAGATAGTGAAAACAAGTTCGCCAACAAATATAAGCAGGGCAGGTAACGTGCAAATTAAACGCTTTTATGACATAGGCAAAGTGTTGTTACAGCACGGACTTGACGAGATTATACCAGCACGTTTTAAACCATGGTATGTGCGCTTTGCCCGTCGCTGCGTGTTTTGGCTGCCAAATAAACACCAGAGTGAGTCACAAGGACGGCGACTGCGCTTAGCGCTTGAAACCTTAGGTCCTGTTTATATTAAGTTTGGACAAATGCTATCAACGCGCCGTGATTTGTTAAGTAATGACATCGCGACAGAGTTGAGTATGTTGCAAGACAACGTACCACCATTTGATCCTGAAATAGCACAAGAAATGATCAAGCGTTCTTTAGGTATTACCGATTTGTCTGTGCTGTTTTCAAATTTTACCGCTAAACCTTTGGCTTCGGCCTCAATCGCGCAAGTGCATACTGCAACGTTAAAGAGCGATAATAAAGAAGTCGTTATTAAAGTATTGCGTCCCAACATTCGACAAACAATTGAAGCGGACGTTGACTTGTTATTGAGTCTCGCCCGTGTTTTAAAAGAATGGCTTCCGGACGGCAAGCGTTTGCGTCCAGTTGAAGTGGTAGAGGAATACAAGCGTACCATTCTTGATGAACTCGATTTATTAAGAGAGGCGGCAAATGGGATCCAAATCAAGCGCAACTTTCAAGATTCAGAATCGCTTTACGTACCGCACTTTTATAGTGAACATTGTCGTAAAGATGTGATTGTGATGGAACGTATTTTTGGTATTCCGATATCAGACGTCGTTGCATTGAGAGCGCAAAGCACAAATATGAAATTGCTTGCTGAACGCGGTGTAGAAGTGTTCTTTACACAAGTATTTAGAGACAGCTTTTTTCATGCTGATATGCACCCAGGGAATATCTTTGTTAGCAGAGAACACCCTGAAAATCCACTTTATATCGGCATAGATTACGGTATTGTTGGCACATTAAGTAAAGAAGATAAGCGTTATTTGGCGGAAAATTTTATCGCTTTTTTCAATCGGGACTACCGAAAAGTGGCTGAACTTCATGTCGATTCCGGTTGGGTGCCTGCCGACACCAACATAGCTGATTTTGAAATGGGTATCCGCACGGTTTGTGAACCAATTTTTCAGAAACCACTAGAGGATATTAGTTTCGGTAATATCTTACTGCAACTATTTAATACTGCACGTCGCTTTAATATGGTGGTTCAGCCGCAACTAGTGCTACTACAAAAAACACTATTATATGTTGAGGGACTTGGTCGTCAGCTTTATCCACAGTTAGATCTTTGGAAAACCGCAAAGCCTTTCCTTGAAAACTGGATGAAAGAGCAAGTGGGTCCTAAAGCAATGTTTAAAAAAGTGTATGAAAATTTACCCTTTTGGAATGAAAAATTGCCGGAAATGCCCGACTTATTATATGATGGTATGAAGCAGCTCAAACGTATTCCAATGGAACAACAAAAACATCACGAACTGCAAATTGAAGCTATTTTGAGTACTCAAAAAGCCCGTTTTTATAGCCACCTAGCTGCTGCATTTTCAGTAATCGCAGTATTAATGTACCTTTTTGATAAGCCATTATGGTGTAGTTCTGGTTTAGGTTTTTTTGCTGTTGTTTGCTGGTTGTTGTCATGGCGTAAGCTTTCTTGAAGCACAGTTTGATTGCAGGCCTAGATAGTTAAATACTTGTAGTTGTTACAAACTAAGATTAAAACTGACGTACTTAACAAACATAAAGGATACATATGAAGCATACATTTATTGCATCAAGCATTGCGGCTTGTCTATTGATCGTAGGAGCAACAGGGCCATCAAGCGCAATAGCAAGCGACAAAGAAGTTCTGGCAACTGACTTTGTGGATATTTTTGAGAAACTAGGTGGCAAACATGCTGGATTCAGAAAAGCTCATGCAAAAGGGATGTGTGCAGCCGGCACTTTCGTTCCATCTCCTAACGAACATTTCAAAGATGCTGCTTTATTGGCCAATGGTGACTTGCCCGTAGTTATGCGATTTTCCTTAGGCGGTGCCAACCCAAATAGTGATGAGAGAACGCCTGGAACTCGTGGTGTAGGTATGCAAATTAAATTACCAAATGGGTCATTCCACACATTTACCGGTAATAATTTCCCTGTTTTTGCTGGTAAAGACCCAGCAACATTCTTTGGCTTCTTATCCACATTATTGCCTGATGAAAATGGTAAAACTGACCCTGCGAAAACGATGGCTTTCATACAGGAAAATCCATCGGTACAAGCAAATGCAATGTGGAACCAACAAGCGAAAACACCGGCTTCTTTCGCAAACACCGGTTTTTTTGGTCTTCATACGTTTTATTTTAATCAAGCGAATGGTGAAAAAACTAAATTTCGTTGGGATATTCAACCAAGTTTAGGCGTCAAAACTTTAGATAAAGAACAAGCGGCTAAAATGCCTGAGGAATTCCTAGTTGATACTTTTGCTAAGCAGCTCAAAGAAGGTCCTGTTAGCTTTACGATTATGGCAAGTTTAGGTGAAGCAGAAGATAGCGACATCGATCCTTCTCTTCAGTGGCCTGCAGAGCGCCCTCAAGTTGCATTAGGCAATATAACGGTAACAGAGAATGGCGGCGATGCGTGTCAGAATATTAACTTTGATCCAAATATGATGTCAGCTGGATTTACGCCGAGTGCCGACCCTATTTTAAGAATGCGTTCACCAGCTTATGCAATTTCGTTTGGTAAGCGATTAAGTAATCAATAATAAGTACTCAAAAGTAGTAATTATTCAATAGTAAAAAGGTGCATTGACAGCGCATTTTCAAAAACTGCGCTGTTCTCTGCTAACTCTTCTAGTTTAAAGTAAGGTTATTTTAAACGGGCAAACTGAACATGCATCCAATCTCGGTCCTGCTCACGTCCAAGAGATATTGCACCTTCCTCTTCCCAGCAATTCCACCAGAAATCATACTCGGGCCTAGCAAGTGTTGCATGTTCTCTGTTCCATTTGAGTTTGTTATGTTCTGGGTCCCAGTCGATAGAAGTCCCCCAAGCATGCGTTGACCATTTGCTGCCACCTCTCATTTTACGTACGTTCAAAGCCCCACCCCACAAATCAAGACCTAGGCGTTGTATTTCCTCTAGTCCGTAATGTTCGAGTACCTTGTGCAATACCCGTTCTATTGCAGGGGCAACTTTTTCATGACACGTAAAGCGATTGACTATTTTGTCTGTATCCCATGCAATCTTGAGTGGATAAGGGGAGTTCACCTTGCCTTGATTAGTGCCCACCGGACCAAAGAACGCATTCATTGATGCTTCATTCTGAAGTGGCCAATGACTGTTTCTATCCGCCGTGAATTCGTCTTCCGTAAACTCTTCTGGACGCCATGGATCGGGTAACTTTCCATTTTCGAGTTTGTATACAAGGTCAGCATAAGCACTCTCGGTTTGGGGTCCCCATTTACCATCAATAGACCCAGCATTAATATCTGAAAGTGTTGCTATGTATTGTATGAAACCGATTAGTTTTCGTTCACTACTCCACTCGGTTGGAAGTACACTCACTTTTTGCAGTGCGGCCTGAGTCTGATTACCCGCAATTCCGTCTTTAACAAGACTGGTGTTATACATTTTATTTAATTCTGATTGAACGACTTTAATCATATCCTTATTCATAATGTACCCTTTGTTTGTTCTTATCTAGTTGTAATAAACAGGGTTAATCATCGGTTTTTTTCTAAAATAAGCGTTAATGATCAACCTGATATTCGCACCTCTTGTTGAAGTGGTTGTTATTTGGGCTGTGAGCGTATAAACAATATACCATTTTGTTAATGTAGCAAAGCCATAATAGTGATTAATTAATTATTAAAAAGTGCCTCTTTAGGGCTTTGTATTTGTCGGTGCGACAGCTGTGATACGAATATTTAAGAAACCGCAAAAATAGGTTATTGGCTAGTTAGTCTGTATCTACTTTACCTGTGAATAACACTGAGCAAAGCGTTATTCACAAATTAGTTTCCAGCCAGCTCTGTGTTGCAACCAAGTCTCATGAATAAGCTCGGCATGTACGAGGGGATAAGATGATAAAACCCCATCTCCAAAGTGCAAATGCCATTCGTCGCCTGACACGGTAAGGTTAGGACTAGGAACCGTATCATCTCGCCTGCGAGTACATAAAATGACGGAAATTCTCACAATACGCAATGCGTTGACGAGCATCTCTTTAAAGTCTGCTTGGTAGTTATTAAATATGACTAAATCAATTTCTTGGCGATGCATGCCAACTAAATCTCTAATAAACATGCGTTGAAGGCTTGTAAAGCCGGTTAATTCAACGTGTGTTAAAATATATGCACCATGTTCATGAAACTTTTTATAGCCAATGTGCAAGCCAAGTTCGTGTAGCGCCGCAGCTGAGGAAATAAGCGCCTCTGTGTCAAAATCACAGAATTTGCTCTGCTCACACATTTGACGACTTAATGCCATCGCTACTTTACGTACACGGCCGCTTTGTGCTGTATCTATGTGAAAACGTGAAACAAGTTGGTTAATACCTTGAGTTCTGCGGTCTGCTCGTTGGTAATTATCCAACATGCCGTAAATAATACCTTCACGAAGTGCACCACCTGAAATTTGCATATTGTTTAAATTCAATTGTTTAAATAGGGCGATGAGAATGGCTAAGCCACTTGGAAATATGAGCCTGCGTGAGTCTGCAAGTCCATCAATCTTTAAGTTATCAATATGCTTACACGCAACAGCTTGGTCACGTAATTGATACAAGTAATCCAAACGTATCGCGTCGTTTATACCTTGCTTAACCAATATACTAACAACAGCTTGCGGAGTGCCTGAAGCACCTAAGCATTGTTGCCAATCAAAGCATTTAAATGTAGCAGCGTAAGGCGCGAGCATTACTTCGGCAGCTGCGAGTGCATTATCAAAATTTTCTACGTTGATCGTCCCACCTTCAAAATATCTTTCCATGAAAGTGACGCAGCCCATATCTACGCTGTTTAAGTGGAGCGGTTGCATGTCGCGACCAACAATAACTTCGGTGCTTGCACCACCAATATCAACCACTAAGGTATTGCCTTGGTTGGCTGATGTATAAGCAACACCCAAATAAATTTGGCGAGCTTCCTCTTCGCCTGATATGACGTTGATTTTTTGGTTGAGAATACGTTCGCCACGGCTAACAAAATCAGCTGCGTTATTCGCTATACGGAGCGTAGCGGTAGCAACGACTTTAATGTTAGCCTTGGGAATATCGTCTAATTGTTCGCGGAAGGTTTTTAAACAGTCGAGACCACGCTGAATGCTCTCTTCTGATAGACTTAAATCACCATCGAGACCTGCAGCGAGCCTTACTTTACGCTTATTTTTACTGACTATTTGAACACTTCCGCTGAGTACTCTCACAATGACCATATGAAAGCTATTTGAGCCTAAATCAACGGCAGCATAATATTCGTCCTGAATGACAGTATTAGGTACTTCTTGAATCAAATGTGCCTACCTCTAACTTCTTCCTTGGTGGTTCCTTTTTGGACCACTTGGGCGTTGCCCTCCAGGACGACCACCGCGATTACCCGGTCGACCATCATTTCGGCCCCTAGGTTTGCGATGGAATACCGGCGCCTTTACGTCTTTCAGTAACTGATTTGGATCATAGTCAGTGACTGTAATTTGATGCTCAATATACATCTCGATTGCAGGTAAATTCAATGCATATTTTTCGCAAGCGAAACTAATAGCAATACCACTTTCGCCGGCACGACCAGTTCGTCCAATTCGGTGAACATAATCTTCGGCGTCATCGGGTAAGTCATAGTTAAATACATGCGTAACTTTAGGAATGTGTAAACCACGGGCTGCAACGTCGGTAGCTACCAATATATCTATAGCTCCGCTGGTGAAGTCCTCAAGAATACTCAAACGTTTCTTCTGGGGCACGTCACCACTTAACATACCAACACGGTGTCCGTCGGCTTGCAACCAAGCTGACACGGTTTCACAACCAAATTTGGTGTTAGCAAACACGATCGCTTTATCTGGCCATTCGTTCTCAAACAATGTTAATAAAAGCAAAGGCTTGTCTTTATCCGACGGGTAGAATAATTCTTCAGACACTCTAGTTGCAGTTTTCTTTTCGGGTTCAATTTGCACATGAGTTGGATTATTCATGTGCTCATACGCGAGTTCTTGAACGCGGAAGCTTAACGTAGCAGAAAATAACATACTCAAGCGCTGAGTTGGTTCGGGCATGCGTCTAAATAAATATCGAATATCTTTTATGAAACCCAAATCAAACATGCGATCAGCTTCATCAAGCACCGCTACTTGTATGTTTTTCAGAGAAAAAATATCTTGTTTATAATAATCTATGATTCGGCCAGTAGTACCAATAACAATATCGACACCTTTTGTTAATCGATCCCGTTGACTTTCGTAACCTTCACCCCCATATATTAAGCCAAGTGACAATCCGGAGTGCTTACTAAGCAATTGAGCATCGTTATAGATTTGCACAGCAAGCTCGCGGGTCGGTGCCATAATGATGGCTCTAGGACTCGGTTTATTTGGCTCGTTGTCAGGCTTCGGGTTATTTAATAGGTGGTGAAAAGTAGCCACCAAAAAAGCAATAGTTTTACCTGTACCAGTTTGTGCTTGCCCTGCAATGTCGTTCCCTTCAAGAAGTTGAGGGAGTGCCATTGACTGAATTGGCGTGCATTTGGTGAAATTGGCTTCCTCAAGCGCTTTTAAAATGAGCGGATGGATCGGAAGATCGGAAAAAGACGTATTTGTTAAATGTGTTTGTGGCATAGCTTATAGCTTATCATTGCTTGCATTAAGAACAATTTCTATTAACACTATAGGACAAAGCTGAAAGTCTCAGCGAATGACCAAATTTGGAGAAAAGAATGAGCGACAAAATTATCTCGTTGAGTGACGAAAAATTCGAAGCAGATGTTATCAATGCTAACGGTCCTGTTTTAGTTGATTTCTGGGCAGAATGGTGCGGCCCTTGTAAAATGATCGCGCCAATCTTATCTGAGATTGCCGACGAGTTTGATGGAAAGGTAACAGTTGGCAAGCTTAATGTCGATGAAAATAACGATACACCACCTAAATATGGTATTCGTGGTATTCCGACATTATTGCTTTTCAAAAATGGTGCCGTGGCGGCAACCAAAGTGGGTGCGCTATCAAAAACTCAACTGGTTGAATTTTTGAACGAAAACCTGTAACCCCAATATTTGCAGTTATCACTGCAGGGTAAGTAAACGCATAAATAATAGAAGGCTATCAATTTGATGGCCTTTTTTATTTAAAAGTTATTTTTTTGTAAAACTGGACGATAACCTAATTTAGTGATAACTTAGCCAAGCGCTCATCCGAGCACACCTTTTTTTATATTCCTTCAGTGCAAACTATTATTGTGTTATCTGCGTTTCAGATAGCGGCAACTAAAAATTGCTAATAGTGACTGTAAAAACAGTTATTTGTCTCCAGCATTCACCAGCCGTAGGTTGTTATTTGTTGGAGTCAAGCAGCCTACAACTGTTGCATTGAAAGAAAACATAAAATCAAACTTCAATAACTGACTATTTAACCAGAGACTACTTTTGATAGGGCATAGTTAAAAAGAACAAATGATTTGTGCTTTATTACGCAGCCTAAACATAAAGACCTACCAATATGAATTTAACCGAATTAAAAGACAAACCCATTAGTGAACTAGTCGCCTTATCTGAAGAGATGGGGTTAGAAAACCTAGCTCGCGCTAGAAAACAAGACATTATATTTTCAATATTAAAATCCCATGCAAAAGGCGGCGAAGACATTTTTGGAGGCGGTGTTCTTGAAATCCTTCAGGATGGCTTTGGATTTTTGCGCTCCGGTGATTGTTCCTATTTAGCAGGGCCTGATGATATTTACGTATCACCGAGTCAAATTCGACGCTTTAACTTGCGCACGGGTGACACCATTGCTGGGAAAATTCGACCGCCAAAGGACAGTGAACGTTATTTCGCATTACTTAAAATACGCGAAGTAAACTTTGATAAACCTGAAAATTCTCGCAACAAAATTCTTTTCGAAAACTTAACACCTCTGCATGCCAATGAGCGTTTCAGACTAGAACGTGGAAATGGTAGTACTGAAGATATTACTGCGCGCGTACTTGATTTGGCATCGCCAATTGGGCGTGGTCAGCGTGGTTTGATTGTTGCACCGCCAAAAGCAGGTAAAACACTCTTACTGCAAAATATTGCACAGTCAATCGCGGCAAATCATCCAGAAGCTCAGTTAATGGTTTTGCTTATTGATGAGCGTCCAGAAGAAGTAACTGAAATGCAGCGTTTGGTGCAAGGTGAAGTTATCGCTTCAACTTTTGATGAACCCGCAAGTCGCCACGTTCAGGTTGCTGAAATGGTTATCGAGAAAGCTAAACGCCTTGTTGAACACAAAAAAGACGTAGTGATTTTGCTTGATTCACTTACTCGTTTAGCGCGCGCTTACAACACGGTCATTCCATCGTCAGGTAAAGTACTTACCGGTGGTGTTGATGCCAATGCATTGCACAAGCCAAAGCGTTTCTTCGGCGCCGCACGAAACGTTGAGGAAGGTGGCAGTTTAACTATCATTGCAACAGCCTTAATCGATACTGGTTCTAAAATGGATGAAGTTATCTACGAGGAATTTAAAGGTACCGGTAACATGGAATTGCACCTAAATCGCAAGATTGCTGAAAAACGTGTCTTCCCTGCGATCGACTTAAATCGCTCGGGTACTCGCCGTGAAGAACTATTAACCTCAAAAGACGAATTACAAAAAATGTGGATATTACGCAAAATTGTCCATGAAATGAGTGAAATAGACGCAATAGAATTTCTCATTGGCCGTCTAGCGATGACCAAAACTAACGATGAGTTTTTCGAGTCAATGAAACGCCAGAAAAGCTAGTTTTTTCGAGCCCAAGTTACGGTTGTTAATACGCTTTATTAATTGCCATCTAATACAAACCGCGATATTTTTTATCGCGTTTTTTTTGTCCAACGAAACCCTATGCTAAATTAACTATAGCGCCAAAATACATGTTACTTCTTGTTCGGTTTTGTTAGGCCATTAGTTATTGCTGTGTTTCGCGGTAAATAAATTGGTGTGTAATTTAGTCAGCAATAAAAATATAAAAGTGAAGACGGTATAGTAGAAATGCTCGTAATTTTGTTTGTTTTACGCTAATGTTTTTCTAATTGATTCGCGCCGAGTAGATGCGTTCAGTCGAGCCAAGTTATCAAACAATAATATAAACCAAGGTAGACCATATATATGAAACGCTTACTTACTTTATTTACGGCAATCTCGTTGACAGCGCTTTCTGGCGCTGCGGGTGCTCAAGAACATGATACCGTGGCCATGATGGCTGATAAAATTGAGCCTGAAGTGATTAAGTGGCGTCATTATTTGCACCAAAACCCAGAATTATCTAATCGTGAATTTGAAACTGCAAAATATATTGAAAAATATTTGCGTGGATTAGGACTGGAAGTCACTACCGGCATCGCTTACACCGGCGTTGTTGCTATTTTAGATTCAGGAAAACCTGGTCCAACGGTGGCGTTGCGAGCCGATATGGACGGTTTGCCTGTTCCAGAAGAAAATGATTTGCCGTTCAAATCTACTGTAAAAGGTATGTTAGAAGGAAATGAAGTACCGGTTATGCACGCTTGTGGGCATGATACTCACATGGCAATGCTAATGGGAGCAGCAAAAATCCTAACAGAAATGAAGGGAGAATTGCGCGGAAAGGTTAAATTCATTTTTCAGCCAGCGGAAGAGGGTGCTCCAGCAGGCGAGAAAGGTGGAGCAGAGATGATGGTTAAAGAGGGTGTTTTAAAGAATCCTGATGTCGATGTGATTTTTGGGTTACACATAAGTTCGAATACAGATGTGGGCAAAGTACGTTACAAGCACGGTGGTATTATGGCTGCCGTTGACCCGTTTAAAATTATTGTTAAAGGCAAGCAGGCCCATGGTGCATACCCTTGGAAGAGTGTTGACCCTATCACCACCTCGGCGCAAATTATCATGGCACTGCAAACGATTGTTAGCCGCGAAATTAAAGTAATTGACGATGCAGCTGTGGTGACTATCGGGTCTATTCACGGTGGCAATCGTTCTAACATCATTCCAAATGAAGTGGTTTTGGTTGGTACTATTCGTACCTTAAACGAAGCCGCTCGCAAACATATGTACGAAGCTATACCGCGCAAGGCTAAGGGCATTGCCGATAGTATGAGAGCTGAGGTTGAAGTAATCCTGCCATTGGATTATAGCTACCCAATTACATTTAATGACCATGCGCTTATGGATCAAGTGTTGCCTACGCTAGTTCGCACAGCTGGGCAAGAGAATGTAATTGACTCAAAAGCGGTAACTGGTGCTGAAGATTTTTCTTTCTTCCAACAAGAAGTCCCGGGTATTTATTTGTGGGTAGGTGGTAAGCCATTGGATGTGTCTGAAGAAGATTCTCCTGCACACCATACGCCGGAATTCTTTGTTGATGACAGCGGTATGAAGTTAGGTGTCAAGCTGTTGACTAACATGACGCTCGATTATATGAAAAACGCACAATAAGCGAAAAGTTTTTATATAAAAAAGCACTATATTGCGTATAATATCGTGCTTTTTTAATGGCTAGAAAAAATATCAACCTGATTTAATAGCCTTAACCGATTGAAGTGGTAATTAAAATGGCGCAAGTTGCAATTATAATGGGTTCAAAATCTGATTGGCCTACAATGCAAAAAGCAGCACTTATGCTCAAAGAGCTAGGTGTTTCATATGAAGCAAAAGTTGTTTCAGCTCATCGCACTCCCAATTTATTAGTCGAATTCGCTGAAAGTGCAGCAGATGAAGGCGTACAAGTCATTATTGCTGGTGCTGGTGGCGCAGCTCACTTACCCGGTATGATTGCCGCTCACACGCATCTCCCTGTTTTTGGCTGTCCGGTTCGTTCTAGTCAACTCAACGGTCTCGATTCACTTCTTTCTATCGTGCAAATGCCCAAAGGTGTCGCAGTCGGAACGCTTGCCATTGGTGAGGCAGGTGCTGCTAATGCTGGTTTGTTAGCTGCTCAGGTTATCGCTTTGCAAGAGCCGGCCGTGAGAGCTGCGGTTATTGCATTTAGACAAAAACAAACTGACACTGTTATGCGTAATCAAACATTGGAATTAGACGTTTGAAAGTGTTAGTTTACGGTGCAGGCCAACTTGCACAAATGATGTATTTGGCTGCTGCACCACTGGGTATAATTGTAAGCGCAGTTGATGTTGTTACAGAAACGGTGGTAAATCCGCTTTCAAAAAAAGCAACCGGCGTTTCCTTGAGCACTGCGATACACGATGCAGATGCAATCACCGTTGAATTCGAGCATGTGCCTGAACACCTATTATTCGATGCACAAAAAAGCGGTAAGCTTTACCCTAATGTCACTTCTATTTTAGCGGGTGCGGATCGGGTCAGAGAAAAAGCACTCCTGGGCAAGAATAATATCCCTAATTGTGAATATTTGATTATCAGCCATGTCGACCAACTTGATGATGTGGTTGCTCGTTTGGGCGAGAAAGTCATCTTCAAAGCAAGTCGTGATGGTTATGATGGTTATGGCCAGTGGAGGATCGGTGCAGCGTCTGAATTATCCGGTCTACGCAAAGCGTTTTTATCGCTCGACTTAGAAAAAGTCCCGTTGATTGCCGAGAGAATGATGCAATTCGACCGTGAAATATCCTTGCTCGGCGCAAGAAATAAAGACGGACAAGTCGCGTGTTTTAGTCTAGCTGAAAATTTACATCACGAAGGGCAATTGCATGTGTCAGTTGCGCCGATCACTAAGCTCACCGATGCCTTGCAGCAAAAAGCCATTGATATTTTTAAAACGTTGGCAACGTCAATGGACTACGTTGGCGTGTTAGCGGTTGAATTGTTTCAGTGTGGTGACGAACTTTACGTCAACGAAATAGCTCCGCGTGTACATAACTCCGGTCATTGGACTCAACAAGGTTGCTCTACAAGTCAATTTGAACAACATATAAGAGCGGTTCTGGGGTTGCCATTAGGCAGCACCGAGCTCATTGGCGTGAGTGCAATGGTTAATGTAATAGGTTGTTCGACAATTAACCTCGACCTAATCGGTATTCCAAATACACATTTGCATTGGTACGGCAAAGAAGTTCGGGTTAAGCGTAAAATGGGTCATATCAATGTTATTGCAAGTTCACACGCTAATTTGGGCGCGAAGCTGAAGCAACTATTGAAATTCGTTCCCGTTGAGCATTTTCCAAAATTGGAAGCTGAAGCCATACGCTTAGAAAAAAGCTCAAACTAGCAATATAGGCTTGACAATCAACGCTGTATCCATAGAATACGCGTCGCTCTTGTATCTGCAAGAACCCACTTTTAGTGTGCCGACTTAGCTCAGTTGGTAGAGCAACTGACTTGTAATCAGTAGGTCACCAGTTCGATTCCGGTAGTCGGCACCATTCTCACACTAACAACTTAGCTCGGCATAGCGGCTAATATCGCTTCAGGACGAATAGGTAAGTCTCTGACTCTTGCACCAACGGCATTAAAGATTGCATTTGCAATAGCCGGTGCGACTGCAATAAGACCTGGTTCACCTAGTCCGGTTGGAAATTCTGTGTTTTGCATAAAATTGATATCCAATATAGGTAGGTTATTCATTCTAAGAGGCGTGTAGGTATTTAAGTTATTGTCTTTTACCTGACCTTTTTCAAAGGCTGTACCTTCAAATAACGCTAAACTCATCCCCCACAACATAGACCCTTCGGTTTGAGATAGCGCGCCGTCAGGGTGCACTACCGTTCCGCAGTCTAATAGGCCGGTCAACTTGTGTACTTTCACTATACCTGTCTGTGGGTCGACTTCAACGTGAGCAACGCAGGCTCCCCAAGTTGGCATGTCGCGTTCTTGTCCAGCGGAGATTGCAATACCTAATCCTTGATTTTTCGGCAGTGTACGGCCCCAATCAGCTTTCTGACGGATTTCTGTTAATACCTTGGCTAAACGTTTTGCGCCACCAACAGAAGCTGGCGATACACCTGCATTTTTGCCGCTAGCATCGAGCAGCGATAAGCGAAAATCAATGGGGTCAATATTTTTCTGGTGTGCTATTTCGTCCATAAAAGACTCAACTGCCCAGCCTGTCCAGCCCGGGCCTACAGCTCTTAGGAAGCCTGGTACAAAGGTTTTTTGTGCCAGCGGGTTGTTGATCGCACGCACTCTATGATTGGCTAATGTGTACCAATGGTTCGCACCTGAAATCGAAAACGGGTCATACTTGCCCTTTTTATCTACTCCTTCTGGCATAAAGCCTGGTGCCACTGCGAGAGTAGGCCAACCTGCGGCAGCGCTATGTTCAATGCCAAGCAGCTTTTCATCAGCGTCCCAGTAAGCATTCATCTGTTGTACAGAAGGTGAACGTACAGAATCAAAACGCGAGTCATCTTCGCGTGTGAAGACCAGTTTAACTGGTCTGCCGATAGCCTTAGCGGTTAATGCCGCTGGTATCATGTAATCGCCCATTAAGCGACGACCGAAACCACCGCCTAAATAATACTGATGGATAATTATTTTGTCTTCAGTCATCCCCATCGCTTTAGCAACCACAGGTAAAAATAAAGACTGCCACTGATTGCCACAATGAACGTGACATACGCCGTCTTTGATCTCGACCGCTGCATTAACAGGCTCAAGTGCAAAATGTAGAACAGATGAAGTACGGTATATAGACTCAAGGGATGTTGCTGCTGCCTCAGCAGTCTTTGTCACATCACCTTCGTCAACCACCAAAGTGCCGGCTGTCTTGTCCCTAGCAAGTGTCTCTCCTACCGTAATCATATCTTGCTCACTAACATTGGCTGTTTCGCCTAGGTCATACCTAACCAAAAGTGCATTACCCGCTTTCACGGCGCCATAATAAGTATCGGCTAATACGCTCACCCAACCTTGCACTGTGTCGCTAGGATCTTTTAGTATTTGGTAACCTTGATAGCCTTTTACTTTCTTCGCAGCACTGTCGTCAACACTTCTGACCACACTACCATGACGAGTCGGCGGTATTATAGGGCGTGCATAAATCATATTGTCCAGTTCAACATCGATTCCGTATTTTGCACTACCATTAGTTTTAGCGGGAATGTCCAATGCTTTGCTGGGCTTGGATATCAATTGACGGCTTTGGGGATCCTTTGGTTGCAATTGAGCTAATTCATCCGCGCTAAATACGCGGTCGATTTTACCGTTTTTGACTACGTCGGCAAAACTAACTGATTTGTTGCTTGCAACGACCATACTATTTTCTGTCTTACAGTCTTGAGGATTGACACCGAGCAATTTGGCTCCAGCATCAATTAGTGCAGTGCGCCCTGCAGCGCCGGCTTGAGACATAGGTACATATGTTTGGAACACAGACCAAGAGCCACCTGTTACCATATAACCCCATTTTGGGTCAGTATCAACATGCTTAATTTCGACGTTCTGCCAATCGGCGCCTAGTTCATCAGCAACGATACGAGCAATCGCCGTACCCACATGTTGGCCCATTTCTGCGCGCGCTATGTTGACTAAAATCATTCCATTGGTATCAATTTCAAACCACACTGTCGGGCTAAATAACTTATCTGCAAGCTGTTTTACTGCCCCACCTGAAGCAACCTCAAGTGCATTGATGCTAGGGGCAAATGCCATCATTAGGCCACCACCAACAGATCCAATTAGAAAGCTACGGCGACTTTGCTCAAAATTGTCTTTGCGAAATATAGTCATATTAACTTACTCCCTGAGTACGTTTTGCTTCTGTCTTTTGTACCTCTTTATTCGGGTTGTAAATTTGCACTACTGAATCTGATTGTGTGGCTACTTCTTGAATGGCTGCTTTAATGCGGGAATACGTCATACAGCGACATAAATTACCGCTCATATAATCGACGATTTCGTCTTCACTCGGGTTAGCATTAGTCGCGAGTAAAGCAGCCGCTTGCATAATTTGCCCTGATTGGCAGTAGCCACATTGTGGTACTTGATGTTCCACCCATGCTTTTTGCAATGGATGTTGGTCTTCTAGCCCTTCAATTGTGCGGATATCTGCGTTAGCGACGACACTAATAGGAAGAGAGCACGACCGCACTGGCGAACCGTTCAAATGCACTGTGCATGCGCCGCACATAGCAATACCGCAGCCAAACTTCGTCCCTTTTAAGCCGAATTCGTCGCGAATGACCCACAACAAAGGCGTATCGGCCTCTGCATCGGACGTGATTTTTTTACCGTTCAATGAAAATTCAATCATAGTGCTCACCTGTTAGATAGTGCTTATTCAAGACTCGTCCTAGCATGCACAAAGAATAGACGCTATGACTGTTCCATGCAATGTGCGAATGGGTTAAAAGCAAAAACTCAGACAGTAAAACCCAAAAGCTTCAACATTTTATGTGTCTGGCTAAGATAGCGGGAATGACACGTTTAAATGGTTCACTAATCTTTTTGCAGCAGCAGCCGAGCTAGCAGGGTTTTGTCCTGTAATAATTAAATCATCTTCAACCGCGAACGAAGCCCAATCATCACTTTTTTTGGTCGATAGGGGGTTGCCCGCCCAACGGGCTTGCGAAAACAACGCTGAAGCCTGCATTTTTGAAAACGTAGTACGGGGCTGCAAGTTCTTCCACCCAGAAACCCGTTTTTTCGCCACTATTACCTAGCTTATCATGTGATGTAATTACCATTAGGATGGTCTTTTTTGCTAAATCTGTCATATTAATCCTATTCAGATTTGTAAATGTCTAATCGTCTATAGACGGAATACGCAACCAACGCTACTTTGGTGTTATCATTGGTGGTAATCACACATACTACTTTAGTAAAAGCCTACAATTTACGCTGGCCTGCTAGTATCAAAACTAGAAGCGACGGAACCATTGTCTATATAAGTGTACTGAAGGCGTTATTTTCAATAATAAAAGGATGTAAACATGCGTCAGGTTAATAAATTATTTTTTATTTTTTCTATATTTACTATTTTTATAGCTAATTCAGCGAATCTTTATGCACACGAACACAAGCAGGAAAAAGGTAAAGTGACTGTCGACAATGCCTGGGCACGAGCGACGTTTGCATTAGCAAAAACAGGTGCCGTTTACTTGAGTATCGACAATCAAAGTAAAAACGACATCAAACTCTTATCCGTTAGTGTTGACTCGTCTGTTGCAGATGAGGCGCAGTTGCATGAAACATTAATGCAAGATGAAATGATGATGATGCGCGAAGCCTCGGATGGTTTTGCAATTCCTTCTGGCTCAAGGCTTGAATTTTTGCCCGGTGGGAAGCACATTATGTTAGTAGGACTTAAAAAGCCACTATCGAAAGGTGAGCAATTTGTATTGTCTTTGACGTTCGAAAACAACAAAGTAATGCGAGTTTCGATCGAAGTAAAAGATGCTCGATAATGATCAACCGAATTGGAGAAAATGAAATGAGTCAAATAGATATTGGTATAAGCGAAATTAGCAGAAAAGAAATCGCAGAAGGTTTAAAAAAATTGTTAGCAGACTCGTACACATTGTACCTGCAAACACACAACTTTCATTGGAATGTAACAGGCCCACAATTTCGTGAGCTACATTTAATGTTTGAAGAACATTACACTGAACTTGCACTTGCAGTGGATGAAATAGCCGAGAGAATTAGAACCTTAGGTTTTGCTGCACCGGCAACCTACAGAGCCTTTGCGGAACTAAGCAGCGTGAAAGAGGTTGATGGTGTGCCTGAAGCGACTGAGATGGTTAATATTTTAATGCAAGCCCACGAAACGGTAGTTCGCACTTCCAGAGCTGTGTTAAAAATTGCTCAGCAGTCTGATGATGAATCAAGCGCATCTTTAATTGGCGATCGCATGCGATCGCATGAAAAAACAGCTTGGATGCTGCGCGCAACTCTTTAAAATAAAAAATAAAATTCATTAAAAGTATTGCTCATCGTAACCTGCGATAGAGCCTATTGAATGCGCCGAATTGATACAACGTGATTACATGTTCGTATCATTCGGCTTTATTTAAAACGAGATAATATTTATGTTTAGAACCCTTATTACCGCTACAATTTGTACTGCTATTTCACAGCTTGCGCTATCACCGCTGGTCCTTGCCACTGAAATTAAAGTGGAAGAGCTAGCCAGTGGATTAAAAAACCCTTGGAGTATCGCTTTCATGAACAATGGCGATGCATTGGTGACTGAACGAGCAGGAGGTTTGCGCTTACTCTCAAAAAGTGGTGACCTAAGTCCTGCAATAACTGGTTTGCCTGAAGCCGCAGTAGTTGGGCAAGGGGGTATGTTAGGCGTAGCTTTACATCCTGATTTTGATGACAATAAATGGGTGTATGTTTGCTTATCTGTTGCTAATGGCAAAGTAAGAGGCAGTGAGGTTCATCGCGGTAAATTAGTTGGTAGTAAACTGGAAGACGTAAAAGAGATTTTTGTTGCCAAGCCTAAATTAGATACGGCTCATCATTTTGGTTGCAGACTTGCTTTTGATAACGACAAAAAGTTATTCATTGCTTTGGGCGACAGAACAAAACAAGATGAAGCGCAACTAACCAGCAATCATATTGGTGTGGTTGTTAGAGTGAATGATGATGGCTCCGTGCCAACTGATAATCCGTTTTTAAAGGGCCAAGCCCCCGAAATATTCAGCTATGGTCATCGTAATGTTCAAGGAATGGCATTGCATCCTACTAGCGGTCAGATTTGGACGCATGAACATGGGCCCAAAGGAGGTGATGAGGTTAATATTCTAGCCAATGGTGATAACTATGGCTGGCCTACAATTACTTATGGTGTAAATTATGACGGTAGTTCAATTACCGATACAACTGCAATGGATGCTATGCGACAGCCGCTGACTTACTGGGTTCCTTCTATCGCTCCAAGTGGAATGGCCTTTTATACGGGGAATGAATTTCCTGAGTGGCAAGGTAACTTGCTTGTTGGTTCTTTAAAGTTTAGATACCTTAACCGGATGGTCATGGATGGTGAAAAAGTCGTGCAACAGGAAGAACTACTAAAAGACCGTAGCGAACGTGTTCGCGATGTTAAACAAGCCCCTGATGGCAGTATTTATGTGCTAACGGACGATGTTAACGGCAAAGTGTTGCGTTTAACCAAGGGCTAAACTTCACAAATCAAACAAATCAAGCGGTTAGTTATCAACACTAGCCGCGTTCTTAAATGCTCAAGTAAAACGCTATATGCTCAAGTAAAACGCTATATATTGTCGAACACAATCTAACTCTTAAGTGATACCTTACCTGTCAATATGTCTTTAAACATAACCCAATCACCCATCAGACTGTAGAAAGGGTACTGAAACGTAGCCGGTTTATTATGCTCATAGAAAAAATGACCTACCCAAGCAAATCCATATCCGATGACGGGAATAAACCACAGTAAAGCGAACTGACGTGTCATCAAAACATAGCCAATTAGCGATAAGACAAGCCAAGAGCCAATGAAATGCAATAAACGGCAGGTGCTGTTTGCGTGCTCTGATAAGTAATAGGGATAAAATTCACTGAAGCTCGTATATTTTTGTTGCATGCCCGACTCTCTCTAACTATCACTCTAATATTTAGTAATGTTAGCACATCATCAACAAGAAACAATTGGACTATGTATTCTTAAAACAGGTTGCTTTCTATGAATAAAACCCAATATTCACTGGTATTGAATAAAATTAAGAAAGCAGAGTTATGTTGCCAGAAGCAAATGTAAACCAGATTGATATAACGTTAGAAAATTTTCAACAAGTTATTTTGGAAGAATCAAAAAGCAAAGTCGTGATGATCCAGTTTTGGGCACCGTGGAGCGAACCTTGTGGAGAATTAGCGCCAGTGCTCCAGCATATTGCGGTAGAATATCGACATGATTTGTTGTTAGCTAGGGTCAATTGCGATGAACAAGCAGATATTGCAGGACAATTTGGTGTAAAAGGTTTACCTACCGTTATTCTTGTTAAAGATGGTCAACCCTTGGATGGCTTTGCGGGACCTCAAGCAGAACATCAAATTCGTGAAATGTTGGAAAAACATCTACCTAAAGCAGAAGATGGCTTATTGCAGTCGGCAATCGAATTAGTCGTGCAGGGCAACTATCACGACGCGTTTAGCTTCGCCAAGCAAGCGTTTGAATTAAACAATGAACGAGCTGATATTCGTTTAATGATGGCTGATTGTTATGTTGAGGTGGGTCAAGTCGAACAAGCTAAAAAATTAGTTGAACAAATAAAGTTAGTAGACCAAGACAGCCAATATCAGGTTGTTATTGGTAAAATCGAATTGGCTGAACAAGCTGCTGATTCACCAGAAATAAAACAGTTACAGGCTGAACTTGAAGCAGACCCACAAAATATGGAGCTTAAAGTTACCCTTGCGGTGCAATTGCATCAAGGGCATCGTACCGAAGAAGCCTTGATGTTGTTATTATCAGTACTAAGACAAGAATTAGGTTTTGGTGATGCGAAAAAAATCACCTTGGATGTGATAAATGCGCTTCCAGATGGTGACCCTTTAAAATCACAATATCGTCGTAAAATTTATAGTTTGTTATATTAAATATGACGTTCCAATGTTAAATAGTATCCTTTTAGCTATTTGTTTTGTGCTAATTGTTGAAGGATTGATGCCTTTGTTGATGCCAGACAAATGGAAGCAGTTTTTGCTGCAAATGGCGTTGCAGCCCAGTGAATCTTTGCGCCGAATGGGTGGTATTTTGGTGGTTATCGGTGGCATAAGTGCTTATTTCTTAATAATGAATACATAAATAGCAAATATGGGGTGATTTTTACCTCATATTTTTGCTAATATCTCCGCCTAATTTTCTGAAATATACCTCTCATGGCTAAAAATGTTGTAGTACTCGGCACCCAATGGGGTGACGAAGGAAAGGGTAAGGTCGTTGACCTTCTTACTGAGAAAGCTTCTTTTGTTGTGCGCTATCAAGGCGGACACAATGCTGGGCATACGCTCGTTATTGATGGCGAAAAAACTGTACTTCACCTAATTCCCTCAGGTATATTGCGTGAAAACGTCAAGTGCGTGATTGGAAACGGTGTTGTGTTAAGCCCTGAAGCTTTGCTAACAGAAATGGCGATGCTCGAAGAGCGTGGCGTGCCAGTTAAAGAACGCTTGGTGATTAGTGAAGCTTGCCCATTAATTTTGCCTTTTCACATTGCACTAGACGTAGCAAGAGAAAAAGCACGCGGTAATAAAGCGATAGGTACTACAGGGCGCGGTATAGGCCCAGCCTACGAAGATAAAGTATCGCGTCGTGGTTTACGTGTTGGCGATCTCTTCAACCCAGCAGACTTCGCTATTAAGTTAAAAGAAGTACTCAGCTATCATAACTTTATGTTAACTGAATATTACAACGTCGAAGCGGTCGACTACGATACAGTTTTACAACAAGCACTTTCGGTTGCTGATTTACTAAAATCAATGGTAGTGGACGTGACTGATTTGCTGGAAACGGCAAGACAAAATAAGCAGTCGATCATGTTTGAAGGCGCGCAAGGGACTTTGCTTGATATTGACCACGGTACTTATCCGTATGTAACGTCATCAAATACAACGGTCGGTGGAGTTTGCACTGGCGCAGGGTTTGGTCCACTCAATCTTGACTATGTGCTGGGTATAGTAAAAGCTTACACTACACGTGTTGGTTCTGGTCCTTTCCCCACAGAGTTAGATTGTGAAGTTGGCCAGCACCTCGGTGTTAAAGGTCATGAGTTTGGCGCAACTACAGGGCGCAAGCGTCGTACCGGCTGGTTTGACGCCGTTGCTGTGCGACGCGCAGTTCAATTAAATTCTATTTCCGGTTTATGCTTAACTAAGCTTGATGTTTTAGATGGTTTAAAAACATTACGCATTTGCGTCGGTTATCAACATGCTGACGGAAGCGTAAGTAAAATACCACCGCTAGCTGCAGAGGGTTTTGATTTAGTGACTCCGGTGTATGAAGACATACCTGGTTGGTCAGACAACACCTATGGCGTGACAACCTATGCAGGCCTGCCAGTGGCTGCTCAAAACTACGTTAAGCGTCTTGAAGAACTGACCGGCGTCTCGATTGATATTATTTCCACCGGTCCTGATCGCAAGCATACAATGGTATTGCTCAACCCATTCGCAGAGTAATATATTTGCGCGGTTAGCCGTACACATTAATATTGATTCGCTCAATAAAAATACAAAAAATGCTGACATCTGTTGGCATTTTTTTGGTCTGCGAATTTGAATATTATATAACGCTAGAGAGGAGCGTTAATTGATGCGTAAAGTGATTACTATTATTTGCTTTACTGTGCGCCTTTGCTAGGATGTAATTACGCCCAATAATTATTGCTAGAGTGTCTAATGCAAGAAGGTTCAGCTCCTCTTAATCAAGCTAATTTTTCATTTCATGACGAGACAAATATCGATGAGTTGAAACGAACTTTCGCCACAGGTAGAACTAAGTCATATCAGTGGCGAGTCGAACAATTAACTGCCTTAAAACAGCTAATAGAAGAGAATAGCAACGCTATTATTGTGGCATTACATACTGATTTAGGTAAGTCGGAGACAGAATCTTGGTTAGCTGAAATTGGTTATTCAACAGCTGATATCAAAGGCAATTTAAAAGGTCTTAAGTCTTGGATGAGACCGACTAAAATTAGCACGCCACTGATAACTCAACCCGGTAAATGTTACACTATGCCCGAGCCACTGGGTGTTGCGTTAATTATTGGCGCGTGGAACTACCCTTTTCAATTAGTTATTACACCTCTTATTGCTGCTATTGCAGCAGGTAATTGCGCCGTTATCAAGCCTTCAGAACTCTCTGTTGCAACCTCAGCGTTGATTGCTAAGCTTGTACCTAAATATCTTGATACTGCTGCATTTAAAGTTATTGAGGGCGGTAAAGATGAAACCACAGAATTGTTAGCGCAACCTTTCGACAAGTATTTTTATACCGGAGGAGAGCAAGTCGGTCGTATCGTGATGATCGCAGCTGCTAAAAATTTAGCACCAGTAACATTAGAACTTGGTGGCAAAAGTCCCTGTGTTGTTGATGGTGAAAATAACCTAGATGTCGCAGTAAGACGCATTGTGTGGGGTAAGTGGATGAACGCAGGGCAAACCTGTGTTGCCCCCGATTATATTCTGATTGAAGAAGAATACCTCGCCGACTTTAGTCAACGCTTGATTGCTGAAATTAAAAAACAATATGGAAAAGACCCTTCATGTAATAAAGATTACGGGCGAATAATTAATCAGCAACATTGTTCGCGCTTGATTAATTACTTAGAAGGTGAAAATGTCATTTATGGCGGTAAACACGATCTAGACAATAAGTTTTTAGCGCCCACTGTTGTGGTTCAACCTTCAGCCAGTTCAGGATTAATGAAGGAAGAAATATTCGGTCCAATTTTACCAATTATAACCTTTAAAAATAAGCAGCAAATACTCGACTTTATTACTACTAAACCTAAGCCTCTAGCCGCTTATGTATTTACTACTAATGGTAAATTTGAAGCGGAATTTATTCAACAAGTTAGCGCAGGCTCAATATGTATTAACGACACAAATATTTTTTTAGCCAATCACAATTTGCCTTTCGGCGGTGTTGGTACAAGTGGAATGGGGCAATATCATGGTAAATGCGGGTTTGATACTTTTAGTCACACCAAGTCTGTAATGAAACGCAGTTTTAAGTTTGATGCAGCAATACGCTATGCTCCTTTTAGTAAGTTTAAATTAATGATACTCAAAAAGTTTTAATAGGATAAGAATATGCCTGCACCTTTTCATTTAGCAATTGCGGTAACAAACTTAGCACAAGCAGAGGAATTTTATGGCTCCGTTATGGGCTGCGAGCAAGGACGAAGCTCTGAGCAGTGGATAGATTGGAATTTTTTTGGGCACCAACTAGTTACCCATCTTGTGGTTACAATGCCAATACTACCAGAACCAAACGAAGTCGATTCGAAAGCCGTACCGGTTCCTCATTTTGGCGTTGTGTTGAGTATGCATGAATGGAAAGCCCTAGCTGAAAAGTTAGTTGCTGCAAAGCAAACCTTTGTCATTGAGCCCTACATTCGCTTTGCAGGAAAAGTAGGCGAGCAAGGTACCTTCTTTTTACTCGATCCAGCGGGTAATGCTCTGGAATTCAAAGGTTTTGCCCACGATTCTCAGTTATTTGCCAAATAGCGGATAAAGCGCAAGCCCGATAAGTACTAAAATAGTATCTGCAAGCTCAATAATATATAAGCCACAATGGTCACCCCACCAACAAATAATGCATACGGCATTTGTGTTTTTACGTGAGTTAATAAGTCACACCCTGCTGCAAGAGAGGAGATAGCTGTTGTATCAGAAATAGGCGAGCAATGATCTCCAAAAATACCACCACCTAAAATAGCTGCTAACACCAATGACGGCGGTAAGCCAAGCGTAGCCACCAGCGGCATGCCGATAGGAATAAGGATAGCGAAGGTTCCCCAGGAGGTGCCGGTGGTAAATGACATTATCGCCCCAGCAATAAATAGCATTGGTACGACCAGTATAAGCGGTAAATTATCACCGACTAAGCCGGAAACAAATATGCCGGTTCCGAGTGCTTTGAGACTGGTACCTAAAGCAATAGATAGCAGCACGATGGTAACTAACGGAAGTAGCTCACCCATTCCACTGAAGCCAATTTTAATTGACTGCTGATGCGTAAAACGCTTATGCCAAAGTAGCTGCCCGTAGGCGACAATGCAGGCTAGAAAAGTCGCATACAATACTGATTTGCTGCCACTTCCTTGGGTAATATCACCCTCACCCGTCATAAACATAAAGCTAAACATACCGATAATCATGACGAACAGAGGTATCAGCATAAAACGCGATTTAGTTGCAGGACTAGAGTTCAGTGATGTTTCGACAGATTCTAGCGATTTCTCCGCTTCTTTCATTGGACCGTGCACTTTGTCAAAGAAGATGGTGTAGGCTACGACTACCAATGTTAGCCATGCATAGATATTAAACGGCAATGTACCCCACAAGACCGCAAGAGGGTCTTGACCTAAATCATATGTACTGATTAGCGCCAGTACATAAGCTCCCCAGCCATTTAAAAGTATGAGAATACAGATAGGAGCGCAGGTCGAATCGATAATATAGGCCAATCTAGCGCGGCTCATTTTATATTTATCGAATAGTCCTCGCGCAAAAATACCAGCGGTTAAGACACTTAAATTAGATTCGATAAAAATCACGATACCGGTAAACATAGTGATACCACCAACGCGTTTTTTTGAGTTAATGAGTCCGCTGCTGATCACCCGATTAACGGTTGCGCTAACACCACCAGAATCACGAATAAAAGCCAATAGGGCACCAACGAGCAAACTAAAAATCAATATCCTTGTGGTATCACCAGAGGCTGCAGTCTCGACGATACGTTCGATGGTGTTGATAGGTGTAACAAACCAATTTCCTGAAGTGCCAGTTACTATCAGCAGTAGTTCGGAGCTTAATATGGCTAAAAACAGAGCCAGAATGACTTCCTTTTTCCAGAGAACAACAGCAATTGCTATAACGGGTGGGAGGACAGTAAGCCATTCCATAAATTATTTCCTAGTTTTTGTTTTGAAGTTGATTTTGTGCTTCGAATTCAATGAGTGCCGCATAAATCATGCTGACGACACTGCCGTAGTTTGCAGTTTCAAAAGACTCAGTTGCTAATTCAACGGTGTTACCAATATGAGTATCTTTTGCCTGACTTTTATTAGTTAATAAAATGATGGCTAAATCATAAACTGGGTCAATAACCACCGCTGTGCCAGTTGAGCTAGCATGGCCATATGCTGAAGCACTAGCGTAAGGTCCAAATAGCGTATGTTTGTTTTTTTCGTCAGGAAGTTGCCACCCTAATCCAATGCTATTAGATTGACCCGCAGGGCTTAAAAAACGCGCCATGGTTACCTGATTAAATAGCTTTACATCACCGTAGCCGCCGCCATTTAACATCATTTGACTCAGTATGGCTAGGTTTTCGGCATTTGAAAAAAGCCCAGCATGGCCCGATACTCCTTGCATTGAATAGAATGCATTAGCATCCTGCACTTCTCCTTGCAGTATATTTTTTCTGGCATTAGGAAACTCTGTATTAGCATCCTGGGCATCAGTAGCTCTGATGTTAGCCCTGATTGCGGTAGCAGCAAATTTATCCGCAGTAAAGCCTGCTTGTAATGGATTGAATAAGGTGTTTTCAAGACCCAGCACAGCGTATATCTTCTCACTGCTGTATTGGTCCAATGGCATTCTGGTGACCCGCTCTATCAAAAGACCCAGTAGCATGAAATTAGTCGCACTATGCTGCGGTGTGTTACCAATGACAAAATCAATAGGCAATGCAGTGAGCAGCAAGCGATTCGTTTTTAGTTTATTTTGAGAATAAAAATAGTCACCATATTTATTATCGGGACTGTAAAAATTAATTTCTTCAGCGTAACCTGACGAATGCGACAGTAAATCCTTCACTAAAATCATCTCTCGTCCATTGCCACGATATTCGGGGATGTAATATTGGACTGGTTTAAAGATATCAATTTTCCCCGCATTTACCAGTTGCATAACAGCTAAGGTGGTGCTGAATACCTCGGTATTTGAACCAAGATCAAACATATGCTGCGGTGTCATTGGTTCAAATAGCGCTAATAATTGGCCCTTTGCATCGTATTTGTTGGCAGAACCATAACTCGTTCTCTTAATGATATTACCTTTGTAAATAACGGCAATAGTTGCTCCCTCAAGAACACTGGTCACATCGTCTTTCATCCATCGATCTACCGCCGCAAATACTGATTTATATGGCGCAACTGCCTCGCTAAGGGTAGGGTAAGGGATACTGATTTTTACGCTAGCCCCTTGTGGTTGCACGTTTTCGACTCGCAAGCTATTGAGCCCATCGATGCTGCGTTTATGCACAGAGATTGTATTGCGCTGAGAAGGCTCAAAAGCGGCTAAATTGAGTTTTTGGTTATTGATATATATATCTGCAGAGATTGCGTTATCGCTTTCAATGATGAGTTCACCGCGGCCCTGATAAGCCTTGAATACAGCTCTGTTGAGTGTTTTATCGGTTGTTTTATAGTGTAATTCTGGAAATACTTTTGACAGCTGATACTGCTGTGTATTTTCGAGTGCTTGTGGTTTATTTATTTGTGCCCTTAATATCTCAGATTGATAAGTTTCATGTAATTGCGCATAACTTATTGGAAAGTACTTTTCCACTAAGGCGAATACAGCAGCCGCAGTCTGACTATTAGACTCACCAGTGACCTGCCATGGTACAAAATGCATTTGAAAAGCAGCCAGTGTGTTGATGGTTTGTTGATCCATTTGACCAGTTAGCACGATGTCGTAGCCATAAACACGCAGTGCTTTTTGAACGAGTCCTAAGCTAGGTAACGATTGATTAAAAGACAACCAATGATGAAGTAAACCTTGGTTGTCATACCAAGCACCAATTCCCTCTTGATATAATCTATACCAAGGAAATTTAGGGCCCGGGTCAGTCTTCCTTAAAGGCGCAACATCCGAATGCCCAACAACCGCTGTAGCTTCAATATCTGGATTTCTGGCGAGTATTTGTTTACTTAATTTAATCAATAATTGTATTTGTTTTTCTTCAAAATCAGGGAAAACACATAAGTCGCGATTTTTTTCGGCGCCCCTAATTTCCGGTATAACAGCTTTTAGTGAGGCCTCGGCAGGACTATCGGCTTTACACAAAGGCATGTTAACAATTTCAATCCCAATACTATGGTCGTTAATACCTGAGCGGCCTTGCCAATAACTAACACCAGCATGCCACGCCCTTTGCTTTTCATCCACTAATTGAAACACGTTGATGTCATTGTAGGGATAGCTTGGATCATCCGCTCTAGGAATTAAATAATGCGAACTGACATTACCTTCTTGCACTAGTGCATCGACTGACTCTTGATAATTTACGGCAGTATAATGCATTACTAAGGACTTAACTCGATAGCTGTAGTTTTTGGAGGCCATTGTTTTAACATCTGACGTGCTCGAACAACTCACTAAAAAAGCAGCACTAGCTATAAGCGAAGCTTGAGCTAGCCTTGTCCAATTTGGCATTCTTTTCCCTTTATAAACACATTGGTACTGCTTGATTTGAATGGCGTGACTTGCGTTTATCAAGCCGTATTTTGTGTGTTAAGGCGACAAACAACGCAAATAAGTAAAATATACACATGTAAATTCAACATTGCCTAATATAATCTTTTGAAGGTTAAATTTAACAAGGCAAGGTGCACAAGACAACTCTATACAGTCATTAAACTGTCGATTTTTTTAACTTATCAGGTAATCTTTGCATTAGAGAGGCAATATTTCGCCCATCACAATCGCAAACTTACGTTCACCGTTCATGCACAAGAAACCGGCGGGGGTGATGCCTTTACTCATTTTTTTATCATCATGCCAATATTTGGGATTTTCGATGACAATATAATCCGAGTGATTTGTTATTAAGCTGACGTTTCCTACAAAGTGGTTAAAGCCTTTTTTGAGCAAATCGATATAGCTTTCATTGGTTAAATACAATTTTTCGATCAATAAAAAAGATCGTCCCGGATCATATGTATAGCCTAATGCATCAATAGTATGTAGTCCATATTGTTCATGTAAGTCGCCAACATCAGCAACGGTGACAAACGTGTCGAAACGAGATTGTTTACGTATCGCAATATCAGTTGTATAGGAATTCCCCGCAAAAGCTAAACCTTTGATAAGCAGATCACAAAGCTTATGCTCTTGGTTCTCAGGAATTTTCCAATATTCCATTTCTAGCTGTTTTAGCTTTTCATCGCTAGTCCAATCTGATTCCGTACAAAGCATATTTAATGCGTGCAGCAACACAAACACATTCATGCTTCGAGCAACCTGACGGTTCGGTGCATTTGGATAGTGGCCCGATTCAATTAATATGGTACTAATTCCACGTTCAGCAATTTGGTCACCGAATGAGCGAGCAGAGAACTCATCATTATAGCGTGCAATACCTTCTGGTAATAATGAGTTGGCTTGCGCTTGCATAAGGGCAATCAATGCCATTGCTTTGTGTCGAGCTGGGTCAATTGTTTTTTGAGGATCAAATGCGGGAGCTAAAAATGCCAAGGTAGAAGATTTGCCATGTTTACCGCATCGGTAGTAGTCATGTTGATCATGCAGATTAAAAGCAAAGTTGGGATGAATTTTTTCGACGAATGCATCGAGTGCTTGGCCTTCCGGTGTTTGCAACACCAATGCATCTCGATTGATATCAATACCTTGGGCATTTTCTCGAGTACCAGCAGCTGCGCCATCTGGGTTGAGCATAGGGATTATGTGTATTGTCAGCAACGATTGCCAGTTTGCATTTAAAGAGGTGCACAGGTCTTCGGTAAGCAGATGAATAATATCTAAAACTGCAGCGGTAGCTGTTGACTCGTCACCATGCATTTGCGTCCACATAAGCACTTTTCTGGAGCCAAATCCCATGCTTATACAATTGATTGTCTGGTCACAAAAAGACTGTCCAATACTAATCCGACTAACACCATCGCGAGTAGCAAAGTCATCGAGTATTGGCATGATATGTTCAGGTGTTAATTGCGGTTTATCGAGATTCGCAACACGATTTTCATAAAGCGTTTGAAGTTCGTCGGATAAAAATATGTCCATCACTAAATGACCCTGTTCGGTAACTCATGTTTGGTTAACAGCACGCCTTAATTTCCCTCTTTCAAAAGTGCTATAAAAAGCATTTTTTTGCTCAGAGTGAAAAGTGACTTTTTATGTCTAAGTTGTCATAATTACTTGTTTTATTCTCGTTTTATTTAATTGTTCTCTAAGCTATTACATCCTATTTAACCAATAATATACCCACTGATAAATCGATGATTTTTTGGTCATGTCGACTTTGTATGTAGACAAATTGGCTTGTACAACAGACCTATTTCTAGTGAGTTGTACCTAAACTGCTTCTAACGCTTTACGCAAAAATCCAGCATTGCTTTTTAGTAAATTTTCACATGTAGTTATGTCATTATTAGTAAGAATTTTGAGTATAGCAAGTTTTGCGCTATTACTTGAAAGTGACAATGCATCCACAGCGACTTGCTCTTCACAATCAGTCGCCTGCATGACAATACGTATTGCTCTGGCTGCTAATTTTTGATTCGTTGCATTCACATCTACCATCAAGTTTTTATAAGTTTTGCCTAATTTAATCATGCTGGCAGTACTTATCATATTCAGTATGAGTTTTTGGGCAGTCCCCGATTTCATTCTGGTTGAACCCGTCAACACTTCGGGTCCGACATTAGCGCAAATACCAATGTCAGCTATTTCGATCAGAGGTGCGTTAGGATTACAAACAATACAAGCAGTTTTGGCATGAATAGATATTGCATAATTTAGTGCACCAATTACATAAGGTGTGCGGCCACTGGCAGCAATACCAATTAGCATGTCTTGTTGATTAAACTGTATATTTACAAGGTCGCGTTGAGCTGCGCTAATATCATCTTCGGCACCTTCAACGGCGTTAATTAACGCCGTTTCACCGCCAGCAATAATACCGACAACAACATTGCTATGTACACTAAATGTCGGTCTACATTCAACTGCATCTAAAATACCTAGCCTGCCACTTGTGCCAGCCCCAATATATACAAGGCGCCCGCCTTGTTTTAAGCAAGCGACGGCCGCATCAACTGCTCGGGTTATTTCAGGAATGGCTTTCGCCACAGCGCCGGCGACAAGACTGTCTTGCTGATTAATGCACTGTAGGGCATCGGTAGTGCTCATTAAGTCAATTTGCTCGCTTAACGGGTTAATACTCTCTGATGGTATGTGATCCAACTCATTTAGTATTTGCTGTGTGTTACTCATATCCTAGCCTTCATTGAATTATTATTACCCAGTAAACAAACAGTGGTAGCGATGAATGTCGCGATGACTAATTGCCACGAGAATCCTAGACTAAATTGATATTCATTGGGTAAATATAGATCCATTATATAAGGTTGCATTAGTACTGGAATAAGGAAGCCAATGATTAATGCTGCCAAAATCGAGAACCCAGACCCTCTGCTGCTGAATAAAGCGGTGAAATAAACACCAAGCAAGCCGCTGTATGAGAAAATCATAACGCTTAGTGCAAAAGCCAACAATGGCATGTCACTATATTGTTGCCAGTAAAAACATAGAGCGGCCATTATGCTCAGTGCAATAGCAACAATAATCATACTAATTCTGCCAGCTTTGACCATGTGTCTTTCTGAAAGCTTTTTACCTTTGTTGATTAAAATCCCGCGATAAATGTCTTGCACAGCGACCGAGGACATCGAATTAAGTCCAGAATTAAGCGTGGATAGTGCGGCTGCAATAATACCAATGGTGACGACTGCTTTAATTCCATTAGGTAAGTCGGTGAGTACATAATACATAAAGATTGTTACCGTTTGACCTACAAATTCTGGAGTAGGTACGTCACCATTAGCAACACTTTGGCTCATCAAGTCAGGGCGTTGGTAATAAATATAGAGCAGCATACCGATAACGACAAAAATCAAAACAACGGGTATGCCCATCAATATAGAAGAGGTAAGTGCTTTGGTTGCCTCCTTAGCATCTTTACAAGTTAACATGCGCTGTGTCACGTCCTGATCCATACCGAACGCGGCGATATTTAACAATACAAAACCGGTAATTACAGACCAAAAGCCGAAAACGCCGGTTGGTGAAAAATCCAATGAGAAATCAAGGAATGTCAGCTTTGATTGAGAACCATCGGTTGGCACTTGCAAAGCATTGATTATGGTACTGAAGTCGGCTGGGATACTCAAGAGTAGATAAGCCAGCACTAATATAGCTGCCGAAATATAAACAATGCATTGAATAACATCACTATAAATAATGGTGCGAATACCACCATAAACTGTGTATAGAAGGCCAATAGTGGTGATTAACGCAATTGAAATTATGACACTGGATGCTTCTATGTTACCGAATAATATCATTGAAATGGCAATTGCTGCCATATATAGTCTGGCTCCGCTTGCAAACAGGCGGCCCACCAAATAGACAGTGCCAGCCTGGTACTTTGCTTGTTCACCAAAGCGCTGTGCTAATAGTTCATATACAGTAAATACCTTAAACTTATAGAACTTGGGCAATAAAAAAGTAGCAACAAAAAAAGCAGCAATAAAGCCGGCAATATTGGTTGCCAAATAAGTTAGGTCTCCGCGGTAGCCTTGGTCAGGGCCTCCAAGAAAGGTAGCTGCACTTTGCGAGGTGGCTAATACTGAAATAGCGACCACCCACATTGGCATCGACTTACCACCAAGAAAGTAATCATTCGGAGTTGACGCTTGGCGATTATATAGCCAACCTGTGACAACTAAGAGGAGCCCGTACCCTCCAAAAATTAGCCAGTCGATAGTAGAAAATTGATCAATCATAACGCTCTTATAGTTATTTTAATGGGAATGCCTGCCTGTAAAAATGAAGATGTCGGCATTTGGCCTCATTCGTTTGATTTATCTTGTCATTAACCCATTAATCATGATGAAAAACAAGTTTCACTAGTTTACTATCGTTGCACTTATCAATAGGAAACTTATTTTTGGCTAGATATACTCACGCAATAATCGACCTTGAAGCGCTTAAACATAATTTTACGACTATGAGTCTTTGCTCGCCAAACAGCAAACAAGTCGTTGTTGTGAAGGCTGATGCCTATGGGAATGGTGCTATCGCTGTCGCGAAATGTTTGCAAAAACACGTTGATATGTTTGCCGTTGCTTTTATCGATGAAGTATTTGAATTAAGAGACGCTGGCATAACACAGCCAATTCTTGTTCTTCAGGGTCCGCATCAAGAACAGGAGTGTGAACTTACCAAAACACTTAATGTAGTTTGGATGCTACATGTTGAACAGCAGTTGAATTGGATTAACAAACGCATAAAAAACAATGAACTAAGTAACATGCATCATTGGGTTAAGTTTGATACTGGTATGCATCGTCTAGGTTTTATGCTTGAAGATTACGCTCGTTTGAACGCAGATTATACATATATATTTCATCCTAAAACGGTAGTTGTAACCCATCTAGCAACCGCAGACGAGCCCGAGAATAAAGCGTCCCTAAGGGCAATTCATCAATTCCTGAATGTAATGGCCGATAGGCATAGTTGTTTGTCTATTGCTAACTCGGCAGCTAATATCTGTTTACCTGAGTCTGCAAAAACATGGAATAGAATGGGGATCTCCTTGTATGGAAGTTCGCCGTTTGAAAACGATGAAGTGTCGGTTGATCTTAAACCCGTTATGCAATTAAATAGCGAAGTCATCGCATTGCGAGATATAGCTAGCGGTGAGTCAGTTGGTTATGGATCAACATGGACAGCAAATAAACCCTCAGTTATTGCCACCGTAGCGATAGGCTATGCAGACGGCTACCCGCGACATGCGCCGATTGGCACTCCAGCCTTATTTGATGGCCTTGTAGGTAAATTAGTAGGGCGAGTTTCGATGGACATGTTGACCTTTGATGTGACCCACATAGAAAAGGTTGAAATAGGTACAAAAGTTGAACTTTGGGGGAAAAACCTTCCAATTAACGAAGTTGCAAAACAGGTAGGCACTATTGGCTATGAGCTAATGACGCGCATCTCGAAAAGAGTGCCTAGGAAGTTTCTTTAATGCACTACTTTGTTGGTGTTGATGCCGGAGGAACACATTGCCGAGCTTCCTTATATGATGACAACGGAAGTGCCATCAGTATTGGCAATGCGGGAGGTGCTAACGTATTTAGCGATTTCGTTTCTGCGATGCAGCAAATTAGCCTTGCAATAGACTTAGCTATTAACAGTTCAAAGCTATCGATCGATAAAAAATCGCTTATTGTTGGTGCGGGTTGTGCTGGTGGTCAAACAAAGCAAGCTCAGCAAAATCTCATGCAATGGAAGTCTCCCTATAAGCACTTTTTTATGATGAGTGATCTGCACGCAAGTTGCTTAGCGGCTAATAGTGGTCAAGACTGTGTCATTCTGATTACAGGAACCGGTTCATCGATTGCACATTACCATAAGGGATATGCGACTCAATATGGCGGTCATGGGTTTATACATGGTGACGAGGCAAGTGGAGCTTGGTTAGGATTGTGTGCAATACAATTATTGCTTAAGAGCTATGACAAGCTGGTCCAAGACCAACCATTCTGCAGCGCAATATCACAAGCCATAGGTTTACATTGCAAAAGCACAACTAACACTAATAAACATAGTGCAAATATCGATTATATTCTAACTCACTTCAAGTCTAGGCTTGCCTCAGACTACGCCAAGCTTGCGCCTGTTATTATTGGCCTGCACCGATCTGGAAATGTAACAGCCAATGAACTTGTTAGCCAAGGTGTAGATTATTTATACTCAATATTAATATCGAATTCTCTTCACTGCGGGGCGCCAATATTTATGACTGGTGGGTTAGCTACAACTTACCGGCCTTTGTTAGAACAGAAGCTAGGGCAGGCTGTGCACTTAATGCAACGACCTGCTCAAGATGGAGCGATGATATTTGCTAAATCTACAATGAATCCAGCAGAAAGAGTTAAACAACAAATTGAAGACCTGAAAAGCAGTTTGACATAATTGTTTAACATACTCGGTAAGCTCGAGTCTGCTAGAAACGGCTACTCGGACGGCTACTCGGACGGCTGCTCGAACTTCTACTTGATTACCATTTAACCAGCATGTCAGCATAAATGGGTCGGTCCAGCAAACTCTCTCGTACAAGGTTTTGCTTGAGTAAATCAGCGTATTTAGCATTCGCTTTTAATCTTTCAATTCCTTTGTCAAAGGCTGCTATAACGGCCTTGGCGTCAGCATGATTACGGTTCATTGCTAACGTTACATTGACTGTTATTAAAGGTTCTTTCGACATATAAATAGGCTTTTCACCGACACTCTTTAGTAATAGATTCATCTCCACTACCATGGCTTTGTCGACCAATAGAAAATCAACTCGATCTTCTGCTAGCTGCTCTATGTTATCGAAAAACGAAGGTGAGCGAGCCCATCGCACATCACGCTCACCGCGCAATTGGTCTGTATTAGCGAAACGATTTTCAATGCCAACACGCTCTCTGTAGAGCTGTTCAAGACGAACAATATCTTCAGCTCTTTGATAGCGGGAGACTGCGTGCAAGTTAACGACCATGTATGGTTGAGAGTAAATGAAATCGTCCTTTACATCACTAAGTGAATAATGGTCAATGTAGCCGGCAAATTTGCCCGACTTTAATCCGCTTCCAGACCAAGCTTGCGTCGTTGCTGTTATGTTGGTCTGCCAATCATCATTTAGGGCTGCAGCAACTAAGTCCATTTGGCGAGCGGGTAATTGATGTTCATCAATATAGGTCGCTACTTTGTTGCCAACAAGGTTGACTGTTTTCGCTTGCACACTGGTTGATGCCAACATGACTACTGAAATTAACAATAAGGCGCTTTTTCTAATCATTTTAATTTTTTGACTCATTTGGCTGATATAAGTAAGTAGGCAATTTCCGCTAGTTAACACATCCGTTCGTACTGACAATTTCATACTCATTTTGTTACCTTTAAAACACTGTTATTGTTAGTACGAGTTTTCACTCACTTTTGGACTATTCTCCAAATGAACCTGCGGCGCCAGGGAATACCACCGGGCTTTCAAAGCCGTCTTGACTAACACTAGCAACACCAAAGAAGTAGTTATCTATAACGATATTTGCAAGTGTGGCTGTCGTTACGTTACCGACATACTTGCTGTACTGCCACTGTGGCGCATCAGTTAATCGCCAATATATCTTGTAACCCTTTAAGTGTGGATTGTTAGACGGTGCTGATGAAGTATCATGGGGTTTCCAGCTCAGCGTCGTTGAAGGCTGAACGGCACCAGTGATGGTCACATCAGCTGGTGGATTTGGTGCGTTAGCCATACCAGCAAGAGACACTGCGTTAAGCGCTGTGAGCTTCGCTGCATATTGAAAGTTAACACCCTCAATAGTATCACCGTATACAATGCCCTCTTCAATTCTCAAATCCTGATGCTGTCTTTGGTAGTGTTCGTTAGTTTCCATAATACGCACGCCAGGATAGCCTAAATCATTGAACGGGCGATGGTGTCCACCGCGCCTGAATCTGTCTAATCGATATACGACCATGGTGTCTAAATTGTTTATGTAGCGGTCAGCCATTAAATCAATATAGCGAGCCAAATTTCTACTAGGACTATCAACTTCGCCACCTGTAAACCTGCGGTAGGTTGCTTCATCTCTAGTTTCGGTGTTTCTTGTTCCTTCGGCGAATATACGGGCTGACGTATTATTGATAACGCCATTGATGCCTTCGATGTTACCGATCATGTCGTTGTTTAACACTGCTTTTAAACGCCAATTATTTGCTTTTGCATATTCTGCTAAAATTTTACCACCGAAAAGGCCTTGTTCTTCTCCTGCGAGTGCGGCATAAACAATACTGCCTTCAAACTTGTACTTACTGAGCACTCTTGCTGCTTCTAATGTGCCGGCGACACCTGATGCATTGTCATTTGCCCCTGGTGAATCAGACACACTGTCCATAACATCGCTGACACGTGAATCAATATCACCACTCATCATCACATAACGATTTGCATCCGTTGTGCCTTTTTGAATAGCGATAACGCTAACGACTTCGGTCGCATTTGGAATACGTTGCTCTCCAGAAATAACTTGAGATTGAAAGAACACTTCTAAACAACCACCACATTCAGTAGAAATTTTCTCAAATTCTTCCTTAATCCAACGTCGCGCAGCTCCAATACCACGAGTTTCGGACTCTGTTTCTGAGAGAGTATGTCGGGTGCCAAAGCTAACTAAAGTGCGGATGTCTTGCTCGATTCTATTTGCAGATATGTCTTTTGCTATTTCATGCAACAGCGCAGAGTCAGTATAGTTGATGGGGCTTGGTTGCGTTTGTTGCGCATGCGCAATATTATTATTGACTAGCAATGAGGAAGAAAAAACCAGCATGCTACAAGCAAGAGTACTACTTAATTTTTTTAGTGAATAAAATGTTTTCCACATATAACATCCTTAAAAGATATTTCTTAAATAATGCACTTAAGTTAATGCATTATTAAAGTACTGATAGAGTAAACCATTGCTGGTCACTTAGTTTACGATTATTAAAAACCTAGATGAACGCATACGCATCACCAAATAATTCAGTTTTGCTGAGGCCTAATGCACAAAATTCATCTCTTATTGTCGCTGACATTTCAAACCTACCTGCGGTGTATACCTGTTTATCTGAAAAGTCGGTGATGTCTTTCATCACTGCTTTGTGAACCCAACCAGTGTGTCCATGCCAGTCATCACTGGGGTGTTCAACCACAGGGAAGAATGTAAAATTTGGATGTGTAGCGCTCATTATTTCTAACTCAGCACATTCGTATAAATCATCAATTGTCTTTGCTCCCCAATATAATTTTACTTCTCTATTTGGCTGATTTTCAAGACAATCTAAAACAATTGATTTTGCATACGAATAACCTGTTCCGCCAGCAACTATAATTGCTGATAGGTTGGAATTTCTTAAAAAAGCTTTTCCTAAAGGGGCTTCAATGATCAACTTACCTTCATCTTTGCATTTTGTCAGTACTTCAAAAGCATAGCCATTAGCTGGATCAGCCCCTATATGAAGTTCTATTTTATTAGACAAATTAGGTGCACTCGCCATTGAAAAAGGACGTTTGTCGTTCTCACCCATAACTACTTGGAGGTATTGGCCTGCTATAAATTCAAGCGGGAATTCGGGCACTAATATTACTTTGTACACAATTGATGTTTGCGCTTCAATTGACTCAACCGTGCAATTAATCACTTTCATGAAAGTCCTTTATTAACTTGTTATGTTATTTTTAATATCGTTGATTTTCTTACACTATCTCGAGCAATCCGAGTTTATCCCATTGTAGACTTGAGTCTATGCGGGTAGCTATCGCCCAGATAATGTCTTTCCAATCTAGTGCGTTCAAATCATCATCACAGACTATCACACATTTCGTGCACATGAATTATCGAAAAAACGGCCATACCCCTATCATGACTGGCTTTGCATGCCGTACGATATGAATAGCCTTGGGGGTGACAAGTTAAAACCGACTATTCTGGCAAACTGTTTTATAAAAAATGAGAATAAAAAAATAAATTCGCTGATGATACTCATCTACGCGCAGAGAATTTGCCAATGATACTCACCTTTGCGACCTTCGCGCGAAGTCTAACAAAAAATAACCCAAGCTGATAATTCATTCTGCGGATTTTAGTCACGGCATTGTTACTCTAAAAATATACGCATTGATCAACTCACAAAATGAAATTGTTTTTTACTTTTTGTTATTATGGCCGATAGATCATTAGTATCCAAAATATGACAATGTTAGGAGTGTTTGTGTTCAAGTTTTCTATTTTTATTAGTTTTTTTCTCGTTTTTATCGGCAGTAGTCAAGCTCAGCAATTAGAGGCTGTGCAGATTTACAGTCAAGATGAATTGATAAAAATGATTAATAACAATGAACATTTGCAACGTGTTGTCGCTGACCGCTGCCAGCTAGTCCAAGATATTGAAGCTAGAGCGGAAGTGCTTATGGTGCCAGCCTACCAATTTTTGTGGGGCGACATGCTTGCCTGGGGAGTTTGCGTTGATGCCGAACCAGAGCGCGGTATTTATTACATGCGAGAGGCTGCTGCACAGGGTTTGGCTACTGCGCTAGAACAGTTGGGTCGTTACCACTCTGTGGGTAAGTTAGTGCAAGAAGATAAAAAGCGTGCGGTAATCTATTTGCGTGAAGCATCAGCCTTAGGTAATCTAAAAGCGCAATTACAATTGGCTGAATTATTTATTGACGGCTATGGTAGTCCTTACGATTTTGAAGATTTATATCACTGGCTGTATAACGCCATTACAGATGACAGACGAACCCATCAACAAATAGCAACTTACATGGGAGAACTGGAATCCCTTATGCACCCCAAAGTGGTTAGAAATGCGCGTAAACCTATGGTTAATTAATACCTGTTCAATATCTTATTATACTTGGTTTAAACGAAAGCAAAATAATTCAAATTAATGCTCAATTGCTGGGCAATAATAATTGTCACAGACTTGCAACAAAAAGCTTGGTATAATACTCCCGAATTTAACAACGAAAAGAATGAATGTCAGAAGATCCGCATTACTCAAGAGAAAAAGAAAAATACGAAAACCCGGTAGCAAGCCGTGAATTCCTGCTCGAAACACTTTCCAACGCTAACCAATCGCTCTCCTTTTTAGAAATCTGCAATATTGTCAATGCTAAAGATGAAGATGCCAAAATTGGTGTTCAGCGACGATTGCGTGCCATGGAGCGTGAAGGGCAAGTCGCTTTTACTCGCGATAAAAAATATGAAGTACAAAAAGCAGAAGCACTTATTAGAGGCCGCGTCATTGGCCATCGCGACGGTTATGGCTTTTTAAAGCACTCCGATACCGAGAAAGACTTATTTATCCATCAAGGCCAAATGCAAACCTTATTGCACGACGATATCGTCGAAGGTGTATGCAGTGGTGCTGATAGGCGAGGTCGAGCAGAGTTTCGCCTCAATAGAGTACTCGAACCCAGAACAGAACCAATTGTAGGACGGTTCTTTATGGAAGAAGGTGTCTCGATCGTTATCCCAGATGATAACCGCATTTCACACGAAATCATTATTCCACCAGAAGGCCGAAATGGCGCTAGACAAGGTCATGTTGTTGTCGTTGAGGTAACCCAAAGACCACGTCGCCAAGCTAACGCCATCGGTAAAATACTTGAAATATTGGGCGAGCACATGGCGCCGGGTATGGAAATTGAAATGGCATTGCGCAGTTTTGATATTCCGCATAACTGGCCAAAAGGTGTTTTAAAGCAAGTTGAAGGTTTGGCTGAAGAAGTTCCGGAGCAGTCGAAAGAAGGCCGTGTCGATTTACGTGAGTTGCCTCTAATGACAATTGATGGCGAAGATGCCAGAGATTTTGATGACGCCGTATATTGTCAGCCGAACGAAGATGGCTCATGGCAATTATGGGTGGCTATTGCTGACGTAAGTTCTTACGTTAAAACAGGCACAGCTTTGGACAGCGAGGCTCAAAATCGCGCTACTTCTGTGTATTTCCCTGAAAAAGTCATCCCAATGTTGCCGGAAGTTTTATCCAACGGTCTATGCTCACTCAATCCTGATGTTGATCGACTTTGTCTGGTATGCGAAATGACAATTTCTGTCGACGGAAAATTAAGTGAATATGAATTTTACGAGGCTGTAATGCGTTCTCATGCGCGTCTCACATACAATAAAGTGTGGGGTATTCTTAAGGGCGATGAAACCTTAATTACCCGTTATGAGAAACATGTACCCCACCTAAACAATCTCAATCATGTGTTTAAAGCATTAAAGAAGTCCCGACAAGGTCGTGGTGCTATTGAATTTGAAACGATCGAAAGTAAGTTTGTATTTAACGCACAACGAAAAATTTCTCATATCATTGCCGTAGAGCGCAATGAAGCCCACATGCTAATTGAAGAATGTATGATTATGGCGAACGTATCTGCGGCAGAGTTTTTGCAAAAGAATAAAGCAGAAGGTTTGTTTCGAATCCATGATAAGCCCGATGAAGACCGTTTAATCACGTTCAAGACATATCTTGCAGAGATTGGTATTCCGTTTACTGTAAATGAAGTGCCTACACCAGCTGATTTTAAAAGTGTGATGAAAAAAATTCAACATAGACCAGATAAAGAGCTTATTCAAACTATGTTACTACGTTCTATGAAACAAGCGGTCTACTCGCCAGACAATGTGGGTCACTTTGGGTTAGCTCTCGATGCTTATGCGCATTTTACATCTCCAATTCGTCGCTATCCTGATTTAGTTGTTCATCGAGCCATAAAGGCGATTATCGATAAACAGCATACGCGCAAATCAAGAACGGGAGGAAAGGCTTATACAGCTGCAGAAGTTGAACAACTCGGCGAACAATGTTCAATGGCTGAACGTCGTGCAGATGACGCCACGAGAGATGTTTCTGATTGGCTCAAATGTGAATTTATGCAAGATCATGTTGGTGATGTGTTTGACGGTATTATTGCCTCAGTAACCAACTTTGGTCTTTTTGTTCGAATTACTGAATTTCAAATCGATGGACTTGTCCACATTACGTCATTAGCAAGTGATTACTATCATTATGATGACCAAAAACAGTGCCTAGTTGGTGAAGGTTCAGGGCTCATGTACAGGCTAGGCGACGAAGTGAAGATCAAAGTTGCTGGTGTAAATCTTGATGAGCGCAAAATTGATTTGTTGATTGATGGTGTTACAAGTACTCGTGGAAAGGTCAATGCGCCGCGCAAACGAGGTGCTAAATCAGGCAGAAAAGGCGTAAAAACAGGAACAGACGTTGGTAAGGAGCGCACTAAAGACGGTTCCTCTAAAGCGGGAAAGAAGCCGCAAGAGAAGGCGAGTAAAGATGACTCTTCTGCGAATAACAAGCCAGCGGTAAAACGCAAGCCGACTGCTAGAAAAAGACCAGGGCCGGCATCGAAAACTAGCAAATCATCAAAAAATAAAAAACGGACATAGCAATGGCTCAACAAGAATTAATATATGGATTGCATGCGATGACTGCCGTTATCGATCGTGAGCCTGAACGTCTTATTGAATTGTTTGTGCTGAAAGGCCGAGAAGATGAACGCTTGGCTTATATTATCAATGAAGCGATGCGGCACGACATAGGCATTCAATTTTGTCAGCGTAAAACGCTAGACGACAAATGCAACGGTGAACAGCATCAGGGCGTCGTTGCTCGTGCTAAACCCGGTAAAGTGCTGGATGAACATGATCTGGATGGTATACTTAAGAATCAAGCTTCACCATTTTTACTAGTATTAGATGGTGTTACTGATCCGCATAATTTAGGTGCTTGTTTGCGCACAGCAGATGCGGCGGGTGTACATGCTGTTATTGTGCCTAAAGATAAATCAGCGACATTGTCTCCTACCGTTCGTAAAGTTGCGTGTGGAGCGGCTGAAGCTATTCCACTAATTCAGGTCACTAATCTGTCACGCACCTTAAAAGCAATGCAGGATGCTGGTGTTTGGATTGTTGGCACAGCGGGTGAAGCTGAACAATCAATTTATGCATGTAAACTGATTGGTCCAACTGCACTAGTGATGGGATCTGAAGATAAAGGCATGCGCAGGCTTACGCGTGAAAACTGCGATGAACTGATTAAGTTACCTATGGCTGGCTCAGTCAGTAGCTTGAATGTGTCAGTTGCCACTGGCGTATGTTTATATGAAATTGTTAGGCAACGACAAATATAAGCATCGCTCGCGTCCGCCGTGGCGGGGCATTGCTAATCGCAAGGAGCGACAACGTCCCTACAATTTGCCAGTTTTTATAAACCCTCTTAGCACACTTCATTACTTGGCCAAGAAAGCGCCTTATACTAAGTGAATAAACTTGCTTGATTCTCAAATTAAACTTCCGCTAAGCCTAATTTTCTGTTATAGTTTCGCGCCCTTTTTGTAGGGGTGTAGTCTGTTTTTTCTAAAATTCCTTTTGGAATCAAGGGTGAAATAGTAGCTAAGAGGCTCGAGAGAGTCATAATAATTAACAGCGGAGCACTAAACATGATCCAAATGCAATCTAACCTGGATGTTGCCGATAACTCGGGGGCTCGCAGGGTTCAGTGTATTAAGGTTCTTGGTGGCTCGCATCGCCGTTATGCACATATCGGTGACATCATCAAAGTTACTGTCAAGGAAGCAATTCCTCGCGGTAAAGTGAAGAAAGGTGATGTTCTGAATGCAGTGGTGGTGCGTACTAGAAAAGGCGTTCGTCGTGCAGATGGTTCAACCATTCGTTTCGATAACAACGCAGCTGTTTTGCTTAACGCAAACAAGCAACCGATTGGTACGCGTATCTTTGGCCCGGTCACTCGTGAGCTTCGTGGAAATTCATTCATGAAGATCATCTCATTGGCCCCAGAGGTACTATAAGGAGTCACGATAATGGCTAATAAAATTCGTCGTGATGATGAAGTAGTCGTGTTAGCGGGTAAAGACAAAGGAAAGCAAGGCAAAGTCTTGAAAGTACTTTCGTCAGACAACCGTTTAGTAGTTGAAGGTGTTAGCATCGTCAAGAAACATCAGAAGGCCAATCCACAGATTGAACAGCCGGGCGGTATTATTGAAAAAGAAGCGACCATTCATGTGTCTAATGTAGCGTTAGTTAACCCAGCAACGGGTAAAGCTGATCGCGTTGGTTTCCGTGTTGAAGATGAAAAGAAAGTTCGTTTCTTTAAGTCTAACGGCGACCTAGTATAATAAATGGAGAGTACGATGGCGAAACTGCATGATTTCTATAAAGAAACAGTAGTAGCTGAACTTGCGAAGCAGTTCGGGTACAAAAGCGTCATGCAAGTCCCTCGGATTGAGAAAATCACTCTAAACATGGGTTTAGGTGAAGCGGTAGCAGACAAGAAAGTTCTTGAATCAGCGCAAGCTGAAATGGCAGCGATTGCCGGTCAAAAACCAATTGTTACTGTCGCTAGAAAATCTGTTGCGGGTTTTAAAATCCGTGAAGGTTATCCGATTGGCTGCAAAGTAACCCTGCGTGGCGAACGTATGTGGGAATTCCTTGAGAGATTAATCTCAATTACAATTCCACGTATCCGTGACTTCCGTGGTCTTAACCCGAAATCATTTGACGGTCGAGGCAACTATAGCATGGGTGTTCGTGAACAAATCATCTTCCCTGAAATCGAATTCGATAAAGTGGATAAAGTACGCGGTATGGATATTACTATCACTACCAGTGCTCAGACTAACGACGAAGCGCACGCTCTATTGAGTTCGTTCAGCTTCCCGTTTAGAAAATAAGGTGTAAGGGTTATGGCAAAAGAATCAATGAAGGCGCGCGAAGTAAAACGTGCCAAGCTGGTTAAACAGTATGCAACGAAACGTTCAGCGATTAAAGCGGTGATCAGTGACGTAAACTCTTCTGAGGAAGAGCGCTGGCAAGCTGTTCTTGATCTGCAAAAACTTCCACGTGACTCGTCTCCGTCGCGCCAACATAATCGTTGTCGTATTACGGGCCGTCCACATGGGTTCCTACGCAAATTTGGTCTTTCCCGTATAAAGCTTCGTGAAGCTGCTATGCGTGGTGAAGTCCCTGGCCTTAAAAAAGCTAGCTGGTAAGGAGAGCAGACTATGAGCATGCAAGATCCTATAGCAGATATGTTTACCAGAATTCGTAACGGCCAAATGGCTTCTAAAGTTGCGGTTTCTATGCCTTCTTCTAAAGTACGTGTTGCTATTGCAAAAGTACTAGAAGCAGAAGGTTATGTCGAAGGTTCTTCAGTAACTGAAGGCGTTAAGCCTGTATTACAAGTTACTTTGAAGTATTTCGAAGGTAAAAAAGTAATTGATACAATCGAACGAGTCAGTCGTCCTGGTTTACGCATCTATAAGAAAAAAGATGAGTTACCAAAAGTGATGGGCGGACTTGGGGTTGCTATCGTGTCTACCTCAAAAGGTGTGATGACTGACCGTGCAGCGCGTAAAGCGGGCATGGGTGGTGAGATCATCGGTTATGTAGCATAACAGGGGAATAATTATGTCACGTATAGCAAAAGCACCTGTCGACATCCGAGCTGGCGTAGAAATTAGTATCGCTGGCCAAGAAGTCACAGTTAAAGGAAGTAAAGGTACATTGACTCGCGTATTTAATAACGCTGTTGAAGTAGTCCAAGTAGAGAACCAATTGAAAGCACTTCCTCGTGAAGCATTTACTAACCATTGGGCTCAAGCTGGTACTGCTCGCGCATTATTAGACCAGATGATTGTTGGTGTTACCGATGGTTTTGAAAAGAAACTTCAACTTAATGGTGTTGGTTACCGTGCAAATGCACAAGGTAGCAAACTAAACCTTACGTTGGGCTTTTCACACCCTGTCGGCTACGAAATGCCTGAAGGCATTACCGTAGAAACCCCTACGCAAACTGAAATCATTGTCAAAGGCATTGATAAGCAGGTTGTAGGTCAGGTTGCAGCGAATATCCGCGCTTACCGTCCACCAGAGCCATATAAAGGCAAAGGTGTTCGTTACGCAGATGAAACTGTGCGTCGTAAAGAAGCTAAGAAAAAGTAGGTAGGTAATACGATGGATAAGAAATCAGCTCGCTTACGTCGCGCTACTCGCGCCCGTAAGAAAATTAGTGAGTTAGGTGCACATCGCTTGGTTATTAACCGCACACCTCGCCACATCTATGCTCAGTTAATCGCTCCAAGCGGTTCTGAAGTATTAGCAGCAGCTTCTACTGTAGAAAAAGAACTTAAGGGTTCTTTAACATCTACAGGCAACGCAGAGGCAGCAGCGGCAATTGGTAAAGCGATCGCAGAACGTGCTATCGAAAAAGGCATTAAGAAAGTCGCCTTCGATAGAAGTGGATTTAAATATCATGGTCGTGTGAAAGCACTGGCTGATGCCGCTCGTGAAGCGGGCCTTCAGTTCTAGGAGTTTAAAATGGCTAAGCAAGAAGTTCAACAACAGGGTGATCTGTTAGAAAAGCTCATCGCTGTAAACCGTGTATCAAAAGTTGTTAAGGGTGGTCGCATCTTTAGTTTTACAGCTTTGACAGTGGTTGGCGATGGCAATGGTCGCGTTGGTTTTGGTTACGGTAAGGCACGTGAAGTACCTGCTGCAATCCAAAAAGCAATGGAAAAGGCTCGACGCAATTTAGTTGACGTCGACCTAAACGGCAATACATTACAGCATCCAATTAAAGGTCGTCATTCTGGCTCTAAAGTTTACATGCAGCCTGCATCTGAAGGTACTGGTATTATTGCCGGTGGTGCGATGCGTGCAGTACTTGAAGTAGCTGGTGTTCAGAACGTACTTTCAAAATGCTACGGTTCTACAAACCCAATAAACGTTGTACGTGCAACAGTCAATGCTCTAGTGGAAATGAATTCACCAGAGAAGATTGCTGCAAAACGTGGTTTGTCAGTCAAAGATATTTTGGGGTAATCGAACATGTCTAAGATGATTAAAATAAAGCAAACTAAAAGCTCAATCGGGCGTCTTCCTAAGCACAAAGCAACATTAGTTGGTTTAGGATTGCGTAAAATCGGACAAGTACGTGAGTTGGAAGATACTCCGTCAGTTCGTGGCATGATCAACCGTGTTCAATACATGGTTGAGATAGTAGAGGAGTAATTCATGAGACTTAATACGCTCGCTCCTGCCGAAGGAGCTAACAAAGCAAGTAAGCGCGCGGGTCGCGGTATCGGTTCTGGCTTAGGCAAGACTGGTGGCCGTGGTCATAAAGGTCAGAAGTCTCGCTCAGGCGGCACTGTTAGACCTGGTTTTGAAGGTGGTCAAATGCCTCTTCAACGTCGTTTGCCGAAATTCGGTTTTACGTCACGTAAATCGTTCGTAACTGACCAAGTTACTCTCAGTGAAATTGCTAAAGTAGACGGCGATATTGTTAATCTTGAAACTTTGAAAGCAGCGGGTCTTATTAAAAAAGAAATCCTGTTTGTAAAAGTTATGAAGAGTGGCGAAATCAAGCGTTCTGTTACTTTAAGCGGTATCCGAGTTAGCAAAGGTGCACTCGAAGCGATTAACGCGGCTGGCGGTAAAGTAGAGGAATAAGCTAAATGGCAAAACCAGGACAAGATTCAGGAGCAAAAGGCGGACTAAGCGAGCTTAAATCTCGCTTGCTGTTTGTTCTTGGAGCAATCATCGTGTTTAGGCTGGGCTCTTATGTGCCTATCCCTGGTATTGATGGCAACGTGTTGGCTCAATTATTTGAACAACAGAAAGGCACCATAGTAGAGATGATGAACATGTTCTCTGGTGGTGCTCTTGAGCGTGCTTCAGTACTAGCGTTAGGGATTATGCCTTACATTACAGCTTCAATTATTGTGCAGTTGCTTTCGCATATGTACCCTCCATTGATGGAGCTGAAAAAAGAAGGTGAAGCGGGTAAACGGAAAATTAGTCAATACACAAGGTATCTTACTTTGATGTTAGCTATTTTTCAGTCTGTCGGTATTGCTACTGGTCTGCCAAATTTGGTGCAAGGTTTAGTAGTAAACCCTGGCATTGGTTTCTATTTTACAGCTATCGTGAGTTTGGTCACCGGTACCATGTTTTTGATGTGGTTAGGTGAACAAATTACAGAACGCGGCATTGGAAATGGTATCTCGATACTCATTTTCGCTGGTATCGTAGCGGGTTTACCAACAGCGATTGGGCAAACTGCAGAACAAGCAAGATTGGGTGAGATTAATCTCCTGTTCTTGCTCGTTATCGGTGCCATTATTGTAGCGTTGACATACTTGGTTGTTTTCGTAGAACGTGCGCAACGCCGCATTGTTGTAAACTACGCAAAGCGCCAACAAGGTCGTAAGGTTTTTGCTGCGCAAAGTTCACATTTACCGTTAAAGGTGAATATGGCGGGCGTTATACCGCCTATCTTTGCATCAAGCATCATCCTTTTCCCAGGTACGCTTGCTGGTATGGTCGGTCAGAACGAGACATTTTCTTTCTTGACTGATGTATCTCTCGCATTGTCTCCTGGTCAACCTTTGTACGTTATGTTATATGCTGGAACGATTATTTTCTTTTGCTTCTTTTATACGGCATTGGTTTTTAATCCTCGCGAAACAGCTGATAATCTAAAGAAATCTGGTGCTTTTGTTCCTGGTATTCGTCCAGGAGAGCAAACCTCTCGATATATCGATAAGGTGATGACTCGTTTAACATTAGCCGGTGCTCTCTATATTACTTTTGTTTGTTTGGTGCCCGAGTTCTTACTACTGTGGTTTAACGTTCCGTTTTACTTTGGTGGTACATCACTACTCATTATATGTGTAGTGGTAATGGACTTTATGGCTCAGGTGCAGACCCATTTGATGTCACATCAATATGGCGATGTTCTTAAGAAAGCGAATCTTAAAGGTTAGGCATTGTGCCTAGCTTTTTAAGTTAGCTATTTACGGAGTGATGTGATGAAAGTTCGTGCATCCGTTAAGCGGATTTGCCGTAACTGCAAGGTCATAAAACGTAACGGCGTTGTTAGAGTGATCTGTGTAGAGCCTAAGCATAAGCAAAGGCAAGGTTAATCCAAGCTCTTTTAAATTAGAGTATAAACATGGTTTTTAATATCGGGCTGCTGTACTAGCGCCCGAGCCCTAAAACCTTTATTTGCATTTTTGTTACTGGGTAAGTATCCTATCGGGCTTTTTAGGCTAGTAACAACAAATATAAGGAGTGCTGTTAATGGCCCGTATCGCTGGCATTAACATTCCTGATCACAAACATGCTGTCATTGCTATTCAAGCAATTTTCGGTATCGGCGCAACACGAGCGAAAGCTATTTGTGTTGGTGCAGGTGTATCAGAATCAACCAAGATGAAAGATCTTGATGAAACGACCATTGATAAACTTCGTGAAGAAGTTGCTAAATTTACAGTTGAGGGTGACCTTCGCCGTGAAGTATCAATGAGCATTAAACGTTTGATGGACCTAGGTTGCTTCCGTGGTATTCGCCACCGTCGTAGCTTACCTCTACGTGGTCAGCGCACAAAAACTAACGCGCGTACCCGTAAAGGTCCTCGCAAACCTATTAAAAAGTAAGCGAGGGTTACAATGGCTAAAGCTCCTACTCGCGCCCGCAAGCGCGTAAAACGTCAAGTTGCAGATGGTATGGCTCATATCCATGCTTCTTTCAACAATACAATTGTGACAATCACTGATCGTCAGGGTAATGCTCTATCATGGGCTACTTCTGGTGGATCTGGTTTCCGTGGTTCACGCAAATCAACTCCTTTCGCTGCACAGGTTGCTGCTGAAAGAGCGGGTATTGCTGCTCAGGAATACGGCTTAAAGAACATTGAAGTGTTCGTTAAGGGCCCAGGTCCAGGTCGTGAATCTGCAATCCGTGCATTAAATGGCGCTGGTTACAAGATCACAAATATTACCGATGTGACGCCTATACCTCACAACGGTTGTCGTCCACCGAAAAAACGTCGCGTTTAATCGACGGACAGTTGGAGAAAGAACATGGCTAGATATTTGGGTCCAAAACTCAAACTAAGTCGTCGTGAAGGAACAGATTTGTTCCTGAAGAGCGGCGTAAGAGCAATTGAAAGTAAGTGTAAAATAGACACTCCTCCAGGTCAGCATGGCGCCCGTCGCGGTCGTTTGTCTGATTACGGTGTTCAATTGCGTGAAAAGCAAAAAGTACGTCGTATCTATGGTGTATTGGAAAAACAGTTTAGAAACTATTATAAAGAAGCCGCGCGCCTTAAAGGCAACACAGGTGAAAACTTGTTGCAACTTCTTGAACAACGTCTAGATAACGTTGTTTACCGCATGGGTTTTGCAAGCACTCGTGCTGAAGCTCGTCAGCTAGTCAGCCACAAGGCTGTCGTAGTAAACGGTAAAGTAGTGAACATTCCATCATTCAACGTGAAAGCTGAAGATGTGGTTGCTGTTCGTGAAAAAGCGAAAAAACAGGCCCGTATTGTTTCTGCACTAGAATTAGCAGATCAACGCGAGAAACCAACTTGGTTGGAAGTTGACAATACGAAGATGGAAGGTGTTTTTAAACGCGTTCCAGAAAGAACGGATTTGTCTGCGGACATTAACGAACAGTTGATTGTCGAACTTTACTCTAAGTAAAGATTAACTAAAGAGGATACATTGTGGGTTCAGTGACCGAATTCCTAAAGCCAAGATTAGTTGAAATTGAAAATCTTTCACCTACTCGTGCAAAAGTAACACTAGAGCCTTTAGAGCGAGGCTTCGGCCATACTTTAGGTAATGCATTACGCCGTATTTTACTTTCGTCTATGCCAGGTTGTGCAGTGACGGAAGTTGAAATCGATGGTGTATTACATGAGTACAGCACTAAAGAAGGTGTTCAAGAAGACGTAATTGAAATTTTGCTTAACCTTAAAGGACTAGCAGTTCGTCTTGAAGGTAAAACCGAAGCAACGCTGACATTAGTTAAGTCTGGTGCAGGTGTCGTTGTAGCTGGTGATATCCAGCACGATGGTGACGTTGAGATCGTAAATCCAGAGCACGTTATTTGTACATTGACTGGCGAAGCTGAGTTTAGCATGCGTATCAAAGTAGAAATGGGCCGAGGTTATGTTCCAGCTTCAACTCGTCGTTCCTCTGAAGATGATGATCGTCCTATTGGTCGTTTATTAGTTGATGCTTCATACAGCCCAGTAGAGCGTATTGCTTATTCTGTAGAGTCAGCTCGTGTTGAACAACGCACTGACTTAGACAAGCTAATTATCGACATGGAAACTAACGGTACATTAGATCCAGAAGAAGCGATTCGTCGCGCTGCTACGATCTTGGCTGAGCAATTAGATGCGTTCGTAGAATTACGTGACATCTCAGAGCCAGTTGAGAAAGAAGAAAAACCAGAATTCGACCCTATTCTACTTCGTCCAGTGGATGATTTAGAGTTAACGGTTCGTTCTGCTAACTGTTTGAAAGCGGAAGCTATCCAATATATTGGTGACCTGGTACAGCGTACTGAAGTTGAACTTCTTAAAACGCCTAACTTAGGTAAGAAGTCGCTTACAGAAATTAAAGATGTACTTGCTTCTCGTGGGTTGTCACTAGGTATGCGCCTAGAAAACTGGCCTCCAGAATCAATCGCTGAAAAAGATTAATCAGATTTTAGATAAACTGATTTGTAAAAAAGGATATAGCTATGCGCCATCGCAAGAGTGGTAGACAGTTAAATCGCAATAGTAGCCACAGACAAGCAATGTTTAAAAACATGGCGGGTTCTTTGGTAAAGCACGAAGTTATTAAAACTACGTTGCCTAAAGCGAAGGAACTACGTCGAGTAATTGAGCCGCTAATCACATTAGCAAAGCAAGATAGTGTTGCTAATCGTCGTCTTGCTTTTGCAAGAACGGGTGATAAAGAAGTGGTAGGTAAATTGTTTAACGAACTTGGTCCGCGTTATGTATCGCGTCCAGGAGGATATAGTCGTATATTGAAGTGTGGTTTCCGTACAGGTGACAAAGCTCCAATGGCTTACGTTGAATTAGTTGACCGTCCTGTTGTTGAAGCTGCTGAAGATGTAGTAGAAGTAACAGAATAATATTCACTGTCTAATTAGGCAGTGAAATTAAAAAACCCGGTTTTTGCCGGGTTTTTTGTTATATGGTAAATAATAAAATACTTAACTCTTTATATAGTCGTGACTTTATTTACTGGTCTATATAATATCTTTCCACATATACTTTAACTTGAGCATCAGTCAAACCACCTCTCATTGCGCTGGCACTGATTAAGTCTTGTTGAATACCCCTGCGCTCAGCTAATTCAACTAAGCGTTCGAGTGCCTCTGGATGTTGAGCCAATTGTTCAACAGATATTATTATCATCGATTCGGACTCTGAAGAATCGGTCGGGAACAGTGCTAATAGGGCTTCAACGACGTATTTACCTACCAAAGGAACTTCTTGAATTGTGGTTACTAAAACCTCAAGGGTTCTATTGGGATATGTTTTTGCTAATCGCTTGGCTATTTGATCAGCTGAATCTGGCTCCATGGATACTGCAGTTTTAACAATTTCATTAAACTGGTCAGGGGAAAACTTACAAGCAGCTTCAGTTGCGTACTCGGCATAGCTAGGTTCAGCATTAATAGCTAACGTTACAAGTTCCGTTGCAGAGGCAAGATCTCTGTTTATTGCAAGCTCTAGGATATCGTCAATATACGCTGGCTGAGATGACACTGCTGCAGATACAATTTCACGATATTTGTCGGGGTAAGTATCCAAGGCTATTTTGACTAGCTCGGCTGTATTTTCAGGATAGCGGGCTAGAACGGTTCGCATAGCACTGCCAACTGAATTACTACTACGCACCTGTTGTTTAAGAAAATGACTGGACTGTATGGCGTTATTATCTAGGCTATCAGTATTCTCGATTTGCGCAATGCTTGATCCACTGCTCATCATCAATACACTAAGCGCTAGTACTGAAAGTTTCATATGTTTTTCCTAGTCCGGTTTAGTCTTATCGGCACAACAAGATTTTGTTACAGGAATGTTAAACTACGCTTAAGCGACAAATATTACAACTATTATGCGTATTGCTCTTGACCTAATCGTATAAATGGCTACAATGCGCGTCGCTTTCAAGATTACGTCGTTCGCAGTACTAGTACGACAGCAGTATGTTAAGAAAGTTTACAATTATTTGCGTTTTTTTCAACACAAGCTAATTAATTGTAAGGTCACCAAAAAGATTAATTTTAAAATAGTTAATAAAATTGGTTGACAATAAAAACGATGCAGGTAGTATATGCATCCCGCTTGAGACGAGACAGAACGTGACTCTCAAGCCGCCAGTGAAATAGAAAGAAGCTGGCATGTTCTTTAACAATTTATAACAAGACAATCTGTGTGGGCACTCATTATGAGTGTCGACAACAAAAAACGATTTACAAAAAATTTAATTGAAGAGTTTGATCATGGCTCAGATTGAACGCTGGCGGCAGGCCTAACACATGCAAGTCGAACGGAAACATGTCTAGCTTGCTAGATGATGTCGAGTGGCGGACGGGTGAGTAATGCCTGGGAATTTGCCTTTGTGTGGGGGATAACTATTGGAAACGATAGCTAATACCGCATAATACCTACGGGTCAAAGGGGGCTTCGGCTCCCGCGCAAAGAGAAGCCCAGGTGAGATTAGCTTGTTGGTGAGGTAAAGGCTCACCAAGGCGACGATCTCTAGCTGTTCTGAGAGGAAGATCAGCCACACTGGAACTGAGACACGGTCCAGACTCCTACGGGAGGCAGCAGTGGGGAATATTGCACAATGGGGGCAACCCTGATGCAGCCATGCCGCGTGTGTGAAGAAGGCCTTCGGGTTGTAAAGCACTTTCAGTCGTGAGGAAAGGTTAATGGTTAATACCCATTAGCTATGACGTTAGCGACAGAAGAAGGACCGGCTAACTCCGTGCCAGCAGCCGCGGTAATACGGAGGGTCCGAGCGTTAATCGGAATTACTGGGCGTAAAGCGCACGCAGGCGGTTTGTTAAGCTAGATGTGAAAGCCCCGGGCTCAACCTGGGAATTGCATTTAGAACTGGCAGGCTAGAGTTTTGGAGAGGGGAGTGGAATTCCAGGTGTAGCGGTGAAATGCGTAGATATCTGGAGGAACATCAGTGGCGAAGGCGACTCCCTGGTCAATAACTGACGCTCATGTGCGAAAGTGTGGGTAGCGAACAGGATTAGATACCCTGGTAGTCCACACCGTAAACGATGTCTACTAGCTGTTTGTGGATTTAATCCGTGAGTAGCGGAGCTAACGCGATAAGTAGACCGCCTGGGGAGTACGGCCGCAAGGTTAAAACTCAAATGAATTGACGGGGGCCCGCACAAGCGGTGGAGCATGTGGTTTAATTCGATGCAACGCGAAGAACCTTACCTACTCTTGACATACTAGAAACTTTTCAGAGATGAATTGGTACCTTCGGGGATCTAGATACAGGTGCTGCATGGCTGTCGTCAGCTCGTGTCGTGAGATGTTGGGTTAAGTCCCGCAACGAGCGCAACCCTTGTCCTTATTTGCCAGCATTAAGTTGGGTACTCTAAGGAGACTGCCGGTGACAAACCGGAGGAAGGTGGGGACGACGTCAAGTCATCATGGCCCTTACGAGTAGGGCTACACACGTGCTACAATGGCGAGTACAAAGGGATGCAAACTGGTGACAGTAAGCGGACCCCTTAAAGCTCGTCGTAGTCCGGATTGGAGTCTGCAACTCGACTCCATGAAGTCGGAATCGCTAGTAATCGTAGGTCAGCATACTACGGTGAATACGTTCCCGGGCCTTGTACACACCGCCCGTCACACCATGGGAGTGGGATGCAAAAGAAGTAGTTAGTCTAACCTTCGGGAGGACGATTACCACTTTGTGTTTCATGACTGGGGTGAAGTCGTAACAAGGTAACCCTAGGGGAACCTGGGGTTGGATCACCTCCTTACTATTAGTTGCGCATTTATAATG